>Ga0209417_1000034_pt1 | contig 370589 bp, 304 predicted proteins | sample RifGroF2_FD_184002 | JGI IMG/M metagenome (GOLD analysis project Ga0209417, IMG submission 184002) | Groundwater microbial communities from Rifle, Colorado, USA - Groundwater F2 (SPAdes) (version 2) | ecosystem: Environmental > Aquatic > Deep subsurface > Groundwater | place: Rifle, Colorado...
AGTTCGCTTTCGAAGGGATGTTTGAACAAGGATAAGCTAAACTGATTTTGAGGTGTGTATTTGATCATAAGTGCACGGCTTTTGAAGTAAAAATACTCAAAATCATGCATTTTAACGAGTTTTAAAGCTTGAACTTATCAACATAATGATGTGAATATCAGTTGATAATGATTGATTTTTTGAAAAATCAGCAGACCCTAAATATTGCACCAACACAACCCTGGCGCGCGTTTAGCGTTAGCGTAACGCGTGATTTTTAGCATGCTATCAAATTTCATGACAACTTCTAAGTTGGCACGCGAAAGTTCATCCTCGTTACCGCTACGCTCAAACGAGGGTTCCTATCAAATAGATTTAATGGGGTATCCGATCATCTCCCGTGCTGATTTTCGGTTATTTTCATGATTCACCTTTCTAGACCGGACTCATTATTCAATGGATGGTGCTGCATACAAGTATATTGTGTATTGGTTTTGATGGTGTATTTTGAGGTGCAGCGCACCGAAAATATTTATAGCCAATTCAATAACAGTAGATTCAAGGTGCGGAGCATCGCAATATTGATTTACAATTAAATAAATGGGAAAATATGACGGTGCGCTGCACCTTAAAAAGTGTGTTCTTGTCGTTCTATAAATATTAGCGGTACTCCGTACCTTTTATCTTATCTTTAAATCTTATAACGGGAGATGATCGGATACCCCATATAGATTTATTCCTCATCCGGTTTTTGCCTTCTCTGCTTCTTTTCAGCAACCATCTTTTTTTCTTTCAGTTTTCGTTCGATGCTGCCTTTGCCTGGCTTTGTGGGCACACGTTTCTTGCGCGGCTTAAGTGCTTTGGTTATGAGTGCGTAAAATTTCTCAATCACCTCTTCCTTGTTGGCCAATTGCGACCGGGAAGTCTGACAGGTAAGCACAAGAAATCCTTCGTTGTTGATTTTGTTGGCGAGTTTTTCGGTTAAGATTTCTTTTTCACTTTCCGAAAGCAATTTCGAATCCATGATGTGAAACCGCAACTCTATTTTGGAGCTCACTTTGTTCACGTTCTGTCCACCCGGCCCGCTGCTGCGGCTGGCACTAAAAGTCCATTCGGGAGTAAAATCGCGAAATGGGCTATTATTGGGAGCTAAAGGGATTGACATGTGGAGCAAATTATGGTGAGCTTTATCATTCTAAATGAGGTTGGTTAAGGAAGGGTTTATTCATTTTTCTTCTTTACATACTTCGATCGGGCAAACAATGCATCCAACTTATCTTCGTTCAGTGATGGATTGGTGATGGGCATTTGATCATTCTGTACCTCGTATTCAAGCAATTTTGCTTTGCCTTCGTTGGTTAGCAGCGGAATTAAACTCCATCCCCGGTTGGTGGTTTCGATATATTCACCTTTTTTGTTAACGATGTTCAAACAGGGAAGAAAACAATCTTTTCTGCCAATAAACTGATCCATGATTTTTACAGCATTCGCATATTCCTTACGCGATGCCCTGCCCAGGGCTTCATAATCAAAAATGATGCGTCCATCCCATGTCATTACCTTAGCCGAACCATCATAGATATTGTCTTCAATCGTCAGGCCTGAATGTACTGTATCGTGACCCGATGGCATCAGCAGTACTTTTCCCCCACCGCCTTCAATGTTTGAAGCGAACATGGGTTTGTAGATGCCGGATATCCAACCTTGCAAATGCTTGATAAAGATTTTGCCAATTTGAATGGGTGTGATAAAATGCATCAGCCCTTTTTCTTTGTGACATTGTAACAGGTAATAGGGTTCCACGCCTGCCCAGAACATTCGCCTGAAAGTAGTGGCCAATGTTTTGTAATAAGCATTTACGTGCTTTAGCAGGACTGTCTGGTTTCTTACCGAATATCCATGGCTCCTGATGCGTTTGATGGCAGCGTGCATTTCTTCGGTAATTTCCTGATAATGGTTGATATGGGTCATGAAATACACCAGTTTTTCAGGGCCTTTATTGTATTTGTTGACAGAGTGATCGATGACGTTGAGCAGTTCTTCGGTAACTCCCATTGGCATTACCACTGGTACCCGGGTTGCAATGCGGATGCTGTTTAGATGAGGAACACGGCTAAGCTCTCCGAGGATATATCCTAAGCTTTTCTTACCAATTCTCAGTGCATCGCCTCCTGTTACCAAAACCTCGTCTATATTCGGATTGTGGGCAATATAAAACAGTCCTTTTTGAATGTCTTGATCACTAATGAAACTGGCTGAATCGAGAGATTTGGTCCGTTGACAATGTGTACAATAAGCCGCACAGGCTGAATTGTCACTTACAAAAAAAGCGACCCTGTTTGGATATCGTTGATAAACAGCACCGTAACTTCTGCTACCTTCCTCCATAGCTTCTTCCTTCCCTGCATCAGGAAATAGGAGGTGGGCCGGAGTGGGAACGCTTTGCCAAAAAATGGGATCCAATCGGTGTGAAGCTTTTTCCCCTTCCAGCATCTTGGGATGAAAAACATCTTCCTGCATCAACGTGGCATAATAAGGCGTAATGCGCATCGATTCTTTTCCTTCGGCCCTCAAAGTATCAATGGTACGTTGAATTTCACTTTTTTGATAATCGCTTAGGGTGATCACTTGTGATAAGGCTTCCACATCCCGGATGGCATTTCTGTCTTGCCATAACGGGTTTTGCCATTCTTCAAATGATACGTTTTTCCAACGCTTAATGGTTTGATAAGATCGTGGTTTATAATAAAATGTTTCTTGTGTCATGGTAGCAACGGATTCGATTGTTGCAAATTTAAGCATTATTGGTTAATTTACCTGACAACATCCGTTTTTACAGCCAGAACCTGAGCCGGCTAATTGTCTCTTCAAGCGAAAACCTGTTCAATGCATACTGTGACGAGGCAGCAAACCTTACGATGATTCACTCAGACGATAAATGGCTTTCAGTTTGGTTGCCGTTTGTTGGTGAGAACTGATTGAAGCATCCACCTGAAACGAGCCTTCATCGGTTTGTTTGTAGGAGATGCTGATCAACGCTACCTGCTTATCCGGGACGATGATCATCAAAAACTTGGCTTGTGCCATGCTGACCATAAGTAGCTTTTGCTCCAGATGTTGTTCCAATAATTCCTTTACTATTTGTAGCTGGATCACTCCGGGAACCACCGGTTGACCCGGGAAATGACCAAGATACACCTCATGATCCGGGTTGAATAAGAGCGTGGCTTCGAGGTGCTGATCTGAAGCGTTGAACGAAAGAATGTTATAGAAATTTTTAACTAGCATCCGGAGTTGAAACGAGTATGAGACTGTGGTTTATATTTCTGAAATGGTTGTAAATCAGTATGTTTTTTGGTGTTCTCCCTTTAAACGGATGTTGAGAGATGGTTGAAGGAACATGCTGATGACGCAGGATGCCGGAGGCAATCCACAAAGCAAAACTGCTGGCGGTATCGTATTCGCCACAGAGGTGTTTGAAACGTCCGGTTGGGATGGTTTTCAATAGGCCGGTTGCCAAATCTTCATAAACGCGGTCAAAAACGGGATCTCCATTATTCCCCATGATGACCAAATCAATATCTGATAATCCGAGTTCACTGGTCACAAGAAAACGCTTTATGAAATCCTCTAACTCCTTATTTGACCGGGGTTTGTAAAGGGTGCTCACTCCTTTGAGCTGCGCATAGGTTTTTTCGGAACGGTCAGCCGACAAAACAAAAAAGGCGCTTCCTTCTCCCGAAAGGGCTCCGGGTTGCAGGTCGTTGTATACTTCTGAATTTTTGCAGGCGTGTTTTTTGTAATAATCGATTTGTGTTTTAATGAGCCAGCTTTCATCCGTGATTTCGTCGATACCGCCCACCAGGACCTTTTGTGCTTCTTTCTCCGCAATCATCATCATGGCATCAAGCAGGGCACTTTCAAACGAAAAAGTACGGTGTACATAGGTCAGGTTGTGGTTTTTATTGCCCAGCATGAGTGCAATTTGTCCACCCATGGTGTTGTGGGTCGATTGAATAAATGAGGTGGGAGTGAGTAAAGTTTCTCCATTCTCAATCATGGCATTCAGGAATTTCTCGGTGTCTATCTGGCAACCCATTCCTGTTCCTGTCATGATGGCATCCACCTGATCAACACCGGCTTGTTGCATGGCCACCCGGGCGCTAACAATGCTCATTTTCACAATTTTGCTCATCCGTCGCAACAGCTTTACATCGATATAATCCTTGTAAACCGGAGAAACCACTTGCAAAAACCGTTCGTTGTATTCCAAAATCTCTTCAAGGAACTTATCCTGATTCACAGTGGGTTGTGGAACAACTGCGCCACTTCCATCGATATAGGTGGGAGCTAACATCATGACCTGGAGATATTAGATGGAACTTTTGAAAAAACCACGGAGGAATCATTTCCTCCAAAACCAAAGCTATTGGTTAACACGTGAGATATGTTCAGGTCGGTAAGTTGGCTCACGGGCACAAAGTTGATTTCTTCAATCACTTCCTTAAAATTGATGTTCGGAAAGACTTTGTCGATGTTCATTGACAGTATGGAGATAATGGACTCAATCACACCTGTAGCCCCCAATGTATGTCCGGTGAAGGCTTTGGTTGAACTAAAAAGAGGAACATGGTCGCCAAATAGACGTTTCATGGCCACGCCTTCGGTGAGGTCGTTGTTGTCGGTTCCTGTACCGTGAACATTTATGTAATCAATGTCTTGAGGGGTTATTCCTGCTTTTGCGACCGCACGTTGCATGGCCAAGAACGGGCCTTCACCATTATCCGAGGAGGCCGTTTGGTGAAAAGCATCATTGGCATTGGCATACCCGGCAACCTGTGCGATCACCTGTTTTTTTCCGGCGATGGCATCCGATGTACGTTCCAGCACCAGATATCCAGCCCCTTCCCCCAGATTCAAACCACGGCGCGTGGCATCAAAGGGTCGGCAATGTTCATGATCCAGGATCATCAGGGTGTTAAAGCCATTCAGTGTAAACCGGCTCAACGCGTCGGTACCTCCAACAATTACAGCATCCAACAGGTTGTGCTTAAGCAAGCGGGCTCCAAACATGATGCTGTTCAACGATGAAGAACAAGCCGTGCTGATGGTGGTTAAATAATCGTGAATGTTGAGATCATCGGCAATCATTTCGGTGCTGTTGCCGGCATGGTGGGTGTCGATGTGGCTTTTATGGATGGCATCCGTGAGGAAATCTTTGTAATACAGTTCACTGCGGTCCATTCCACCCACGGTGGAGGCTGAAACCAGGCCGATGCGCTTACCCGAATTTTTCGATAATCCTGCTGATTGGTAAGCCTGACGGGCAGCCCAAACGCCCAGAAGCGCGGTACGGGTCCAGGGTAAATTGAGATCCACTCCCAATTTTTCCATCAATTGCTGATGAGTGAGTTTAATTTCACCCAGCACAAATTCGTCCCGGTGAATGGTTTCAAGAATAGAGATTTTCCCAATTCCTGTTTTCCCAATCATCAACGAATGGAGCGTTTCATCCACATTAAATCCAATGGATGAAACAATACCCATCCCTGTTACCACTACCCCTTCGGCCATCTCGCTTTTTTATTCGGGTTATTTTTTTTGGTGTTCCTGGATAAATTCAGCCATGGTTTTAATCGAAAAGAAGATTTTTTGCCCGTCTTTAGGGTTTTCGATTCTGATGCCATATTCTTTTTCCAGAAGGACAATCAGTTCGAGCGCATCGATTGAATCGAGGCCAAGACCTTCCCCAAACAGTGAATCTTCTTCATTGATGTCGGCAGGAGTGATGTCTTCCAGGTTTAATTGTTTGATAATCTGTTCTTTTAATTTTTCAATTAAAGCTTCCATAGTGCGATTTATTTATCATTTATTTTATACAAATTATTCAATTTTTCCACGGTATGTTGCATTGATTCATCCCGCTGATCATTTGCTTCTTCCACATAGTAAACAAATGCATCCAGACTTTGATCATCCATTTCCACCCATCCCGAAAGGCAAGCTGAAACTTTTTTGCTTTCAAATAGCTGATTTATATATAAAGTGTGCCAATCCGGATCAAAGGCCGAAGATACAAAGAAAGCGTTTTCTCCCGTTATATGATGCCTGATGGCGATTTCGCCAGCCATGATGTTGGGCAGGGTGTAAACAAACACCGAAGGACTTGGAAAAAAGGCTTCGTCCGACTGGATTGAATCCTGAAAAAGCTGATCGGTGGTCAGTGTTGAGTGATTGTTTGAAAGCACAATACCGGTTGATTTGTCCTCTATTGTTGATTCATCGACCTCTTTCATCAAAACTTCGGCAGCCAGAAACCCAAGCTTGCTGTAGTCGTCCATCTTAAAAAACTTGGGGTATTTTGTTCCGGTATTCCGGAAGGCAGACTTCACAAATTCACGCATGTCCACCTCAGATCCGGCACTAAAAATGCTTTTCCCATTGAGGAAGACCTGATTTTTTTTGATGTGACAGAAAGCGGTGATCTGTGGTGTCATGGTGAAATTACTTTTTATTTAGAACAAGTGCCGCATTACATCCTCCAAAACCTGAGGCCAGTTTTAAACAGGTATTTAATGGTTTTGAAAGCGGTTCTTTTGTTACGATCAGTTTTTCTGTGGTTCCCGGCGTATGGAATCCGGCGGTAGGCAGGATGGTGTCGGTTTTCATCGACTCGATCAAGGTCGCGGTTTCGATGATTCCCGCTGCTCCAAGTGTATGCCCCCAACTGCCTTTGTAGCTGTTGACGGGAGATTCGGATAAACCAAGTCGCTGTATGGCAATGCTTTCCATATCGTCGTTGTACCGTGTGGCCGTGCCATGTGCATTGATGTGGTCAATTTCCTTTGCGGCAAAACCTGCCTCGGACATTGCATTTTGAATGGCGATCACCGAACCTTCTGCAGTGCGCGAGGGTCCTGAAATGTGGTTGGCATCGTTGGCCGTGGCTCCACCGGCAAATAAGATATCCCCCTTTTCAGGGAAACTGGTTTTCTCCAGGATGAGTGTTCCGGCAGCTTCGCCCAATGAAAGCCCATCACGGTCACGATCGAAGGGTTTGCACGGGGTTTGACTGAGTGATAAAAACGACATAAACCCACTCACCACAAACCTGGTCACTAAATCGGCACCTACAACAATGATGTGATCAAATCTTTCGCCTTTCAACATCATGGCCGCAGTATTGATGGCCAGAACGCCAGAGATACACGCGTTGGTAACAACCCTGACAGGATTTGGATTTCCAAAGTAATGCCCGATAAATTCGCCCAGTTTCCATAGCAACAATCTCTCAGGATCAATGCTTTCAATTGGATTTAACAAATCAATGTTGCCTTTGGTGGTGGACAGAAGGATCGCAGTACGGCTAGAAGAGATGTCTATTTTGGTTTTTGAAAGGGCTTCAGTAATCGACAGGATCAGCATTTTTTCCAATCGTGTGGCGATTACCACTTTCTGATTGGTTTCATTCCATCTTTCTTCCAACTCTGCCTGATGGATGCAGGCGGCCAGGAAAGGTGAAGGATAAAGTAATGGATCGTTAAAGGTTTGAATTCCTACTTTGGCAAGCAGCAGGTTTTGAAAGTTCTCTTCAGTTGAAAACCCAAGCGATGAAATGATATTGGAAGAGACAAATCGAACGGCCATGTTAGCGGATTTCTTTGATAAGGCCCATTCGTTTTTTCCATTCCAGGGCAAATACGGGCGGGTACAACAGCATTTCACGTTCGAGGTTGATGAAAACCTGGGTGGTGGTTGCGGTGGCTACCAGTTCGCCATCCGATTTGCGAAAGAGGCGATATTTGAATTGAATTTTAGCGGCTTCGGTGTTAATGTATTCTGTTTCAACGATGACTGAATCGCCGTAAGCCACCTGCTTTTTGTAATCGATGTTCATATTCACAACCGGTGCCATCACATCGTTGGCGTAGATTTCGAGATAGGATATCCCAAACCGCTGTCCGAAGGATTCGCGGCCTTCTTCGAGGTATTTTACATAATTGCCATGCCATACAATACTCATCGAATCGACCTCGCCAAAACGAACCTTTACTTCAGTAATATCAATGAGTTTTTTGGTCATGCGGGTAAAAATATTAAGCTTGCAAAGGTAGGAAATTTGTGGATGAACTAAGCTAAGATTTTGTGTTTTGGGGGAAGGGAGTGCATGTAACGGAGGACAATCGGGCATTTTAATGGCCAGATTGACCTGAAATTTCGAGTATAATCGGAAAAACAGGCGTAATATTGCGAATACAATCGAAAAAACAGGCGTACTTTTTCTAATTCAAAATGTTTTGGCTTATCTTTGTCGTAAATAAAAGGATGATATGATCAAAAGAATTTTGGTGGATAAACTTCGTGAACAGTGCTTCAAAGGTAAAGTTATTTTGCTTGTGGGTGCGCGGCAGGTTGGTAAAACTACCTTATTGAAAGACCTGGTAGAAAGTATAAATGTTAATACAGTTTGGTTCAATGCGGATGAATCCGATGTACTGAATGAGTTTGCCGCTGCCAATACCAGTACACGTTTGTTGCAAGTTATAGGTGCGAATACGCAATTGGCAATCATCGACGAAGCTCAGCAAATCCCGGATATTGGTAGTAAACTGAAGTTGCTCTACGATACCAAGCCCGAATTACAGATCATTGCAACGGGTTCTTCGGCATTTGATTTACTCAACCGAACGGGCGAACCCCTGACTGGTAGAAAAAGAACGTATCATTTGTATCCGATCAGCTATAAGGAATTGGTTGATGACACAAACATATTGGAAGCGAGGAGGATGCTGGAAACCCGTTTGATTTTTGGCTCCTATCCGGAGGTGGTAACCCATCCGGGACACGAAAAAGAAGCCTTACTTGAAATAGCCAATAGTTATTTGTATAAGGATATCCTTAAGCTGGATGGTATCAGGAAAGCAGGGCAGTTGGAAAAACTACTGCAAGCACTTAGCTTTCAGGTGGGCAATGAGGTTAATTATCACGAGTTGTCGAAAACGATTGGAAATATCGATAGCACGACGGTGGAAAAATACCTCGATTTGCTTGAGAAAACTTATGTTATCTATAAACTTCCGGCCTTGAGTCGAAATATGCGTAATGAGATAAAGAAGGGCAAAAAATATTATTTCTACGATACCGGAATCCGAAATGTACTCATTAGCAATTATGCACCCATGGAAATGCGGTTCGACAAAGGTGCCTTGTGGGAAAATTTTTTACTTTCGGAGCGTATCAAGATGAATCAGTATGCATTAAGCACTCCCAACACCTACTTTTGGCGAACGCACGATCAGGCTGAGATTGATTATATTGAAGAGATGGATGGGACATTAAATGCATTTGAAATAAAATGGAAGGAATCGAAAGTGAAATTTCCAAAATCATTTCTTGATGCCTATCCAAATAACAGAACCCGGCTGATTAATTTCGAAAATTTTGAGGCGTTTGTTGGGGTTAGCCAATAAATGAGTGAGCGCTTAGTTTTTGGAAAAGTTGAAATTATTGGTTGTAAGGAATTATTCTATGGTGTATCCTTCAATTGGAAAACAATCCTTTTTATAACGGAGAAATAATTTAGATGTGTGAACTCTATAATGCAGAAAAAGAATCTGATAGTTTGGTACAATAATTAAGTCCCTTTCGGAAAGTCCGAGTTCATTGATTTTCAACTCGTTTACCCCTAGCCCCTAAAGGGTAACTCGCTGAAAATCAATGAACTCTTCAAGATCCTCTTTGGGGAGTTAGGGTTTTAAACTTTTCGGAGTAAGTTCATAATTAAGGGTTCATATTTGAAAGCCTGCTTTTAAAACGCAACCGAAACTTCAATGGAGTAACCCCGTAACTTTGTTTAAAACATTTGATGAAATAATTGCTATCGGTAAAACCACAGATATCGGCAATTTCATTTATCGAAAGATCCTTTTCTCTGAGGAGCTTCCTTGCTTTTTGCAGCCTCACCTGCATGAGGTAACTAAGGGGTGAAAGTCCGACGGCCCGTTTGAAAATGCGCATAAAATTACGTTTCGACATGTTGGCCATGTCGGCCAGGTTTTCGACATAAATTTTTACTTCCGGGTTGTTTTCAAGGTGTTCAATCACTTTTCCAATCCGCAAAAGCGACCGGGCTTCAGTGGCTTCAATATTTGAATAATGACGCGACAGGATGACGATTAATTCCTGTAAACGGTTTTTTAAAATCACCTCAAAGCCTATCTCCCGCTTTTGAAGTTCATGAAACATGGTGTTAATCGAAACTTCAACTTTTGCCAGTTCTTCCCTGTTCAACCGCAACATGTTTTTAAAATGGTGGTTGGCCCTGTAGTAGGGTTCGAGTACAAAAAGCGCTTTATATCCTTCCAACTGTTTGATGTTCTCCGGTATCATTTCCGGATTTTTTAAGCCATCGTACATCACATTTACAATTTCTATCTGGCTTGCATCCTTAAAATAATGCCGCTGATTGCCTTGTAAAACGAAAATATCACCTGCCGACACCGGGTATTCCTGATCCTCCAACACCTGCACTCCGTAACCCTGAATGATAAAAACCAATTCGATAAAGTCGTGAAAATGTTCGGTTTCGGTTAAATCGAACGCATGTGTAACCTGTTGCGATCGCCTGACCCTGGTTAGGTTGATGGGACAATTGTACTGGTCAAAATAGTTTTCTCCTATGGCTTTAACTGTCATGTCGCGATATTCCTGATGCCAAAGGTTGGTATTATTTTTAAACATGGACAGGTTATTTGAGAAATATTTTTTGTGACGATGGCGGAATTTTGCCAACCCTTTGTAATACATGTGGTTGAGTTAAAATCAAAAAAAAGGGCTCCGGGAAATCATCCCGAGGATCCTTTTCTATCTAGCCTGAATAATTCACAAACTTGTTCAACTCACATAATATCAAAGTAACATAGAAAGTTTCTTTTAAATAATTTTATAAAATCCGTGGAAACCTGTTATCCCGATGGCAATCGGGAGTGTCATCCCTGCCTGGCCGGTAGGCAGGAGTGTTCCAATTTGAAAATATCGCAGATGTTCACGAATAATACAGGCAAGGTATTCTTAGGTTGTTTTCCAGATTTTTTCTATTTCTTCCAGGCTTTTTCCTTTGGTTTCAGGAATCATTTTCCATACGAATACCAATGAGAGAACGCTCATCACTCCATAAAATCCGTAGGTGAAAGCACCGCTGAATTCCATCATGGCCGGGTAAGTGGACGAAATGAAATAATTGGCGGCCCACTGCGCTACCACTGCAATAGCCACGGCACGACCACGGATTTTATTGGGGAATATTTCTGCAATCAACACCCAACAAATCGGCCCCCACGACATCATGAACGAAGCCGTGTAAATGATGATAAACACCAGGGTACTGATGCCAATGACTTCAAAATAGGCCAGCCCGGAAATGGCAAACATCCCGATGGCCATTCCAATCGACCCGATCATCAACAATGGTTTTCTTCCATATTTGTCAACCGTAAGAATGGCAATTACAGTGAAAATAACATTTACCAGCCCCATAACAACCGTCTGCATCAGTGAGGCATCTTTTCCGGCGCCCATGCTTTCAAAAATGCGCGGGGCGTAATAAAGCGCCACATTAATCCCGACAAACTGCTGGAAAACAGAAAGCAGAATACCAATGACGATCACCAGTTTTCCATAGGAGAATAATTTACCGGAGTGGTGTTCAATGGTGCTTTTAATCTCAAGTAATATCTCTTTGGCCTTGGTGGCTCCATTGATTTTTTCGAGGATGCGAAAGGCTTCGTTGTCTTTATGTTTCAACGAAAGATAACGCGGAGATTCGGGAACCAAAAAAAGTAAAATACCGAAAAGTGAGGCCGGTATGGTTTCAGATAAAAACATCCAGCGCCAACCAATGGCGTTGACCCATTCGTTGGTTTGGCCGTTGGCTATTCCCCAGTTCACAAAATAAACCACCAACATACCAAAAATGATGGCAAACTGGTTAAACGACACCAGCCGTCCGCGAATGCCGGCAGGCGATATTTCGCCGATATACATGGGACCAATGGCCGAGGCCATTCCTACGCCAATACCACCAATGATGCGGTAAAAATTGAACATGTACAACAAACCCATGGTGGCTTTTCCTTTTTCAAAAAACAGAAACTCAGGAAAACCCGAGCCGAGTGCTGAAATAAAGAACAGCAAAGCGGCCACCATCAACGATTTTTTTCGCCCCAGGCGAGAGGAAAAAAGTCCGGAGAGGGCACCTCCGATAATACAACCGATCAGGGCACTCGAAATGGTGAGTCCGTGAATCAGGGTACTCAGACCCTGGCTGGTGATGAGGAATGCCTGCACCGATTTTTCGGCCCCGGAAATCACCGCAGTATCGTATCCAAACAGCAAACCACCCAGCGTTGCCACCAGGGTGATCGCAATAATATAGCCGCTTTTATGTCCTTGATTGGTCATTTTGAAAAAATTAAAGGTGCATATTGATGATGGTTTCAAAAAGCTCTTGTTTTCCACTTAATTTTTTAGGTTCCCCGTTTTTAATGGCCAGTTCCCTGAGGTTTTCGAGGGTAAGTTTGCCTTCTTCGAAGTCCTTTCCAAATCCAGAATCAAAGGAACTGTATCTGGCATCTCTCAATTTTGAGTAGTCTGAACTTTTAAGAATGTCGTCGGCAACCAGCAACGCCCGTGCAAAGGCATCCATCCCTGAGATATGGGCAATAAACAAATCTTCAGCATCGGTTGAATTGCGCCGGAGTTTGGCATCAAAGTTAATTCCACCAGTTTTTATACCGCCACCTTGCAGGATCACCAGCATGGCCTCGGTCAATTCATAAGTATTAATTGGAAACTGGTCGGTGTCCCATCCATTTTGATAATCACCTCTGTTGGCATCGATGGAGCCGAGCATTCCGGCATCAACGGCTACCTGAAGGTCGTGCTGGAAAGTGTGTCCGGCAAGTGTGGCATGATTTACTTCGATGTTTAATTTGAAGTCTTTGTCCAATCCATATTCTTTTAAGAATCCGATGACCGTTGCCGAATCGAAATCATATTGGTGTTTGGTGGGTTCCATGGGTTTTGGTTCGATCAGAAATGTTCCCGTAAACCCGTTTTTCCTTCCGTAATCGCGTGCGATGGACAGGAATTTTGCCATGTGGTCCAATTCCTTTTTCATTTTGGTGTTGAGCAACGACATATATCCTTCGCGTCCTCCCCAGAATACATAATTGGTGCCTCCCAGGGCGATGGTGGCGTCGAGGGCGTTTTTTACCTGGGTGGCTGCATAGGTCAACACTTCGAAGTCAGGATTGGTGGCTGCTCCGTTCATATATCGCGGATGCGAAAACAGGTTCGCCGTTCCCCACAGCAGTTGTTTTCCGGTTTCTTTTTGTTTGATTTTCAGATAATCAACCATTTTGGCCAGCCGTTCTTCGGAAGATTGAATGGTAGTTCCTTCCTGAACCAGATCGAAATCGTGAAAACAATAATAGTTGATGCCGGTTTTGGTCATAAATTCAAACCCTGCATCTACTTTGGCTTTGGCTTTTTCGATGGGATCGGCGATGTTGTCCCAGGGGTATTCGAGGGTACCCTGGCCGAAAGGATCGTTCCCGGTAGCACACAATGAATGCCACCAGGCCATGGCAAATTTCAAATGCTCTTTCATGGGCTTTCCACCTATGATTCTATCGGGTTCGTAATAATGAAAGGCCAGTGGATTTTTGGAAAAGGATCCTTCAAATTCAATTTTGTTTATTTCTTTAAAATATTCCGTTTTCATATTTTGATGTGTAAAATTTCAGGTTTTAATCCAGTAAAATCGCCAGCTTTTCTTTCCATTTTGAATAAGCTTCCAAAAGCGGATCGTTTGGTTTTGGTTGTATTTCTTTAATTAATAGCAGCTTATCAAAAGCCTCAGCTCTGTTTTTATAGTATTTTATTCCCAAACCGGCACCTCTGGCAGCACCTTCCGATCCATCGGTATTGTACAACTCGACCCCGGCACCCGAAACGTCGGCAAAGGTTTGCTGAAAAACAGGACTAAGGAACATGTTGGCCTTTCCTGCTTTTACCACTTTTATATCCAATCCGATGCCCTTCATGATTTCAACCCCATAAATTAAGGCGAAAACAATTCCCTCCTGCATGGCCCGCATGAGGTGACTGCGGTTATGGATGTTAAAATTAAGGTTGTGAAAAGATGCACCGATGTTTCTGTTCTGAAGTATTCTTTCGGCCCCATTTCCAAAAGGAAAAACCAACAACCCATTGGAACCGGATGGAGCCTGCGAAGCGATCTCGTTCATCTGGTCGTAACTGAACTGGTCGCCCATGAACTGATTTTTTATCCAGGAATTTAGTATGCCTGTGGAGTTCAGGTTCATGAGTATGCCAAGCCTTGGATTTTGGAGCGTGTTGTTTACATGGAGGAAGGTATTTACCCTGGATAACGGATCGTACTCTTTTTTATCGCTTATGGCATAAACCACTCCTGAAGTGCCTGCAGTGGCGGCAATTTCGCCGGGTTCCATCACGTTGAGCGAAAAGGCATTGTTGGGTTGGTCGCCTGCGCGATAACTGACAGGAATACCCACTTTAATCCCGATTTTGTTGGCCATCGTGGGCATTACATAACCTTGCTCCGAAAAGGTGTCGACAACCGTGGGAAGTAGCTCATGGTTAAAACCATAAAAAGCCAGCAATGTGTCGGAGACTTTATTTTCTTTGAAATCCCAAAAAATTCCTTCTGACAAACCTGATTTGGTGGTAGTAACCTCTCCCGTAAGGCGGTAAGCGATGTAATCACCGGGCAACATGATTTTGTGGATGCGTTCAAAGTTTTCCGGCTCGAAATTCTTTATCCACCTGAGTTTTGAGGCTGTAAAATTCCCGGGTGAATTTAGCAAATGGCTGAGACAGAAATCCTCACCCAATTCATTAAAGGCTTGACCGCCAATGGCTACCGCCCTGCTATCGCACCAGATTATGGCATCCCGGATGAGGTGGCCGTTTTTATCAATGGCCACCAGTCCATGCATCTGATAGGAAATGCCGATGGCCCCGATTTCCTGAAAGCGGTCACCAACTTTTGATTTTACTTTTTCGAGCGCCAGAAAAAGGTTGTCCATCCACACCTCGGGATCCTGTTCGGCCCAATCGCTTTGTTTGGAAATGATTTCCATTTCCTTTGGAGGATGTGAGGCACTCGCCAGAGAGATGCCATTTTCTCCATCAGCAAGCGTTACTTTGATGGAAGAGCTGCCAATATCAATACCCAGTAAAATCATCTGATGATTAAGTTCAGACACAAAGAAATGTTTTTTATAGCGATTTTGGTGGGATAATCAAGCCAATAAGTAGTAATATCTGGCCAATTTAGGGGAATGGGGAGGAGTGAGGGACATATATGAAATGCACTGGCGCGCGTTTAGCGATAGCGTAACGCGTGACTGTTAAAATCAACTTTGGCTCTTTATCAATAACCCTAACCCTGTGCAACTACTGTTGTCTAAAAACATAGCTTGGTTGCCAGAATTGAACCATCAGTCGTTTTATTAACTTACAAATTGTTGTATTAAAGGCACGCGAAACATTCGCGCGCTAGTGGTAGGAGGCAGGTTCAGGCCAGTACCAGCCATAAAGTATATGCATCTTTAGTTATAGTGCGTTTTTGTCTTGCCTACTTGAACTGCTGAAATAACAATTTCTTCTAAATAATTAGTTGGGTGATAAGCAGCTTTTGATTCACTTAATTCTTTTAATTCTGTTTTAGGTTCGTCCAACCATACAACTCCCTTTGATGTTCTTTTCCCAATTTGAAAATTAACTGGCAAAATATACCTAGCTTTATAATACTGTCCGTTTTTTTGAGCTACTAACCAGAAATTTGGTATAAATTGAAATACTCTTAAAACCTCATCTCCACAGCCAGCTCCAATGTCTCGGAGTATTTTTACATTTTCAACATTACCTTGCAAGTTAATCTCGAAACCTAATAAAACAGACCCGATTGTTGATTGATTTTTTGCCTCAGCTGGGTATTGAATATTCATGGCTAGAATATTTAAGATTTCTTCCATGCTCCCAACATAACGTGGGGGTATATCAAGTTTTGACATTTCCCAGCCAGTTTCAGATTCAATTGCATAACTCGAAGTGTCCTCAGCTAAATAGACTAATTTCCCTGTTGTATAATCTACTTTAAGTTTTAGGAGACTATCATCATAATATTCCCAAATTCCATCTTTATATCCGTCGACTAATAGCCCTTTTTCATAACCATTATCAACTTCCTTTTTTTGTCCAAAAGATAATGACGATAAAAACGATAATAGTATTACAATAATAAATTTTATTTTCATTTCAATGTGATTTTTTTCTGTTTTTTAATAAGCAGCATAACATCTGCATACCGCCAATTGTCGCCACGCCTTTTATACAGCCTTTGTCGCTTAAATTCCTTTTAGTATTCATTTACTTTCATTATCTCTATATTATCCAATCATAATCCTTTATAATTAGTTAAATCGGTTTCTTTCTTCTCCATTGTTAATAGATCATCGGATGTTGGGTTGGTAAATCTAGCGAATTATTTTATCGGTTTGAATTTTAGAGTAGTTTTTTTAGTGATTTATTTTTGGAGAGATGGGTAGGCGGATCTTACACCGCTTCCTGGTTTTTTGGGCTCAACTGAGGCTTTAATCCTTTTATGATGGCTTTTCGTTGTTTATTCGTCGAGATTCTTCGTTTCTTTTTTTTCGGTGATTTCTAATGCTTTAGCATTCAAAGATGATATTACTTTCTTTCCTGATTTTTCTTCTATTTCTTTGCGTGCATTTCCGGCAATTGTTCCTCCTTGATTGGCAATAATTTTATTCTCAATAAAAGTTTTCGGTTTTCTTCACCGGAGATTTCTTATATCGTCGCTTCGGCGAGCATATTAAGGACTAATTCTAAATTGGTCATATTATCTCTCAAGTTCTCTTTTTTAAGATTTTTGAATTTCTTGTATTCCTTAGTCGTAAATCCTGCCCAGGCTTTTGTAATTTCATCAGTAAGAATTGCATATTCTGAACCTTTCTTTACTCCCCGCGATTCCCATTCGTCAGTCAGTTCTTTTCTAACTTCAATACTTTTTAAGCGTTGGTTAATCCAGTTCTTAGAGTAGCCTTTCTTTAAATAGGTTTCCATTGCTCTGTCAAAAGCCAATTCAGGGTCTTCTGTTTCTTCAATTCTTTCGTATCCAACTTTAGCCAACCAGACTTTAAATGGTTCTGCATTTGGGGAAGGAATGGACTGAATTAATCGCAATAACTGTTCGGTGTCAGCAATATCAGTCATTCTCATTTTTCCATCGGCAGCCATCATTTTCAACCCGTGACAATTCGTCACGGTTTCATTTCCTTCTTTTTTAAGCCTTTCCTTTAATTTTCGCCAATATGCATTTGGATTGACACTATTGGTCAGTAAACCAATAACATCTACAATAGAGAAATACCATTTTTCATTGTCATTGTTCCAATGTACTCGTACACGCTGGTCTTGAAATAGTTTTATTGCGTTTTCTTTTGTCATAATTATTATTCATGATTGCCAACTTCAAAGAGAACTATTCTTTTTTCTGTTCAAGTTTTTGTTGGTAACGGATTTTTACAATGAATGCCAACATCCGCATACCGTCAATTGTCGCTATGCCTTTTATTTAGGCTTTGTCGTTTAAATTCCTTTTTGTATTCATTTAGTCTCATTATCAATATATTATCCAGTCATAACCGTTAATAATTAGTTAACTCGGTTTCTTTCTACTTCATTGTAAATGGATCATCGGGTGTTGGGATGGTAAATCCAGGGATTTATTTTATCGGTTTGATTTTAAGGGTCGTTTTTTTTGGTGAATTATTTTTGGGGGATGGGGGGCTATGGAGATTGATCCTGCTTCCAGGAGTGGTTTTACTTCAAACTTTGGAAAAGTTATTTGCCTCTAAAAAACGATATTCCTCAACCGTTCAAGTTGCTCTCTGGTAAGTCCCGGACGATCTTCTTTTTCAAGGCTGTTTCTCACCATAAAGTAGATTCTGGCCGACTTAGCCAGGATATCCAGTGTATCAAAACATTCTTCCAGGCTGGTAGATACCGAAAAAGCACCGTGTTTTTCCCAGATAGCAACCTGGTGGTTGGCTAGTTTTTGTGAGGTAAGTTCAGCAATGGCAGCACTTCCCGGAAGTTCGAAAGGCACAAACCCAACCCCTCCCGGAACAAACATCACCGTTTCGGGATGCATGCTCCAAAGAAGATTGTTTATTGCGGTTTCATTACAAAATTGTGGAATGTGGGTGAGGGCGATGAGTTCGGTTACATGGGTGTGCATCACTACCCTGGCGGTGGATGCGCTGTTGACCAGCATGTTGTGGATAGTTAAATGAGCTGACAGTTCGCTGGTGGGTTCTGCTTGTTGGGCATGTTTATTTCGGTGAATAACCTGAAAATTTTGGCCTTTCGGTCCAATTTGGATAAAGAGGGTATTTCGTTTTGGGTTTTTAGCCATGTTACGCATCCGGCTACCATTAATGGAGATCAAAAAGACCTGGTTGGCCAGTGCTGGAAATTCTTGCTCCAAAGGAACTATCTGCTCTTTGGATGCAACAGCTTTCGCCGAAAGGCGGACAGAAAAATTTCCGGCATTCTTCTCAGCCCAACCTCGTTTCCAGAGATAGCCTGCTACTTGTTTGATTTCAGAAAAAAGTGAGTTGTGTTCTTTGTACATGACTTTACTTCCAATTTATCGACCGGTTATAAACGGATACACCTTATATTGTGTGGCTTTTTAATTATTTTATTTTCAATGATTTCCCGCTTTCAAAGTTCAGCAATAAATAAGTTGAAATCAACAAAAATACCTTTTACAGAGAATACCTGACTTCCCACTCCCAACTTCCCACTTCCCACTTCCCACTTCCCCCTACACCGGCTGATTCTTATGCGTATTGACCCACCAACCAATCGACACGCAAGTTACAAAGAAAAGGAAAAGCGCCGTCAGGTTGGGCAAAATATCCATCAGATTGGCATTGCGCAGGAAAATATCATAATAACCATTGAGTGACCAGTTGAGTGGCGAGAGTTTGGTAACCACCTGCATCACACCGCTCATCATGAATACGGGAATCCAAACCCCACCAATGGCTGCCAGAATGACAACTGAAATAGATCCGAAAATAGCTGACTGCTCCTGTGAGCCGGCAATGGTTCCGATCAGGATTCCATAGCCGGTAGCGGCAAGTGAAATGGTGGCCGTTAATACAAATAAAGCGAGGTAATGATGACCCGGCTTAAGTTGAGGCAAACCAAGCAAAGGGAGCAGGTATATGCCAATCAACAGCATAAGGATGGCTTGTGACAAGATCACCATAAAATAGGTTGTTACTTTTCCCATGATCATGGCCAGATCGGATCCAGGCATGGTACGCAACCTGAGCGAAACGCCACTTTCCCTTTCCTTAATCAGGTTGCCGGCCAATGGAATTACCACGAAAAACATGGCAAACACTGCCCAGGCCGGTACATTGTGCTGCACCGAGTTAGGAACGGCCAAGTGCTCATCAGTTGAGGCATATTGCTCGTTGATGTTCACCATGCGGGTCGACATACCTTGCTGCTTTAATTTAATGCCCAGCATGTCCTCAAAAACGCCGGAGTAAACACCAAACATTACCTTTGCCTCCACCAAGGACGAATATTCACGCAATGCACTTATGATGGCCTGTTTAAAAGAGTTCTTGGTCACCGGATCGAAAAAAACCTCGATGGATGCCGGTGGGGACAGGGCAATGCTGTCGGAGCCAAAAACATCCGAATGTTCATCGGGTAGTTGCTGCAACATATTGTATTTCATGTTTTCACGAATATTCCTGGTGGCGTTAGGGCGAACTACGATTCCAATTTGATAGTCCCCTGCTGCCACCTGTTCGCGTAAAGCACTTTCGGTGAGCACTTTCCCATTCAGACTATCAATAACATGGAAAAACTTCGACTGTTTTAAACCATCCACTATGTTGATCCCAAAGGTGTCGGCGTCCTGGTTCACCACCAGAACTGACAACTTTTTCTCTTCAAGCACTTTAAAGGTTGAATCCTGTAACAGGGTCATGATCATCACCAACGCCGCGGGCATAATGAACAACATGGCCAACCCTGCTCTGTCGCGTAGCAACAACAAGGTTTCTTTATAAGTAGAAGCGGTATATTTTATCAGAAAAAGCCACATTTTTTTTCGATGTTAGTCTCTTAGTTTACGTCCGGTAAGCTGAAGAAAAAGATCTTCAAGGTTTTCGCAGCCTGCATGGCTTCTAATTAATTCGGCAGGAATGCCAACAGCCATCAATTTTCCGTAATCGATCACGGCAATCCGTGAACAAAGATTTTCGGCTTCGTTCATGTGGTGCGAAGTGTACAGAATGGTGGTTCCCTGCTGATTGATTTCGCGCAGAAATTCCAAAATCACGTTTGTGGAATGTACATCGATGCCAACGGTAGGTTCGTCCAGAAAAAGAATTTTCGGCTGATGAAGAATTCCGGCAATCAGGTTAATCCTGCGTTTCATACCTCCCGAGAAGTTGCCAATGCGGTGATTTTTCCGGTCGGTCAATCCAAAACGCCGAAGGTAGTTTTCTACGTTGTTCCTCAGCGATTTCCCTGTAAGTCCATACATCTGCCCAAAATAAAGCAGGTTTTCACGGGCCGTTAACTTATCGAAAAGGGCAATTTCCTGTGGCACCACACCGATTAGTTGTTTTACCTGGTCGGGATGCGATTTCATCGACAATCCATCAATGGAAACACTTCCGGCAGTAGCCGAAATAAGGCCGCAAAGAATGGAAAGGGTGGTAGTCTTACCAGCTCCATTTGGCCCGAGTAAACCAAATATTTCGCCTTGTGCGATCGTTAAATCCAGGTGGTCTACCGCATTGGCCTCCGCATGGGGATAACGCTTAATCAATCCCTTGATTTCGATGAAATCCTGTTTGTTTGTCACGATATGGCCAGTTTAAGTTTCTTAAAAAAGACTTCTTCCCGGTCGGCGATGACAAGCAACAGATCAGCGGCTTTCTCGTAGCTTTCATCCAGGGAGTTGCGGTTTTTTACAATTCTTCCCGTAATCACTGCAAATTCGCGCCATAGATCGCCAATACCGGAAAGTTCGATGGATAAATCGCGCAGTACCGGTTTGTTGAGAATTTGAGCTGCTTCCTGCAAGAAAGCGCCATACATAAACCTGAATCCGGCACCACCGGTACCAATTTCTTCCTGAGCCCGCACGATTTGTCCTGTGTAGGAGGCTGCTTTTCGGACTCCGAGTTTCCGGGGATAATTTCTCACTTTTCGGGATAAATACCGGATGCCCCGAACGCCAAACAGCGGAATCGGGATGGTGAGCATATCCTTACAGGTTTGTCTGATGCCTGTGATAATGGCTTTTTCGAGATGGATGTTTTTTGGAATATTTTTTACCCAGTACATGTGACCATTGGGGGCAAAAATGCCCTTAGCATACCTAACCCGCAGCAACTCATCGTAGGTGAGCTGCTCGTAGCCTTCCATCACCGGATCGCTGATTTGATAGGTGTTGTTTTCTTTACGGAAAGCCACCAGGTTATGTGCATTAAAATGAAAGCGGTAAGCATCAGGAAAATAAGAAAGGTTGTAAACGCCCACCAGCATGCCCGTTGGAATTCCCTTGTTTAAATTATCATCCAGGGCTTCCATGGCTTTTTTTGGATTTCTGAATTTTTTTCTTTCGAAGGATATGCCCAGTCGCCGGGAGGTGCGCTTGAAAATAATTCCCGGCAAGGGCCTGAAAGAGGTAACAGGGATTCCACCAACTTTTAGAAACGGCATGTGCGAAAAAAACAATCCCGAGCCAATTCCAAACACCATGGGTTCGCTCAGATTGATTCCATAGAAACGAAGTAAATTCGACACCACTCCGTTTTCACAGTGGGCCGATTGTTTATGTTGAAATTCGATGGGATGATCCATTCGTTATTTTTCTGATTTGAGAAGGTTGGTATCGATGAGTTGCTCTTTAGTAATGTTGAAGACACGGGCATATTTCTCCAGTGTTTCTTCTTTGAGTCGGGCAAAAATTTTAGGTTTCAAATGTCGCTTCACCGTCCACCGCCACATTCCCATGTAGTTGGCCACCAGCCAGATGTCCATGATGTTTTTTTCGATATAATAACCCAGTGGACTCAATTCACCCGAGAGTACCTTATTGCGGGCATGTTCCACTTTATCGTTTACCTGGTCCCAGGCTTCCTTCATGACTTCATTTTTAGGGTTCCAGCCAACCGACTGAACGGTGGTGTAGTTGCCATTTTCATCCAGCGAATAAATGGGTTCGCGTAGTTTTCCCTGCAACATATTGGCATCATCCTGAGGTACATCTTTGGCTTTCAATCGAGTTGGGTTTTAGTTGGTTTAGATAAAAAGATGGACAAATCTGCTTCGGCTATTTGCCGGCCATTTACCCGTGTGGTGGCGTGAACGACCATCGCACCAAGCAGTTGGTTAATCAAATCTATCGTAGTGATCAACTGTTCGTTCACTTTGGGCAGCCGTTCAATTTTAAGTCGTTTAACGGCACCGATAAATCCAACTTCCGGTTTTTTGTCGTGCTGTTGAGCCTCGTATCCGGCACGGAGAGCCACCGTTTGGGCCATGTTTTCAATGATTCCGGGTTCCTGTAAACACCCGTTCCCGACAAAAATATTTTCAGACAGAACCTTCAGTGTTGAAGTGGTGGACTTTTCATCAGAATGCAGCAGCCCATCGACCATGATCATGGGAGAACGCTGAGGAATCAGACTTTCAATCTGTTCCTGTCCAAACATCAAATATTCCAGGTCCATTGCTGTAAATTGAGTCGTCAAAAATAGGAAAAAAAAGGACGGGGACTGAATGACCTGAAATGGGAGAAGATGTAAATAGGGAGATGTAGTACTTCCCATTTTCAAAAAAAAGAAGCTTTCTGTTATTTGTTAATTATGAACCTGCACGCATTGATTATTTCTTGTCCGGTGGCCCGGAAAACGAAATACACCTGATGTCTGACATCAAGTTGGTTGTTTTCGGATGAAAGCAGGTATTCACAGTTTTTTTGGCCTGATAATTGTTTTTTGCGGAGTTTTACAGAAACCTTTAAACACACAAATTCAGTTAAACAACATCTAAAAAATTAATCAAATGAAAACAATCCGACATTTTACCAGGTTATTCTTGTTGTCCTTATTCTTTACAGGCTTATTGACAAACAGCTTGCAGGCTCAGACTGATTTTAATCTTTCCGATTACAAAAACCCTGATTATCACTGGCGTTCACTCGATTTCCGGTTCGGGCTTAACGGAAATAATTCATTTCAAAAAAACGCTTTTCAGAATAATGAAGTCAATAAGGATTACCAAAACACATTCTATGGTAATTTGAATACAAGATATTTTTCTGTAAGAAATTCTCAAACTTATCAGGGATCACAAACCTATTGGTTAAACTTTGCAGCAAACAGCAACTACAATAAATCGGTTAGTGATAATTCTATTGCTTCAGAGTCTTCTCAAAAATATAATACACAGCACCTGGCGTTAGGAGCCAATTCACTTAACCGGTACTATAACGAAAAGAAGCGTTTTTTTGAAGTGGATTTAAATTTTAGGGGTGAGTTGGGAAATTCCATCCGTAAAATTGAATCTGGCGAAGAGATTTACCCTTACAATTATAAGTATCATATAAATGATTATCAAGTGTCTGCATCATTGCCTTTGCTTGTTGGGACAGGAAGAATAGAAGAAGTACAGAATGCCCGCCTGGCTGTCTATATTCTTGACGATCTTCAAAAAGCGGGAGATTTAACCAGAATACCTGAAAAAGAAGACGTCCTGGCGTTTGCCAGTTTTATCACCGAAACCAAAAACCAACGGTATTTTGATAGCCGAATCCGTAAAATTGCCGATATAACCGCCATCGATTCTTTTTTGATTGTGAAGGGATTGAAGGGTCAATCAGATGCCAGCTACTATACCTTGATCAACGATAACTGGGATTATGCCGCGGGACCATCCCGTTCTTCAGGAAGACGATTTTCCATCGGGCTTGTCCCTGGTCTGGGTACTTTATTTAATGAATGGATGTTTTACAATCGTGACACCCTTAACTCATCTGCCTTTGAAACTACAAATAAAAACAACAATCAGGAAATTTTCTGGAATGTTGATGCGGTGGCCAATTACGTCTGCGAAAAACCACTTAATTTATATTGGCAACAATCAACGCAGGTGAATGTGGGTTATTCGCTGTATAAAAGCAATTTACGATCTAAATACTATACTGACAATATGTTGGAATATGAAAGAGAAGTAGTAACGAATTCGCCCAACCTGGGATTAAATATGAGCTACACGTTGGGTTATTTTCCTAATAGCCGTACCAATATCAGCATGATTGCAGGTGCGGGCATCAGACAATATTGGGAGGATACAAAAGTAGATGATGATCCAAAGGTGGATATAAATCAAACCGATGTAAATGGTAGCCTGATTCTGACCTGTTACTATTATTTTTCACCACAGTTGCGGTTATCAGTGAATGTTAGTGAAGAATATTACTATTCATTAAATAAATACAAAGAAGCGGCAATCAGCAATTCTGATGTTGAAAACACCAAAAACTTTGCGTCAAGTATTACTGCCAGTTTTATCTACAGCATTTTTTAATTATGAAAATGAAGGCTGTGGACAAAATTTCCGTCTAATTGAGGGTGCTATTCGACAGCAAGAATAGATATCTTAAGATTATTGAAGATTGCGAACAACTTCCAAAAAGCAAACGGAAGGTTTTAGGCTACATAAGTATTATGTATGTTGTTGTAGTGTTCGTTGGTTTTTTCTGGGTAGGAGAATTAATCAGGAATTATAACATGATGCACTAAATACCTACTTACCTGGACAACTGCGAAAGAAAAAGGTACCGAGATCAATGTTTATGCATCTGCTCACTGGCCCGGATTTGCAATCCGTGCCAGTGATTTATCTGCCACGCCATTTCAACCCACGATAACACAAGTGGCCCCGAGTATCTGGCTTTATTAATCAATAAATGACAGTAAATATTTGATTTCTTTATCGGTAATATCTTCCTGTTCCGATTTGTCGTAAATGGCAAGCAGGTAAACATTGTTTTCCACAACCTGTACATGAGCAATAACCCTTGCACCACCAGACTTACCTTTGCCTTTTGATTTTATGGCGATCCGAATTTTGTAACAGCTATCAGACATAGCAATACCTTGTTCCGGATTTTCTTCCAGGCTTTCAATTAAACTGGCATATTCAACTTTAAGGGAAGGGAATTTCCTGGCTAACTTTTTAAGCTGCCTATCAAACGGTGGTATTGTAACAACATTATAACTCACTGAGCAAGTCTTTTGCCGGAGTGGCTTTAAGTTTCCCCAGTTTTACCAAATTCAGGTTTTCCACAGCTTCCTTTATTTCTTCAAGCAATTGTGCTTTTGCCGGAGAAATCGGCTTAGCTTTTACAAACGAGAAATTATTAAGCAGTTCCAGTATAAAATCACCTTTGCTATCGCTTACATCAACAAGTACTTTCATAATCTTAAATATTTATTTGTTTACGGCCAAATAGCCCTGAAACTTTGTAGTTGCAATAAAAGCATCAAACATTGCACAAACATGCATAGTCGCTTCGATACAAGGTGCTGCTTCGCCTCTTTCGTATTTACCAATCATAATAGTATATTAATTACACCATGCTTTTGCAAAAATAAGTAATTAAAAGGTGGAAATAAAATCTTAAAAATTTTATATATACGGATCTACCACCGGGTACCTGCTGGCATCACCCCAAGTGCAACCTGATAGCCATATCCTGAGTAAAAAAGCGATGGCTACACCACCGTCAATAACATGTACGTATACGAAAACCGGGCACTTTCCGGAACCATCACCAACAACCGTTCGCCTGCTTTAAGTCTGCCGGAGTGATAAAGTTCTTCCATCATCAACAAAGCCGAGGCGGCACCTACATTACCAATAGTGGTCAGGTTCATAAACCACTTTTCTTCAGGAATCATAAGGCCTGCCTCAAGAAAAGTTTTTAATGTCTGGTCCCTGAAAAACATGGAGGACAAGTGAGGCAGGAAATGGTCGATGGTGCTCAGGTCCAATTTGCGGTCTCTGATAATTTGCTGTAAGTGGATCAATCCTATTTTGATCACATGGTTTTGCAGGAGTTTAGCATCCTGTTTAAGGCTAAAAGCCGATTCGTGTGTCCTGCGCTCCGGCGACATCGCACGCCATCCGGTCAGGCTTCCATCTATTTCTTTAATGGCACCGGCATACATACAGGTCTCCATTTCCCCGGCCCAGCTTTTTATATCCATCCACTCGATGCGCAAGTTGAGGTGACCGGGTTCTGTTTTGTTACTTAAAAGTACCGCGGCAGCTCCATCCGAAAGCATCCATCTCAGGAAATCCTTCTCAAAGGCAATGTATGGATTTTGCTCAATTTCAAGTCGTTTGTCTATTTCGTCCTGAAAATTGCGTGCGTGCATCCACGATGACATCGTTTCGGAAGCTACACTGATGGCTTTGCTGATTTCATCGGCTTTGATTGACAGGTAGGCGTATTTTAGCGAAAGCATTCCGGCATTGCAGGTACCATGCGCCGACATGGCTTCCATGGGACCGGTACCCAATTCTCCCTGAACCATCAACGCATGTGCAGGTTGCAGGACATCGGGCGAGGTAGTTCCTGCGGTAAGCAGTTCAATGTCGTTTATATCCAGATCGTTGCCCAGTACTTTTTTTATTGCCAACGCCGAAAGCTGGGCATTGGTGTGGGTAATGTTTCCTTCCCTATCGAGGGCATAATAACGTCGAACAATCCGGTTATTACGTAAAATCAGGCTTTTACTCTTGGATCCGTTTCCATTTATTTTACCAAGAAACAGTTCCATTTCTTCATTTGAAACAGGACTGTTGGGAAAGTATTTTTCTATTCTGTTAATGTAAACCTCACTCATGCGCTCATAGGGTTATCTCCAATCACTTGAGTGATACGGATTGATAATATTTCATTTTTAATTTAATTCGATTGTAAAAAAATGGATAGGTCAGGTAAAACACCAGTGACACAAAGGGCGAAACAATAAATATAACAAAAAGCAAGTAGTATTTAAACATAAGGAGCCTGTTGAAGCGGAACGGATTGCCAGAAGCTCCTTTTTTAAGTATAAAAGCCGACCACAACTTAAATATTTTTTTGCCTTTGTTTTCGGTCGACACTACATTTGGATCAAGTTCAACGGCGTTTAAGGCAATAAGTTTGTCCTGAAGCTGATTGAAATTCTTAGTTTTAATAGCATCGAGTATCGGTTCTCCAAAACGTTTTGCATTCTCAATGTCTTTATCCGACACCCCGGGTTTAGGGAAAATACGCAGGTAACGGTCTTTTTTACCGGTGCCCATCCAGTAAATGATGGTGATCACGCTGGCCAGGTTGTTGTGTCGGTCGCGTAATGAGATGTTGCCCACCAGTTTTCCTCCATTGCCTGCAATCATTCTTTTTATATCTTCCTGCGCGTTCACCCACATATTGCGCGAACCAATAACGGTAACCACCGGTGTGTTCTTCATCACTTTAGCCACTTCTTTTGATTTGAGAAAGGTGGTGATGGGAATGGGTGGCGACAAAAACCAGACAGGATAACCCAAAATAATCAGGTCGAAATGGTCGTCAGGATTAAAATTAAAGGGAGCCAATGATGAGGGAATCATCTCCACTGATTCGGGCATGGCATCATAAAAATCGATTCCGGTCCATGGAAAAGGAAAGTCGGGAATGGGTTTTAATTGCTCCACAACCAGCTCTACACGACCTGCCAGCGACGAAACTACATTGGAAACAATCTCATCCAATTGTCCTGATTGTGAATAAGTAACAACTAAAACTTTAGCCATCTTTCCTGTTAAAGAAATAAAGTGCGAATTTAGGGATTATCTTTTGATGTTGCACGATCGACTTCTTAAAAGCGTCAGTGCTTAGAGTAAGCCCGTGTTTTTGTAAAGCAAATACGTGACTAAAGTTTTTTTGTTTCTTTGGTGTAATCTTTTGAAAACATGAGTGGTATGGTCAATAAAGTATCTTTCGTAATCTCAAAAGAGGCTTTTTTAAATTTAGGCGGTTGTGGAATTCCCGGCAACGGGTAATTGGAAATACCAACCGGCTCGGCCGGAATGCCAAATTCCTTGGTGGTGAGTTTGCCTGTACCATCAATATCCTGAAACAGTGCAATGGCATAGTTACCAGCAGGTACTTGCTTAAAACTAACCAGGATGTTTTCCTTGTCGGGAACCACTACCAGTGAATCGAAGGCGTATTTCGATTTGAAGCCTTCTTCATCCAAATACAGCCCGATAATCAACGGTGCTTTCCTGGTCTCGATTTGTGTAATGTTTAAGGTGAGGGTAAAATGTTTTTGTGCTTGTAATCCGAACGCCAATATAAAGGCAGTAAAAAACAGGAGTGTATTTTTTTTTGTACGATTCATCGGATTACGACCCTTTTCTTTTGTCGATAAAGATAACGGGTTTTCTGGAATGTTCATGCATTTGGATATCGGCGATTTCGGTGGGGGAGAGGAATAAGATTTCAGGTGCGACCCTTAACCTGGCACGGAAATGGTCCTTGATGCGTTTTTCTATTCCGGGAACGGTTTGACGGATGCCTGCTTTTACCAGGATTTCATCAGTACCCAACGCGTTGGTATAAACCTCTACAACATAGTTTTCTATTTGTTGAATTTCGTTCAGTACATCATAAATGGCCGGAGGATAAAGTGTTGTCCCTTTAAGTTTGATCATGTGCTGTTTACGTCCGATTACCGGGCCCAATCGCATGGTGGTGCGGCCGCAGGAACAAGGTTCCGTAAAATGGTGGCACATATCACCTGTTTTGAAACGCAGCAACGGCATGGCTTCCACGCCCAGTGTGGTAATGGTGACTTCTCCGGCCTGGCCTTCAGCAACAGGGAGGTTGTTTTCGTCCAGAAATTCCACGATAATCATTTCGGGGTGGTGGTGCCCGCCGCGCCCGGCTTCACATTCTGTGAAGGCAGTGCCCATTTCGGTGGAAGCATAGGTGCTGTAAAGTTTGATGTCCCATTGGTCCGTGATTTTCTTCCCCAACGTGTTCAGGGTAAAATCGTTGTTGCGGATGGGTTCGCCAATGCATACCGCCTTTTCAACACCCAGTTCGCGGTAGTTAATTCCCTGGCTGTTGGCGTATTCAATAAGTTTTGGTATAAAGGAGGGCACGGTAATGAGTCCGGTGGGCCGGAATTTTTTCATGCTCTCCAACTGAAGCCGTTGTAACCCCGGGCCACTGCGTATGATTCCGGCACCCAGTTTGCGCAATCCGAGGAAATAGGCCATTCCTGCCATAAACCGCTTGTCAAGGGTGACCATCAGTTGAAAAACATCTTCTTTGGTGGTGTTAGCACATGAAAACGATATATATTCGTTGTAAGCCAGTCGGTCGAGGTCGTTGTTGGTCATGGCGAAGGTAACGGGCTCACCCATTGTTCCGGAGGTTGTCACATAATCGATAATTTCATTTCTTTCCACACAAAGGAAATCGTAGTTGTGTTGCTGAAGATCGTCTTTGGTGGTAACCGGTAACTGAACCAGGTCATCCAGGGTACGGATACTGCGATAGTCTATTTTGTTTTGATGAAACAGGTTTTTATAGAATACGGAATTGGTATTCAGGTATTCCATAAGATCCACCAATCTTTGTGATTGGTATTTTCGAATTTCCTCTGGTGATGTGCTTTCAATCTCAGGAACGTAACTCATGAAGTGCAAATTGCTATGATTTGGGCGAATTTCCCTTTTGGTTTCGCTACGCGAAAATACTCATTTTTTCTTTCTTTCAAAGGGAGATGGAGTACTCCAAATGGTGGTGAATTTTAGAATTGGTGAACGAATTGGGATTTTATACGGGTTCTGTCGGTCAGGTGTAACTCATCACCCGAACCAGCCAGAAAAGTTTCACGCAAAGTGCGCTAAGTTTTTAGTACGCAAAAGTGCGCAAAGAAGTTTGTTATGCAAAACTTTCATCACTATTATGAGTGATAAGGCACTATTCAAACAGGGTAAATACCATTTCGGTTTTATCAACATTGATATAACAAAGCCTTACAAAACCATATTGGCTGTTATACAAGAATCGCAATTCGGAGTGCGATAAGGCTGATTCTGAAGTAGCAAATACTTCCTGACAGGGAATCAACCGTTGGTTTATCATGAATTTCTTTTCCCCCAACAATTGGTAACTTGTTCTGAAATACAAGTTTCCGGTCCAATAAATACCTGCCGTACAATAATGATCACCAATATTAAAGTTAAACTCCCACTGCTCATTATCAAATACGATATATGGAAATGGAGCTAACTCTAACTTTTTGTATTCTTTCTGACGGATGGGGTGAAGGAATACTTTAGCCCGGCTACTCAAAACGCCCGTTCTGATTGATTGGTATTTGGGAAATTCCACATACTCGCTGTTTTCTTTTTTTACCGTTCTCCATTCAATATAATATTGAGAGGTATCAAACGCGCATCGGTTATTGAAAACGGAGAGCATCACATAGTCAGTCTTGACAAAATGTTTCGAGGAATCATAAAAATCTACTTGGTAAATGCTTCTAAAGTTCAGGTTTGAATCAACGTCTGTAATAAATTGATTTACGTAAGTTTTAGTGTGATTGAGATTGAAGATTTTACTCGAAATAACCACTGATTTCGAAGTTGGGACTGGTTGATTGCAGGAACTGAAACAAATTCCGATTACAGCAACGCTTATTAATAGCTGAAGTTTCTTATTCATGAAATAAGGTTCTCTTATATTTTTTGTTGGTCAGCTTAAGAACATAGTTAAGAAGTTTAGTTTTATCTGTCGTAGTGATATTTACAACTGCAAATCAGTTTTTTATTCTCAACAAACTGGTAGACAAGCCTGTGCTTTCTGTCTATTCGTCTTGAACAAAAACCAGATAAATTATATTTTAAGGGTTGGGATTTCCAATCCCTTCAAAGGGGTTTGTGGTATTTCTTTAATCAGTTCATTAACTTTTTTTAATAGCCTTTTGACCTCTCTTTGCCGCGACAAATAATCTTCTCAGGCATTTTGGTTTCAAACTCTGGAATGTAACTCTTGTAAATTAAAATACGATAAGTTGTTGTCGAATTTTAAATATTTCGCTACGCGAAAATATTCATTTTTTCTTTCTTTCAAAGGGAAGGATGTAGCCGGGTCGCTAAATTATATCGCTCACTCACACCCCGATTAGTTACCAAATGTTTGGCTTTATCGTTTGATTTTTGAAAAAACCAATTCGCTTTTTTTTACTCCTTTAATTTGAAGTGAGCATGAGACCTCATTGCTTATAACCAGTAAAATACCTGAGTTTAAGGTGAAAAAATCATGATCCAGATGAATATTGATCTGTCCGGAATATAGGTATATAAACACCCAATTCCAGCCAGATTCGACCTGATAGTCAAGGCGTTGGTTTTCTTCAATTACAACCGCAGTAAGATCAACTTTTATCTTTTCAGTGGTCATCAAATTAAAGTCGGTGCATCTGCCGACGGAGGTGGTTTTCCAATCACCCTCAAATGTATCCACATCGAATTTACGCAGGTTCTTCGCATAATGATTTTGGTGATCGATCCTGATTTCGCCGTCCAGAATCATTATTTTTCGTGTGACTCCCGGCAATGAGGTAAATGTAGATTTTTCAATTTCAACCAATGCTGTGCTGAGCCTGAAAACAAAATTACGCTCCTGGTAACTCGCATTGGGAGGGAAAATGAAAAGTTCTGTTGTGGTGCCTCCCGACCAGTCGCTAACTTTAAATTGTTGGTTGCTCAGAATTGTTGTTTCCATTTTATTGAACCAATTTTAGCCCGACAATTACCAAATAAGACCACATCATGCAATTTCATTTTTCAATATCACTTTTCGCTTTAGTATTGATCGAAACACCTGAACAAATAAAGCCAAATTATCCCTGTTTTCCAAAAGAATTCAGCCTTCATTTTCTCGTGATGAAAGGGAGCTATTATACTGAAATAAATGTTGTACTTTTATAAGCCGAATCAATATTGGAAATAATTTTCTTTATATGGGAAAAAATGAACACCAGGAAAAAATTAAACATTTGCACGTCATTGTGTTATGATTTATGGAGCGGTAATTGCTATGCATAAGGCGAAAGTAACTATTAAAACTAAATTCTAATTATCATGAAGCGGAAAATCTATTCAATTGCCATTTTGTTTGCGATAGGACTGTTGTTTTTTTCCTGTCGTAAGGACAACAAACCGAACCAAAATAATCCAACGAGTTTTCTGGATTTAAAAATTGATGAATCTTTTAAATTTGAGAATTTCTCAAATCTGCAAACCTCCATTCAGTTGGCCAGTACCAAGGCAACAGGTGTTGAGATCGTACAGATTTACGATGCCCACCCAAACAATGGTGGAAGGCTGATTTTAACAGGTGCTGTTAATCAAAACGGAGTATTTAACCTGCCCATTCGTATTGCTTCCCGGCTTACAGAAGTATATGTAGCTAAGTTATCCTCCAGCGGGTTGAATGAATATGTTGCCGTTCCTGTGAGCGGTACTTCAATTCAATTCAATTTTGCATCGAATAAATCGGTGGAAGAATCCTTCACCGTTGGCAATTGTGATAATACACTGTCTAATAACTTTAATAGTGATTTGTCAATCCCGGCAGGTGAAACTTATTGCGTGGCCGAAGGTAATACTGCTACAATTAAAAAACTTACGATTGGTGCAGGAGGAACACTGAGTGTGAGTGGCACAGCGACCATTACAAAAAATTATCAAAATTCAGGAAGTGACAAAACCATTGTCGTAAACCCGGGGGCAAGTCTCACGTTGCCAAAATACAATTTAGACTACACAGTTCAAAACTATGGTACGCTCAACTTTACCGGGAGCGGAAGTGGTGAAGAGTCCTGTCAAATTGAGAGTGAGCTTCATAATTGGGGAGTGGTCTCCTCGACAATTAAAATAATCGTTCATGGTTCGGTGATCAACGATGGAACATTTACTACCTCAAAAGACTTTGAGATAAACTCATCGGGGTCGATGATCAACAATTGCCAGTTCTATATACAAAATTCTTCAAAATCACCAAATTCAGGTGGTAGCAGGGATTTCAAACAATCCGGTGCTTTTACCAACAATGGTTATATGATTGTTAGTGGAGAGGCTGATTTTACCGGGTCCGGCAATAAAAAAACAACACTCGGGCTTGGCAGTCTGATTGAAACCGATGAGTTTAAAATTGAAGGTGATATTGAAGGACCTGGCACTCAGGGATCTCAAATAACCGCTGACGATGACAGCCAAACTTCCGGTGGTTCCAGCATCACCGGATATGTGGATTTGTGGGTTAAAGGTAACCATAACATTAGCCCTAACCAGGGAAGCAAAGGACCTCATGTTACCTACCACGCCTATACCCTTACCGCACCAAGCTGCGATGCAAATGTGGCTCCAACCATCACCAGCTCGTTACAAATTGGTGGTATTGTAGGACAAGCAATTACACCTTATGTGATCACCGCTACCGGAACTGAGCCCATCACGTTTGACGCTACAAATCTTCCATCCGGGTTATCGTATAATGCTGCAACACACACTATCAGCGGTACTCCTCCAGCTGCCGGTACATTTAATATCAACCTGACAGCTACCAATTTTATGGGAGACGATACCGAGACCTTGGTACTGGTTGTTACTCAGCCCACCGCCGCTCCTGTTATTACCAGCGTACTATCGGCCTCAGCCACTGTGGATGAATCATTCAACTATACTTTAACGGCGAGTGGAACCGGCCCAATCACCTATAATGTATCCAATTTGCCTGATGGGTTATCATTCGATCCCGATACACAGCAAATTACGGGAACCCCAACTGACGCCGGCACCTATAACATCGATCTTTTTGCAACCAATGAAGGGGGTTCAACTCACGAAATTTTGGTGTTGACAGTAGGAACACCACCTACCATTACCAGCGCCTTAACAGCATCCGGTACAGCAGGTGTCCAGTTTATTACTTATACTGTTACTGCAACGGGATCGCCCACCATTAACTATACAGCAACCAATTTACCCGATGGCTTATCATTTGACGCAAATAGCCAAACAATTAATGGCACACCGCTATTTCCGGGTGTTACCAACGTTTTGTTAACAGCTATCAATGGATATGGTACTGATATAGAAACCCTTATTATCACCATTAATGAAGGTGCACAGCCTCCTGTAATCACCAGCTCGTTGACAGCAAATGGAATGCAGGATTTCCCATTTAGTTATACCATCACAGCCACAGGTTCGCAACCGATGACCTTTGATGCAACCAGTCTTCCAGCCGGATTAACTATTAGTGGAGATGTCATAAGTGGTATTCCAACTGAAGCAGGAACATTCAATATTCCCATGACGGCTACCAACAGTGCCGGAACGGATACCAAAACACTTGAATTGGTAATTGGCACCGGAGGTGGAACTGATACCGACGGCGATGGTGTGCCTGACAATTTGGATCAATATCCTACCGATCCAACACGTGCTTTCAATTCGTATTATCCCAATGAGATTGATTATGCCAGCGTTGCTTTTGAAGATCTGTGGCCCGGTTATGGTGATTACGACTTCAACGATTTCGTGGTTAACTTGAACTTTAAGATGGTTACCAATGCCCAGAATGCTACAGTAGATGTGATTCTCAAATACCAGATCATGGCCGATGGTGCATCCCTTGACAACGGTTTTGGCCTTGTGTTCGATGCTCCTCCGGCTTCAGTAGAAAGCGTTACCGGGTTTATTAAGTTGGGCAATGCAGTGACGATGGATCCAAGTGGATATGAAGCAGGGCATATTAATGAAACGGTCATCGTTCCTTTGGACGCCATCAATCAAGTGATGGAAGGTGGCATGGCTAACACGATTCCGGGTGGAAAATATATTCAGACCACCATCAACACCGTGACCACCCATTTTGGAACTCCTCAAGCCTCCATCGGGACACCTCCTTTTAATCCCTTCATATTTGTTGATCAGGTACGTAGTCACGAAGTTCATTTAAAAGGCCTTCCACCCACCGAGTTCATGGATACTGACCTTTTCGGCACATGGAGTGATGGCTCGGTTCCTGCAAGCGGACTTTATTTCCAATCAACGAATGGATTGCCATGGGGAATTGAAACACCCATCAACTTCAAATATCCCATCGAATTGGCTGATATTCTGACCGCACATTTGAAGTTTGCAGCCTGGGCACAGTCTTCGGGTGTTGACTTCCCGGACTGGTACATGGACGAACCCGGTTACCGCGATGATACCAAGATTTATGTAATACCGTAATAAGAGCATAGTACTTTCATTTTGAATTTAGTTAATAAGATAACCCCGCGAATCATTGATTCGCGGGGTTTCTTATTCAGCACAACGCACATCTGTGCCTGGTTAAATATGTTCAAATTGAAAGGCTTATTATGACTAAAACAGTCGATGCCGGTTTTTAACCTTACGATAAACAAAAGGATTGAATCATTTTGCGTTTTCTCCCAACAGCTCTTCCAACCTTGCCTTAACCAATTCTGCCGTGGCTACATTTTCCATCTCTTTGGTAAGGGAGGTTTGGTAGTATTGTATAGATAATGAGGTGTCGCCGATTTCATAAAAGTAGTTTGCGGCAAGTACGTATCCCTGGTAGTATTCGGGGTTTAATGAAATAAAATTTCTGAGTTCACTTTCCGGTACAATGGCTTTACTTTTAATAAACAACTTTACTTTTTCGCGTTCTTCCTTATACTGAAGATAGTCGAGGTAAGTATTGGAGATTAAAAACGTATCTGCTTCGATGGTCAGGCCGGGATCGAAAAGCGGTATTTGTCCTTGATAAGCCAAAGCCTTATCTAAAACATCATCCAAATGATAACCCAGGTATTCGCCAAGTTGGTAAGGTTGTGTGCTAACCCATGCTTGTTGTTTTTCAGGTTGAAAAATGACACTGTGATGTGAAATCATCTGATCCATGGTTTTTTCGTTGCCAATACCGATATTTTTCCCATCCAGTCCCAGGTAGTCACGTAAAATAGAGGCTGCCACGGGAGCATCAATAAAATCCGACTGCGACATCAACTGTTCACAACGCAATTGCCGATAAATAGAAGCCGACTCATTTTTATAGGCTTCGTTTTTTTTGTCCCCCTGAAAGGCCTGGCTTTGAAAATGATTGGCGCATACGAGTTCATTACCCTTGGTTTCGAACACGCCCAAATTGTTTGACGATTTTTCGATGATTACAGCTTTGTGGTCTTCAGCAGAGCCAATCAACAGCGATTCTGCGACAAAAGTTTCGCGCTTTTTGGCAATGGCCAGTGCTTCACTTATATTGCCGGCATGTTGAAGTATCTCGCGTGCCAAAATGGAGATAGGTGTTTTGGCACTGGTCGGGATATCCGATTTGGCCGCGTTGATGGTGACAGTCAGTCCTCTGGCGTTCATGCCCGAAACCACACCGATCATACTGGCCCAGCTCACATACATGAAATCGATTCCGGTGTCGGGATGGACAAAAACCACAATCTTGTTTTCGGAAAAAGCCGGATTGATATAAAAATCGAAATTCCGGCCAATGATCAAACTACTGTCAGTACTATTAAAATTGGCTCCAAACGAAGTGCATCCTACCAGCATCAGGCTTTGCAATGCATGACCAATGTCGTGAGCAGCATGGTAATTCAACATGCGGTCGTACTTTTTTCCAATGTATTCATATCCATCAGCAGCCGAAAACGAAACTCCGTAAATTTCTTCTTTGTACTCTTGCGGTACATATTCATCAATGTCGCGGTTAAACCAGCCGGTGAAATATTTTAGAAATTTCAGGTACGACGGAGAAGGAATCAGGGTGTTGATTTGATCGACAAAAGCTTCTTCCTGCTTGGCAATGAGTTCTTTAGTCAGCTTTCCATTGGCCACACCCAACTCGAACGGACTACCTTCGAGGTACATCTCCCACAATCCGTATTCGTTCTTCTTAAGCCAGTTGTTGCCTATTTTGTAAAAATCTTGGGATGGATTTTCGCGTTCCATATTCAAAGCCGACTGGTCGGCAATAACCGGAGGGCTTAGTCGTGTGCTGTAATAATAATATATTGAAAATAATACAATTACAAGTATAGTTCCAAGGATTGTATTGCGCAACCGTCTCCAAAAACGGTTCTTTCTTAGATGTTTAGCTGTCATTGATTTCGTTGAGAAGTTCCGGCAAATCTACAAATTCTGCGCAGGTTAACAAAGCGCTAATGCTTACGCCCATCACACCATGCAGGTTTAGATTTTGACCGGTAAAATACAGGTTTGGGATTTTGGTGCGTACACCAACGTACGAAGCCAGGGGAAACTTATAATCACGCAAGGTACCGTACATAGAACCGGTGGGCGAACCAACATAGTCGCGGAAGGTAAGGGGAGTGGCGGTGGTATAATCGGTTATCAGGTTCTCCAACTCGGGGAATTGCAGTAGCACCAATGCCAGTAGTTTCTCTGCCTTTTCTTTTTTAAATTGTTTGTAACCATTCCCTCTGGCATTAGAAGGGAGGTCTTTCCAACTGGATACTTCCTCAAAATTCATATGCGTTACGATGGAAAGATGATCTACCCATAGCGGATTAGGATCGTCGGAAGGAAAATGCATAAAAAAATGCTCAGGCCACAAGTTTTCATTGTAGGAAGAAGCATACCAAACATCGGGTTGAAGGTAGAAATTATAATTTGAGTTTTGATAGCGAAACTTACCGGGTTCTATCTTTAGATAGAGGGCAAAGCAAGACAGTGTGTCTGTTTTTTGTTCCAGGCGATTTCGGTATGATTTCTTTATTTTTCCCGGTTCAATCAGGTTCATAGTACTGGCAGGATGGAAGTTTGAAATAAACTTCCCGGCTTTAAAAACGTCACCATCAGCGCAAAGCACGCCCGATAAATGATCCCCATCAAATATGAAGTTAGTAACTTTTTGACTCGTAAGCACATGGCCCCCTGCTTTTTCAATCTCCTGAAAAAGCCTTTGTGGAATCTGATTCGATGAACCCACCACCCGGTAACTACTGCTGATGAAATAGTGATTTATTAAGGCGTGAACATACCAGGGAGTACGGTTTTTGTCACCGGCATACACAAAATTCAGGGCACTAAAAACCTGCCGAAGTTCAGGGTTTTGTGTGAGCGAGCAGATAAAATCCCACGCGTTAATCGCTTGCGATGGTTTTTCCATATAAACGGTATGTGGAATTTCCAGGTTAAAGATTTCCTGCTCGTTTACAGTCCTTTGTACCGCAGTGATATAGTCTTGAATGGCAATAGTTTCGTCCGGGAAAAGGGTGTTGAGATAATTCCCAAAGGCCGCCCAGCCCATGGGGAACTCGTATTTCCTGCCTCCAATGTTAAACACATCAAATCCAAGCTCATCCATGCGTTTATAACCAATGCCATCAAACAAATTAAAATAGTGAAAAATCCGGTTTAGTACCTGACCATCGTCCAGGCTGCCGACATAATGTAAGCCGGTGCTGAAAGCCACTCCTTTGTAATCGAAAGATTGAAGAGTACCTCCAATGTGTTCATTTTTCTCCAACACCAACACACGGTATCCTTTCCTCCCCAGAATTACTGCGCATTGCAGGCCTGCCAGGCCTGAGCCTAGTATGATGACATCGTATGAAACTTCCGACCCTTGACCAGTCATAAATCTGAGGATATAATGATGTTGATAAAGCCAATTTTTAAATGGCAAATATAATGACTGTTGCAATTGATAATCATTTACCCGGACTTCTTTGTAAATGATGTGGAATACTTAAGCAATCTATTGTAGACACCTGGTTTCACAGAGGTAAGGATATATGCTTTTAAAATTTAAATAATTAGCCCCCTCCGAAAAGTATGTGATTATTGATTTTCAACTCATTTACCCCAGACCCCTAAAGGGGAATTCGTTGAAAATCAACAAACTATTAAAGTTTCCTGTACTCACTGTTGAGGTTTTTGACTTTTCGGAATGGACTCAATAATGGGAGTTTCCATTTATAACCTGTACTATCAACGGGTAGTGGGTGCTTCATCCACTTTTTCCATTTCATAAGTAACGATAATATCGTTCTCCCGTAACCCTGACCAGGTCATGGTGTTGCCAACGATATTAAAATTCCAGCATTCATAAGCCAGTCCGGTACCGCCACTAATCAGGTCGTTGGAGTAGTTGCTTGCAAATAAATTTCCGTACAGAAAATACCGGCCCTCGTTGTCTGATTTTTTTATCCAGTTGTTGTTTTCATCCAGATAATAATAGTTGTAGCTTCCATCGCCAAAATATTCCCAATAGTGGAATTTGGTGTCAGTAGTGTTATCAGAGGTGCATTTACCATACCAAACGCCGGTAAAATCTGCGCTAAAGTCAGCCACTATTCTTTTGCAGGTAAAAATATTAGAAATCGGAATGGTAATGCCATCAACTGAAAATGCCTGAATCGAATACTTTAAAGTGGACTGATCCAATGTGAGTATTCTAAATTCCATGTGATAGGCCTTGTTTGAAATATCCACTCCATCAATAACAATAAGGTCGCCCACGACATTATAGGTGTAATGATCATTTTCCTGCCATGCTTTGTTGGTTTCATCCAATTGAAATCCAATGGAGTAGTTTTCGGTATGATCCGATTTGAACTCCATGCTGTATGAAGCATCGGTAAGGATGGCTTCATTATTTACGTGCGTATTTACCCACATTCCGAGGAGCAGTTCTGAATAATTGGGTTTGTCATCTTTTTTACAACCGGAAATAAGAACCGTCAATATGGCTAGGGAGGTTAATACCATTAACATTTTTGTTTTCATCTGAAATAAATTAGGTTTTTCTAATATCTATACTATTCTTTAAAAACCAGACTCTCACAAGAATAGTAAAACCCAAATATATCACATTTTGCTTTATCTCGAACAGCCGGACCTATACTATTTTGAACCATTTGGCATGTGCACGTTGGAGAAGTATTCAGTTTTCTGTAAGTCTGGTTTCACAAAGGTGTTTAATCCACATTTCCATTGTTATTTGAAGTGCCTTTTTGACAATTTGACCATATTTTTTAACGGTTTACGTCGAAAACCTGAAAGCATAACAAAATAAACTTTCAATAGAACTCAAACATTCTTATTAATCGTACCTGGCTTCTCCTTAATATTTATTTACATTTGTGCTACATAACCCTTTACTAAACACCGGATGTTAGTTAAAACTTATGGGAGTGCCATCCAGGGTATTGATGCGCTGGTGATTACCGTTGAAGTCAACATTGGTAAAGGTCGTAAATTTTATCTGGTGGGGTTACCTGATAACGCGGTAAAAGAAAGCCAACAACGCATGATTGCGGCTCTCGGAAACATTGGTTACCGGTTTCCCGGACAACGCATCGTGATTAATATGGCTCCCGCCGACATCAAAAAAGAAGGTTCCGCTTATGACTTGCCCATCGGCATCGGAATATTGGCCGCTTCCAAACAAATCAGCGCCGGTTTGCTCGATCAATATATCATGATGGGCGAACTTTCGCTCGATGGAGGGCTTAAACCCATTAAAGGAGCGTTGCCAATTGCCTTAAAAGCACGTGAGCAAGGTTTCAGGGGAATAATTCTACCCAGTCAAAACATTTCAGAAGCAGCGGTGGTGAGTGGTTTGGAGGTATATGGTTTTGAGCATATCACGGATGTGATTCAGATGCTGGATGGAATAACAAACCCTACTCCCGCCTCTGCTAATTTGGGTCAGTTGATTGAATCGGAAATGAACCAATATCCTTTTGATTTTGAGGATGTAAAAGGCCAGGAAAACATTAAAAGGGCATTGGAAATTGCTGCAGCAGGCGGACATAATGCCATCATGATCGGTCCGCCCGGATCGGGTAAAACCATGTTGGCCAAAAGGTTACCATCCATCCTTCCTCCCATGTCGCTTAACGAAGCACTCGAAACCACAAAAATACATTCCGTAGCCGGAATTTTAAATGGGAAAACCGGACTGGTCACCACCAGACCCTATCGGTCACCACATCATACAATAAGTGACGCAGGTTTGGTAGGCGGCGGCCCCTATCCTCAACCGGGTGAAATTTCCCTTGCCCAGAACGGGGTACTGTTTTTGGATGAACTTCCCGAATTTAAACGCTCGGTACTGGAAGTTATGCGTCAACCCATGGAAGACCGCGTGGTCACCATTTCGCGGGCTCGCATCACGGTAACCTACCCGGCCAGTTTTATGCTCATCGCCGCCATGAACCCTTGCCCATGCGGCTATTACAACGATCCTAACCGGGAATGCGTATGCTCACCGGGAGCAGTAAAAAGCTATCTGAATAAAATTTCGGGGCCATTGATGGATCGCATTGATTTGCATGTAGAAGTGACCCCGGTACCATTCAAAGACCTGGCAGAGACTCCAAAAGGTGAGGTAAGCACCAGTATCCGGTCCAGAGTGATGGCAGCGAAAAAAATCCAGGAATCCCGCTTTGCCGACAGCCCGGCCATTTTTAGCAATGCCCAGATGTCGTCGAAAGATGTGGATAAATACTGTGTTTTGCAAGCCGATGGTTTTAGCTTGCTTAAAACAGCAATGGAACGACTTAGCCTTTCAGCAAGGGCTTTTGTCAGGATAAAAAAGGTAGCACGAACCATTGCTGACCTTGACAATTCGGCAGACATCAACGCAGAACACCTCGCCGAGGCCATTCAGTTGCGTAGTCTCGACCGCGAAAGCTGGGGATCATGATCTATTACAAAGAAATTCTGAATGGGAATGAGTATCTTTGCCCTTCTTTCAGAAAAAAAAGAAAATGAATCAAATTGCAAAAACCAAATACACCCTTGACGACCTGAACCATCTGAATAAAAACACGATGATGGAACATTTGGGTATTCAATTTACCGAGGCATCACCCGGATTACTAAAAGCCACCATGCCCGTCGATCACCGTACACACCAGCCTTTGGGACTGCTTCATGGTGGTGCAAGTGCCGCGCTGGCCGAGTCGATTGGAAGCGTGGGTTCGGCCATGTTGGTTGATATTGAGCATTATTCAGTGGTGGGAGCTCAAATCACCGCCAACCATGTACGCAGTGTGAAAGAAGGAATTGTAACCGCTGAAGCCAAAATCATCCACCAGGGTAAAAATACGCATGTCTGGAACATCGATATTACCGATCAAAAAGGAAGAACTATCTCCACTTGTCGTCTCACCATTTTCATTTTTAAAAAATGACATTAAAAAACGTTGAACCGATCATCGACCTGTTGCTTAAGAAAAACCTACCGTTTGCAATATTCAGGCTACCAGAAAAAGAAGAATTTATGTTGGTTTGCCAACAAGATCAGGAAGTGAAAGAAATTGACATACTTGATATTGAAGAATTTCAGGGATTTGTGGTGGCACCTTTCAAATGTGCAAGGACGGGCAGTGCCTACTTAATCAGGCCCGATTTAGTAGCCACCAATAAGGATGAATTTTTCGAACTAATGAACCAGATTGCACCCTTGCCCGATGACGCAGGAAAAGAGCATGATATCGAAAATCATGTTATCAGCCGCCACGCTTATATCAGCAATATGGACTACCTCATCAACCTGCTGCAAAAAGAAGAACTCCATAAAGTAGTTCTTTCAAGGGTGATTGCTTATCCTTTACAACCTCAATTCTCCCACGGCAACTTATTCAATCGGTTGTCCTGTGAATACCCCAATGCCTTTGTGTACCTGTTTCATCTTCCGGAAAACGGAACCTGGGCAGGTGCTTCACCCGAAGCCTTGCTGTTAATAAATCAGGATGAGGCCAGTACGATGGCGTTGGCGGGTACCCGGATATTCCATCCCGACACTACAAATGATCCTTGGTCGGAAAAAGAAACTCAGGAACAGTCTTTTGTTTCTCAATATATTGCCAACGTGCTTTCTGAAACAGGCATCCAGAATTACCAAACCGAAAAGCCTGCCACCCTGCGAGCCGGCCACCTGGAACACAGGCTAACACGATTTACTATCCCGCACAACCAAATTGAGAACAAAGCCGGCAAGATGATTATGGGTTTACATCCCACACCGGCCGTTTGCGGATATCCAAAAGGTGATGCTTTCCACTTGATCATGCGCGCAGAGCAACATGACCGGCGGTTTTATACCGGTTTTTTAGGTCCGTGGAATCTAAATGGGCATTCACAGCTTTTTGTAAACCTGCGTTGTGCCGAAATAGGAAACGATACACTTAATCTTTATGTTGGAGGTGGTTTAACGGCGAACTCAGTAGCTGAAGATGAATGGGAAGAAACGGTTCAGAAATCGAAAACCTTGTTGTTGGTGATAGAAAAATTATAGCGGTTTGTCCCATGACAACAGACAAAAAACCTGTAGCACTACTGGCCGACATCCTGATCCAAAAGGGACTCCGCTTTTTAGTTCACTCGCCCGGGTCGAGGAATGCGCCCATCATTATTGCTTTTGGTCAAAGCAAAAAAGTAAAGATTTTCACCGTTGTGGATGAAAGAAGTGCTGCCTTTTTTGCCCTTGGGATTGCTTTGGCTACGGGGAAAACGGTAGCCCTCGATTGTACCTCGGGTACGGCAGCACTCAATTATGCACCTGCCATCGCTGAAGCCTATTATCAGCATATCCCATTGCTCGTGTTAACTGCTGACCGGTCACCTCAGTTTATTGACATCGGCGATGGTCAAACCATCAGGCAGGAAAACCTCTTTGCCAATTACATTAAGAACAGTTACACTCTTCCTCAAAGTATTGATGGGATTGAAGATTTTACCCTCGCAGAAAAGATCATCAACATGGCCATGAACCGCACCATGGATGAAGCGCCGGGTCCCGTTCATATCAATATTCCACTGGATGAACCACTTTATGGAGTAACAGAAACTGAAACAAAGGGAAACCTGATTCTTTCAACGCCTTTTTTCAGCGATTCCATCGGGAACTTTCCCGAAATGTTGATTGAGCAATGGCAGTCGGGTAATAAGTTGATGGTGATCGGCGGTCAGATGAACCCGGATACTCAGTTGAACGAAGTATTGAAATTACTCGTGGAGAAACATCGGGCCGTAATTTTAACAGAAACCACGTCCAACCTTTATCATCCTGATTTTATTGATGTAATCGATAATGTCATTACAGCTATCAGTCCTGAAGAAGCCGATGACTTCAAACCAGATTTGCTCATCACATTGGGTGGTGCTGTGGTTTCTAAAATGGTTAAAAAATTCTTGCGTAATCATCAACCCGAGCACCATTGGCATATTTCACCTTCTAACGAAGAAATGGATACCTATTTCTGCCTTAGGGGTGTCATTCACTCGTCAGCGACCGATGCTTTGTTGACTCTGGCAAACCTGCCAACTCATCGTTCCGAACATTTTAAACATCTTTGGCTGAAAAAAAAGCTGACCACGGAGACAAAGAGAGAGAATTACCTGCAACATTCAGCATATTCTGATCTAAAAGTATTTAAACATATTTTGGATCAATTGCCAGATACGTGCCTGCATTTGGGCAACAGCACACCCGTACGCTATTCACAGCTTTTTGGATGCCAGCCTCACCTTCATTACTATAGCAACCGTGGGGTAAGTGGAATTGATGGACAGATTTCAACCGCCGCTGGTTTTGCCTCTGTTTCAGCCAGTCCAAATGTACTTATTACCGGTGATTTGGGCTTTTTATACGATAGCAATGGCTTACTCCTTTTGAAGCATTGTCCCAACCTTAAAATAATCGTCATCAACAACCAGGGGGGAGGTATTTTTAGGTTTATTCCCGGGCCGGATACTGTGCCCGGTTTTGAACAATATTTTGAAGCGCAGCATAACCTCAGGCTGGAATTTCTTACAAAAGCATTTAACATTAACTACCTGTACGCCGATTCACTCCAAACAGTTGATGAAAAAGTTCATGATCTTCTTTATGGTACACGTGGAACTCAGGTGCTGGAGATAAGCACGCCAGCCGAAAAAAATGCCGAAGTGCTGCGCAATTATTTCAAGGGGCTAAGTAACAGATAACGTTGACAAACAGATCACCCCTTTTGTCATCCCGACTGAGCGGACGCCAGGAGCGAACAGAGGAATCTGCTGTTGCCTCATTACAATGGACATGAATTTGCTTTGATTTAACCCAAAGCTAATAACAATAAGCAATTCAGAAGCTTTTAGCCTCCTTTTTGTCTATTACGCCGAAATTCATAAAAGCAAAAATACGGATTGCACATGAACGAGACTGTGATGCCCATGTTTTTTATATATTCGTTCCCTGAATAAAATTAAAAATCTCATGGCACAACGTGAATGGAAATCAATGCACGAATTCGAAGAAATAAAGCTCGAATACTGGAATCACATCGCCAAAATCACCATCAACCGACCACGTTTTTACAACGCTTTTACTCCTGCAACCACAACTGAAATGGCCATTTCACTCGAAATGCTGCGCGAAGAACAGGATGTTTATACCATCATCCTTACCGGTGAAGGCGACAAGGCTTTTTGCAGTGGCGGCGACCAAAATGTGAAAGGAAAAGGGGGTTACATTGGCAAGGATGGCATACCCCGTCTAAACGTGTTGGATGTCCAACGCAAAATCCGCTCTATGCCAAAACCTGTGATCGCCATGGTAAATGGTTTCGCCATTGGTGGCGGTCATGTGCTGCATGTGGTTTGCGATATAACCATCGCGTCAGAAAATGCGCGCTTCGGACAAACCGGTCCAAAAGTAGGGAGTTTTGATGCAGGCCTGGGATCTTCGTATCTGGCAAGCATTGTAGGACAGAAAAAAGCACGTGAAATCTGGTTTTTGAATAAACAATATACGGCAATGGAGGCCCTCGATATGGGGTTAGTAAACAAAGTAGTTCCTCTCGATCAGCTGGAAGATGAGACCGTTGAGTGGTGCCTCACCATGCATCAACGCAGTCCGATGGCGCTTAGGATGATAAAACTGGGCATGAATGCAGAACTCGATGGCCAGATTGGTTTGCAGGAATTTGCCGGCAACGCCACCTTGCTATACTATCTTACCGACGAAGCCCAGGAGGGTAAACAGGCCTTTCTCGAGAAACGGGATCCTGATTTTCATCAATACCCGAAATTTCCCTGATCGCTGAATGAAACAGTCAAAACCGAATCAAGTGAATTCATGGGTTAAAGCGGCCCGGTTGCGTACCTTGCCATTGGCGTTGTCGAGTGTGATCCTGGGTAGTTTTCTTGCCATAGGTTCCGCCTCCTATAAACCTGGTGTTATAGCACTGGCCTTACTTACCACCCTGATCTTACAGATTCTCTCCAATTTTGCCAATGATTATGGCGATGCGGTAAAAGGCACCGACAACGAACATCGGTTGGGACCGGTAAGGACTGTGCAGAGTGGTGAAATCAGCCAAAAGGAGATGCGGCGGGGAATACTTATTTCAGTTGTCCTGGCTTTGGTTTCAGGCATGCTCTTAATTTATCTGAGTTTAGGCGACCAATGGATCACGGGCCTCTTTTTTTTGGTGTTGGGGATTGGCTCCATCGCGGCAGCCATCAAATATGTGGTCGGAAACAATGCCTATGGTTACCGTGGCTTCGGTGATATATTTGTCTTCCTCTTTTTCGGATTGCTGGGTGTTACAGGCACTTTCTATCTAAATGCCCATCACTTGCCCTGGAGCATTTGGCTACCAGCCTGTACAATGGGATTTTTCAGCACCGGGGTGCTGAACCTTAACAACATGCGTGACCTGGACAATGACCGGAATTCAGGTAAAATGACCATTCCTGTCAGGCTGGGTTCCATCGGGGCTTTTAATTACCATGCCATGCTCATCTCGCTTGGATGGATCGCCAGCCTCCTGTTTACGGTGATTCACTACCACGGAATCTGGCAACTCATGTATTTGGTCATGATCCCTTTTTTTATCACCGATTTAATAAAAATAAAAAACACGGTCGATAAACGCGAGCTGGATCCATTTCTGAAAAGGTTGGCATTAAACACGCTGGCTTTTACCATTTTATTTGGGATTGGTACTATTTTGTGATCTTGTACCAGATCAATATTTTTGTAATTTTACCTAAAAAAGGATGCTTTCAGCCCGTTATTTTCCTTATCGTTTGCATTTTAAATTTGACGCAGGCACCTCACGTGGCGTACTTAAATTTAAGGATTCCTGGTTCATCGAAATTTGGGACAATGATGCGCCCGAAGTAATAGGAATGGGCGAATGTAGCCTGATCGAAGGATTAAGCCCCGACAGAATATCGGATTTTGAACCCAAATTAAAAGAGGTCTGCAGCCAAATCAACAACCTGGACGAAAGCATCCAACATAGTCTGGTCGATTTTCCTGCCATACGTTTTGGGCTTGAGACTGCCAGACTTGATTTAAAAACAGGAGGTCAAAAAATTTTTTTTCCGTCAGAATTTACCAATGGGGAAGATTCTATTCCTATCAATGGGCTCATTTGGATGGGAAAATACGATGAGATGTTAAATAGGATCAGGATAAAAATTGATGCCGGGTTTCGTTGCCTTAAAATGAAAATCGGAGCCATCGCGTTTGACGACGAATTGAAACTCATTCAATTCATCCGGCAAGAATTTCCACCCGCTGACCTTGAACTCAGGTTAGATACCAACGGAGCCTTTGAGCCTGATGGCGCAATGAAAAAGCTGGAACAACTCGCCAACTACCATATTCACTCTATTGAACAGCCCATCAGGCAACGTCAGTGGGAAGCAATGGCTGAATTATGTCGGAAAAGTCCGATCCCCATCGCACTGGACGAGGAATTGATTGGCATCCGAAGCAGCAGTGAATTGGCAAGAATGCTTCAATTTATCAAGCCAAAATACATCATAATCAAGCCCAGCCTGACAGGAGGATTGACCGTTGCCAACGGTTTTATACAGACTGCAGAAAACAACCATGTAAATTGGTGGGTTACTTCTGCTTTGGAATCGAACATTGCGCTCAACACAATCGCACAATGGGTTTACACGTTGAAAAACCCTCTGCCCCAAGGGCTTGGCACTGGTCAATTGTTCAGTAACAATGTCGATTGCCCACTCCGGGCTGATCAGGGCAGACTATATTACCAACCAGAGTGCTCCTGGAACCCGGGCAACTTTTCCCTCAAAACCTGACCTCATGAACATCTATTTCGAAAACAAGGAGTTTGACCGGACTCACTTTATTTCTTTTTGCCGTATACATTTGGATGTCAATGATTTTGAGGACTGGCGACAACAGATATTTGGCTTTTTCACGGAATGGCACAATTCATCTGACTTCATTACTGTTAAAACCTCAGGGTCAACCGGAGAGCCTAAACTTATTTCCATTGAAAAAAAACATGCTGTCATCAGTGCAAAAGCGACATTAAAATTCTTGGATATTCAGCCGGGAGGACTTGCCTGGCTTTGCCTTTCGGCAAATTATATCGCAGGCAAAATGATGATTGTAAGGGCCTTGGTTGGAGGATTGGATTTATGGATATCAAAGCCTGAGTCACTCCCAACCTTTCCGGGCGCGAATAAAATAGCACTCGCGGCCATGGTTCCTCTTCAATTATCCAATCTGGCGGAGAAAAAAGACGGACTGAGTTTGATTGATGAAACAATTCACTCTGTGTTGATTGGCGGTGGAGCGCTTCCAAAGATACTTGAGGACTCACTCAGGCAACTAACACATGCGTGTCTGTGGCATACTTATGGCATGACCGAGACCATCAGCCACATCGCGCTAAGAAAAGTAAATGGGAAGGAAAGATCTCCAACTTTTTCGGTGCTGCCAGGTGTGAAAATAGAAAAAAGCAAAACAGGGAATCTGGTTGTTGAATACCAGGACATCGGTATAACAAACCTTCATACCAACGATTTGGTTACACTATTTGCAGACGGTACTTTTTCAATTGATGGGCGTGCTGATTTTATCATCAACAGTGGAAGCATCAAAATCAATCCGGTGCTAATAGAAAAAAAGTTGGAGGGTCATCTTCCCTGCCCGTTTTTTATCACAGGTTTGCCTGATCTTCATTTAGGTGAAAAGGCTGTTTTGTGCCTGGAGAACTCTGGTGAGTTGCTTCCAAAAATTTGTGAGCTTTGGAAAATAATCGAAGGCTTGGTTTCAAAACCTGAGATACCGCGTGAAATTCATTTCCTGGACCATTTTATCAGATCTGAAAATGGAAAATTAAAACGAGATACAACAGCTATATTGCTCAATACCAGAGCTAAAATTGCCAATCATAACTACCCTCAACAATAATTTCGAATATTATGTAAGGAAATGTTAGAATTAATATGATTATACGAAAAATGATGCTAATTTTGAATCCTTTATTATATCCAATTCAGACATGATTACAAAAAGTACATATGATTTTTCAGGGAAAGTAATTTTAATTGTTGAAGACACAGAAACCAGCAACCGCTTTTACAACGCTGCGCTCAGCCGCACAAATGCGACCCTTTTGTGGGCAATTAATGGTGATGAGGCTCTGAAAAAAGCGGAGGAAAATCCCAACATTGATGCCATTCTTCTTGATTTAAATTTGCCTGGAATCAGCGGTTTTGAAGTACTCAAGGTCATCAGAGAAAAAAATAAAGAGGTCTCGATCATTGTGCAAACAGCCTATGTCCTCTCCGGAGAGGAAGCGACCTGTTTTGACCTGGGGGCGAGTGATTTTATAACCAAACCGATCATGCTCGATCATCTCTTGGGAACCCTTAATAAACACCTCACTAAATAATTAGCTTTCCCCGGTTATCAGAAGCGATTCGTTTAGGATTTTTTCAATTTGTTTCTCTGACTTCCCCAATTTTCGCAACAAATCAGTACTTTTCATTAGTGTTTTACACAACACGACATTGTTTTCGAGTAAATAAAGTTTTTCTGCATTGGTTAACGATTGCAGTGCTGTTATCGGATAATAACCAACACGGTCAATCATATCGCGGAGGCTGTCTCCGGCAGGATAATCCCATGAAATCAACCTTAAACCTGAACAAACACCATACTGCAGGGCATCCTCGGTAAATCGGGTATTGGTCACAATCCAACCTTCATACTTAGTATTCTCCCCATTGGCTTCTTTTTCCCAGGCACTTTTCATATCCAGGAACCTGGAGTGTATATAAAGCGATACTTTCACATCACTTTTTCGACGTATATCGTTATGAAATTTGCATTCAACCATCACTCGCACACCCGGTTTATCGGCAACCACATCCAATTCATGCTCAACACATTTACCTTGCGAAATGATTCCTACCCGGGTACGATAACCTTGATCGTTCAGCAATTCTCCCACCAACTGTTCAAATGGATATCCTGTTGGCCCTAAGTCAATGATGGCTTTTTTTAATCGATACCTGCCTGCTGCTTTGGGCGATTTTTTACGTAACTGGGCATAAGCAAGCTTGTACAAGATATGGGTGCTCATGCCTTCTGTTACCTGTCCGGAAATATAGTCAACCACCGAGTCAATTTCATTATCACCTGCTCCCGACCTAAGCAATGATTTTCGCAATTTGTGAACGTCAAACTCATCTTTTTCACCATTGCGTTTTGTTATCTTTTTCATATCTATTCCTTAACAAGGTTCGCCGCGTAAAGGTACAAAAAAAAAGCCCAACCCACAGGATGGGATGAGCTTCCAAAAAAAATGAACAATTACAGCTATCTTGTTATAAACTTTTTCTCAGTTAAATTTTGATAGGACTAAGATACACTCAAATTGATCGATAATCCTGATTTACAAGCACAAATTTAGATGACATCCTGTAAAAAACATCCTGTACAACCTGGGGGGTCTGTTTTAAAACGATTGCAAATGCAAGTGCTATCTTTTAATAAACCTGCTTATAACTGTTTTACCATCTTCCATCCGGGCACGTATCACATACAATCCGCCTTTATATGGTTGAGTATTGAGGACCGTTTCTGATGCACGATCGACCTTTACCCTTTTCACTAATTGCCCAACCACATCATACAACTCAAGTTTTACCATTTTGCCGGTTGTGTTTATGTAGAGCACATCGTTAGTTGGATTTGGGTATAACATCAGAGTGTTTCCCTCTATCAATGATTCATCAATATCCAGGTAGGTGCCCTGGTTGAGTTTTTTTGTTGTATATAGATGGTATTCACCTGGTTGAAGAAGTATTGTTTCGTTTACATCAGAAACATCAATGGAGTCGTTGCTGAAGAAATCGTACCAAATACCTGCTTGCTGGAAGGCAGGATTCACAGAGCCTGCCGCCACATCAAAATTCCCAATGATGGTAACATTCATGGAAGAATGGTTTAGGTGAATGGTTTTTAATAAAGAATTTCCTCCAGCCAGCGAAAAATCGGTTGTGCTAAAAGCGGGTTCATTTTTTTTAATATCGATTAAGGCTTTGAATACATTATAAATCCTTTTCCTGTTTGCGTCCTGATAATACGACCATTTTACGGGCTTGGGACTTAGGCGACAATCGTTGCTGATGGTACCATTTTCGCAGGTATTAATCGAATAGTCATAACCCAATTCACCAAATTGCCATATCATTTTAGGGCCGGGAACCGGAATAAAAAAGGCTGCAGCCGCTTCCACCCGGCTGAGTCCAGTGACGGGGTCTTTTACCGAATAGTTCCCACTTTGGTTGCCATAGGTTAAATTTTTGTACATCATGCGTTCTTCATCATGGCTTTCCATATAGCCTACCACATGGGGTTCACTCCACCCGCGATTTTTATAGGAGATCCAGGACACATCGCTTTCACTTCCATAGCCCATATCTGCCTGGGTATATGCCCTGTTCATGTTTCCCCACAAAAGAATGCCATTGTCGGCCAGTACTTTTTCTTCGGAATTGGCTGTTAGATGCTCAAAAATAACCAATGCATCGTCCTTGACATTCCATATCTGACCGGCCATGCGCTGTAGGATATTGATTCGCGACTGATCGTAATCCCAGCCTTCCCCGGGTTTATTGGTAAATCCTTTGGTAAAATCGAAGCGGAAACCATCTATTTTGTATTCTTCTATCCAGTATTTGTTTACGCGATCGACAAAATCTTTAGTCGCCTGGCTCTCATGGTTGAAATCGCTTCCCCAACTATAGGTCGGATTGGGTGATGTAACATTAAACCAGGGATTGTTGGCAGCAGGGCGGTTGTTTTCACCATCCCAGTACATCATGGCCAACGGACAGGTTCCATAAGCATGGTTAAGCACCATATCCATCAACACAGCGATGCCCCTTTTGTGACATTCATCAATAAGCGCTTTTAAAGCATCCTTCGGACCATAGTATTTATCCACGGCAAAATAGTAGTTCGGATTGTATCCCCAGCTGTTGTTTCCTTCAAATTCGCTCACGGGCATTAGCTCAAGAGCATTAATACCAAGGTGAGCCAGATAGTCAAGCGTATCCATCACACTTTTAAAAGTACGAGCGGTAGTAAAGTCACGGACAAGCAACTCGTAAACAACCAGTTTTTCAGGATCAGGAGTGGTAAATGTATCGACCTGCCATGGATAGGGCTGCTGATCTGTTTGAAAAACGGTAGCAATACCGGATGTTTTCCCGGTAGGGTAATCAATCAGGTTTGGATAAGTAGCATTCGTAATGTAATGATCGTTCCAGGGATCGCTTACCTGATCGGCGTAGATATCGCCAACGCGGATATTTCCATCAATCAGGTATTGAAAAATATAAGGTTTCCCAACTTCCAGGTTATTTAGTTCAGTCCAAAAGTGCTTTCCGTCAGACGTTATTTTCATTTCGTTGGTTTCTTCAAGTTCCCAATCGCTAAAATCGCCAATGGCGAAAATGTATTCTTTTTCGGGAGCATAAAGGCTTAGTATAACCGTGGTTTCATTTACATAATTAATACCATCCATTATTCCAGTCGGACGGTCTTCAATAACCGCGGGCTTTCGTACATATATATACAAACTGTCGGCAGCCGTATTGGCTGCACTTTTAGCAACCGCCTTTATCCAGTGTTTTCCGTAGCTATCGGCAACAAAAGCCGTAAAAAAGCTGGTTCCGGTACCTGCATAAATTCTTACGTTATCCAGATAAACAATGGTGGAATCAGCCTCACTGCTATTTCCTGATATCTCAACCTGATCGTTTAACTGAACTACTGATGGACGGTTGGAAGGCAACGTAATCAATATATTGATGCCTCCAATACTGACATCATAAAAGATATCGCCTCCATCCTCTGTTTTCCCGGTTGCTGATCCATCGGTGTTTCGAAAAACAAAAGCCAGTTGTAGAATAGTTTCATCCTCCGGTACACCGTAATATTCACGAATTGATGGGGAAATAATCAACTGCCAAAGGTCGGTGCCGACAGGGCTCAATTTACATTCAGGGATGTTGGTTGTCCAACCGGCCTTTACATATTTCCAATCGGTGGATGATGAACTCAGGTTGGTAATCACTCCTGTATGTGCATAAACATCGTCGGAAGTACCGGCAAGCCCACCACTACCCAATTGGGCATTAAATACAATGGTTACCTGATCCTGATCGGTAGGAAAGGCCGGATCAGCGGTGATTAATTGGGCATAGGAACCGGAAAGTCCGGCAACAACAAGGAAAAGGGCTAGGAAAACTTTCTTCATGATCGATTATTTGATGGATCACAAAGTTAAACAATATACCAGGGCCGGACGATCTGAAGGGGCTATTTGGACATCAATAATGTTAACCGATTGAATATGAATCATAACAAACTGATGCAAACGATTGCTAAAATTGAATGGGTTGCATCTATCGCTTTGTCAAAGCCAGTCTCATGAAAATTGAATCGTCTAAAACAAAAAAAGCCTTCCCTGAAAAGAGGGAAGGCTTCGAATAGAAAATGACTTGTTAAAATCTATTGTATGATGAGTTTTTTAACTGCGCGTTTTCCGTCTTCACTAAGGATGTTTACAAAATAGACGCCTTTTGTAAGTTCCCCTGTATTAAGTTGAACAGTGCTGTAGCCATTGAAACTGGCAGTTGTTTTAGCAATGGATCTTCCAGTGATGTCAGAAATGAAAATGACTGCTTTTGAGTTGAAAACGTCACCTGTTGTGCGGATATTTACATTACCGGCTGTGGGGTTAGGATAGAGCACCACGTTGGCATTGTACAGAACATGTTCATCCAGGCCATCAACAAAATAAGGACCGCCGGCAAGTTCAAGATCACCAAGTAATGTGTTGTCGCTCCAATCGTTTCCGTTTCCATACCATACTGTTTGATAATCACGACCTACACCCAAATCAGAATCGTTATTTCCAAGACTCCAACCAATGGTTCTTCCTTTACCTGGAGCAAAATCAAAATTAGACCAGGCAAGGCGTATTTCGATGGAGTAACCATCGCTAGTAGCAAGCCATACTGACGATTCATCAGTAATTGGAACACCATCGGCTTTAGCCCATAGTGAGTCTAAATTAATGGCATCCATAATCAGCTGGGTATCGAAACTGGCAGCGCTGTAAGTACCGTCTTTGCTGTTATCGCCATCAACATACATTTCAACGGCATCGTTGTCCCATGGGTTTCCAGTTCCTTCAACAACAGCATCAACAACGTGAGCGGCTATATAAAGATTATCGGCATCCCACAAGGTTCCCCAGGTAACAGTATTGTTGATTGGACCTGTACCGGCAGCCAGGATTTCACTTCCATATGCCAGGGTATATTCACTCAAATTTCCATCAATGACAGGTGCGTCAGGAGTATAGGTTGACATGGCAACCGCATCGCCGCTAAGGGCATCACCAAAGGTATATTGTCCTGTAATACAGTCGAATGTAATGCGGTAACGCCCGGTGGTGGCTGGAATCATGGGACCACCAAGGGTTGCTGTTCCTGCCGGGAAGGTATTAGCGCTCCAGCTAACCGTGCTGGAACCGTCTTTGCGGAAAGCCACGTCATAAGCGTTATCGAGTTGATAGGTACCAACATAAGTTGTTGTGTTATCAAAAGCTAACTGGTTACGGAGGATTACATCTCCAATGGTAGCGTTGTGCACGCTGATACAACCACAGCTAAGTACTCCATAATTAAGGTCGCCAAATGATGACGTCTCGGTATAGTCTTGCATACCACCGTTCCAAACCAGGCGATAGTCCACACCTGAACCATTGTCATCGCCAGCCATAATATCTATTGCTGCCTGTGCACCTGTTTCAGGGGTTACACCAAGGGCAGCAAACGGAATTCCTACTTCAATACTGTAACCATTGGCTGTTGTAGACGAAGCCCCCAGAACAGTAATACCTGCGGGACCTTGAACAACAGTAACGGTTCCATCACTCGTAACAGTTACATGCACATCGGAAGCATCATAGGCACCACCTGATTTGTTTCCATCGAAGAAGACTTCAACGATATCGCCGGCAGTAACATTTGCATCTGTCACATCAACACCTACATACATGTATTCAGCATTCCAGGCAGCACCGAAGAAAACTTCAATTGGAGTTTCAGGGGCGGTACCCTCGGCAAGAGCAGAAACAGGTTGATTAATTACCCAGTCGGTTTCGTTTAAATTGCCATCGACATTAATTGCAAAAACCTGAGGTGCTATAATGGCATTCCCAAGACGTTCAAAATTAAAGTCGTGTGAAACACAGTTATAGGTGATAAAATATTTACCACCCGGGACATTAAATTGCACTGCTGCATCATTAATGGCCTGTCCTGATGGGAAGTAACCGCCCCAAACATCTGTGAAAGTGGGGTCAGCATCAATACGAAACAGCAATAAGGTACTGGAGGTAAAGTTATAGGTCAATGAGAATTGGCTGGGATACATGGCATCGCGTACCAGGTAAACATCAGTTGGTGTCCCTGAACCATCATCGCCCCATGTATTAAAATCACCAACCATTCCCACTTCGCCACATGCAGTAGCATTTGTTGTGAAGTTGTAGGCCAGCGTATTATAATCAAAAGTTACATCATAAGTGCCTGCAACCAATGGAATATTGGCACCATTGTCGGTACCAACACCTGATGGCCATGCACTATTGCCCCAGTTTACAGTCCAATCTGCATTTTCACGGAATTTGACTTCTGAGTCGGCATACCATGAGCGTGTTAGTTTCCATAGGTTAGGGTTGCTGGCATCACGGTGCATAGGTACATCACCATTCCAATTGTTAAATGCGCCAATCATGCTGATGTTGCCTGAGGTGGCTATAAAGTTGTATTCGCCGGTTGCGCAATTGAAGGATACCGCATAATCGGTAGTGACACCTAGTTCATCGAGGGGAACTAAAATATTTGGCCCATCCTGAACGCCAACTCCTGTTGGGAAACCATCACCGCCCCAGTTGGTTCCCCAATCTGAGTTCGCACGGAATTTAAGTTCAATTATACCGTCGGCATTACCATCCATGGCATCGTTGAGTATGAGAATAACACTCCAGGCATCAGCATTGTCATTGCTACGCGTCATCCAATAGTCAGCGGCCCAGCCATTAAATTCTCCTATAAGACCAATATTTCCGCAGGTTGCTGTGAAGGTATATTCACCTGAGGCACAATTGAAATCAACAGCATAAGTTCCATAAGGAACCGGGATATTTGCACCATTTTGAACTGCAATACCTGTTGGAAAATCAGCAGCACCCCAATTGGTTCCCCAATCAGAGTTGGCACGGAATTTCATTTCGATAACTCCATTGGCATCGCCGTCCATGGTAGTGTCAACAGTAATGGTACCACTCCACTTATCGGGGTTATTGCCATCGCGGGTTAGAAAAAGGTCATCGGCCCATCCGTTGAATTCGCCAATCAGGCTAATCGCCCCACAAGTTTCAGAAAAGGTATATTCACCTGTTGCACAGTTGAATGTAACTGCATACGTGCCGTAGGGAACGGGGATATTGGCTCCATCCTGAACAGCAATGCCGGTTGGAAAATCGGCACTGCCCCAATTGGTTCCCCAGTCGTGGTTAGCGCGGAACTTCATGTCAACAAATCCGCTTGCATCACCATCCATTGTCGTATCAACAGAAATGAATCCGTTAAACAAGTCAGGATTTCCCATGTCGCGGGTCATCATCACATCGTCAGCCCATCCGGTCATTTCTCCAATAAGGCCTACCTGACCACATTGGCTCATAGCATTAAATGAGGCCATACTGGCCATTAATACCATTAAAAGTAAAATTTTCTTCATGTTTAAATTGTTTATTTATAGTTTCTGTGTTTTACGAGGCTAATATATCAATTTTCCAGCGAGCATTCAAATAGAAATTAAAACTTCTTTCTTTTTGAAAAAAAAACCTTTCACCCTAAACACTATGTCCTTATAACAAACGATTGTTATAACATATATCAGCCATAATTACTTTTTGTTTAGAACCTATTTAAACAACAAGAAACAGCTTCGCCAACACCGGTAATTATCCGTGGTGAATCCTTTATATTTCTGTTAAACAATTATTTACAAAATGTCAAAGAATTTGCGGTACCAAAATGAATTTTTTTTAGATTTATACCAAAGATGGTTTCCTAATTATTCATGAATGTTAATAATCCTTAAATGGTTATTTTCGTGTTGCAAATTTAAAATTCTTAAACATTATTAAATTGTTCTATGAAAGCTAACTTATTAAAAAACAAAGTTTTATTCGCTTTGCTCATCAGTTTTGTTGGACTGGGCAGTGCTCTTGCGCAGGAAAGGACAGTTACCGGTAAGGTGACCGACAGCCAATCAGGTGAAACGCTCATTGGAGTGAACGTAACTTTTGCGAACGATCCATCCAGGGGTACAGTCACTGATATTGATGGAATTTATAAGGTGACGGTTCCTGAAAGTGTTACTTCACTTTCATTTTCCTATGTCGGGTATACCACTCAGGTGGTGGAATTAACATCGGATGTGCTGAATGTAAAACTGGTGGCCGGTAAGCAGCTTGACGAAGTTGTTGTGATCGGGTACGGCTCTCAGGCAGTAAAAGAAGTTACCAGTGCTGTAACCAGCGTCAAATCGGAAGACTTCAATCACGGCAACATCAGCGACCCCATCCAGTTAATTCAGGGAAAAGTGGCCGGTTTATCCATAGCCAAACCGGGCAACGATCCCAACCAAAACTACAGTATCAGGTTAAGGGGACTCTCTACATTTGGAAGTAACACCGAACCGCTTATCATCATTGATGGGGTGCAGGGAGCCTCGCTCAACTCGGTTGACCCCAACGACATTGCATCGATGGATGTGCTTAAAGATGCTTCAGCGACTTCTATTTATGGTACCCAGGGTGCTTCGGGTGTTATTCTCATCACTACAAAAAGAGGTGAGTTTGTTCCTGATGGTGAAAAGTTTAACGTTACATTTAATTCTTCGCTTACTTCAGAATCACTGGCCAGAAAGGTTGACGTACTCTCAACCTCCGACTACCTTGGCTTACAAAATGCGGTTGACTATGGAAGCAGCACCGACTGGATGAAAGAAATCACGCAGAAGAGCCTTTCGCAAACGTATAATCTGGCAGTTGATGGGGCCACCAAGAATTCAAACTACAGGGTTTCTTTCAACTACCGCAAAGCGGATGGGGTTGTGTTAGGAACAGGTTTTGAAAGATTAAACGGTAACCTTACTTTTACCAAGAGGACACTGGACGACAAACTGACTTTTGATTTTAACCTGCTGGCGACCAACCGGAATGAACAATACAGCCCCAGTGAAGCCTTTGGAGCAGCCGTTAGATATAATCCAACAGCATCCATTATAGGTGAGGATGAATTCTCAAAAGAATGGGGAGGATATTTTCAAAGGGAAGCTTTTGGTTTCTTCAATCCCAAATCAATGATTGATCAGAGCACTATGGATGGCAAAAAAACGAATATTATTGGAAGTATCAAAGCAACCCTGGAACCAATTGAGAAATTAAAAATAAGCGGTTTCTATTCGCAAAATTACAATTCTGACCAATATGGTTCGTATTGGAGCAAAAATGCGTACTATACACCTTATGCCGTTGGCAGTCATAAAGGTTTTGCACGTAAAGAAAACCAAAACAGGTTTAACCATCTTTTTGAGGGAATTGTCAGTTACGATAAACAATTTAGCGGTCTTACCGTAAAAGCCATGGCGGGTTATTCATTCCGTGAAGATTACTACGATAATATGTGGGCTTACGGAGAAGGATTCCTAACGGATGAATTTACATACAACAACATCGGCTCATCCTCAACAATCTTGTCCAACGACGAATCAAGGGGCACTTATCAGGAAAGTTCACGACTGGTTGGGTTTTTCGGCCGGGTTTCGGCTAGCTGGCGCGAAATTGCGTTTTTAACTGCCAATATTAGGAGGGATGGATCGTCTATGTTTGGTGAGAACAATAAATGGGGCAACTTCGGTGGGTTAAGTGCCGGTTTAGACTTTGCAAAAATATTTGACCTAGGCACCTTTAATCAACTGAAATTCAGAGGTGGTTATGGAACTACAGGGAACCTGCCCCCCAGCCCGTATTTGTCGAAAAACCTGTACAATGTTTCGAACGAAAAATTCTTTTATAATGGAGAATTCATTCAGGCATACGCACCCATCAGAAACGATAACCCTGATTTGAAGTGGGAGGTCAAGAAAGAAACCAACATAGGGGTAGACTTTTTCTTAATGAATTACAGAATAGGAGGTTCTATCGACTATTACCACAGTGTAAGCTCGGATCTTATACTTTATGCGCAAGTGCGTGTTCCTCCTTATCCTTCCGACAGGATGTGGCTTAACTTAGGTGAGCTGGACAACTCAGGGCTTGAGTTTGCTTTTAATATCAAAGCCATTCAAACCAAAAAATTCAGTTGGAATACCGACCTTAATTTTACTAAATATTTCGATACCAAACTCATGAAAATAACCAGTGATCTTACAACCTCAGAAGGTACCTTATATCTTGGCGATCTGGGTGCACCTTACTATACCGGAATCAGAACGATACTTGCCACTGAAGGGGAGGTGATTGGCCAAATTATTGCCCCGGTTTATATCGGACTGGACTCAACCGGAGTCATGTTGTTTGAATCTCTTACTGATTCAACCGGAATTACTTCGAACCCGAAGCTTGAAGATTTTCAAAATGTGGGGAACGGCTTACCTAAATTCCAATTTGGCTGGAACAACTCTTTTACTTTTGGAAACCTGGATGTGAGCTTTTTCCTTCGGGGTGTTTTTGGGCATTATTTGATTAATGTTAACAACGCCCGGTATGGCAATCCCAATGTAATTGGCATCCAAAGCGGTATGAATCAAACCCTTGATTTTGCAGATGCCACCGATGGGCCAATTTACTCAGACGTGCATGTGGAAAAAGCCGATTTCGTCAAACTTGATAATTTTGTTATCGGGTATAACTTCCATTTCCCTAAAAGTAAATACGTGAGCAAGGTAAGGGCTTATATCTCAGGGCAAAATCTGTTCACCATCACCAACTACTCAGGTGTAAGTCCCGAGGTCAGGTATGGAGATGCCTATGACAATAACAATCCGTTGGCTCCCGGAATCGACAGGGAGAATACCTATTTCACCACCCGCAGCTTTACCTTCGGTGTAAATGTTACTTTTTAACTATCAAAATCAGATAAAGAGATGAAAAAAATATTTTTTACTATTAAATTAGTCTTGGTGGCCGTACTTATAGTTGGTTCGCAGCAATCGTGCACCAAGTTAGACGAAAGGGTTTATTCTGACCTCAATGGTGATAAACTTTTTGACAACCCTGAAAATTTAATTTACGGTTTAGGGGTAGCTTATACAAATCTTTACCAGTTGGTAGGGCATAAATATGGTGTGGTTGGCATGGATGCCGGTACCGACCTGTTGGTTGTTCCACAAAGGGGTGGAGACTGGTACGATGGAGGTGAATGGATCAGATATCACCGTCATCAATGGACACCGACCGAAGGCTATGTGGCCAGAGCATGGAACATACTGTATTTTGGAATAAATACATGTAACCGTTTAATTTTTACTTTCGAAGCCCTTGAAGGTGTCGATACTGCTCCTGCAATTGCAGAACTAAAAGGACTTAGAGCCTTTTATTACTGGTGGCTGGTTGATATTTATGGAAATGTGCCTATCGTGGACAGCTTTGATGTGCCTGCTGACTTTAAGCCGGAAACAAAATCCCGACAAGAAGTTTACGACTTTATTGAATCGGAGCTGCGGGAGGTGATGCCATATTTGTCGAGAAGTACCGGTCTTGATTACTTTGGACGGGTGAATTATTATGTTGCCCAGACCATACTCGCCAACCTGTATATTAATGCTGAAGTGTACACAGGAACTCCCCAATGGGATAAGGCGATGGCTGCAGTGGATTCTGTTATGACGGGTGGTTACAGCCTTTCGGGCGATTTTTTCTCGAACTTCAGGGAAAATGCAACCACCTCACCTGAGTATATATTTGGACTGCATTTCGATAATGTTGACGCCCCGGCGTTTGAAGTTCACTTGTTTACACTTCATTACAACCTGGCCGCAAAATACCAGTTTGAAGATGCTACCTGGAACGGGATATGTGCTCAGGAAAGCTTTTTTCACTTATTCGATGCCGATACAAACGATGTTCGTAGAAACAGCGTTTTGTTTGGTTTTCAGCACTTTGATGATGGAACACTTGTCGAAGATCCGAGTTTCGAGAAATTTAACCCTGCTGATCCAACTTACAGGGATCCTGATGGCGCCCCGCTTAATTTAACACCTAAAATTAACATGCTTGAGCCCAAATGTTTGCGCCAGGCAGGTGCCAGGGTAGCGAAATATCCTTTTATCGTTGGCAGCGATCGATATACCAGTAACGATGTACCTATTTTCAGATATGCCGATATACTGCTGATGAAGGCGGAGCTTCTTCTTCGCACCGGTGATGCCGGGGGAGCACTTGAGTATGTAAATCAAGTCAGGACAAGGGCAGGAATTATCCCGGCCACCGAAGTCACGATGGAATCCCTGTTGGATGAGCGGGCAAGGGAATTGTTTGCCGAAGGACATCGGCGTACGGATATGATCAGGTTTGGTACCTATGGAAATATTCGTTGGGAAAAACCCGAACAATCGGCTACCTACACTACTATTTGGCCTATTCCACAGGCTCAAATTGATGTTAACCCCAACCTGGTTCAAAATACAGGATATTAAGGTGGAAGACTGTTTTAAGAAACCCGTTCTTATTACCGGGTAAATTACCATCAAAAAAAGCCGGCAGATTAATCTGCCGGCTTTTTTTGATTATTTTTTCAACTTGATTACCTAAGAAAACAAATGGTACAATAAACAGACCACCCTTTCTTCTAGCTGGATTCCCGAATAATCAGTTTCGTTTTTAAGACGTGTTTTATGGGTTTATAGTCAAATGTATTGCTTTTTATACGCTCAAGCAGGATGCTGGTAGCCTTTTTTCCGAGTTCAAAACCAAACTGATCGACAGAGGACAATTCCGGATCACAAATTTCGGCGCTCTTGCTGTTTTCAAAACCAACAATCTTTAAGTCTTCGGGAACGCGGATACCCATTTTTTTTGCCATCTTGATCACACCCACAGCAGTCATATCATTCACTGCAAATATCCCGTCAGGCCGATCCACTTTTTTGAGGACGCTGGCCGAAATTTTAGTGGCTGCATCCAGCGTGTCGCAAGGGTAAACCAAATTGCTGTCGTAAGGTATATTGTGGTGTAAAAGCGCATTTTTATAACCTTCGAGCCGTTTTTGACTTAGCATAAGGTGTTGAGGCGAGGTATAACAGGCAATCCGCTTACAACCTCTGCTAATCAGGTGAGTAACCGCATTATAAGCTCCTGAATAATCATCCACCATCACCGAATCGGCATGGAAGTCATCCAAAACGCGATCGTAAAAAACCATGGGGATTTCATTATCAATCACTTGTTGAAAATGCGAAAAATCCTTGGTCTCTTTCGAAAAAGAAACCAACATTCCATCTACCCGGTTGGCCAACAAGGTTTGTGTGTTCAACACTTCACGCAGGTACGATTCGTTGGATTGCACCACCAATACATTGTAATTATTTTGATAGGCCACTTCCTCAATCCCGTTGATAATGGTCGAGAAAAAATAGTGCTGTATTTCGGGTACGATGAGACCTATGGTATTGGTACGGCTGTTTTTGAGGTTAAGGGCAATGAGATTTGGTTTATACCCAAGCAATTTGGATAATTCCTGAACAGCCTGTCGGGTTTTCTTACTGATATCAGGATGGTCTTTTAATGCCCGTGAAACCGTAGACGTTGAAATACTGAGTTTTTCAGCGATATCTTTGATGGTTACCTGTCGTTTCATATCAATTTGTTGATCAGATTAAACTCTATGGCTATGCGGTAAAAGCCCATTTCTCAGCAACCACAACTTTTTTCAGGGGGCAGGCAATTAGTTGGTTCCTTTGTTTACATTCTTTTTAGTAAAGCAAGGCGTTTTTTTTAAAATTGCCCGGAAAAATAAATTGCTGAAATTGTCCTTCTACCCGGCCAACAAATATAACACATCCATTGCAGTAATTTAACGAAATCACAAAAATGTTTTACTCCTTTGAAACAAATACGAGATAACCCCATGGAGTTAAGTCGAATAACTGATTTTCAGACAGGTCGATGGTTTCTCCAGTAAAGGCATTAGAAAACATTCCTGAAGGGCTGTTTGGATCAAGAGAAAATTTCTGAGGCAGGTCACTCAGGTTCATTACAACAACCACTTTGTTGTCTTCTGTTTCTCTTAAAAAAGCCAGCATGGTCGTATCCTTCCTTTCGGTTAAGGCGATTATTTCACCTCCCTCTTTACCATTCCATAGTGCTTTATTGTTATGTTTAAGGTGATTTAGCGTTGTATAAAAGGCTTCTTTTTTGATGTTTCGCCAATCAATGGTGTCCTTTTCGAAAAACCGCAACCGCTTGTCTAATCCAGCCTCCTGGCCGCTATAAATCAAAGGCATTCCGGGAATTGTATAAGTAAGTACTGCCATGGCATCACTCGCGTCACCCATTCTTTCACCAACTGTTCCATTCCACGAATTTTCGTCGTGGTTGGTGATAAACAGCATGTGGTAAGCATCGGGGGGCAAGGTATCCAGGGAGTTAACATATTTCCATACCTCGGAAGCGGGCTTTTTGCCCTGGGCAATCTGGTTCATGATGTGATGAAAATTCCAGGAATAGTTCATGTCAAAGGCTCTTTTCAACAAGGCAGGTACATCTTCGTTTTCAGCCAGCATAAATACCGGTTTTAGCTGTTCGAGCTGCAATCGGGCCTCATTCCAGAAATCAACCGGAACCAAACCGGCTACATCACATCTGTAACCATCCACATCAGCTTCCTTAACCCAATATTTTAACGCGCTTATCATCGAGTCACGCAACTCTGGATTCTCGTAATCAAAAGCAATTACATCTGTCCAGTCGAAGGGTGAGACAAAGGCTCCGGTAGAATCGTGTTTATACCACTCTGGGTGGTTTTTCGCCCATGGGTGATCCCAGGCACTGTGGTTTGCCACCCAATCTAAAATAACAAACATCCCCAACTGGTGAGCTTCATCAACAAGTGACTTGATGTCTGCCAGAGTTCCAAATTCGGGATTCACTTCTGTGTAATCAGCTACAGCGTAGTAACTTCCCATCGATCCTTTTCGGTTTTCCATACCAATTGGGAAAATTGGCATTAGCCAAAGGATATCCACACCCATGGCCTTCAACCTGGGAAGATCAGCCTGAAACGCTTTAATGGTCCCTTCCATGGTGTGTTGCCGAAGGTTTACCTCATAAATGTTCGCACTTTTACTCCAATCAACATGGGTTAGTACGGTATCGGCTTTAGGTGGTTCTTGCACCTGTTGAGTTTGGTTCTGACATCCTATCAACATCATCGTAGAAATTGCAATTGTGGCCATTGCTGTCCGGGTAAATAAAATATTTTTCATGTTCTATAAAGTTGGTTTCTATTTTTTAAGGCGAATTGTCACAGGATCACTTCCCCAGGTAAAGGAAATCTTCGGACCTTCGTCGGTTATTTCGATTTGATCTTTTAGTACTTCTACCATCTCGGTTGTCCCATCTTCAAGTTTTTGTTCAAGGGTTATCGTTTGGTATTTTATTTCGCCACCGATCACCTTCAGGGTTAAATGATATTCGGGAGGCTCATTGTAATAACCCTTCCCTTCGGAATATACTGTAAACTCAAGTAAATCACCATCCTGCTGTTGATTTGCCCTGAATTTCATCAGGTGATATTCTCCTTTTTCATAGGCTCCATAAAGTGCTCCATCATCCAAATACACAAATCCGGAATCCATGTTTGCATTCGAATTCAGATAATAATCTACCTCCAGGTATTGTGTACAAATGTTGTTGGTTGTATTCACCGGTGCGGCTTTGGTGATAAACGATCCTGCCCGGATGAAGATGGGAATGGTTTGAATATCAACAGGAACATCGATACTTTGCCCGCCATTAACACGCAAATTGGACCAGAAATCATACCAGAAATCGCCCTCAGGCAAGTACACCTGCCTGGTTTTCAAATCTGGTTTCAGAACGGGTGCTATCAGAAAATCAGGCCCAAACATATACTCATCTTCTATGTTGTAGGCATTGGTATCAGTCGGGAATTCATAAAACAACGGCCGTACAATGGGATAACCCAACGTATGGCTTTCGAAGGTAAGTGTGTAGATATATGGCAAAAGGCTATATCGCAAATGCATATAGTCGCGTACCACCTGACGGGTGGTGTCGTTAAAATAAACCGGTTCCGACGGAATGCCGGAACCATGAGGCCGCAGGATAGGAGAAAAACAATCCATCTGTAACCACCTGGTATACAATGCCTCATCACGGGTTCCTTGTGCAAATCCGCCTGCATCGGAATGGATAAAAGGCAATCCGCTCAAACTCATGTGTATCATCAAAGGTAACTGTGCCTGCAATCCTCCCCAACTGCGTGAAACATCTCCCGTCCAGGGAAAAATGCTGTATCGTTGCGATCCGGCATAGCCGGCCCGGTTCAGGTTAAATAACCTGGTATCAGGATAATCCTTGCGATACTGTTCAAAAAGCATCTTATGCCAGTAATGACCATAAATATTATGAACTTCATCGGCTTTGCCGAACACATGATACTGATCGGCAGGATGATTCTCAGGTTCACCCAAATCGCCCCACCAACCGGCAACACCCATTTCTATCTGGGGTTTGTATTGTTTCCAAAACCAATCAGCCGCTTGTGGATTAAAAATATCGATCAGTCCGGCAGATCCAAAATAAAACTGATCGTTCACATAGGTACTGCCGGTGCTGTCCCTGGCCAGCAATCCCATCTCACTGGTGATTCTAAAATTCTTAAGGGTATCGATGATGTAAGGCTCGGTAATGAGGATTGTTTTTATTCCCCAGAGTTTAAAGCCATCTATCATTTGTTTGGGATCGGGCCAATTTGGCTTGTACCAGTTTAACCGGCCCAGGGTACCCATGATGCTGTCGCCAAACCAATAAAAATCAAGGATTACGGCATCGATTGGAAAATCTTCTTTTTGCATCAAATGTACGATGGAGTCGGTTTCCTCCTGAGATTTGTAGCCCATACGCGATTGCAGGTTTCCTAATGCCCAAAAGGGGGGAAGTGGCTGAAACCCTGTTAAGGTGGCATATTCATGCGAGATGGTTTTGAAGTCGAAACCCACCACCAGATAATACTGCATCGGGCCGCCGATGGCTCCCCATTCCATAATGCCGGGCTCAGTTTCGCCCAAATCGGCATATCCTTTCTGAGGATTATCAAACAACATCAAATAATGGTTGGTTGAAACAACCAATGGGATGGAGTAATTCAGGTTTTTAGCACCGATTTCGTATCCGTATTTGGGCCGGTTGTACAGGTTGTAACGCGATCCTCTGAGGTTGAGCCCATTAGCACGTTCGCCCAATCCAAAAAAGCGCTCGTGATCACCCATTTTAAAACGCAGTCCATCCGAATCATCACGCCTGAAGTATCCTTTTTCTTCCTGAAGGATGGTGTCGTGGTGATACACAAAGGCCACGTATACAGGATTTTTATGAACAAGCACAGTTAGCGAATCGGTCATCAGTTTTACCCAGGCATCATCATAAGAGGCAACGGAATGAACAGGCTGAGGTGCCAGAATAACCGCATCGGAAGGTGAGCTAGCTCCGACGCTGTTTGGAAAATGCTGCACTTTAATGGTGGTGGAGTTATACGGCTCAATGGTAATTAATCCATGGTTGGTTAACACTTTTAGCACATGCTCAAAAAGAGAGTGCGACACATATTCCCTTTTATCAAAAACATATTCGGGGGCTTCCTTTACAGGAGGAACATACCCGTTTACGGGAATGAAAATATCTTCGTTGGTTTTGGTTTTCCCCACATGCGATCCATTTTCGCTTCTGAAAACAAAAGCAAGTTGTTGTGGAATTTCATCAGGTTGTAACCCATAAAAATCGTTGATTACAAATTTAACCTGATACAGATCATCGCCCAGCGAGGTCATCTTTACACGGGAATCTGCTTCACCCCAGTTTCCTACCACATGTTTCCAGTCGCCGCCATCGATGCTTTTGTTGGTAATCACTCCGGTATGAAAGTACACATCGTCCTGATATCCTGCCAAAGCGCCATTTCCGGCTTTGGCATTAAAAGTCAGTGTTGCCATCTTATTTGGTGGCGGGTTATCAGGAATGAACCAGGCTACTTGCGAAAAGCCCGTTTGAATAAAAATGAACAGCCCTGCAATACAGAGAAGTAGGTTGCTTTTAACTTTCATGAACAATTTATTTCAATACCATTTATTTTACTAATTCAACAATCACAGGTGATTTGGCAGGAACTACTATTTCTGTCAACTGATCAAAACCTGTCCGATCGAGGACGCTTCTGCCTTTGGAATAGCCTTGCAGGTTTTCAGAAAACCTCGATAAATCAACTGTTTTCTCCTCATTGGTGTTGTTAAGCATCACCATCACAGAGCCTTCTTCGTTGTAACGGAAATAGACATAAATTCCATTTTCAGGAATGTAGTGGGTTAATTTACCTGATTGGACGGCGGTATTTGTTTGTCGCCAATGCAAGAGCTTCTTCATAAAATCAAATGCGTTATTCTGCTCCCGGGTTCTTCCCTCGCGTGTAAAGGCATTGCTGGTGTCGTCACTCCAACCACCCGGAAAATCTTTGCGGATGTCGCCATGGCCTTTATGTTCTTTTCCGGTCATCATTATTTCTGATCCATAGTATAATTGAGGAATACCACGGGTGGTCAGCAGAAAAGCCATGGCCAGTTTAAATTTATTGTCATCTTCTCCCAGTTTTGAATAAATTCTGTCGCCGTCATGGTTATCGGCAAACGTCACCAAGTTCATAGGATCGGTGTACACATAATCTTGTGAAATGATATCCCATAGTTTCGCTGCTCCCTTGTCCCAACCTTCATCTTCATTAAAGGCACTGCTGATGGCCTGCATCAATGGAAAATCAAACACATTGGTCAAATTCGAACGATACCCATCCTTATTGGTGATATTGTTCTCCCAATAAGCCACGGACTGGGGGTCACTCAGCCATACTTCGCCCACCACATTGAAGTTGGGATATTCCTCCAGGAGTCTTTTCATCCAGAGTGCCATGAAGTCGCTATACGGATAGGGATAGGTATCCTGACGGATGCCATCCAATCCGGCGTATTCTATCCACCAAATGCTGTTTTGAATGAGAAACTCTGCCAAAAGGGGATTTTGTTGGTTGAGATCGGCCATTGAAGTATCGAACCAGCCCCGGACCATTTTATCATAGTCAGATTTGGAGGCATGCGGATCCGAAACCACTCCGCCCCGGTAATTCGAACGGGTAAATTCGGGCCATTGGTTATACCAATCCTGCATGGGCAAATCATTTTTCCAGTAATAACCGGTTCCCAGGTGGTTAAAAACCATGTCCATGATTACCTTAAGCCCATTTTTGTGCGCTTCGTCTACCATGTTCACGTAATCCTGATTGGTTCCAAAACGTGGATCGATCTTATAAAGGTCAGTTATTGCATAGCCATGGTAAGAATAGGCGGGCATGTTATTTTCGAGCATGGGATTAGTCCATATGGCGGTTACACCCAATTCTTTTAAATAATCGAAATGGTTTGTAATTCCTTTGATATCACCACCATGACGACCGTTTGGGTTTTTCCGGTCGGATTTTTCTATCATGCCGGGAGCATCATCGTTTGATGGATCGCCATTGGCAAACCTGTCGGGCATCAACAGATAGATGACATCCGAGTTATCAAATCCATGAAACCGGGTTGGATCGGTTTGTCTTTGTTTTATCTCATAGGGGTAGGAGGCTTTTGTTTTACCATTTTCCTGAAATTCGATGTTCATCATACCCGGTTTAACTTCCGGTGAAAACAACAAGTTGATAAACAGGTAATTCGGACTCTCTACATGAATTACTTCCTTGATCTGTATTCCACTATACGAAATAACAGGCTGTGTGTTCGAGATATACTCTCCGTATACCATGAGTTGCAGGTTTTGGTTCATCATGCCTGCCCACCAAAAAGGAGGATCGATGCGGGTCAATGCCGCTTTTTGTGTTTGAGCGGCAAACCCCGAAAGCATGAATAGGACAATCAGCCAGGTGGCTAAGTGTTTTGACCGGGTTTTTTTTGAAAAACGATGCATGACATTCAAATTGTAGGATAAGTATCCAAAAATAATCCAATTAATCATAGCATAAAGACTTCATGAAATGATTGACACAAAATAAAGGAAATCATTAAAAAAAATGGTTCGTTTTAGCCATGATGAGATATGCCCCGCAAACGATTGATTTAAAGTAAATCATTCCACCTAATAATCACCATCATTTTATAAGCAATTCAATGGCTTTCCAGGGGTAAGCCAAAAGCCAAAACAGAGTACATTTGCCTGTAAAAATATTCATCTTATGACCGATAAATCAATCCTAGTCAAATATTGGCAAACACTTTATCCTGAAACCCCAGTCACCCGTCTTGAAGAATTTTTATCAGGACTAACCCATGGGGATGCCTCAAACGATGAACAGGATTGGTATAAAGATGCTACTTTATATGCACTATACGTGGATTTGTTCAATACAAACTTCGATGGGTTGATTGATAAGTTGGACTATTTGCAGGACCTGGGCATCACGTGTTTATGGTTGTTGCCCATACTTGATTCGCCAATGCGCGATGCCGGGTTCGATATTAAAAACTACGACCGCATTCGACCCGATTTGCTTGGCATGTCCGAATCGGCTTCCAAAGAAGAACAAGCCCTGGCTTTTAAGGGATTTTTAAAGGCTGCGCACAACCACCATATTAAGGTGATTTTTGACGTGGCCATCAATCACACTTCCGATCAAAATCCCTGGTTCATTGAATCGCAAAAAACCACCCCCAATCAATACAGCGATTACTATATCTGGCGCGACCAACCAGATAAGTACCTGGAAGCAAGGCTTCTGTTCAAAGGCATCGAAGACTCAAACTGGGAAAAATCAGGCGACCGAACCTATTTTCACCGGTTTTTTAGTTTTCAACCCGATTTAAACTACCGCAACCCTGAAGTTCTGCTGGCCATGACCAGCAACCTCCTGTATTGGCAAGAGATGGGTGCTGACGGGTTCCGTGCCGATGCCATCCCCTATCTTTGGAAAGAAGACCACACAAGTTGCGAGAATCTGGACAACACCCATGTTATTGTAAAATTTTTCAGGGCGGTACTGGATTATGTTAAACCCGGCACCTTGCTTTTGGCCGAAGCATGCCAGCAACCCAGGGAAGTGGTAAAATATTTGGGAAATAGTGACGAATGCCATGTGGCCTATCACTTTCCGCTGATGCCCATGATGTTTAAGGCCATTGCCATGCAAAATGGGACTCCAATAAAACACACGCTGAGCCGTGAGGTTACACCTGAAATAAATGAGGAGAACCAATGGATGACCTTTTTGCGTGTACATGATGAACTCAGCCTGGAGTTGGTTTATGTAAGTGAAGAAGACCGGCATTATATTCATTCCCGTTATTGTCACGATCCGAAATGGGATTTTCGCTTAGGAGAAGGAATATCGGCACGTCTGTCGGAGCTCATGCAACGGAACCCTGACAAAATTGCGTTAAGTTATTCGCTGATGCTTACATTAACAGGAACCCCGGTGGTATATTATGGCGATGAGTTTGGGAAATTGAACGACGAGACCTATTATAACGAACAAATCAGGCTTACAGGTAAAGACGATACCCGCTTTCTTGTTCGTGGACGTATCGATTGGGATCAGTTGGAAGCAGACTTGTCGGATGAAAACAATTTTCATTTTAGGGTTTTTGAATTAATTTTCGGCATGTTGAATAGCCGAAAAAAACAAAAAGCCTTCGGTCGTGGCGAGACACAATTTGTCGATATACAAAACCATGAAGGACATGATTGCCCCGGGGTGTTGGCCTATTACCGGACTTACCATCAGGAACAACTGCTCATTATTAATAACCTATCGGATAAATTAGTAAAACTAAAGAATCCCATTCCGGAAAAGGACATGGCCATTCTTTTTCCAAAAGGAATGCGTGTAGAAGACCCCGACAATCAAATTGTATTGGAACCTTATGGGTTTGTCTGGTTTCTTGTTTTAGAATAACTAAATAACACAATCAGTTTATTATTTTGTAAATCAGCACCCTTAGATCGTTGTAGCCTGTCGAATCGGTACTGTCGACACCCTTGCTCTTCAGATCGAGTTGCCGGATGGAGCTGAGTATTTGTTTCACTTTGTCGGGTGTAAAAACCCTGGCTGCACCTGCGTATTCCGAAACTGCAAATGGAGGAATGCCTAATTCAGAAGCAATGGCGTTTGGTGGCTGTCCGTGAAGTTGTGCATAAAGGAACACCTTAATAAAGTAATTATGTAGCATTACGGTCAGCATCTGCAACGGGTTTTCCTTTGGATTTGACTCAAAATAATTCACTATACGTTGTGCTTTTAGTGCATCACGTTGGATGAGGGCTTTCTGTAACTCGAAGATATTGAAGTCCTTGCTGATACCAATATTTTGCTCAATGTGGTCTTCGGTAATAAGCGACCCGGGAGGAATGCTGATGATGAGTTTCTGAATTTCATTATTGATTTTACTCAAATCGTTACCAAGATATTCTGCCAACAGCATCATGGCCGCAGTATGCACATCATAGCCTTTCTGTGTGATGAGCTCACGGATGAAATCAGGCACTTTGGCTTCTTTTATTTTTTCCGACTCAAAAACAACGGCATGTGCAGAAGCATTTATTTTTTTATAAAAAGTCTTTCGTTTATCTATTTTTTTATGTTTATGAGCAAGCACTAAAATGGTCGTTTTAAGCGGATTATCGAGGTAGGTTTCGATTTCATCCCATGACTTTAATTCCTGTGCTTCTTTTATAATCACGACCTGAAAATTACCCATCATCGGAAACTGACGGGCTATGTCAACAATTTCCCGGGCAGATAGGTCGTAACCATAGGCAACCTTTTGATTGAAGTCGCGCAAACCCTCATCTAGCACTTTGTTCTCAATCAGATTTGTGAGCTGATCAATGTACCAGGGTTCTTCACCATGCAAAAAATAAACCGGGGCAAAGATTTTATGATCGATATTCCGAATGATCTCGTCGTATTTCAAGGCTAGAATTTCAAATGTTTTACAGTGACGCCATCATTAATAAGTTGTTTAAGCGATTCGATACCAATCCGGATGTGGTCTTCCACCCAGTTTTCGTTCACTTTTTTATCACTTTCCATCGTTTTCACTCCTTCAGGGATCATGGGTTGATCGGTGACAAGAAGTAAGGCTCCGGTGGGAATTTCATTTACAAAACCTACGGTAAAAATGGTAGCTGTTTCCATATCAACCGCCATCGATCGCGTTTTGCGAAGGTATTTTTTAAATTTCTCGTCATGTTCCCAAACCCTGCGGTTGGTGGTATAAACCGTGCCTGTCCAATAATCGCGTTTAAATTCACGGATGGTTGTCGAGATGGCTTTTTGCAGGCTAAATGCGGGAAGCGCCGGTACTTTTGAGGGAAGATAATCGTCGGAAGTTCCATCGCCACGGATGGCTGCAATGGGTAAGATCAAGTCGCCCACTTCATTTTTCCTTTTCAAACCGCCGCATTTCCCCAGAAACAAAACGGCATGTGGCTCGATACCACTTAACAAATCCATGATGGTGGCAGCATTAGCGCTTCCAAACCCAAAGTTAATCATGGTGATATCACCAGAAGTGGCGCAAGGCATGGGGCTTTTATCATCAACAATATCAACACCATTCCATTTGGCAAATAGTTCAAGGTACTTCTTAAAGTTCGTAAGCAGTATATATTTACCAAATCCACCTAAATGTAAACCCGTATATCTTGGTAACCAGTTCTCTACGATTTCCTGTTTTTCAATCATATGATACTTTTAGGCAAAATTACAATTTTTAATCTAGTTTTACACTGAATTTAAAGCAAAGAGAAGGATTATGGCGTTGCATGAAATCAGGTTTAATATCCGCACCAATCAGGAGGGCAAAGAGGAGATTTTTGACTATTGGAGAAAAAAATTCGTAGCCTTAACTCCTGAGGAATGGGTTCGTCAGCAGTTTTTAAACTTTCTGGTAACAGAAAAAGGATACCCTCAGTCGCTCATTGCTGTGGAGAAATTAATTCTGGTTAACCGACTGTCGAAACGATTTGATGCTGTGGTGTACAATCAACTTCGAAAACCGGTGATGCTGATTGAGTTTAAAGCCCCGACCATAGCACTTTCTCAAAAAACTATGGAACAAGCCGGACGCTATAACCTTAGCCTTAAAGTAAACTATTTGGTCATCAGCAATGGGGCCCAACATTATTGCTGTAAGATTGATCATCAAAATGAAACCTTCTTGTTTTTAACCGAAATCCCGGAGTTCAATCAATTGATTGGTTAAGGCCGTGTGCGTTAAATGAGGTGATCAGATAGCCAAAGCATATAAAAGTTTAAAATTATTCACACGAAATACCCACCTATTCCGTTTTAATATCTATTTTTGCTATCAAATTATTTAATTATATGAAAAAGATTGTTCAAGTAATTTTAGCTGTAATCATTATTGGGTTAGGTTATCTGGTTTATGAAAGCATCATGGAGCCAGTTCGGTTTAAAAAAGAAAAATCTTCCAGAGAAAAAGTGGTGATTCAAAAATTAAAAGACATCAGGAGCTCACAGGTGATTTATAAACAACTTAAAGGCAGTTATGCCACGAGTTTTGATACGCTGATCAGCTTTTTGAAAGTAGCTGAAATACCGGTGGTTAAAATCATTCCTGATCCCACAGACACCACCTACACGCGAACAATTAACGATACAGTTGGATTCATTAATGTAGCCGACTCCCTCTTTAGCAAAATCAAGAATTTCTCATTTACCTCCTTCAAAACCATTCCTTATTCAGGGGGTCAGTTTTTTGAAATGAAAGCCGATACCACTGAACGAGGGGGAGTAAAAGTACATGTATTTGAGGCAAAAGCGCCTTTTACTGCTTACCTGAAAGGAATGGATGAGCAGACCATATTTAACCTGAATGCTAAATTTGAGGACATCGAAAAATATCCCGGACTTAAAGTTGGATCATTAATCGAACCTTCAACTGATGGAAATTGGGAATAACGGATTTTCCTGATGTCTCTCCGGTTAACTCCCTATATCAACCATCTCGACAAGTCTTTTAAGGAGTCGAATACAAGAAATTATAGTTTGTCCATGCAAATAGACTTGCATGGACTTGTCTTTTCCATCTTTAATCCGGACAAGAACAAATTTATCGGGCTTCAATCCTATCATTTTCCAAACGTTGATAATTACGCGCAGCTACCGTCACTTTTCGGACAAATTCTGAATCAGCAGCCCTGGTTTGCATTTCCATTTAAGGAAGTTACCGTGCTGATTCAAAACAGGTATTCAACACTGGTTCCTCAACCCTTATTCGATCAAAACCACAAAAACCTATACCTTGGTTTTAATCATCCTTTTCAGGAGAACTCGCGTATCGTATACGATCAATTGAAGAACATTGGAGCCTACATGGTGTATTACGCGTCAAACCCGCTTGTGGAAAAAGTAAAAGATTTTTGGGCCAATGCGCGGATATTGCATTTTTCAACGGCCATGATTGAAAGTCTTTCAGCCAATTTCAAAAATAAACTCGATGTCAACACCCTGTTTATCAACGTACAGGATAATAGCTTCGATCTGGTACACTTCAACCAAAAAACCCTCCATTTTTATAATCAGTTTTTGTTCAACACCAAAGAAGATTTTATTTACTTCCTTCTGCTCAGCATCGAGCAGCTTTCATTAAACCCGGAAAATGTTAACCTGATCATGATGGGGAAAATAGATAAAACAAGTCCCAATTATGACATGATTTTCAGGTACATCAAACATTTTAAGTTTATCGAGAAGAACAAAAACTTTCAATATTCTTATCTTCTCGATCAGGTGAACACACACCACTATTATGTTCATTTTAACAGCATGTTATGCGAATAGTAGGCGGATCGTTTAAACGCCGGATCATCAGCCCGCCAAAGAGCCTTCCTGTTCGGCCGACCACCGATTTGGCGAAGGAAAGCCTTTTCAATATCCTTGGCAACATCATTAATTTGAATGACAAAACCGTTGCTGACCTCTTTAGCGGGACTGGCAATATTGCCTATGAATTTGTGTCGCGCGGTGCAGAAAAAGTGTTGGCCGTTGAGCAGCATTTTGCCTGTGTTAAATTCATCCGTCAGACCGCCCACGATTTTGAAATGAATCAGCTTACCGTGATTCAGTCAGACGTGTTTCGGTTTTTAAAGACAGGAACCCAGGTTTATGATGTGATATTTGCCGATCCACCCTACGCATTGAACAACATTCCTGAAATTCGGCAATTGGTTTTTGAGTACAAACGGCTTAAACCAAATGGGTGGCTCATCATCGAGCATCCAAAATCAGTGAATTTTTCAGAAAGCCCCTATTTTCATTCACTCCGCAAATACGGTAAAGTCAATTTTAGCTTTTTCCACTACACCGAAGTAGCTGAAACGAGCCATGAATAAATGAACCATGGCTCGTTCAAACAGGCTTAAAACTACTTTTTCTTTTCAAGCAGCAGAATTTCGGAAGCCACCACCTCGGTAACATAGTGCTTTTGGCCTTCTTTATCGGTATAATCACTGTGGGTTAATTTACCCAGGATGGCTGTTTCGTGGCCTTTTTTAAGGTATTTTTCGGCGATCTGTGCCACAGGTCCCCAGGCCACAACATTGTGCCATTGGGTGTCTTCCACGCGTTGTCCGTTTTTGTCGGTGTAATAATCGGATGTGGCTACGGAAAAGCGTGCTTTGGTTTTGTTTTCACCATAATTGTTGATCTCGGGATCGTTGCCCAACCGGCCAATCAGTTGGACGGAATTTCTCAAAGTTGACATAACAGTAAATTTTAAAGGTTAATTAAAAGGTTTAATACAAATAATTGTATGGAGCAAAACTACTGCCTCCATCAAACTTTATTCGGTTAATAACCATTTATTTACGAGTTTAAATGGTTATAATCGTTTATAATTAGATATATTATTGATAAAATGACAATTATGCTGGTATGTCGGAACTGTACTTCTTCTTAAATATACATATTCCGTTCTGGCACAGTTATTCTATCAATTCTGGTTGGTATGCGACGCTCCTTGCAATTGACCGGTCGGCAGAGCGGCTTCTTATTTGAACATGAAGTTGAATGGAAATAATCTTTTATTTAGATAATAATCAATTATCAAAACGAAAGACAATACCGGGTTACCTCGTGAATTAAGTTTCTTTGAAAGCTTGCTTTATTAAAAATATGTAATACCTTTGTAATTACAACTAATAAAAATATCATGGAGTTATCAGTTATTAAAATAGGAAATTCTAAGGGGTTCAGGCTCAGCAAGACTTTGATTGAAAAATACAACATAAAAGACAAAGTTGAACTGATACTTGAAAAGGGGCAGATCATTATAAAACCAATTTCATCACCGAGACAAGGTTGGGAAAAGGCATTCAAAGAAATGAATGAGAATGGTGACGACCAACTCTTATTCAACGATGTTTTTGAAAATGAAAATCTGGAAGAATGGAGCTAATTCAATATCATATTGTCCTGGTGAACCTGGATCCGATAATCGGCAGTGAAATAAGAAAGACCAGACCTTGTGTTATTATTTCACCAAATGAAATGAATAAATATCTCAAGACAATTGTTGTAGCTCCAATGACCACTACTTCAAGAAAATATCCAACCAGAATCGAAGTTAAACACGATGGTAAATTAGGCTGGATTGTAATTGATCAAATCCTGACAATTGATAAACTACGTATTGTAAGTACTTTGGGGAGGCTTTCTAATCCCGAAGTAAAAGAAGTAAAATCAGTAATGAAAGAAACTTTTATTGACTGATTGAAAAATAAAACGAAGGGTAGTAAGTACGATTCTGAACGGCGCACAACGACCGTCGATGTGTCCGCGTTGAGTTACATCCGTCATCACGGGTAAATGCACGCGATGAATTGGGCGGTATTCGGGTCGCTTATGCAACAATCATTCACCAAACCCCTGACCTGGTAGTCATCCGACTCATTTCGGAAAATAAAAGGAGTTCGTGCTTTTTGCGTGCCGGTAACAGGACCGCTGATTCAGCTTTTGTCAGGCTTAAATTCTAATTAAAAAGACGGCAGCAATACAATCCATCACCACCCATTCCGAGCAAACCTGGCAAACAACTCCATCAATTCTTACCCCCCAATGTGAAACCAATAAAATTAATTCATTGATTTACCCCTCTAAACACCCGATGATCCATTTACAATGAAAAATGAAACCGATTTAACTCATTATAAATGATTGAAAATGTGCTGGTTATTATATAGGTAGAGGGTAAATAAAGTATTGGATAAATAACTTCTGGAGATGGGTTTATATGCTTGTTAAGCCAATACAAAGGAAAAATCTTCTTAACATGATCATTTTTTATTTGGAAATAGTTGTCTGAACAGTTAACTTTGCGCGATGGATTTTGAACGTAAAGTAGTAGCATATAAAAGATATTTCCTTGATTTTTATGAGGAACTACCTGATAATGTTCAATCCAAAATTGAGTGGACATTAAAGTTGATTCAGATTACCCGACAAGTTCCGGAAAAGTATTTTAAGCGCATGGTTGGGACTAAAGGGCTTTTTGAGATCCGAATTGAAGTTGGAAATAATATTTATCGGATATTCTCATTTTTTGACCATGGAAATTTAGTGGTTTTGGGTAATGCTTTTATAAAAAAAACGCAAAAGACACCAAGGCAGGAAATAGAAAAGGCAATTAAAATAATGGAGGAGTATAACAATGAAAAGGGCAGAAAATAAAAACATGACATCTCTTGATGAGATTATTAATAAGAAATACGGTAAAAGAGGAGCCCCCAAACGTGAGAAATGGGAACAGGAGTTTGAATCGTTTAGTCTTGGAGTTTTACTAGAAGAAGCCAGAATAAAACTTGGCATGACTCAAGAAGAACTTGCTGAAAAATGTGGGACAAATAAATCGTATATTTCACGAATAGAGAATAATTCATCAGATATTCGACTATCTACTTTAATGAAAATTATTCAACAAGGATTGGGAGGACATCTAAAACTGACTTTGCAAATAGAATAATAAATGCATAGGCGATAATAATTAGGGCTCTGAACGATGCGCAGCGCCCGGTCCCTACTTTTTATTCGGGATTGAACTACAACCATAATGCCGGGTATTATAGTACCCGATGAATTGGGTTGTATTTGGGTCGTCTTATCCAAAATCCCCTGACCTGGTAGTCATTCCACTCATTTCGGAAAATAAAAAGGAGTTCGTGCTTTTTACAGGCCGGTAGCAGGCCAATAATTCAGCTTTTGTATGCTTGAATACCAATCAAAATGACGACAGCAATACAATTCATCACTACCCATTCACAGCAAATCTGACAAACAACTTCATCAATTCTTAAGCCCCAATGTGAAACCAATAAAATTAATTCCCGGATTTACCCCACCAAACACTCGATGATTCATTTACAATGAAAAATGAAACCGATTTACCTCATTATAAAGCGATTGAAAATGGGCGGGTTATTATATAGGTAGAGGGTAAAAAATGTATTGGATAAATAACCGCCGTAGGTGAGTTTTTCGCCCGCAGCAACCGTATTTTTAATTGATCTTTGTGAAATAAATTCCATCATATTTAAGTCCGGAGATTTTATTATTTTCTTTGTGGAACTCAATAACCTGTCCACTACCAGGAATTAACTCAACTCTTATTGAATCTTCATTTTTAAATGGAGTTGAAACACACTGCAAATTTCCTGCAGCAACTTTTAATCCGGAAGTGCTTTCCTGAATAGTTAAAATCCCGTACTCATCAGATTGATACGTTCCCGAATATTCTGAAAACGGCATGGTTAGCAACCATGGAAGGTCATTTCTTTTGATAATACCGGCACTTATCATTTTTCTCCCCTCACTTAATTTTTCCGCAAAAGCATTTATTGTTTCATCATAATCGTTCCATTCCTTTTTTTCTAACAAGTAATCATAAATAAATGTGGCTGTCAGGTGCATCAATTTATCCCCTGCTAAAGCTTCATTAACCATAACAGCGATCCCTATCTGTTTATCAGGCATAAATGACACATGCGTTGAAAAACCGGCAAATCCACCAAAATGATGAATAACTTTATGGGTTTCATATTCACCATGTAGCCACCCAAAACCGTAATGAGTAGGTTTGAACAAACGCTCTGATTCTGGTATATTCACCAATTCTTGCTGAGAGTAGATGATCATGTTTTCCGGAAATATTTGCTTGCCATTTAATTTACCCTTTCCGACCTGAATCTTTAGCCATTTTGCCATGTCATCAGGAGTAATAATCAAACCGCCAGCCGATTGCATCGTGTTGTCTTTCTTTTCAAGAGTCATTCTGCTTACCGAATCAATAACCATATAGGGTCTTGCTAATAACCAGTTCTCCTTTTCGGCCCGGGAAATAAACGCTGTAGTATGATTCATGCCCATTGGATCAAATATTTTTACCTGCATCCAGTTTTGCCAGGATTTACCCGTTATTTTTTCCAGAATGATAGCATAAATATTGTAACCAATATTCGTGTATTCATAATTGCCATAACCAGCCTCGTTAGGCTTCGTATATTTCATCAATTCAAGTAGGGTTGATTGATCATATTCTCCCGAAAATGCAACACGCCAACCAATAGGACCATTCTCAAGTCCGGAAGTGTGAGTTAACAAATCTCTGACTTTTATATTGGCCAGGTCAAGATTTGAATCAATTTTTAAATCAGGAAAGTATTTTTGAAGTGGATCGTCTAATTTTAAGACGCCTTCATCATCCATTATGACCGCCAACAAAGCGGTAAACGATTTGGTAGCCGATGCAATATAATAATTGGTATTGCTGTTTGCGATTAATTGATTTTCAAAATCCGCATATCCATACCCTTCAGCCAGGATCGTTTTGTCTCCTTGTGTTACAACAACGGCAAATCCGGGAATTCCTAATTTATTAATGGTCATTTCGAAATATTGCTTTGCTTCTTTTTGAAAATTCCCATTTTCAACTTCCTGACTTAAAGCGACCGAGGTCGTTAATAAGTTGAAGATTATAAAGACTAATTTAGTTTTGAATAATTTCATCGTATAGTTTTAGTTTATGACGGTGGTATTTGGTTCTGGTTACAAATGATGTCATTTTTTTATTTTTGCTATAGTAGGCATAAACACACGTGTATTGGGGATTGTTTACCCATCATTTTGAAAAACTGAAAACCCAATTTTAAATTCAGGTCACAGGAAACATTTTTATAGATGATAATCAATTATCAAAATGCAGGACAATACCGGGTTACCTCGTGAATTATGTTTATTTGAAAGCTTGCTTTATTAATACTATGTAACACCTTTGTAATTACAACCAATCAAAATATCATGGAGTTATCAGTTATTAAAACAGACTGGATTGTAATGGATCAAATCCGGACAATTGATAAACTACGTATTGTCAGTACTTTGGGGAGGATTTCTAATCCCGAAGTAAAAGAAGTAAATTCAGTATTGAAGGAAACTTTTATTGACTGATTGAAAAATAAAACGAAGGGTAACAAGTACGATTCTGAACGGCGCACAACGACCGTCGATGTGTCAGCTTTGTGTTACATCCGTCGTCCCGGGTAAATGCACCCGATGAATTGGGTTGTATTCGGTCCGTCTTATCCAACAATCATTCACCAAACCCCTGACCTGGTAGTCATCCTCCCCTCATTTCGGTAAATAAAGGAATCCGTGCTTTTTGCAGGCCGATAACAGGACCGGTGATTCAACTTTTGGAGGCTTAAACTCCAATCAAAATGACGACCCCAATACAATCCATCACCACCCATTCAAAGCAAATCTGACAAACAACTCCATCAATTCTTACCCCCCAATGTGAAACCAATAAAATTAATTCATAGATTTACCCCACTAAACACCCGATGATCCATTTGCAATGAAAAATGAAACCGATTTAACTCATTATAAACGATTGAAAATGGGTGGGTTATTATATATAAAGAGGATAAAAAAATGTATTAGATAAGTAACTGCCAGAGTTGGGTTTATACGCTCGTTGTGTGGTATTTTAAAAAGACACTCCGATAATTTAAAACTTATGATATGAAAAAATTATTAATCCCCATTTTAGCGATTGTTATAGGATTGTTTTCCTGCAATAATCCAACTTCAAAAAGTAATGAAAACTCCAATTTATCAGATACTACAGGATTTTTTGCTTCAAAAAACATGAAAGGATTAGGAACATTTAAGATTGGAGAGTCCACATATTCAGAGATTCTGAAAACAATAAAAGAAGAGATACGAAAAGATAGCCGAAGATATAAAGAATCTAATTATAAAGATTTGCCACGTTACTCAGGATACGACCCCAAATATTTAGATTTTAAATTCGATAATAATGGAAACATTGCAAGTCGATTCTATAGAGAAGATTTTGGTTCAATATTTACTGAAGCTAAGTATGATACAATTAATAGTTATTTGAAAAAAGATTTTCTAGAGAGAGAAATATTTGGCTGTCCGAATATTCGCGAAATTAGGATGTATAAATATTATATCGGCGACATTGAAATAAATAGTATAGAATTAAAATATTACAAAGACACACTTTATCAAATATATTGTTCCCAAAATGATGAAGTTGAAGAAGGATTTAAAACTAAATATGGAAGTGGTAGATTGATTAATAATACAGTATGGGAAACTCCACGTGGAAAGACAAATGTTAGACCCGAAAATGATGCTGTTTTAAAAAAATCCAAATTAACAAAAATTGATGAAAAAATAATTTGGGAAAACGAATTATTAAAAACTGAATCACAGACATATTGTGAGTACAAATACGACGGAGATAAATATAAAGGAGCAGGATATTCAAATTCTTATTTTACTATCATATCAAAAAATACGAAGATTATAAATGAAATTAAAAATTGTGAAAATGCTGCTTATGAAACTAAGAAGAGACTTGAAGAACAAAATAATCAGAAGGATATTAACCAATTATGAAATATAAACACCACACAACATACACTATAGCCAATAAAGGTTTCTGTGGTTTTCGAAGTTCATCACCCGCATCAATTTTTGTATCGGTTGATAGGTTCGTAACTCCGCAATGCTTTACTAGCCATAGCGTCAACATTGGTGGCAAGCTAAATAATTAATAATAAATAGAAATGAATTTTGATTTTTTGATTCCATATATAGACAAACTAATCTATTTCATACTGATTCTTTTAATCTTATATGCCATTACTTTAGTCAAATCAAAGGCAAAAAATCGAGCATTAAAATCTGACATTAAAGAGATAACAGATAACAAGGAACAAGTGATTTCTAAGTATAAAAAAGAAATTGAAGAAATCAGGAAGACACATGAACTTGATATTGCAAGAAGAAAATATCAATATGAAAGTAAACGAGAAGCATACTATAAATTTCTCATGTTTCTTGACAATTATAATGCAAAAGCAAGCAGTGAGATGACAGAAAAATTCTTCCCTCTAGTTGATGAATTTATGTCATCTTATTTAAAAGCTTCGAATAAGAATAGCAAGAAAGAAGAAAATGCAATTTTAACTAGATTCTTCTCCAAAACAAATAAAGTAACCAAGGAAGCATACGAAGATTACAATAAATTAAAAATGGAAACAAATACAATAAAGTTGTCGGCAAGCAAGAAAGTACTTGAGGAGTTAGAATCACTAGAGAATATGACAAAAGAAGGACTGGATGAAGCTACGAAAATGATGAAACGTATGCCTACTCTAATTCTTTCAAACGACAAAGATTTCAATAAGGAGTATCAAGACTACATCGAAATTTATGGAAAAAAAGCAGAAATAATAAAGAAATACCTAATTGAATTTATGAGATTAGATTTGAATCAAATATAGCCAGCCAAAAAGTATATACTTCCAGCTATGTGCAAGATAAAAAATGAACGAAATCGAAAGAATTAGAGAATTAGATGACGATGTATTTGAAGAATTTAAAGTATATTTCTCAAAGACAAGTGCATCAGAATTTGTAAAGGAATTTCCTACTACAAGCATTTTACTAAATATGTTTTATACAAGTGGAACCTTTATTAAAAGCTCAATATATGACAATTGTGAGTCCGACAACTATTATGGAGTAAAGATTTTATATAGAAGTCTAATAGAACATTACCTCAGATTTCAATTCTTATTTGTTAACTGGGGTTTGACAAAGTCTGACAAGTTTGCCACAGATTATTTAGAATATAACGCTGCTAGAGAAGTACTGGATTTGATTAAAGCAAAAGTTACAGAGCAACAATTATATCAATCGAATTTTAAGATTGAGCATTGGGATATGTTTTTAAAAGACCATCCTGATTTTAAAAATAAATCACGCAAAGAGGTAGAGATTGAAACTCAAAAGGTAACGTTTAACAATATCATAAGGTTTCTGAATGAGGAGTTTAAAAAGGGGAATAAGGAGATGTCCAGGTTTCTTGGGGAACTTATAATAGATTACTCGAACTTATCTTCATATGTTCACGGTGGAATGACATCATATCGGGAAATGATTTCTCATGACAATTTAGTAAAAAGAGAGAAAGAGTACAATAGAATAGCTGGTTTGTCCTTTCAATTGAGTAATTCTATAAAATTATTTAGTCTGATAATGTATGTTCAGACTGACAGAGAAAAGTTTAGTCAACATTATCATAATTTAGACAAAATATTAAAACAGATAAATGAAAAATGAAAATTAAAAAGGCGCCCATAACACGCAGATAAAAATTACCAGGACAGTTTATACCTTCAACCCATTTTTTAAACCCAAAAACAACAATTCTCCAAATCATATTAACCGGATTGATTCATAAAAAATTAAAGAACCAGACTACAACCCAATCAATGAAGCAGTGGCTCATTGGATCGCAAGCCATGTCGCGATGAGCACTTTTGACCAAAAAGAGTCAAAGTCATATCATCTACATTTGCACATCAGATTATGATGAGATGGATAATTCAGTGGTTGGTTAATCAAATTTTTATTATTATTGCCGGATACAAATAAACAATTCTAAATTTAAACTCATGAAATACCACTACTTTTTAATCACCTTTGCGGTTATTGCCTTCAGTATTTCAAGCTGTAAAAATGATAAAAAAGTCATCATCCCAACCGATTGCACAGATGTTCACTGGTCCTATGACGGAAGTATCGATGGACAAGACAAGTGGGTAGATCTGTGCACAGGCTATAGTGATTGTGGTGGTCAATCTCAATCACCGATCAATATTTCAGGCTCAATACCTAATTTAACTTTACCAGGATTGGATTTTAACTATTCTTCAACTACCACAGAAATTGAGAATAACGGTCATACCATCGAATTTGTTTGCGAAGCAGGCAGCGAATTAACAATCGGGACAAAAACCTATCAACTGTTGCAATTTCATTATCATGCTAAGAGCGAACACCAGGTTGACGGAACATACTATCCCTTAGAAGTTCATTTCGTGCACAGAGCATCCGATACAGATTATGCCGTTGTAGGCGTATTTTTTGAGCCGGGAGAAGAAAATGAGCTTTTTACTGAATTTCTGGCTCATTTCCCAACCGAAAAGGGAACCTTTACCGACACAACCGAAATTAATCTGTCAGGCCTGTTGCCTGAAAATAAAAGTTTTTATCATTATAGTGGTTCGCTAACCACACCACCCTGTTCAGAAGTTGTAAACTGGTATGTTTTAAAAAATGAAATCTCTGCCTCGGCAACGCAAATAGCACAATTTGAAGGCATTTTGAAGAATAATTACAGAGATATCATGAATTTAAATGGCAGGACAGTTTACAGTCGGGATGAATAGCAATGCGAAAGCTAACCTGTTGACAATGACGAAAATCTAAACAGCAACGGGTAATCTGACAAACCTCTGACTTGTATTTCAAGAGAAGAAATACTCAAGGGTACAGAGTTTTGCAAGGCAACCATGAAAACAATCCAGATCAAGTATGCCCCGATGATTACGTATTGTACTGAATATCAGTATACAGGTAGTTTAAGCACATGAACAGCACCTGAATGAACCTAACCTAATTTTGACCACAAAACCGGATTTGTGAATTATTCAGGTCAAGTTGTACCTTTCATTGAAATATGTTTGACTGACCGTTAATAATTTGCGATAAACCAATAACAATGAAAATAATAATGTTGTTTTTTTCATATTATCAAAATGTTCTGTTCACTAATAGACTATAAACTTCGCCTTTCCTGATATAATCCCTTTGTAACTTGAAATGACTGTATATAAGCCACATTTCCAGTCTGTAACATTCATCTGTATTGTTGATGTGCCCGGGGGTACTGCTGTTTCTTCTGCTTTACTCCCAAACATATTATAAACGACCAAAATATGATGTTCGCTTTCGTTTTCTTTTGGGATTATAATATTTACTATTTCGTTGGCAGGATTAGGGTAGATTTCCAATTCTTGCGACTTGTGCATGGCGATATTCTCTTTTACACCTGTCCAACATTCATCAAAACTCACACATCCCATGCTGTCAACTTTTATCACCCAAACATCCTGGTTGCCGGTATCGGGGGGATTTGGTACCACACTTCCCACTGCAAGATAACCACCGTCATTTGTGTGAATTACACCATATAAATAATTATTACTAAGGTCTTCATGAAGTAATTCATACTCACGATACCATAACGAGTCTCCATCATTATTACAATTTAGCATATACCCAACCCTTTGCGAAAGCTCGGCATTAGTTTTATATCCGGTTATAATAAACCTGCCCTGCGCATTAACATTCATTGACTTGAGCTGTTTATTGTGTTCATAGTTACCGAATTTTTTATCCCAGATAACATTACCATCCAGGTCAATTTTTATCAGGGCATCCCGGTTTTCACTTTCAGTTGCCGGGTAGTTGATGATATCAGAGTAATGATAGGCACCGACAATAGTGCTGTCGGGTGAATTTTGAAGGTACATGGGCCCGTGTTTTTGATCGAACCAATTAATATAATGACGCCATTGTTCAGTACCCATACTATCTGTCTTTACAATATATGGAGCCGCTATTCCATATAAACCAAAGGTCCATAGATAACAGCTTAGTACAAAACCACCATCTGTGGTTTGAATAACATTTATCCCGTAGTTAAGTGGTCCATTGAAAAAATACCTACGCCATAATTCATTTCCCAGACTATCGGTTTTTATTAATAAAGCTTTTGCTGTTTCACCATTAACAATGATACTCCCTATAATAATTAAACTTTTATCGTTGAGTTCGCAAAAATGATTAAAAACATACGCTGTGTCAATAGGCGAGATTTTATCGATAGTCTTGCTGGTAGTCCAAATAGTATCTAAATTTCTGTCGAACTTGTAGATTATACCAGCATCATGCACCCAGCTATCAGTGTAGAATCTTCTTGCACCAACAGCAATGTAATTTGAATCCCCACTTTTTCTAAAGGAACCTGAATATTGAATATAATATTCATATGTAGTATTACCAAAACTTTTTGATGAAAACTTATTGCCAAGCTTGCTAATTGTCAAAAACCCCAACCTGTGCCATGAAGAGTTGTACTCATCACCAGTACCACCAATAATTATGTAGGAAGAATCATTCTCAATTATGTCATCTGCCCCATCCCAGGAATTGTATGGCTCAAAATAGTATCGTTCATTAAAATATATCTGGGAGTACACAATTGATGAGAACACCAGTAAAAATAATATTATTGCAATTTTTTTCATAGTTTCAAAATGTTCTGTTTGTTAATAGACTATAAACTTCCCCTTTCCTGATATAATCCCTTTGTAACTTGAAATGACTGTATATAAGCCACATTTCCAGTCTGTAACATTCATCTGTATTGTTGATGTTCCAAGGGGTACTGCTGTTTCTTCTGCTTTACTCCCAAACATATTATAAACGACCAAAATATGATGTTCGCTTTCGTTTTCTTTTGGGATTATAATATTTACTATTTCGTTGGCAGGATTAGGGTAGATTTCCAATTCTTGCGACTTGTGCATGGCGATATTCTCTTTTACACCTGTCCAACATTCATCAAAACTCACACATCCCATGCTGTCAACTTTTATCACCCAAACATCCTGGTTGCCGGTATCGGGGGGATTTGGTACCACACTTCCCACTGCAAGATAACCACCGTCATTTGTGTGAATTACACCATATAAATAATTATTACTAAGGTCTTCATGAAGTAATTCATACTCACGATACCATAACGAGTCTCCATCATTATTACAATTTAGCATATACCCAACCCTTTGCGAAAGCTCGGCATTAGTTTTATATCCGGTTATAATAAACCTGCCCTGCGCATTAACATTCATTGACTTGAGCTGTTTATTGTGTTCATAGTTACCGAATTTTTTATCCCAGATAACATTACCATCCAGGTCAATTTTTATCAGGGCATCCCGGTTTTCACTTTCAGTTGCCGGGTAGTTGATGATATCAGAGTAATGATAGGCACCGACAATAGTGCTGTCGGATGAATTTTGAAGGTACATGGGGCCGTGTTTTTGATCGAACCAATTAATATAATGACGCCATTGTTCAGTACCCATACTATCTGTCTTTACAATATATGGAGCTGATATGCCATATAAACCAAAAGTCCATAAGTAACAGCTGAGGGCAAAACCACCATCGGGCGTTTGTATCAAGTTTATACCAAGATTTTTTGAACCATTGTAAAAATATTTACGCCACAACTCATTTCCCATACTGTCGGTTTTAAGTAATAGTGCTCTGGCTGTAGAGCCATCAACTATTATATCTCCTGCAATTATTAAATCCTTATTTGGTAGAACATCAAAATGTCTGAATAAATAATTTGTGTCATTCGGTAATTGCTGATCACCTATGTTTTTTAACCAAATAGTGTCCAGGTTGTTATCAAACTTGTATATTATTCCGACATCATTCACCCAGGTACCAGTATATTTACGTTTCATACCCACTGAATAGAAGTTATTATTAACCTGCCTAAAACCTCCTTGAGTATAACTATAATTATAACTATAGATACCATCACCAAATAATTTAACCTGCAGTTTATTTCCTAATGTGTCAATTAATAATAAGCCAAGTGAATTATATGCTGTATTCTCTTCTGAAACAAATGCACCAGGTAACAGGTATCCTTGTTCAATATTTATTACTACGTTACAAAAATCCAAATCATTTACTTCATTTAAGTTATACCTCTCATTGAAGTATGTTTGCCCACTAATAATTGCTGATAGCCCCAATAACAATGAAAATAATAATGTTGTTTTTTTCATATTCTCAAAATGTTTGGTCCGTTAATAGACTATAAACTTACCCTTTCCTGATATACTACCCTTGTAACTTGAAACTGCTGCATATAAACCACTTGCCCATTTTGACACATTAATCTGTATTGTTGATGTTCCAGATGGTAAATTTGATTCATCTATTATACGCCCATACAAATCATAAACAACCAAAATATGATTTTCACTTTCGTTTTCTTTTGGAATTAAAATATTTACTATTTCGTTGGCAGGATTAGGGTATATTTCCAATTCTTGCGCCTTGCGCATGGCAATATTCTCTTTTACACCTGTCCAACATTCATCAAAACTCTCGCAGCCCATGCTGTCAACTTTTATCACCCAAACATCCTGGTTGCCGGTATCGGGGGGATTTGGCATTACACTCCCAACTGCAACATACCCACCGTCATTTGTGGGTATTACACCATATAAATAATTATTACTAAGGTCTTCATGAAGTAATTCATACTCACGATACCATAACGAGTCACCATCATTATTACAATTTAGCATATACCCAACCCTTTGCGAAAGTTCTGCATTAGTTTTATATCCGGTTATAATAAACCTGCCCTGCGCATTAACATTCATTGACTTGAGCTGTTTATTGTGTTCATAGTTACCGAATTTTTTATCCCAGATAACATTACTATCCAGGTCAATTTTTATCAGGGCATCCCGGTTTTCACTTTCAGTTGCCGGGTAGTCGATGATATCAGAGTAATGATAGGCACCGACAATAGTGCTGTCGGATGAATTCTGAAGGTACATGGGCCCGTGTTTTTGATCGAACCAGTTAACATAATGACGCCATTGTTCATTACCCATACTATCCGTCTTTACAATATATGGAGCCGCTATTCCATATAAACCAAAGGTCCATAGATAACAGCTTAGTGCAAAACCACCATCTGTGGTTTGAATAACATTTACACCCAAGTTAAAAGTACTATTACTAAAATATTTGCGCCATAACTCGTTTCCCAAGCTATCTGATTTTAGCAATAAAGCTTTAGAGGTTTCTCCATTTACTGTAATATTGCCGGCAATTATTAAACTTTTATCGCTCAATTCAAAACAATGATTAAAAATATAAGATGTGTCTATGGGTAATATCTTGTCACAAACACTAGTATTAGTCCAAAGTGTATCAAATAGGTTGTTAAATCTGTAAATAATTCCTGCATCTTTCACCCAACTATCTGTATACTGTCTTTTGACTCCCACAGCAATGTATTCGTCCTCCCCACTTTTTCTAAACGCACCAGGGTATTGAACATAGTATTCACTAATAGTATCACCAATACTTTTTGAAAATACCTTATTTCCATTCTTGTCGATTTTTAAAAAGCCAAGTCTGTGCCACGATGAAACGAATTGATCGCCGGTTGCACCTATAATAACGTATGATGAATCGTTTTCCAAAATATTACCTGCCCCATCCCAGGAATTGTATGTCTCAAAATAATATCTTTCACTAAAGTATATTTGGGAATACACAATGGTTGAGAATCCTAGTAAAAATGATATTATTGCTATTTTTTTCATTGATAAAAGTATAATTCCCACCACAATATACAACAATATTGTGGTGGGAAAAGTGAACTATTTTACAATAATAAATTTGACAACCCCAACCAGTGATCCATTGGCAGCCACATGGCATATATAAGTACCTGTTTCCAGTTCCTGGGCGTCGATAACAGTAAAGCCATGGTTGTTCTCCTGTTCAATGGTTCTGCGGATAAAGCCATTGTTATCTATTACCTTAACAACAACCCTTTCTGCATCATCGACCAACTGGTATTCAACAATCACATAATCCTTTGCCGGGTTAGGATATACTTTAAGTTTGTTGCTTTCGAAAATTTTGATATCCGGTCTCTTCCTTTTCACGATAACCGATTTATTACCTTCGGTTGGCAATAAATAGCTCTCTTTGTAATAAAGGGTATCATCAACAGTATTCAATAAATTAGTAGCCCAAGCACCTGCCAACCCGGTTGAGTTCTGACGGAGGTTGAATAAATTAGCCTTTTGCGCAGCACTTACCTGGTAGATATTCTTATTGGTCTGTGCCAGTTGTACCAGCACCGACATATAGGCTTCTAACCGGGCATGCTCGCTCAAAGCTTCGGCGTCTAATCTGTAAGTATCGTCAATAGCCTGCAGGGTGTTTTGAGCCATCTGCAATTCCCCTTTGGCAAGGTATTCAAAAGCCAATTGGTATTTTGCTTCTGCAAAGTCCTGGGTGTTCAGCAGAACAATGATACTATCTGCAGCGTTTATAGAGGAGGTGTCGGTTTTATATGCGGCAATAAGCCTGTTAAGGGCATAACTGCGTTGCCCGTTGTAGTGTGCCAACCGAATTTCGAGCGATTCTTTGGCACCTGTAACCATAGCATTGGCTTCAATCTGGTCTATTTGACTATTGCTAATATCTGCGCGTGCGTATACTTCGTCAAGTACCTTGTCCGATTTGGCCGATTGGGGATTTGCCGTAAGTATTTCGGTTACAATGGCTGCAGGTAACACCTCTTGTTGTTGTATGGTTGTAACCATAACCGTATCGCTCAGATAGGGTGATTTGCCCAATAAGTCGGCTCTTACATCCATTGTTTGATCCGGCATTGCAGTTGTAATATCGGTGTTCGTACCCTCTGTATCCCCTCCATCAACCAATAAACTCAATAAACCACTGACCGAATCAGCTTTAAAATCGTTTTCAGCAACCATATCCTGAAGGAGTCCTATTCCACCACCACCCATAAAATTGGATGGACAAGCCCCCGATTTAGTAAATAGGCCTGTAAAATTTACATTTTTATTAACCTTAACCAAAAATGGTATTACGGAATCAGGTTTTAAATCATAAATGCCTTGGTTAGCATGATACCAGTAATTAATTGTGTTATATGTTTCAGTATAAATATCCCAGGCTTCTGCAATGGGCACTTCTATGTATGGGCTGAATATATTTCCAGCCGGGTCGGTTAGGTTATCACCATCAGAACCCTGGTTCCCTTTAATGCCTGAGGTACGTAATTCGGGTTCGTCAGCTGTAACGGCAATATCAAACTGAATATTGAAAAATTCATTGCACTTTATTTCAAGACCTCTATCACCAAATAGGTCATTACTGCGATTATGGTTTTGTGCAAGAACCCCAACATACAAGTTTTCAAACCTATTATTATATACAAAGTTGTCATCGCTGCCTGAATTGTTTACACAAAGTCCAACACTTTTAATGTCAGGGGGTGGAAATGGGCCGGAAGGTTGCTGGTGATCTTTAAAAACATTTTCTTCGATTATATACCCTGTTGTGTTGTCTAAATATACACCTCCATAAATGTGGTTTGAGGTTGTGTCCACAGCATTTACATTAAATGTGTTAAAAATAATTGTTGGCTGCATAAGTGCACTTGTGTAGATTCCGGTAATATTTTTATCAAAAACAGTACTTTTAACGGCAATAGTGTTCTGGCTATTTGTGTTAATTGAATGAATGCCATACTCTAATCTTAAGAATCTGCTGGAATCGACATTTTCAGGTGGACAAGGCGAGTATTGGGAGTTGCAGAATGAACTTATGTTAAAACCGCCATCAACCGACAATACTCCAAAACCGCTTAGCGAATCATTAATTAGACTGCCCGAACTACTAAATATTGACTCACTGTTGTTTGTAAAATCACATCCGGTGAAACTCACCCCCTCAACATCCCACAGACTTACCATTCCATGGAATGGAGAATCGCAAAAATAGTCATCATCTACAACAAATTCGCAGTTGACAAACCGACTGAAATTTCTATCAGGAGTAAGAGTAGAAGGGTTGAAATTATGATAGCTCATAAAAGCAACAGCCCTGCGGTTATTTTTAAAGACTGAATTGGTAGCAATAACGTATCCTCCTGTGCTGTTAAAATCCCCATCTTTCCAGAGACTTACAGCTTCATGTGCATTTTCAAGGGTTACACCGTTTAATATAAGCCTTCCCTGAACGTAGTTAAAGTTTGTATCATAGTATTGGCTTGCACTTTTATTTCCCCAAACTTCAATCCCGTTCCAGATATTGCTACAAGTTGTTGTAAGCGTTGCATTGTTTACAGTTAATAGAGCCATTGTGTCAATAAAAACCTCACCTCTGTAATTAAAAAAACAGTTGGCATTTATTGTGAGCCTGCCATTTGGCTCTACATACAACGTGTCGACATAATGTGGGTTGTTCCAAACAATATCTTGGCCGGAATGAATGGTGTAATTTTGAAATCGATACGATTCGTATGCAAGTTTAACAGCTTTGTAGGCGTTAACCCTGCCTGTACCAATTTCGCCATGAAAATCAATTTCATCTGCTATGGGGTCAGTCGTGTTCTTTAAAATAGCTTCAACGTCTCTTGCTTTCAGACAAGGGTTGATCGACTTGATAAGTGCGGCTACACCGGCTACAATAGGTGCTGAAAATGAGGTTCCTGAATTCCAGCCTGGGTATAAATTCCAATTGGGAATGGAATCCAATATGGCGATAGTATCCTGTGTTATAGAATCGATAACATATTCATGCCGCCAGGTATTATTTGCACCATACATTTTGTACCCGGGTGCACATAAATCAACTGATGGATAATGTGAAAATGAGGCGGGTTCTCCTAAACTATTAAGTACACCAAAATGATCTGTCGAATCGGTACCGCTAACAATGATGATCTCATCAAAATATGGATCTAATTGGGTATAAGTAGGACTGTTGCCGGCACCCATAACAACTATAGTTCCATTATCGAGTATTTCCAGTATTGCAGCCTTTTGAGTGGAATTAGGATTTGAAGTGTTAAAATCACTGAATGTGTTTGAGATTGTTATAACTTCTGCCTTCATAACAGTTGAAGCATGTACACCAAGGTTTATTTGTGGGGTTCCATCGAAATTATAGCATATCATGTTTGAATTAAAACCTATCGATGCCAGCTTGCCATTAGGAATTCCATTGGTTTCGGTTGTTTCTCCAGCCACAAAACTTGCTATTGCAGTGCCGTGATCAGGCTCAGAATGTTCATACATATGACGATATACATAGCCTGATAAAGGATTAAATGGTGGATTTATTTTTGATGCCAGATCGGGATGAAAAATATCAGGTGGATAATCCATTATTGCGACATCAATACTGTCGCTGCTTATTGTGAGATCCCAAGCACTATCGGCTTGAATTTTCTTAAGATGCCATAGATTTCCATTTCCCCAGTACTGATCTTCAGGTTGATAATTAAACTCGGGTTGATAAACAAACATGAGGTCGGTTACAAGTTTACCAGCTTGTTCCTCCAAAGCAATTTTTAATGCTTCTACATCACCTGAACATTCAATCCTGTAGACATTCCAGAGGTAGGGAGTTTTAGCATATGGCATTGACTGTACATAGGACGATACATTGTATTGTTGAAAAATACTAAACAATGTTTCGTTTTGCACGATCCTGTTAGTCCCGGGTTTTGCATCATCAGTCAATGCATTTAAATATAAAATTCCTGGGATAATTTGTTGCGCATTTATTGAGGTTGTCGACAATAAAAGCATGTAGACGAGCAATAAAAGTATTAAACTCTTATTTCCTCGTTTTGTTTTTTTGCAATTGGTTACTGATTTTTTTGATTCTTTTTTCATAACATTAAGGTTAAATTTATAAATAATTGAATGAAATATAATGTATAGTTCCATTTTTATTTGCAAATATTATCCTACACTTTGTTTGATATTTATTGTAATAATGTACTATTCTTACTGTAAATCATCTACCGACATCCAGCAGAATTTAATCCTATTTTATTATCCACAAAGGTTCTTCCTATCGACAACATTTTTCCCTGCTCAAATCAGTGCTGACATCCTATCATTTGGAAACTTGGTTTGGTGGGTCTAAATATAAGTTAAATTATTAGCGCTCCAACAAGCGACTAATTAATTTAGAGCAATTCTAAATAATATAATAATAGCAATTGTGTGGGTAGCCTCTTGCATCATGACTAGATTAAAAGGTTGTCATTGGAAACAAAAAAAGGCACAAAGTTTACCCTGTGCCTGGTCCTGTTTAGAGGTAAGTGTTACGAAATCTTGGAGACGGGAAACGCCTCTACTTTTCTCTTTAGTTCCTGCGAAGGGCGGAAGCTGAGTTTGAGTTGTTCTACGTTGGCAGCCGTTACGGCCTCTATAGTGTCGGAAGGTAAGGAACTTAACGACACGCTAAAACTACCCAGATTGCCCAACCGGACAATCCTTCCGTCTTCGAGTTGTTGCGGGATTACTTCGGTTAATCCCATCAAAACAGCATATACATCTGTTTTGGAGACGGTGGACATTTGTGCAATGTAGGCAGCAATCTGGTCGAGGGTTACTTCTCCCTGACTCACCACCTGTGCATAAAACTTAGGTGCGGCCGTTAAATCCTGCGGATTCTTTCGGGCCATGGCTTTTACTTTAATACTCATTTCAATTAAATTTAAAAGGGTTAATAAAAGGATACAGGTACCTGATGTACCGGACATTATTCTTTTTTAGATTATACGTTGCTTTCATTTTAAATGGCTGTTTTCTTTTTCGATAACGGGTTTAGATTTTGATACTTAAAGCAAGTTTGTTATGTTTACAACGCAATCCTTTTTTAATTATTTTACCGAAATTCTTTTATTTTTACAAACACCCCCTTTTCCATTTACAACGCACTTATAATCAACTTAAAAGCATCGTATTGTGTTTCCGAAAGGAGGTTCTGTTTTAAACTACCGGAGGGTTATTAAAAAACAAACGGACAAATCCGGAAAAACAAGCGGTTGTATTGGACAAAACAAGCGGTTCTTTTTTGGAAAACAAGCGGACGAATTTTATAAAACAACCGCTTGTTTTTTTGAGGTGGAAAAAGGGAACTTTGCAAAAGGTGTTTTGACGAGTAAAAAATCAGGATTTTTGATTTGAATTATGGGAGGGGAAATGATTTGGGAAGGGTGGTGGCGTGTTTATATTTAACTATTAGTTAATGAATAGAAATTAGCAGCTCTGATACTATCTTAGCGTGATCCGGAAATCAGGTTGATTTTTCGTTTCAGGTAATTTGGCCTGATGGCATTTTCTATCCAGCTATTTTCGATCTCAGGCGACCTTATTAAAATTATAGTTGTACAGTATATCCCGGGACTTTAAGTTATCTTCCAAAGTCTTGTCTAATTCTACTTAAACAAGACTTGAAAATACATTAAAATGTTGAAACTAGGGTTTATATCCCGATTTTTGCAGAATCTCCTGAGTATCCGCGTTCGAAATCAGTTCGTTCAGGGAGATTTCAGGATAATTTTCGTGATAGGCTTTAACGATTTGCCAGCCCAACCAGATCCCAACGCGTGGCGCCGATTCGTTTGAAAACCCGGTGGTAAAGGGGGCTTCCTGAATTAGTTTTGTTTGCGTGTCATAATCTGACGAATAGAAGAGCTGATTTTTGACCAGAAAAGCCCATACGTTTTTTTTGTTTTCTTCCATCCATTTCCATTGGGCACTCGTATATCCAATTTTAAGCGAGTCGGCCACCTGTGGCAAAACGGCGTCAAGGTATACCATCAGTTTTCCGGCACCAACCATCCGGTCAAGCAGTGTTTTTTGTGTGAATTGCGGATTGATACCCCCGTTGTAAAGGGCTTTCATCACATCGATGGTTACATAATCAGGGGTCATACGCAGGGTGCGATAATGCGGCAATCCCAGTTTTCGGTAAAGTTCGAAATCAGATCCCAGATAATCATCCAGGGCAATTACCATCAGCTCGTCATTCACTTCCACAGGTTGCTCGTAATACATACCCGAGATATAAGTATACACCGAAGGGAGGGTATTGTTTGGAAAAAAGTAATGAAAACGGCTGAACGACATAGAAATTTCTGTTTCCAATGAATGAAGATCAGGGAAAACCTCTTGTGTTTTCTTGTTCAGGTAAATCAGTTGCGTGTCGGTTACAAACTGGTACAACTGCATGAATTGATCATGATCAGCAAAATCAGTTCCTAAAAACGCCTGATATTCGGGTTGAATGCTTTTTAGTTCCTGCAGCAGGTTGCTGGTGTCGAGTGAAAAAAGTTTCTCTCCGTAGCGATGAATGGAAACTGAAATTTCCTGGTTTTGGTCATCGGGGACGACCCACTGTTCCGATGAGTTGCGGTTACAGCCCGTTATCAATATCAAAAAAATGGCAATGGAGGTACTTTTCAAAATCTTCATGGTCAAAAAAAAATGTCAGCACAAAAGTACTGACATTTCCTTTTACAAAACAGGGCGTTCCTGATTAGAAAATCTTCCAGCCAAGGGTGACCATAAAGAGGTTCGATTTGGTTGAGAGAGTCTTGCCATCATACTGAACGTCACCTTTATAGAGGTTGTTTAATCCGCCCATGTATTTGATGTCCAGGGCAAACATCAGCACATCTACACCGGCACCAACCTGATACTGCCATACCATGTTACTCCAGTCAGCGTCTTCTAATGGCTGGGTGATGTCGTTTATTTTCATCTTTTTGTCGGTAGCAATATTGGCAGCTACACCACCAAATACCCTGACATTTACTACTTTCATGTCGATGAGTTTATATCCTACGCTCACCGGTATTTGAATGGTTTTATAGGTCATCTCGACTTCCTCATTGGTCACTTTGTCTTTCCAGATGCCACCCTGGGTAAGCCAGTTGATTTCGGGTTGAACATAAAGTTTTTCACCAATCCGGGCGAAAGCACCAAAAACAAAATTGCTTTTAAAAGAGGTTTTAATGTCATTCTGGTTGGTGGTGAGTTTTGAGGAGGTAAATCCAATTTGAGGTCCAATATGAAACTGGCCGAACATCACTCCCGATGCGAACAAGGCCACGGTTAAAAAAATCAGTTTTTTCATGGTTTCTTTTTTTAAGTTGATTTATCAAAGGTAATTAAATATTGTTTAATTAAGTCAGATTTTATTTGAAATCCTATCTTTGTCTAAAGTTACATAAACATGAAAAAAGCCATTTTAGTATGCATGATGTTGTCCGTAGGTGTGGTTCATGCCCAGCATAAGCCCTTTCAATTTGGGTTTAAAGCCGCGGCAAACCTGGGTTGGTTCCATAGCACCGAGGATGATTATGTAAATCAGGGCGTTTCTGCCGGAACAGCGTGGGGCTTTGTGGCCGATGTGTATCTCATGGAAAATTACGCGTTTACCACCGGCTTCGATGTAGTTTCTCTCAATGGCACACTTAAATATCCTACCAGGTCGGCAGAACAAATGGACGGTGTATTGACCCGAAAATATCATGCAAAATATATCGAATTGCCTTTGTCATTCACCATGAAAACAAACGTAATAAAAGGTCTTCGGTATTATGGCCAGATTGGTTTTGGTTTGGGTTTCCTGCTTTCGGCCAAGGGAAATGATTCTTTCTTAGCCACCGACAGTTATGATCCGGAAACCAGCAACCAAAACATCACCAGGGATATGCGGTTCCTGCGTGCTTCTTTGATTTTAGGAGCCGGAGTTGAGATTCCGCTTCATGGCGATACCTATTTGCGCACCGGCATGAAGTTCGACAATGCATTCAGCAATGTGCTTAAAGGTGATAATAGCCAGAACCCTGACGTAAAAAACTCGGCACGAAACAATTATATTGAATTGAATGTGGCCATTATATTTTAATTGGAGTAAGTCATTAAATAGTTAACAGTTGAAAATTGCCCTTGCACAACTAAATTACCACATCGGAAACTTCGATAGCAATGTAAACAAGATTTTACATTCAATCCGTCAGGCTAAGGACCAGGGGGCTGACCTGGTTGTATTCGCAGAATTGGCCATCTCGGGATATCCTCCCCGCGACTTTCTCGAGTTTACCGATTTTGTCGACCAATGTCAGGTGGCCCTCAAAAAAATTACTCCCGTTTGTAACGGAATAGGGGTTATCGTCGGATTACCAACTTACAACCATGCACCTAAGGGGAAACCATTATTCAACTCGGCAGCATTTTTGGCCGAGGGCCGGTTACAGCAGCTGGTTCATAAAACATTATTGCCCAACTACGATATTTTTGACGAATACAGATATTTTGAGCCCAACCGGAATTTTGAGATACTGAACTATCAAGGAAAACGCATCGCTCTGACCATTTGCGAGGATTTATGGAACGTGCACGACAATCCATTGTACATCACTAATCCGATGGAGGAGCTTAAAATCCTGCGTCCGGATATGATCATCAACATTGCGGCCTCCCCGTTTAATTACGCACAAGCCAGTGAGCGAAAAGCAGTACTTCAGAAAAATGCAATCAAATATCAAATCCCGTTGGTGTATGTCAACCATGTAGGGGCGCAGACAGAGTTGCTTTTCGATGGCGGGTCGCTGGTGCTGGATGGCAAAGGAAGCCCGGTTCATGAGCTCCGGTATTTTGAGGAGGATTTCAGAGTGGTTGATATGGATCACCTGGATGCCAACTCTCCCATGCTGCAACCAGTTCAGGTCAACGAAATAGCACTCATTCATGATGCCCTGGTGATGGGAATCCGGAATTATTTTGGAAAACTGGGATTCAGGCAGGCCATTGTCGGGCTTTCAGGAGGCATCGATTCGGCGGTAACGTCCGTATTGGCTGCCGAGGCGCTGGGGGCCGAAAATGTGTACAATGTATTGTTACCTTCCAGGTATTCAACCGGGCATTCAGTGGATGACGCCAAAAAGCTGGTACTTAATTTGGGCATGCCATATGATACAATACCTATCGAGAATGGTTTTAACGCGATGGAAGAAACACTGGCTCCTTTTTTTAAGAACTTACCTTCCGATGTTACGGAAGAAAATCTTCAGGCCCGTGTCCGGGGAGTGATTCTGATGGCTTTGTCGAATAAGTTCGGTTATATCCTATTGAATACCAGTAATAAAAGCGAAGCCGCGGTAGGCTATGGAACCTTATACGGGGATATGAATGGTGGATTGTCGGTGATTGGTGATGTGTATAAAACAAAGGTGTTTCAACTGGCCCGTTACATCAACCGAAATAAGGAGATCATCCCCGAAAACATCATCTCAAAGCCTCCATCGGCCGAATTGCGTCACGATCAAAAAGATTCAGATTCATTACCTGAATATGATGTTTTGGATGAAATTCTATATCAATACATTGAAGAGCGGAGGGGGCCGAAGCAAATAGTGGATATGGGATTTAGCCGGGAACTGGTGAGCCGGATTCTAAAACTAGTGAACATGAATGAATACAAACGATATCAAACCCCGCCCATACTCAGGGTGACAGGTAAAGCTTTTGGCATGGGCAGGCGAATGCCCATCGTGGCCCGTTATCTTTCTTAACCCGGCCATCAAAGGACATTTCAGGAAGTTATTTTTTTATGATTAGATGACTAAATTAACAGCCACTACTTCTTTAATCTCAGGGATTACTCTTTTCAAAGTAGCTTCTACCCCATTTTTTAATGTCATCGTGCTAAACGCGCACGATCCGCAGGCCCCGGTAAGTTCCACATTGACAACAAGGTCATCGGTGAGTTCAACAAATTTAATATCTCCGCCGTCAGCCTGCAGATAGGGCCTTACCTGATCCAGCACATTTAGTATTTTCTGGTTCATTTCTTCTTTATTCAATGCCATGATATGGTTGGTTTTAATGATGATGTTAACTATTTTTCAGTTCAGTTTGCAAATTGATCACCAATTGAGCAAATGTTCTGGCAATGGGGGAGTTGTCGTCGAGGGCAATCGGATTGCCCGAATCCCCTGATTCGGCAATGGCCCCAACCATTGGAATACTGCCCAGCACCGGAATTTTTAATTCGGCAGCGAGGAGTTCGGTCTGGCCTTTTCCAAAAATGTAATATTTTTTTTCAGGGGCATCCGGTGGAATGAAATAGGCCATGTTTTCCACAATACCCAGAAGTGGAATGGTCAGTTTGTCCTGACGGCACATCAAAGCAGCCCTTCTTACATCGGCGGTTGCAACGCGCTGGGGAGTTGTTACCAGGACCGTTCCCCTCACCTTATATGATTGTCCGAGTGTTAGTTGAATGTCGCCGGTTCCCGGTGGCATATCGATAACCAGAAAATCAAGGTTGCCCCATTCTGCATCCGTCATCAGCTGGTTAAAGGCTTTATTAATCATCGCGCCTCTCCACATGAGTGCCTGATCGGATTTAACAAAAAAACCAAGCGACAGGATACGGACGCCATATTTTTCAAGGGGCACCATGTACGATTTGCCCTGACGCTCAATAATGCCGGGTTGTTCTCCTTCAACACCAAATAAGATGGGTACCGAAGGCCCCATGATGTCAGCATCAAGAATACCAACTGTATTTCCGGCTTTGGCCAGGGCCACTGCCAGGTTGGCCGCAACGGTCGATTTTCCAACGCCACCCTTTCCGGCTATCACTGCAATGATATTTTTAACTCCGGATAATGGGCCCATTTCCCGGTCTTTTTCAGCAACGGGGGTCACCTTTATGGCCATCTGCTCGCCAAACTCACCTTTTAAGGTTTTTTCTATTGAATTTGAAACAATGTTAACCGAATGATCAGCCAACTTCGGGAAGATGACGGTCAGGCTGATTTCGTTTTCATTTACCACCAGGTCATCAACCATGTTCAGGTCAACGATGTTGTTTTGCTTTGCAAAGAATATTACCTGCTTCAATGCATTGATCACCTGTTCTTTTGTGATAGCCATTACTATTCTTATTTAGATTTAATAATAATTAAATATTGTGACGCTACAAAAGTAATTATTAATTAAAAGCGGGAACAGTTTCTTTGGCGCATTCCCCAATTTAGGCAGTGTTAAAAATTTGAAAAATGATTGATGTAAGGACTCAAGCCGCCGACTGCTTTATCAAATACTTTATTGTTTGTTTTCAGGGAGCCAAAGTTTTTCCTTAAAATTAAGGATTTGATCGCCATTTATTTCGATACCTTCACTTTGCAGCAAATCCGCCATGACACGGGTTCCCCCGAAATGTCGTTTGCCGGTGAGCAATCCTTTGCGGTTTACTACCCGGTGTGCCGGGAGTGTACCAGGAAATTTATTCGTGCTATTGAGCGCCCATCCCACCATCCTGCTGGCGCCTTTACTACCCAGGTATTCGGCAATCGCACCATAGGTCGTAATCCGGCCAAAAGGTATTTCTGCCACTACCTGATAGACTTTTTCAAAAAATGAATCTTTCATGGCAGGGGAATTGGATTTAATCGGAATTTTAAATACTTAATTTTAGTGCCGTGCTTCAGCCACATTTTCTCGTAATAGGTCTGTATTTGAGTAATTTCATTATCAGAACCACCAGCATAAACATCGTAATTTAATCCGATAAGCTCGTGGCCATGATCCCTGATCACATCAAGTGTGTATTCCAACAAGATGATATTATCGGTCTTCAGGTGGATAAGCCCGCCGGGTTTAAGTATTTGGCGATAGTAGTTGATAAACTGCGGCGAGGTAAGCCGTTTTCGCTCGGCCACCTCACGGGCGTGCGGATCGGGAAAGGTAATCCAGATTTCGCTTATTTCTTCCGGGCTAAAATAGTATTGGATCAGGTTAATCCTGGTACGGATAAATGCGGCATTTTTAATATTTTCTTCCCTGGTGGTTTTAAGCCCGCGCCAGAGCCTGGCTCCTTTAATGTCGGCACCGATAAAATTTTTATCAGGATGCATTTTAGCCAGTCCGACTGTGTATTCTCCTTTGCCACAACCAAGCTCCAAAATAATATCGTGGTTGTTTTTAAAAAAACCGGTTGCCCATTTTCCTGAATAGGGAAAGCCAGGTATTACTTCCTCGTAGCGCAATTGAAACAGGTTGTCGAAGGTGAGGTTTTCGGCAAAATGGTGAAGTTTGTTTTTAGTACTCAAGGGTCTAGGATTTCCGTATTATTTTTTCAATAACCAGGCTTCCTGATTATGCTTGTTTTTAATGGTAACCAATTCTTGTGAGGCTTCTTCCTCATTTTTGAATCCTTTATAGGCTACCCGGAACATGCCATATTTATTGGTGTCGGCTATCATGGCGTCGAAGCCGTTCGCTTTTAGCCGGGCTACCAGATTTAGAGCGTTTTTTTCGTTGTTAAACGATCCTGCAATAATATAATAACTGTAAGATGTTGAGCTGGAAGGTACAACGGCCGGTGTTGTCACTGATGTGTTTAGAGCTTCATGTTCCACAGTTTCAGGTGGGTTTTTAATTTCCTCCGTTATCGGTTCGCCGGATATGTTCGTGGGAGTAATTTCTGAAGTTCCGGGTTCTTCTATCAGTTCTTGATCCACTTGCACCGTGTTGGCACTTTGAATGGGGAGGAGGGTGGCCTGGCTTATATCGATCGGCTGTTTATTGGCAGTTTGCGGTTGGCCTTTGCTTTCAAACAAACCCGGAAGCCACAGAACTGAATAATAGGACAACTTTCCGATGGGGATCATATCGATATTATTTGAATAATAGGCTTGTGGGCTGGTGTAGAAAAGTGGAATTTGATGCGCGTGATTTTCCCAATAGTAATTCATGGCATGGCGGTGCATATAAATATAGCCTGCTCCCATCATAAAAAATACAGCCATCAGAAAAATCAACTGACTCACAAATGTCGACTTTTTCCTTGTGGCAATCAGGATTCTTTTTGGTTTTACCGGAGCTGGTTTTGCTTCCTGAACCGGTTTTTTTTCAGGAACAACCTTCTTGATGGCCCCCATCACCTTTTCTTCGTCAGAAGTGCGTGCAATGGCAGGGGATACAAAACTTCCAAGCCCAAATGCCTGTGGGTTGTAATTGATGCTTTTGTCCTGTGAAAACACGATGTTCTGGTTCTCATCGCGTGACAAAGATCCAATACCATAAAACCGGATGCGCTTTCCGGCATCCAGGGCTTTACGGCACTCAAAAGCAAACACATCCACCTTTGATTTGGCTTCGTTGTAACTCAACTCTTCTTGCCGTGCCACATAATTGACAAGCAGGCCATCGTTGGTCTTCAGGTGAATGTTAAATAGAACTTCGCGAAAGGGAGGTTTAAAATGATGCGTAACAGCTACTACCTGAGCAGGCTTATCTTTGGTGATGAAGCCCCCTAAGCCAGGAATGACAACACACTCATAATCATACAATAAATCACCAACGTACCCTGCAATCTTCATGTCAAATCCATTGTTGTTCAGAACCCGCTAAAGTACAAAACAATATTAGTTTATTTAAAAAATGTTAGTAAGTTTTTGCAGGTCATCAGGCGTGTCGATGCCAATGCTTTCAAAATCAGTTATCTGTGTGCTGATTGAAATTCGATTTTCGAGCCAGCGTAATTGCTCCAGGCTTTCTGCCTGCTCGAGTTTTCCAGGGGGAAGGTCCATTATTTTTTTCAATATTTCGCTCCTGTAACCATACATCCCAATGTGCTTATAATAGGTGTGCCTAGTTAGCCATTGGTTTTTGTCGATTCCCCGTAAAAACGGGATGGCCTGCCTGCTGAAGTAAAGTGCATGGTTATCATCACCAATCACCACTTTCACAACATTGGGATTAAAAAGCGTTTCCTCAGAGTCAATCTTTTTGATGAGTGTGCCAATTTCAACTTCCGGATGATGCATGAGATGAATAAGTTGTTCAATTTGTTCAGGATGGATGCCGGGTTCATCACCTTGTACATTGATTAGGGCATCAATTTTAAGTGATGAATTCTGAAGGATTTCCAGTATTTCCAGACAACGGGATGTCCCGTTGAGGTGATGACTACCTGTCAGGATAACTTCTCCCCCGAAATCCCGGACATGTTTAACAATTCGCTGGTCGTCAGTTGCAACTACCACCCTGGATAATCCATGGGCTTTATGCACCTGTTCTACCACCCTGTTAATCATGCTTTTTCCATGTATCAGGGCAAGAGGTTTGCCGGGAAACCGGGTCGATTGGAATCGGGCCGGGATGATGGCGACAATGTTCATGGTTTTAAAATCAGTTGATCAGATTAAAATAAACCGTTGATTTCGGCATTTACTTTGTCAATGACGATGCTCAAATCTTCAGGTTTGTTAAAATCCATGTCGTCAACATTGATAATGAGTAATTTGCCATGGCTATAGGTTTCAATCCAGGCTTCGTAACGCTCGTTCAGGAGTTTTAAGTAGTCGAGGCGAATGGATTCTTCATAATCGCGGCCACGTTTTTGGATTTGTTCAACCAAAGTTGAAACTGAAGCCCTCAAATAAATCAACAGGTCAGGTGGTTGAATAAAAGTACTCATAAGCTCGAACAGCGAAATGTAATTCTCAAAATCGCGTGTCGACATCAGGTTCATGCTATGCAGGTTGGGTGCGAAAATATGCGCATCTTCATAAATGGTCCGGTCCTGAACAATGTTGTCGCCACTCTTGCGTATCTCGACTACCTGGCGAAAGCGTGAGTTGAGAAAATACACTTGTAAGTTAAACGACCAGCGTTGCATATCTTCATAAAAACTATGAAGGTATGGGTTGTTTTCCACATCTTCGTAATGGGGTTTCCAACCAAACTGTTTCGACATCAACCTGGTAAGAGTTGTTTTTCCTGATCCTATATTTCCTGCGATAGCTACATGCATGTGCTTATAATTTTCTACGAATGTAAAAAAAATGTTTACATCCCGTTTTTATTCCTCACCTGATTTTTTATGTTCTTGTAAAACGGTTAGAAAGTACCTTGAAGTTTTAAAATTTCATCAAGATATTTTCTGTCATTCGCCAACCGGGGCACCTTATTTTGTCCACCTAGTTTGTTTCTGCTTTTCATCCAGTTATAAAAAGTGCCCTGGGGCATCACTTTAATTACAGGAGGCTTGAGCACAAGGTTGTGATACCTTTTGGCTTCATAATCGGAATTAAGGGATTTAAGCGCGTTATCAAAGGTTTCATGGAAAAACTCCATGTCTTTTGGTGGTACTTCAAATTCGATGAGCCATTGATGGGATACATCATGACCACGAAACAACGGACCGGCAGTATATTCACCTACCAATGCCCCTGTTTTTGTACAGGCTGTGATCATGGCCTTTTCGGCGTTATCAATAATCAGCTCTTCGCCTACCGCGTTTATAAAATTCTTGATGCGTCCCGTGATTCTGATCCTGTATGGATTTGTATTGGTAAACATCACGGTATCTCCAATGATGTATCGCCATAAGCCGGCATTGGTAGTGATTACGATGGCATAGTTGACTCCGGTTTTAACCTCATGAAGGAGGAGCGTTTTTCCGTTTTCATTCATCATGTCCGAAACAGGAAGAAATTCGTACCATATCCCGTAATCCAGCATCAGCAACAGTTCGTTGCTATCGCTTTGATCCTGAATTCCAAAGAAGCCTTCGGAAGCGTTGTAATTGTCGGAATAAACCATTTTTGGGGAGGAGATCATGTGTTGAAATTGTGCCCTGTATGGCTCAAAATTAACACCACCGTGAAAAAATACTTCCAGGTTGGGCCACACTTCGCTTAAGTCGGTTTTTCCCGCTTTTTTCATTATTTTTCTTAACAAAACCAACATCCAGCTGGGAACACCGGAAATGCTCGTAACATCATGATCGAGCGTTGATTCGGCCATAAGCTCAAGCTTATTTTCCCATTCATCCATCAGGGCTATGGATAGCGAAGGGGTTCGTTTGTATTGAGCCCACAATGGTAAATTATGCATCAGGATGGCTGAAAGATCGCCTTCCATGTATGAGATGTTGTTGATTTCGGTAATGTTCCAACTTCCTCCCATCACCAGGCTTTTGCCCTCGAAAAAGCCTGAATCGGGATGGAGGTTTAAATAAATGGCCAGTAGATCTTTTCCACCCTTATAATGACATTCTTCGAGTGCGGAGGGGCTTACCGGGATAAATTTACTCTTGCTACCGGTGGTTCCTGATGATTTGGCAAACCAGGTAATTTCTTCGGGCCAAAGGATGTTCTGTTCTCCTTTGCGCATCTTATCAATGTGTGGCTTCAGGTCCTCGTATGAACTGAGTGGTACGCGCTCCCGGTATTCATCCGCAGAATTGATGGATTTGTAATCATATTTTTTCCCCCATTCTGTATCTTTAGCAGTAGAGATGAGTTTTTTAAACAGGTCTTCCTGCACATCGTGCGGATATTTTATAAAGAGTTCAATTTGATGGATCCGTTTTTTTATCCACCAGTTTAATACCGAATCGAGTATGATCATCGCATGTTTTATGTCAAAAAAATGAACGTTCAAAATTAAAAAGATTTCACCAAACACGGGGGTTACTTGGGTTATTTATTCAATTGTTTAGTTGGATTAGCCAAGAACCATTATTTTTGCTTAAAACAGCAGGATGATTTATTTTCCAAATGCTAAAATTAACCTGGGATTGGCCGTTACAGAACTCCGATCTGATGGTTTTCACCACATCGAAACTTGCTACTATCCTATTCCTTTATTTGATGTTCTGGAATTTGTTGAGAGTAGCCAATTTGAATTAACTGTCTTCGGAAATCAATTGGAGGGTCCAATTGAAGACAATCTGATTTCAAAGGTCTGGCATTTGATGCACCGCGAATTTCAAGTGCCTCCGGTAAAAGTGGCCTTATTAAAAATGATTCCTACAGGTGCCGGTTTAGGAGGTGGTTCATCTGATGCGGCTTTTTTTATTAAGGGGTTAAACACCTTGTTTTCACTTGGCCTGTCAAACAATCAAATGGAAGCTGTATCCGCAAAACTTGGAAGCGATTGTCCTTTTTTTATTCGCAATCAACCGGCTATTGGAAAGGGAAGGGGCGAGGTGCTCGTTGAAATTCCGTCGTTGCTTTCGGGCTATCAGCTCACATTGGTATTTCCCGGATATTTTATTTCTACGGCCCTGGCTTTTCGGAAGGTTGTGCCTCATTCAATTGATTATTCTTTTGCTGAGGTGCTCGCTCTTCATCCCATGAAGTGGCGCCATCGACTCGTAAATGATTTTCAACCTGTTGCCACCGCGATGCATCCAAAAATAGGCCAAATTGTTGATAAGCTTTACCTGGCAGGAGCCACCTATGCATCGCTTACAGGAAGCGGATCGGCTGTTTTTGCCTTGTCGGAAAAGCCCCTCAGCGTGTTGCCACTTGTCCGGGATTTTGGTGTTTATACCTGGGTCCTGTAAACCAGCATTTAGCCATTTCTTTCTTCACCTTCTTGTTAAATCAACCAGGCTTTTGCGATAATAAAACATAGAATGGTTACTTTTGCCGCTTTTTTAACTATTCAGATGAACTTACGATCAATTCTATATATCATTGGTATTGTATTACTTACAATTTTTCAAAAGGCAGTTTTTAGTCAAACCGATTCCATTCCCCTAGCAGAAATCGAAATAAATTCTGCCGGGAATCCATTGGTATTTAAGCAACTATCCCGTAGTATTCAGGTGATTACATCCAATGATTTGAAAACCGCACCGGTATTTAGTCTGGATGACGTTTTGCGCTATTATGGTGGATTGGATGTACGCGAACGCGGGACAATGGGTGTACAATCGGATTTGAGTATCCGTGGTGGCGGAATGGATCAAAACCTGATGATGGTTAACGGGGTTGCGCTAAACGATCCGCAGACAGGTCACCACAACCTGAATCAGGCTGTTATGATTACGAATATCGAGAAAATTGAAATTCTTGAAGGCCCCGGCTCCCGCTGGTTTGGACCGAATGCATTTTCCGGTGGAATCAATATTATTACACGTCAACCCGAAAGTAATCAGCTTAAACTCGATCTTTCCGGAGGTCAGCATGGATTGTTTTTTGCTGATGTAGCAGGAACATTCATAATGGGGAATTGGACCAACTCCATATTTCTTGGTCATCACCAATCGGATGGATATATTCGAAATACTGATTTTAATATGAATCAGGTGATCAACGAAAGCACATTAAAAATACCGGATGGAATGTTGAGGATTTATCTTGGCTACCTGAACAAGGGATTCGGTGCCAATTGTTTTTATACTGCCAAATATCCGGATCAGTATGAACAAATCAAGAGCAGTCTGGCCTCAATTAGTTTTGAAAAAAACAATCAACTGCCAATTAAAATAAATGCCTCATGGAAAAGACTTTACGATCGTTTTGAACTGTTTCGGGAAGATCATCTATGGTATCAAAAGATAGGAGATATTTATGTCAACGGAAGTGATACAGCCGGATTCCCGATACCCGGAGGTATTGTTCCTTACAAAGGGCACAATTATCACCGTACCGATGTGGTTTCGATGAACGCAGGCATGGGTTTTTCGACCCAGGCCGGAAACACAAATTTTGGTATATTGGCCCGGTACGAATCCATTATGAGCAATGTGCTGGGCGATTTGATGTTGGATACGATATATGGTAATTCCGGAGATGCATGGTACAACCGCTCAAAAAACAGGAAAAATGTAACGCTTTATTTAAATCATAGTTATATTAACGGACGGTTTTCTATAGCCGGCGGATTTTCTGCCTTTTACAACACTGATTATGGCATGCATATTTCACCCGGTGTGGATATGGGTTATTTTATTGTTGATAACCTGAAAGTATATGGATCGGTTAATCAGGCACTAAGGATTCCTACTTTTACAGATTTGTATTATCAGGGAGTAGATCAGGTAAGCAACCCGGATTTGAAACCGGAAACAGCCACAACCTATGAATTGGGTGCTAAATTATTCCTTCTCCGTTTTACTATCACCGGTGCGGTATTTCACCGCGATGGTAAAGACCTCATTGACTGGATAAAAGAAAAACCGGAGGAAAAATGGCACAGCATGAATCTCACTTCGCTCAAGACCAATGGCATCCGTTGTTTCATACAATACCGTTCAAAGCATCAGAACCGCGCATTGGTGAAGTCGGCAGGGATGAGCTATTCCTATTTGGAATCGCAAAAATTGTCGAATCAATATTTGTCGCTGTATGCACTTGATTATCTCAACCATAACCTGGCACTCAACTTAACTCATCAGCTGTTTATAAAGAACTTACAGGTTTCATGGGTTTTTAATTTCCAACAGCGGAGTGGTTCTTTTATCGATTTTAATTCGGGCGATGTGGTTCGTTATCAACCCATTCACCGGATAAATCTGCAAATCAATTATCAAATAAGCAAACTGGACTTTTCACTAACATGCAGGAATTTGCTCAATGAAAAAGCGGTTGATTATGGTAATGTCCCTCAACCTGGCCTCTGGCTTATTGCCGGATTAAGAACCAGCCTCGATTTTCAATTTTTTAAATAAGAGAAAATCTCCGGCATGATTTCCCTATTTTTGTACTTTCCTTTTTTTCCAATCAAAATATAAACCATGAATTCAATTGTTTTAATAACAGGGGCAACCAGCGGGATTGGTGAATCCTGTGCACGGAAGTTCGCAGCCCATCAACATGATATTATTATCACCGGCAGGAGGATGGATCGACTCATCAGCCTGGCAGAAGAACTCGTTTCAACCTTCGGAATAGAGGTGTGGCCCCTGTCGTTCGACATTAGAAATCACCAGGAAGTGGAACAGGCGTTTTCCGGCTTGCCTGAAAAGTGGAAATCCATCGACATCCTGGTGAACAATGCCGGACTTGCGGTTGGCCTTAATTCGATACAGACAGGTATGATAGATGATTGGGAGCGGATGATTGATACCAATGTAAAAGGGTTGTTGTACATGAGCCGGACTGTTTTGCCCGGGATGATTGGTCGTGGGAAGGGGCATGTTATCAACATTGGTTCAGTAGCAGGCCGGGAAATTTATCCCAATGGAAATGTATATTGTGCAACAAAATATGCGGTTGACGCGCTCACCAAATCAACACGGGTTGATACCGTTTCGCACGGGATAAAGGTCACTCAAATAGCTCCGGGCGCCGTGGAAACTGAGTTCTCCATGGTCCGTTTCAAAGGCGATACCGATCGTGCTGAAGGTGTTTATAAAGGCTTCCACCCGTTACTACCCGGTGATATTGCCGAGGCTGTATTTTATGTCACCACGCTACCGGCACATGTTAACATCAACGATCTGGTGATTATGCCCACAGCCCAGGCGAGCGCGACGGTTATGCATAAAAGGGTTTAGGGACGAAGGGAGCCTGGTTGTTAACAAGTAATTACCCCGCCGATTATTTTATTTCTACATTTGCATCCACCAAAACTTAAAACCGTTGATAATGGAAGTAACCAGAATATTTGATCTACTTACCCATTACAAGCAAGCATTTAAACCTAAAAACGATGTGTTGTCCGGAAAAGAAAACGGACGATGGGTAAAGTACAGCCTGGCTGAATATCAGGATTTTGCCGATCATATCAGTTATGGGCTCATGCAACTGGGGATAAAAAAGGGCGATGCCATCGCCACCATTTCAAATAACTGTCCTGAGTGGAACTTTATTGATATGGGTATTATGCAAATAGGCGCCATACACGTTCCCATTTACCCAACCATCAGCGAGGATGATTATAAGTATATCCTGAAGCATGCCGAAGTAAAAATCGTATTTATTGCCGGGAAAGAATTGCTGAGGAAAATTGCGCATTTTCTGCCTGAAATTGAAGGCCTTCGGGAGGTATATACTTTTAAAGCGGTGGAAGGGTATAAACAACTCGCCGATTTAGTGGAACTGGGCAAACAAAACAGGAATGTTCCTTTTCTTGAAAAAGCAAAAAGTAACATTCTTCCTGACGATGTAGCCACCCTGATTTATACTTCCGGAACAACCGGGTTTCCAAAAGGAGTCATGCTGTCGCACAACAACGTGTTAAGCAACGTGAAGGCTTCGGAAGGCATTTTTCCCGTGGATGAAACATGCAGGGGACTAAGTTATTTGCCCCTGTGCCATGTATACGAACGGATGGTAAATTATGTGCTTCATTATAAGGGGGTATCCATTTATTATACCGAAAGCATGGCCACCATTGTCGACAATATACAAGAGGTGAAACCGCATATTATGACGACCGTTCCCAGGTTGCTCGAAAAGGTGTACGACAAGATTTTGGCCAAGGGACGTAACCTGAAAGGTGTGAAAAAGCAACTTTTCTTTTATGCCGTAAATTTGGGTTTAAAATTTGAATTTGATCAGCCAACCCGTTTTGTATATCATGCCAAACTCCGGTTGATGAACAAGTTGGTTTTTAGTAAGTGGAGGGCTGCCTTTGGAGGCGAAATGGTTTGTATTGTTTCGGGTGGAGCCGCCTTGCAACCGCGACTGGCCCGCATATACAATGCCGCTGGTATCAGTGTGATTGAAGGTTACGGTATGACAGAATCATCTCCCGTTATCGCGGTGAATACCTTTGTTGCCGGACAGCGTAAAATTGGAACTGTTGGACCACCATTGAATAATGTGGAAGTAAAAATCAGTGAAGAGGGTGAAATCCTTGTAAAAGGCCCTAACGTGATGAAAGGCTATTTTAAAGACAGTGAGATGACAGCAAATACTGTTATTGACGGGTGGCTTCATACAGGGGATGTAGGGGTTTTGGATGAGCAGGGGTTGTTGAAAATTACCGGAAGGGTGAAGGAGATTTTTAAAACCTCCATGGGAAAATATATTTCTCCTGTTTTGCTCGAAAATAAAATAAAGGAGTCACCTTTTTTTGACCAGATCATGGTGGTAGGCGAAAATCAGAAATTTGCTGCAGCGCTGATAGTGCCCGACTTTGAGCACTTGCGCAACTGGTGTAAAATTAAAGAGGTTCCATGGACGAATGCGACAGAAATGATCGCAGAAAAAGTAATAAAAGAGCGTTTTAAACATGAAATAGATTGTTTTAACAAACAATTTGGGGATACTGAAAAAATTAAAAAATTTGAACTCATCGACCACGAGTGGACCATTGATTCGGGTGAAATCACCGCCAACCTGAAATTAAAACGGAGCCTGATTCATAAACGATACGCAGAGTCGATTGAGAAGCTTTTTGTATAAGATCAATTAATTATTATCAAACTTGTTATCATGGCAGAAATCACATTAAAAGGAAACAAAATCAATACCATAGGCAAATTGCCGGAAGTTGGGGCCGGAGCTCCTGATTTTACATTGGTTAAAGATGACCTTTCGGTAAAAACATTAAAAGACTACAGGGGCAGTAGAGTAGTGCTCAATATTTTCCCGAGCCTCGACACGGGCACTTGCGCGGCCTCTGTTCGTAGGTTTAACCAGGAAGCCAACAACCTGAAAAACACCAAAGTGTTGTGCATTTCCAAGGATTTGCCTTTTGCCCAGGCACGTTTTTGCGGTTCAGAGGGGCTAAAAAATGTAGAAAACCTGTCGGACTTTCGCACCGGTGCCTTCGGCAAAGCTTATGGTGTAGAAATAGTGGACGGCCCATTGGCCGGTCTTGAATCGCGTGCGGTAGTGATTCTTGATGAAGAAGGGAAAGTGATTTATACACAGCAGGTTCCTGAAATTGTTGATGAACCCAACTACGAAGTAGCTATTTCCATTTTAAAATAAGATCATTCCAAGCACCTGAGTTGTCTATTCGAGCCGGCTCAGGTGTTGTTTTGCAAGTCCCCGGATACTGCCCCTGTAAGTATGAAAATCAAAGGACAAACACTGCCGGTACATGTCCATAGCCAGCTCCTTTTCGCCTGCATCCTCGTATATATTTCCAAGTAGCAGTGCCGAATTGGCAGCATAATATAAATCCAGGTTTTTCCCCTTCTCGATGGTTTTAATAAACGCTGCCCTGGCTTTTTCCGTTGCCCCCGTTTTTTGAGCTATGCGTGCCATCCGGTATTGTTTTTCTACCTGCTCTTCTATTTTTAATTGCTCAGGTGCTAGCTTTTCCAGCAGAATGGTTGCTTCTGAATAATAGCCCCCATCGAACAACAGCCTGCTTTTCAGAAGGGCTGGATTTGGTATGAGGCGATTTTCCGCTTCGGTTTCCGCTTCATTGTCAATACCAACATTGGTATGCCCTATATTTTCTACCATCGCCATCTTTTCAGTATATTTTTTTGCCTCTCCTTGCAAAAGCAGGCACCAGGCTTGTTTTCTAACGGCATCCTTGAGGTAGTTTTTTCCTTTAAAATGACCAATAAATAGTTGGTATTTCTGATAGGCTTCCTGATAATTCCCTCTTCTTAAATAGCATTCTCCATGCAGGTAGTTTAAATAGTGAAAAGGATAATAAGGGATGGTGTCGTTTATTTCTGAAAATATCGCCAGCGCCTGATCATTTTTGCCCTCTTTCATCAGGATGTTAATGGAGAGGTACTTGAGGAGCAGATTGTTGTTGTCGGGTTTAGCGGGCACCTTCACGGTTTCATTGTCGGAATAAAGGTTCAAATTAATGAAACTCAGGTAAAATAAAATTTCATTCTCCATGACTTCAAACCCGGGCGTGGCATGACATTGAGCCAATGCCTTCATGAGCTCCTGTCTACCTTGCTCAACGGAACCCGACATGCTCACCAGGCTCAAAAGCCATTGGAAATTCTCAGGAACTACTCCGATCATGGCATGAACCACCCCCAATGTGATTTGGTTTGGGAAGAATTCCGGGAACACCTGCGCATTTTCATTTATTTTCCTGTAGGCACGGTTAAACTCCAGGGCGGCAGTGTAATATTCTCCAAATTTTAGCCTTGCCACAGCACTTTGCAGGTTGACATTGGCTATCAGATAGTTTTTATATGGACTCTGATCGCTTATCTTTTCAAAACTTTCCAACCGCCCGATTTTGTTATTTATTTGTGATGAAAAAGTTTCATCGTTTTCACTGATAAAGGTGGATAAAAAATCCTGGTAGTTTTCGAGATAATCATACAGTGCATTCTCCGGATCACTCGCCCTGGCCGTGGCAATTTTCTTGCCGGCTTCATCAAACCGCAACGACAATATCAACCCGTATGCCGTGCGTGCATCCGAAGTGAAATTAGCGGTGGTTTGTCCATTCGCGCAACCTGCAGCCAATAATAATAAAAAGATTAACCGGTACATGAGTTTGATTTGCGGTGCATAAAAATACACAAAAAAAGGAGCACATGCAGATGTGCCCCTTCTAAAGGTTTTATTTGAAATGGATTACTCCTTCAGTTTTTCGGTAACAATATCGGCTACTTCGTTGTCGATTAAGATGCGTCCACAATAATCGCAGACGATTACTTTTTTGTGCACCCTGATATCAAGTTGGTGCTGGGGCGGAATTTTATTAAAGCAACCTCCGCAGGCATCACGTTCAATCTGAACCACAGCCAGTCCGTTGCGCGCGTTTTTTCGGATGCGTTTATAGGCTGACAACAGACGTTCTTCGATGAATTTTTCGTTGTCTTTTGATTTTTCAATCATCCTCAATTCTTCCTTTTCAGTCTCAGCCACGATGTCTTTTAGCTCGTCCTGTTTGGATTTGAGATCCAATTGACGTTCTTTAAGCTTGTTTTCAGCCAGCTCTATTTCCGCTTTTTGGTTTTCAATTTTATAAATGGACTCTTTTATTTTCTTGTCCGAAAATTCGATTTCAAGCGTCTGAAATTCAAGCTCTTTTGTCAGTGAGTCGTATTCACGGTTATTACGAACATTTAGCTGTTGTTCTTCATAACGTTTAATGAGTCCCTGACTTTCTTTTATGGCTTCTTTGCGTTGCAGAATTGATTGGTTAAGTGTTTCCACTTCTTCGTTGAAATTGGCAATACGTGTTTTTAACCCTGCAATTTCATCTTCCAGGTCCTCTACTTCAAGAGGTAATTCGCCACGGATAATTTTTATCTTATCAATTTGCGAATCAATTTGCTGAAGACTATATAGCGCGATTAGCTTTTGCTCAACACTAAATTCTTCTTCCTTTATTACATTTTCTTTGCTCATAGTTTCTTAAATTTCTGTTTTATAAAAAGGAAACAGGGTTGACATTCTTTTTTGAAATTCGGAGTGCAAAATTAGGAAATTTTTTGGTTATCAAGCCTTCAAGTAATTCTTTTATGCCTTGTTCCGTTTCAAAGTGACCTGCATCTACAATGGTCATTAGTCCAAGGTGTTCATAAAACTCATGATACTTCACGTCTCCGGTAACAAAAACATCGGCTTTTGCCCTAAAAGCATCTCCAATCAAAAAGCTTCCGCTACCCCCGCATACGGCAACTCTGGTTACCTGATGATCGATTAATTTGTTGTGTTTTACATGCTGACAACCCAAAACATTTTTTACTGTGGTGAGAAATTCGATAGCGAAAACAGGATGGGGCAGCTCTCCTATCATACCACTTCCAATGGAGTTTGATGTATTTTCAAGGGGATAGATGTCGTATGCTACTTCTTCGTAAGGATGTGCCTGAATTAAAGCGGCGATGGTCTTCCTGACCAGGTAATCCGGTACAATGGTTTCAATCCTGATTTCCGCTTCATGGTGCAATTGTTCGGGTTTCCCGACATAAGGGTGAGTGCCTTCGTTTCCTCTAAAGGTTCCCGTCCCCGGTAGATTAAAACTGCAACTGTCGTAGTTCCCTATGTGGCCGGCTCCGGCATTAAAAAGAGCATCCCGCACCTGACCTGCCTGGTCTACCGGGCAAAAAGTCACAATTTTTTTTAGGAGTTGATTTTTGCCTGAAAGTATGCTAAGGTTCTGCAGTCCCAGCTTATGGGCGAGCATATTGTTCACGCCAAGAAACACCTGATCGAGGTTGGTATGAATGGCATAAATAGCCATGTCGGCTTTGATGGCTTCGATGATGGTTCTTTCGGTGTCGTTGCTGCCGGTAATTTTTTTTATGCCTTTGAAAATCAACGGATGGTGAGCAATAATCAGGTCGCAGTTTTGAGCAATGGCTTCAGCAACCACTTCACTTGTAACATCCAAAGTAAGCAAGGCCCGATGGACTTCGCGGTCAGGTGATCCTATCAGCAACCCGGAGTTGTCATAAGGTTCCTGAAGCGATAAGGGAGCAATTTCTTCCAGGTAGGAAATAAGTTCGGCTAGTTTCATAGAGTTACTTAATGATAACTTTATTTTGATCAATGTAAATTTTTGTACTTTAGTGCACTTTATAAGAGTTTGGAAATTCAAAGATACTAACAAAAGGAATTTTGTAGTCGTTTGCTGGTGCTAAAAGTATCAATATTATAAAAAGCGTATGGACTCATGGAGGATCATTCTTTTTCCGTTTGCCTGGATAGTTGGTCTAACGATCAGGCTTCGGCACTGGTTGTTCGATGTTGGAGTGCTGAAAACCCATTCTTTTGATATCCCCGTGATAGGGGTCGGCAACCTAAGCATGGGGGGAACCGGGAAAACCCCTTTTGTGGAATACCTGATCAGGATGTTTTATAAAGACCTCAAAGTTTCGGTGCTTAGTCGTGGTTATGGCAGAAAAACAAAAGGCTTCCTTTTTGGGAACCAGTTTTCGAACCACGAGGATATTGGTGACGAACCCATGCAGTACCTCAGGAAGTTTGATGGCAAAATAAAAGTGGCTGTGGCCGAGGACCGGGTAGAGGGCATAAGAAACTTATCCGAAAATGATGCAAATCTGGAAATAGTACTGCTCGACGATTCTTTTCAACACAGGTACATTAAACCGGGAATGTCTATTCTGCTTACCGATATACATAAACTCTATAACGAAGATTATTTATTCCCGGTAGGTGGTTTGCGCGACGTGGTAAACCAGGCTAAACGTGCTGACATAGTTATAGTTACCAAGACTAACAAGGTGCTGTCGCCCATTACCAAGCGAAGGGTGAAACAGGTGCTCAGTTTGTTGCCTCATCAATCTCTTTATTTTTCTTACATTACCTACGGCAAGGCCATCTCTTTTCCTGACGGTTCTGAACATAGTTGGAACCAGAAAGTAAGAACAATTATCATGTTTGCAGGCATTGCCAATAGTTACCCATTCCAGGAGTACCTGCACGATTTATGTACAGAACTCATCGTGCTCGATTACCCCGATCATTATCTGTTCAAACGCAAGGACTTGCAAACTATTCGCAAAATATTTGATGACACTTTTTCGGGAAATAAAATCATTGTTACCACAGAAAAAGATGCCATGAGGTTGATGAATTCTGAGTACCTTAGCGAACTTAAAAATTTACCTTTGTTTTATATTCCCATTGTGATGAAATTGCATGGAATTGATGAAGCAAATTTATCAAACCAATTAAAGAAATATGTTAGAGAGAATAGCAGAAACCGTTGATTTTATTCGCCAGAAGATAAAAGACCCCCCGGTTATCGGGATTATACTTGGATCCGGAATTGGGGATTTAGCCGCTGAAATAGTACCATTGGCCATCATACCTTATCATACTATTCCCCACTTCCCGGTTTCTACTGTGAAAGGGCATCAGGGTCAGTTGATTTTTGGCCTCCTGAATGGTGTTCAGGTAGTGGCCATGCAAGGTCGGTTTCATTATTATGAAGGATATAACATGCAGGAAGTTACCTTCCCTGTCAGGGTCATGCATCAACTCGGCATAAAATACCTGTTTGTTTCCAATGCCAGTGGTGGTGTAAACGAAAACTTTGAAGTGGGCGATATCATGTTAATTACCGACCATATCAACCTGATGCCAAACCCGTTAATTGGTGCCAACATGGAAGAATTTGGGCCAAGATTCGTGGATATGAGCGAAGCATACGACAAGCAGTTGTTGAATATCGCGAAGAAAAACGCCCGCCACCTTGGAATTCATTATAAAACCGGTGTATATGCCGGCGTGAGTGGCCCCACTTATGAAACTCCTTCCGAATATAAGTACATCAAAATTCTGGGTGCCGATGCTGTTGGGATGTCCACTGTTCCTGAAGTGATTGTGGCTCGTCACATGCGATTGCCTGTTTTTGCAGTTTCGGTGATCTCCGATTTGGGCGTCGAAGGAAAAATTATTGAGATTTCGCATCAGGAAGTGATTGAAGCCGTTGGCCGTGTAACACCAAAATTAATTGCCTTGATAAAAAGCATGGTTGTTGAAATTGCATCATTTTAATTGATTCGTTTGAAAAGGACTAAGTTGTATTTTGCCTCTGATTTTCATCTGGGCATACCTGATTATAGCCGCAGTTTGATTCGTGAGAAATTGTTGGTTAGCTGGCTTACGGAGGTGTCGAAAGATGCGGCTGAGATTTTCCTCATGGGCGATATCTTTGACTTTTGGTTTGAGTATAGTACCGTTGTCCCCAAAGGATTTGTCAGGTTATTGGGAAAAATAGCCGAGATCACCGATCAGGGAATTCCTGTACACGTTTTTAGAGGCAACCACGACGTCTGGGCCTTTGATTATCTGACCAAAGAACTCAATGTACATCTTTACCGCAATCCGGTGGTCAGGGAGTTTGGTGGAAGCACTTTTTACCTGGCGCATGGCGATGGGTTGGGTCCCGGCGATCATGGATATAAGTTCCTGAAAAAGGTGTTTGAATTCAAGCCCAACCAGTTTTTATTCAAATGGATGCATCCCGATATTGGTACCCGATTGGGTCTTTATTTTTCGGGAAGAAGCCGGTTGGCCAATGTGGCTAAAGCAGGCAAGTTTGAGAATGTTCCGGAACAGCAAAAACAAATACTGGTACAATTTGCTAAAGACCAATTAATTGACTTTCCAGATGTGAACTTTTTCATCTTTGGACACCGTCATGTGCCAGTCCTGGAAAAAATAGGCGAAGATACTTCACTGGTTATTCTCGGTGACTGGATTACCCATTTTACCTACGCGGTTTTCGATCAGGGAAATATGCAGTTGCTTACCTATGATCACGAGTAAAAACGATTAATCCCGGTAAATCCTAAACGAACTTTTCAATTAACTCCACTAAACGGCTCGAATAGCCCATTTCGTTGTCGTACCAGGCCACTACTTTTACCAGTTTATTGCTATCGCCCAATACCGCGGTGAGATTGGCATCGAAAATGGCTGAGTGCGTATTGCCAATCACATCAACCGAAACAATGGGATCTTCGGTGTATTGGAGAATGCCTTTCAGTTGACCTTCTGCCGCTTCTTTAAATACTTTGTTAATTTCTTCCACACTGGCCGACACTTTCAGGATACAGGTAAAATCTGTCAACGAGCCATCGGGGACCGGAACGCGGATTCCGGCACCTCCCAGGTTGTTTTTCAGGTGGGGAAATATGCGTGTTGCAGCCTTTGCAGCTCCGGTAGTGGTAGGCACAATAGAATATGCCGCTGCCCGTCCGCGACGCCAGTCCTTGTGGGGGCCATCCACCAGGTTCTGGTCTTTGGTATAGGAATGAACGGTGGTGATGAAGCCTTTTTCGATGCCGAAATGTTCGTCCAGGATTTTGATCAGTGGGGCCACATTGTTGGTGGTACACGAAGCATTGGAAATGATGACGTCGTCGCGGTTGATTACATGGTCGTTTACACCCAGCACCACGTATTTTACATCATCGCTTTCGCCTTTGGCAGGAGCAGAAATTATTACTTTTCGCGCCCCCGACAGCAACACGTGTTTCATGGCCGATTCTTTGTCAACGAATAATCCGGTCGATTCGATCACCACGTCGATGTTTAATAATTTCCAGGGTAGTTTCCCCGGGTTGGGTTCGTTGAACACCTGAATGGTTTGTCCATTTACAATCAGGCAGTCGGTTGAACTCGACACTTCTCCTGCAAACTGTCGTTGAACAGAGTCGTATTTCAATAAGTGGGCCAGGTTGGCCGGATCGGTCAGGTCGTTGATGGCTACTACCTCCATGCGGTTGTTTTCCAGTATTTTTCTAAAGGTAACCCTTCCTATTCTTCCAAAGCCATTGATGGCGATCCTGATTTTTTTCATGAGTTAATATATATAATCCGGAGAATATCATGAATTGATGACACGAAATTCTCCACTACTCCGGTTTTTCTAAGTGCGCAAAGGTAAGGAAACTAGGGGAAAGCGGGCTGAAATAATTGTTCTTGTAACAACCATTTTATCTACTGCTCACCTTGATCGTTCACTCTGCCAAAGGTGATATAGAATTTAGCCTTCTCTCAAGCTTAATCAGGTTAGAAGTTGCGTGTGCAAGTAATTTGTCGCCATTCTTCATTTTTAAGTCACAGATCACATGCACGATCTGCCTTCCTTTTTTTACCACTTTTGCACTGGCAATAATGATGTCACCTTCAACAACAGGCGAAAAGTAATCCACTGTCAGGTTAACGGTAGTAAAAAATTCCTTCAGTCCGAGCGTAAATACGGCGGCCCCGATGGTGTCGTCCATCATGCCCGCGATGGCTCCTCCATGGAGGGTTTTAATAGGATTGGTCATGTCGTGCCTCACTTGATACTCAAAACTCAAAGCACCTTCTTCCACTTCAAGGATAACCGGATCGAGCCACATGGTAAAAGGGGAGGGTGAACCGGTGAATTTTTTGCCCTTTTGGGCCTTCATTTTTTCAAGAATAGAATCGCCAATCTGGGTCATAAGTATTTGATTGATAGTTGAAATAAAGTATTGTCACGGACTTTTATCTGATCAGGGTTACAGTCCCTTTTGTTGAATAATCACGATCGATCATACTCGTATAATAAATCTGATATACATAACTTCCAATGGGGGCATCTGATCCTTTTATTGTTCCATCCCATAAGAAAAAACCCAAACACATCATTAAAAGAACCTCCAACATATTCCGGGTATTCTTCTGAACCAAAAATATACCTGAATGAGGAAATTTGATTGGTGGGTTTAAAATCGAATTCAATCACGCAGGCATCAAATATTCCAGACGAGATCATATTTAAATCAATATCAGACCCTCCATTGGTTGTAGAATTCTGGTCTACGGTACAACTATTGTCTTGAGCAAGATTAACTGCGTTTCCTGTAGACATCACAATTCCCTTTTTCGTTTGAACCCCCTCAAACATAAAACCGTCATAGAAATAACCAACGGCTTCGGGATTACCCTTAAAAGTGATGTTATTAATTTGAGAAGGGTCTACTCCTTTTAGGAAAACGGTATCAATCAGTGCTACAACACTCGCATTATCTGTGCAGGGAATAATGGTGAAATTTCCAAATTGGGCAATCAGGCTTGCAGGCATAAGGAATAACAAAATAATTCCTACTGACAGGAAACGAATATGTCTTTTCATTCTAGCGATCATTTGGTTGGCGGCAGCAAAGTTAATAAATCAACATTACAAACGATTGTTCTGATGGTATGATTAATTATCCCAATGTCTTTACATCAGTCCAAACGCTGAAAAAACCTACCTTTGCACGAAAATTGGAGATTTGAAAAAAAGATATAAACACCTCTTTTTTGACCTGGATCGCACCTTGTGGGATTTTGAAAAGAGCGCGAAAGAAACATTTTCGGATATTTACACGCATTACAGTCTAAAAGCAGCCGGAGTTCCATCCATGGAGGCTTTTTTCGAACGGTATACAGTTCACAATGAGCAATTATGGGATTTATACCGGGTAGGTGAAATTAAAAAGGAAATATTAAGGGATCTTCGTTTTAGTCTGACGCTGAATGATTTTGGTATAGAAAACCCGGAATTGGCCAAAGAAATGGGTGATTATTATATCGAAGAAAGTCCCCGCAAGGTAAATCTTTTTCCATACAGCCACGAGTTATTGCAGTATCTCCGGCCCAACTATCAGTTGCACTTAATTACCAATGGATTTAGTGAGGTTCAGGAAGTAAAACTCAAATCATCTCAACTCGATCAATATTTTAGTAAGGTGATTACTTCCGAAGACGCGGGCGCAAAAAAGCCTGATCCACAGATTTTTAATTTCGCCTTTCAGCAAACCGGCGCGCTGCCTGTCGAAAGCCTGATGATTGGTGATGATGTGCCAATTGACATTATTGGCGCACGGCAGGTGGGCATGGACCAGGTGCTTTTTGACCCGGATGGAATTCATCCACCCGAAACGGGAACCTATTATATCAGGGGGTTAAGTGAGCTAAAAGGCTGGTTGTAAGAGTATAATTGCCTAGAAATAAGCAATAACGGTTTGTCTGGCTTTGACCTTGTCTCCGATTTTCACGTTCATTTTCACATCCACCGGCATAAAAAAATCGACCCTTGATCCAAACCTGATAATGCCGAATTCGCACCCTTGTCCGGCCTGGTCTCCTTTTTTTGCTTTGCTGATGATGCGCCTGGCCATCACACCTGCAATTTGCCTGATCAACACCGATTTGCCTTCTTTATTTTCAATCACCACCGTATTTCGTTCGTTTAGCACCGAAGATTTCGGATTGTAAGCGGCCAGGTATTTACCCGGATGGTAATGGGTATACACCACTTCTCCATCCATGGGGTACCAGTTCACATGCACATCAAATGGCGACATAAAGACACTGATCATAAGCCGTTTGTCTTTAAAATACTCTGTTTCTGTCACTTCTTCTATGGTTACCACTTTGCCGTAAGCAGAAGACAGGATCGCGTTGTTTTGCAGGTTAGTTTTTCTGTTAGGAACCCTGAAAAAGCTGATGGTCCAAATGAGATGAAAGGCAAGCCCGGCAAAAAGAATTAGGTGGGTCAAGTGATTGGGTATAAAATAGATAACACACAACGCGGCGATGATGACCCAAAGCGTAGTGAACAGAATAATTTTATTTCCTTCGTGGTGGATTTTCATTATGTTACAAAATTAAAAAAAACATAGGCAAACGGCGTGGCAAACAGCACCGCATCAAATCTATCCAAAACACCACCATGACCGGGAAAAAGAGTGCCGGAATCTTTAACCCCGGAATTTCTTTTTAACATCGACTCTGCCAAATCGCCTACCGTAGCAGATACCACTAAAATTATGGCATAGCTTAACCAGTTGATCAGTGATAAACTATCTGTAAATAAATAAAATACATAGGCTGCGATGAGAGCAAAAAACAGACCGCCAAAGGTACCTTCCCAGGTTTTTTTTGGCGAAATACGTTCCATCAGTTTGTTTTTGCCGAAAAATGAACCGGTCAGGTAGGCAAATACATCATTGGTCCAAACCAGAAAAAACAGGCTGATAAGCAGGATGCTCTCCGGTGAAGTGGATCGAATATAAAACAGCGAATTCATGAGTCCGAATGGCAAGGCAATGTAAACAAACGACATGAGGTAGAAAGACAGGTTCTGCCAGGAACCCCTGGAGTTAAAAAGTTCAGTCGCCATCAAAATAAAAGCCAGCGGGATCATCAGGAGGGTATAACGCGAATCGATCAGATGTAAACCCGTCAACCCAATGAGCGTATAGGTAATCAACCCAAAAGTTAACGGTATAAGGTAGTTCTTCGTGTGGGTGGTGAGTTTGTAAAACTCAACAAGTCCGATGGTTGTATACACTCCCATCACCACAAAAAAAGCCAGAGAGTGCAACAGAATCGAGCCGATAACTGTTGCAATAAATATGATTCCCGTGGTGGTTCTGGTAATAATTTCTTTCAAATGGAGGCTGATACTTTATGTAAATTTGGCTGCAAATCTACAAAATCAACTGATAGAACAATCATTCCCTAAGCATCATCAATCATAAACACGATCAGATTTTTAGAACCGAGTGCTCCAAATGGCAATGTCTTGGTGAAAGTGGTGGCACGCCCGATTCCGGTAATCATAATGATCTGCGAAGGCAAACTATTTGAATATTTGGCTTTTAACGCGGATAGAGCTTCTTTTATTTCGCTTTTAACTTGTGAAGCATTGGCTACTACAAGATGGGTATGGGCACCCACAAAAAGATTCCTGTCGGCCAGTTTTGATGACACTAAAATGCTTCCAAATCTTGAAATAAGGAAATCACACCCTGTAATGCTTACCTGAAAGCCCAGATTTTTATCTGGTGGCATGGCTAAAATTCCTGCAGTGGAAAGCAGTGTGTTCAGCTGGGGGTTGGTAGAGGCCAATTGGGTCCATCCCTGCTGATCCATGAGTGATTTCAAGTTATCGGTAAATCCTTTTTCGTTGTCGCAATAAATAAAAGTACCACCATTGTCATTCAGGTTGAGTGCAAATTCTACTTCAGGTCCTTCTTTTTGGGCATGAAAAACCGAACTCGAAAAATCAGTGTTTTTAAATGGATTGTCCGATTTATTGATCAGTGCATTGCGAACTGACTTGAGGATTTTTTCTTTTGTGGTACTTTCTTCCATGGTAAAATAATCAGGGTTTTTACGACGGGTTTAAAGGGTTTTTATCCTCCGAATCTAAAATAACAATGTCTGGTTCCGGAACTTCTGTGACTTTTACCTCTTGTACAATTTCTTCTTTGTCCCAAGGCCTTTTTCCGAAAATTTCTTCCAGGTCTTCTTTAAAAATGACCTCTTTTTCGAGTAGTTTGGTAGCCAGTTTTTCTAATCCGGCACGGTTTTCCGAAAGAACTTCAATGGCTTTTGCATAGGCGCTTTCTATCATTTCACTCACTTCCTTGTCAATCAGCTCACTTGTTTTTTCGCTAAAAGGCTTGTTAAAAGAGTATTCCGATTGTCCTGATGAATCGTAATAGCTGATGTTTCCCACTTTTTTGCTAAGTCCGTAATAGCTCACCATGGCATAAGCCTGTTTGGTTACTTTTTCCAGGTCGTTGAGGGCGCCGGTCGAAATTTTACCAAATATCACCATTTCAGATGCCCGGCCTCCTAAGGCGGCCACCATTTCATCAAACAATTGTTCGTAAGTGGTAATTTGCCTTTCTTCGGGTAGATACCAGGCTGCGCCGAGTGACCGTCCCCTGGGGACAATGGTCACTTTCACCAGTGGATGTGCATGTTCAAGCAACCAACTAATGGTAGCATGGCCCGCTTCATGAAAGGCAACAACCCTTTTTTCTCCAGGTGTAATGATTTTATTTTTTTTCTCCAGGCCTCCTATAATCCGGTCGATGGCATCCATAAAATCCTGCTTGGTAATGGTTTCATGAGTTGTTCTGGCCGCTATTAAAGCCGATTCGTTGCATACATTGGCAATGTCTGCTCCCGAAAAGCCTGGTGTTTGTCTGGCCAGAAAGTCAACTTTAACCTCTTTGTCAAGGGTAAGGGGTTTCATGTGTACGGCAAATATTTCTTTTCGTTCTTCCAGGTCAGGTAGTTCAACATAAATCTGACGGTCGAAACGTCCGGCGCGCATAAGCGCTTTGTCAAGGATATCGGCACGGTTGGTAGCAGCCAGGATGATAACGCCTGAGTTGGGTGTAAAACCATCCATCTCGGTAAGTAGCTGGTTAAGGGTGTTTTCACGTTCGTCGTTGGCTCCGCTCATGGCATTTTTCCCACGGGCACGTCCAATGGCATCAATTTCGTCGATAAAAATAATACTGGGCGATTTTTCTTTGGCTTGTTTAAACAGGTCGCGTACGCGTGAAGCGCCAACACCCACGAACATTTCAACGAAGTCGGAACCGGAGATAGAATAAAAAGGCACGTGCGCTTCACCAGCCACAGATTTGGCCAACAAGGTCTTACCCGTTCCGGGAGGGCCTACCAACAATACCCCTCTGGGGATCTTGCCCCCCAGTTTTGTGTATTTCTCGGGGGTCTTTAAAAAGTCAACAATTTCTTTAATCTCTACTTTGGCTTCGGCCAAACCGGCGACATCTTTAAAGGTGATATTCACACTGGTTTTTTTATCATACATCTGGGCTTTTGATTTCCCGATATTGAAAAGCTGGCCCCCGGCGCCTCCGCCACCTTTACTCATCATGCGCATAAACAGGAACCAGATACCAATCAGCAGCGCGGGGAAAAGTATCCAGTTCAGTACTTCACCACCCCAATTGTGCCTGATTTCAGTTTCAACATAAACCGGCTGGTTCAGTCCTTTTTGGGCGGATTCCACGTCTTCATAAAACTTATCTACCGAACCCACATTGAAATAATATTGAGGTGTTTTTCCGGTAATGGAATTTCCTTTACTCAAGTCCTTATATTTGTCCTTTGTCAGATTTTCTGTTTTGATAAAAATCTCTGCTGTTTCCTTGTTGACCAGGATGATTTTGGCAACATCCCCATCTTCGAGCATGGTTTTAAATTCACGCCAGTCGGTTTGTTTTCCATCGTCGCCCATTCCCAGAAACTGAATTCCAAAAAGTACAACGGCCAATATGCCGTAAATCCAGTAAAAGTTAAATTTTGGTTTGTCGCCATTTTTCCCACCTCCGGTTAGATTAGAAAAAGGATTTTTCGATCCTTTATTTTCTTCTTTATTTTCCGTGGTATTATTATTTTCTTCTGCCATTCTGTCGTTAAGTTACAAAAAATATATTAATCATCACTTTTGTATCTGGTTAATGGGGCGTCAGCCCACAGATTTTCAATCTTATAGAAGTTTCTTGTATCTTCCTGAAACACATGAACAACTACATCGAAATAATCTATCAAAATCCATTCCGAATTCTGCACCCCTTCGCAGTGTAGTGGTTTCGTGTCACAGTTTTTCATCACAAATTCTTCAACACTATTGTAGATGGCCCCAATCTGGGTTTTAGAGGATGCGTGACAGATGACGAAATATTGTGTAACTGCCTGGCTTAGGGATCGTAGGTTCAGGCTGACAATATTTTTTGCTTTTTTCTCCTGCATACCGGCAACTACTTGTGCAAGAATTTGTTCAGCACTGTCACGTTCTTTCTTTTTGGTCATGAATCGATTTGTTAATTGCAAGCAAAAATAGTGAATTTGTTGATCCTGACGATGTCCGGGTAAAAAGTTGATGAACTGGTTTGTTTTGATTCGTGGAAATCACTTTTGTTAGTTTTTTTTACCATATTTACCGCTTCAACTCGTTCTCGTTTTCATCAAAATTCAATTTATGGAGATTTCATTTATTTCGCTTGAGGTGGTCAAATCGACCAACGATGAGGCTTTAGATCGCATAGCTGCCAACCTGGCCACCGAGGGAGAGATGATTTGTGCCAACCTTCAGGAACAGGGTAGGGGGCAGGGTGGAAATTGTTGGGAGAGCGAGGCAGGTAAAAACTTGTTGTGCAGTTTGATACTGACTCCGCACCAGGTGGTTCCGGCAAAGCAATTCATACTTACACAGGTAGTTTCATTGGGAGTTTTGAATGTCATCGAGTCATGGGTAACAAATGAAACCTGTAGAGTAAAATGGCCCAACGATTTGTATATCAATGATAAAAAAGTGGGTGGCATTTTGTTTCAAAACATCATTAAAGGTCATATCCTTGATTTTGCCGTGGCGGGAATCGGTGTCAATGTGAACCAGGAGGCTTTTAGCGAGGAGTTGCCCAATGCCGGTTCGTTAAAAAACTTTTGTGGTATGGAGATACCATTGACTCAATTTAGAAATCAAGTGGCACAATCGATTGACCAATTCTATCAACTGACCTATTCAAAATCGGGTATTCAACAAATTGAAACACAATATTTAAATAAGCTCTATCGGATAAATCAATGGAATAACTACCGCGTCTCTGAACGGGAATTCATCGGGATGATTGTTGGTATTGATGAATTTGGTCGTCTGGCCGTAAAAAACCAGGATGGACAGGTGCGATGCCATCTCTTTAAAGAAATAGAATTCGTGGTTTAGAGGGATGCCGTTATTTACCTGGGACAGATTCTCTGAACCTAATCCAGAGCCTTTTTCAGATTTTCCGCCATCACATTTACCAAATTTTCCATGGGTCGTTTGGCCATCATGGCTAACATCGGGTTCAGGTCGGCATCCAAATAAACGGTTACTTTGGTAGAGGTTCCCATTTCTGTCAGATTTGCATGGAGGCTGAAACTAAACGGAGCTTTGCCGACCGGCAACAATTCCACCTTTTTATATGGCTCATTGTTTCCAAAAGCCAATTGAATGCTGGCCATACCCTGGATAGTGAAGGAACAGCTCTTTTCATCAGAATTCCAGTTGGTGATTTGTTCGGGCATCAACTGTTCGTAATGATTAAAATTGCTTAGAAATTGATAAACATCTTCAGCTGATTTGTCAATTATGGCAGATTTTCCTTCAATTTTCATGGGTCTGTTTTTATGTGGGTGCGGGTTTATTATTGGTGGCGGTCGCTCCAGGCTTTTGGATCTTCTCTCCATTCCCTCAGCGAAGCCTCGTCTTTTTTTGATATGTATTCCTCCTCAACAGCCTTGCTGATCATGGAGTCGTAATCAGATAGCGTGACCAATCGGCAGTCAGCCGCTTTAAAATTTTCAGCTGCAATCTGCAATCCATAGCTAAAAATGGCGGCCATTCCTGCTACTTTTGCACCTGTTTCGCGAAGCGCATAAACTGCTTCCAGGCTGCTTTTTCCGGTGGAAACCAAATCTTCGATCACCACTACCGTTTGTCCACTATTGATGGTTCCTTCAATTTTATTCGACAATCCATGGTCTTTGGCCGCCGACCGTACATACGCGAAAGGCAATCCAAGTTCCTGGGCTACCAGTGCTCCCTGAGGAATGCCGGCAGTGGCTACTCCTACAATGACGTCCACATTTCCAAATTGCTCTGTAATGGCTTTCACCAATTGTTGACGGATATAGGTGCGAATTTTCGGATAAGACAGGGTAATCCGGTTGTCGCAGTATATGGGTGATTTTAAACCGGAGGCCCATGTAAAGGGTAAACCGTTATTCAGCTTGATTGCCTTAATCTGAAGTAAGTTGGCCGAAACCATGTCGGCAGTTTCCTGATCAAAATTCATTCGGCAAATCTAAACATTTTTCACGATTGCCATTATGATGAAGATTCAGAGGGCACATAAATTCTATTAAATTTGTCAGATGAAAGCAGTTTATTATCATGATATCAAAGTATTGTTTGCGGACGAAACCTGTCCGCAAAACGCATCCTGTCTGACTATTGATCAAGTCAAACCGATGAAGGATTTTGTTCTTCAACTGCTTTCGGGTGATTACCATCAGGACATCTGTATAAGGAGTCGCGACCCTGAACAGTTGTTCCGTCAATTTCAAAGTCAATTTACCTGTATCGATGCAGCTGGTGGAGTGGTTGTGAATAAGAAAGGCGAGTTTCTGTTGATTCATCGGCTGGGGAAGTGGGATCTCCCAAAAGGAAAAGTTGAGCAAGGCGAGTCGATTGATGCTGCTGCCCTGCGGGAAGTTTCCGAAGAAACCGGTATTGACGGGCTTGTTATTGAATCCGGGTTACCCGATTCGTACCATATCTATTGCGAGCACCATCAGTATATTTTAAAACGTACCTGTTGGTTTTCAATGAGCACTCAATCGACTTCGTCCTTATCGCCCCAGTTGAGTGAACAAATTACCAGAGCCTTGTGGCTTAGTTGCGATGAAAGTCATGATGCCATCATGTCCGGTTACCGGTCTCTTTATGAAACGTTGGGCTATCTCTTCGTTCGTTAAGAAATATTCCTGTATTTTTACCCTTTAAAATTCATACCCTATGAGAAAAGTTGCGGTTTTCCCCGGCTCCTTCGATCCCATCACATTGGGGCATATATCAGTTGTAAAGCGTGCCGCTTCCCTGTTTGATGAAATTATTGTCGCTATCGGTGTCAATACCGAGAAACAAGCCATGTTCCCCGTCGATCAACGCCGAAAGTGGATAGAAGCCGCTTTCATTGATTTGACCAATGTCAGGGTGGAGTTGTACGAGGGCCTGACTGTTGATTTTTGCAAAAAAGTAAAGGCAGACTATATCCTGAGGGGACTAAGGACTGCCGCGGATTTTGAATTTGAAAGAGGAATAGGTCAGGTAAATAAACTGCTGGCGTCAAAGATTGAAACGGTTTTTTTGCTTACCGAGCCCCGGTTTACACCGATTTCTTCATCCATCGTCCGCGATGTGATCAGGCACGGTGGCGATATCAGTGCCATGATACCGGGTCATATTATTTCGGATATAAAAGAAGCTTAAACTGTATGATTATAGAAATGAAAACTTTTGCTGCGGTTTTATTTGTCTTTATCTTCTGCCAAAGCATGGCCCAAAATATTTCCATTGAGGGAACCAGTCATGCGAAGGAGGGCGATTTGGTGAGGGTATTGGTGTATGCCGATCAATTCTCAATGTTGGAAAAAACCATTGCGCAAACGCGATGTGATGAACAGGGTAATTTTATCCTCACCGCACCAGTGACTCTGACTACCTTTGGTTTCCTGGCTCTTAATCTCGATAAGGGTGAACTCTACCTGAGCCCTGGCGCAAGTTATCGGGTGGCGATTCCGGCTCAACAACCAGAAGTCCAGGGATCTATTTTCGATCAGGTACCTTTACAGTTTAACCTGGAAGTTACAAATGATGACAACCTGCAAACTGATATTGGGTTGTTTAACCAGTTATATAACCAGTTTATTTATGAAAATGCCCAAGTGATTTACAAAAGCAGGAACAAACAGGTCCTTGATGACTTTAAGTCTGAAATGACCCTGCGGTTCAAAAATAGAAAAAGTGAGTATCTGAGCGACTACATCCACTATGCTTTTGTTTCACTCGAATGGTTGAGTAAACGATTGAGCAATAGCGCAGTACTTAAAAAGGAGCTCGTCTCCAAACCCGTTTTGTACAACAATATTCAATACACCGATTTTTTTAAAACCTATTTTGATAATTACCTCGAAGCTTTTAGCAACCGTCATTACAACGAATTGACACGTGCGTTAAATCAACCTGGCGACTATCTGACTTTAAAACAGATGCTGCAACGCGACAGCTTGCTTAAAAGCAACGACCGGGTGGTTGAGTTGGCCATGATGCTATTGATGTCGAAGAGTTATTCTCTACCGGAGGTTAAAAAAGCGGAGGTGATCAATAAATTGAAATTGCTTTCGGGAGTTTCAAAATTTCGCGAAAATAAAGAGATTGCGACTCATTTTATCGAAAAACTGACTGACCTGACCTACGGTTATCCGGCTCCGCCCTTTGCACTGAAAAATGAATATGGGATTGTGGTCGAACTAAATAATTATGCCGGGAAATTTGTTCTGCTCAATTTCATTAGTGATCAATGTCAGATTTGTTTTAATGAGTTGGAAAAAATTCAAAAGATAAGCCAGTCCTTTCAGGGAACAGTCGACCTGCTCACACTTGTCGTAGGCGATGAATGGGATCATGCCATGAAATTAAAGCACGACAAACAATTTCAATGGGAATTTTTAAAAGTGACCAGTCAGATGCTACTTCCTGAACAATACCAAGTGCGTACCTTCCCGACTTATATTCTGATCAATCCTGACGGAACCATTGCCAATGCGGCCATGCCCATGCCTGATGAGAATATGGAGCCATATATCACCAGGTATATCAAACGATTTCAATCAAAACGGTAAATAATTCAACGCAATAACAATTCTTTCCTGTTCTTGTCATGGAGCCAGAACAGCTCCGTTTTTTTAGATACCTTTGCCCGCTAATCACTCAACATATAGGCACATTTGGAATAATTATTGATCGTATCAATTTTTCAGAGATAAAAAAACATGATAAACTTTATTAAAAAGCTGCTTGGTGACAAAGCAACCCGTGATTTAAAAGCCATTGGCCCCGAAGTAGAACAGGTAAAAGCAGCTTACGAAAAAATAAAACACCTGAGCAATGACGAACTACGTGCTAAAACTACGGAGTTCAAGCAACGTATTAAAGATTACATTGCTGTTGAAGAGAATGAAATAGAGCGGATTAAGCAACAAATAAACGATCAGCCGGATATAGATACCAACGAAAAGGAGGAACTCTACATCACCATTGATAAACTGATCAAGGTAAGTTATGAAAAAACGGAGGAGGTCCTGAACCAGATTCTGCCTGAAGCTTTTTCGGTGATGAAAGAGACTGCACGTCGTTTTAAAGAAAATGAAGTAGTTGAGGTAACGGCCAACGAAATGGATGGCTATCTGGCAACCAAACTCGACTCAGTCAATATAAAGGGAGACAAAGCTCATTATCGCAACCAATGGCTTGCCGGAGGAAATACCATTACCTGGGACATGGTGCATTACGATGTTCAGTTATTTGGTGGTACGGTGTTGCATCACGGCAAGATTGCCGAAATGGCGACCGGGGAAGGTAAAACCCTGGTAGCTACCTTGCCGGTTTATTTGAATGCTCTGCCCGGAAAAGGTGTTCATTTGGTCACAGTAAACGATTATCTGGCCAAACGCGACGGTGAGTGGATGGGCATGTTGTACCAGTTTCATGGTCTAAAAGTCGATTGTATCGATTATCACCAGCCAAATTCCAAAGAAAGGCGTCTGGCTTATTTGGCCGACATCACTTTTGGAACGAACAACGAGTTCGGGTTCGACTACCTGCGTGACAACATGACAGGTAATCCCGAAGAAATGGTACAACGGGGGCATAATTATGTGATTGTGGATGAGGTCGACTCGGTATTAATTGATGATGCACGGACCCCTTTGATTATCTCCGGCCCAACGCCCAAAGGCGACTCGCAGGAATTCGATGCTTTAAAGGCGGATGTTCAATCGCTGTATAACGCACAAAAAACATTGGTATCGAGTATTTTAGCTGAAATTAAAAATCTGTTAAAAGATCAATCGAACAACGAAAATGTTAAAAATGCAGGGTTGCTGTTGCTCAGGGCTTATCATGGATTACCGAAAAATACCGCGCTGATCAAATTGTTAAGCGAAGAAGGAAACCGGCAATTGATGCAAAAAACAGAAAGTTTTTTCTTGCAGGAACAAGCAAAAAACATGCATGTGGTGGATGATGAGTTGTTTTTTGCCATCGACGAAAAACACAATTCGGTCGATCTGACCGAAAAGGGTATCGACCTGCTAACCCAGTCGTACGATGATGGGGAGTTTTTTATTCTGCCCGACATCGGATCGGTGGTGGCTGATTTGGAAAAACAGAATATCCCTGAAAAGGAAAAACTGGAAAAGAAAAGCGAACTGATTAAAAACTACGCAATCAAATCGGAACGGGTACATACGGTAACGCAGTTATTGAAAGCCTATACGCTTTTTGAAAAGGATGTAGAATATGTGATCATCGAGAATAAGATTAAAATTGTAGATGAACAAACCGGACGTATTATGGAAGGCCGGCGGTATTCCGATGGGTTGCACCAGGCCATTGAAGCCAAGGAAAATGTAAAAGTGGAGGCCGCTACCCAAACCTATGCCACCATTACCCTGCAGAATTATTTCAGGATGTACAACAAACTGGCGGGGATGACCGGTACTGCCGAAACGGAAGCAGGAGAGTTGTGGGATATTTATAAGCTTGATGTGGTGGTAATTCCCACTAACAAACCCATCATCCGCGACGATCGCCAGGATTTGGTTTATAAAACCAAACGCGAAAAATATAACGCCATTATTGATGAAATAGAGCAACTTACTAAAAAAAGCCGTCCCGTGCTTGTCGGTACTACTTCGGTGGAAATTTCGGAGTTGCTCAGCCGGATGCTCACCCGCAAGCACATTCACCACAATGTGTTGAATGCGAAGTTACATCAAAAAGAAGCACAGGTAGTTAAGGAAGCCGGGCATGCCGGTATGGTGACCATTGCCACCAACATGGCTGGTCGTGGTACTGACATTAAACTGGGCGATGGCGTTGTACAATCAGGTGGTTTGGCCATCATTGGTACCGAACGTCACGATTCCAGGCGTGTCGACCGTCAGTTGCGGGGTCGTGCAGGTCGTCAGGGTGACCCGGGCAGTTCACAATTTTTTGTTTCTCTTGAAGATGACCTCATGCGCATGTTTGGATCGGGACGTATCGCAGGCATCATGGACCGTCTTGGCCTTGACGAGGGTGAGGTGATTCAGCATTCGATGATCACCAAATCCATCGAGCGGGCACAAAAAAAGGTAGAAGAAAACAACTTTGGTATCAGGAAGCGTTTGCTCGAATATGATGATGTGATGAATTCACAACGGGAAGTGATTTATAAGCGCCGGAGACACGCTTTGTTTGGTGAACGCCTTTCGGTGGATGTTTCGAACATGATATATGATTTGAGCGAAAGTGTGATCAACGAGTATCAGGAAAACCGTGATTTTAGTGGATTTAAACTGGAATTATATCGCACGCTGGCAGTTGAATCACCCTTTAGCGAAGCCACTTTTAGTTCTGAAAATGTTTCAGAACTCACCGACCAGTTGTTTGAAGTAGTGTACAAGGCTTATATTGAAAAACGTAAGCGATTGGCAATAAGTACGCTTCCGGTTATAAAGGATGTTTACGAAAATCAAAGCCAATTTGAAAACATCGCTATTCCCTTTTCAGATGGAATCAGGCAGGTACAGGTAATAGCCAACCTGCGCAAATCGGTTGAATCGAATGGCGCAGAAGTGCCTTTGGCTTTTGAAAAGGGAATTTCACTCTCTCATATTGATGATGCCTGGAAAGAGCAATTACGCGAGATGGACGACCTCAAGCAGTCGGTGCAGAACGCTTCCTATGAACAAAAAGACCCGTTGTTGATCTATAAATTTGAATCCTTTGAGCTATTTAAAAAGATGATTCAAAAAATAAATAAAGATGTGGTGTCGTATTTAATTAAAGGCGACATCTTTATGCAAAACCAATCGGGGTTGAAAGAAGCTAAACTTCCAAAAGGAATCGATCGCTCGCAGATAAAGGAAGAACATGGTGACATGTTGTCGCAGGCGCATAGCAATACCCAGGATCATGTTAAACCACAACCTGTGAAAGTAGAAAAGAAAGTAGGCCGAAACGATCTTTGTCCGTGCGGTAGTGGAAAAAAATATAAACAATGTCATGGTAAACACCTGGAGTAGCTAAATTATTTCTATATTGTGCAGTAATTGCAAACAGCGTCTTTCCGGTTAATACCGAATTGTTTTAGCTGATAACTGATTGATATTGCGAATTACACGTTTTGAAACATTAATAACAACACGATGAAAATAGTGCGATTTATTACATTCTCGGTGCTGGCTATGGTGATATTGTTCTCTTTTAGCCTGTGCAATAAGTCGAATTCGGTGGGAGATGTTCCGGTTTATAGCTATCTTACACCTCCTGATCCGCCTCCCCATACGTTTCAGATTGTCTATAATTTGAGTACTTACGGTGATAAAGAAGCAGTAATTACCTTCGATTCCAGTGCTGTTTGGCTGATTGAAAAACTGGGTGATGGGCGGATCAATTATTTCGTGAAAAACGATTCAGCCTCGAGAAATATCTATTCTAAAGATACATTGGGTTTGAAGGCCGGATATGCCTACCGGTTTGTCGCCAACAACAACAACTACGATGAGTTCAAAAACTTTTTCACCCAGTTTACAAAACTCGAACTGGATTATAATAGTTTTGGGCGTAAATTCTAAAACGAAAGTATTGGATAATCAGAAAATAACATTGTGGACCGGAATTTACTAATCCTGGTTTTGCATGATAGTGGTTAAATAATGAATCATCATGGAGTATAAAAGGATTTTACTTAAACTGAGTGGAGAAGCCCTGATGGGTGGGCAACAATATGGAATTGACCCGGCGACACTAAAGGCATATTGCGAAGATGTGAAAGAGGTTGCAGAAAGAAATGTTCAGGTGGCCATCGTGATTGGAGGGGGAAATATCTTTCGTGGAATGCAAGGAGCCACCCTGGGTTTTGATCGCGTTCAGGGCGATTACATGGGCATGCTGGCTACCGTGATTAACTCCATGGCTTTGCAGGGAGAACTTGAAGCTCAGGGTGTTAAAGTAAAGCTCCTCTCCGGTCTCAGGGTCGATCCTGTTTCGGAGGTCATGAGTGGGAAAAAAGCCATCCAGTATTTGAACGAGGGGTTTGTAGTCATCATTGCCGGGGGCACAGGAAATCCGTTTTTTACCACCGATACCGCTTCCGCTTTGAGGGCAGTTGAGATACATGCTGATATCCTGCTGAAAGGCACCCGTGTGGACGGTGTTTATTCGGCTGACCCGGAGAAAGATCCTTCTGCTGTGAAATACGACTTTGTAACCTTTGATGAAGCTTATGAAAAGAAACTGCAAATCATGGATATGACGGCCTTTACACTATGTAAAGAAAACGGCCTTCCTATTTTGGTGTTCGACATGAACAAAAAAATGAACCTGATGAAAGTGGTCAATGGCGAATCAATTGGAACAATGGTAGGCGTTTAGGACAAAAATCCGTTTGGTTTGATTAAAATCGAGTGAGATTGAGCGCAATTGAAAGGAAATAGTAAATTTGCTTAAAAAAAATAATAGGTTATGACTGATGATGCCATATTATGTCTCGAGGAAGTAGAAGAGAGCATGAACCACGCTTTGCATCACCTGGAAAAAGAATTTCTTAAGGTGCGGGCCGGCAAAGCCAATCCATCGATGCTGTCTGGTGTCCGTGTAGATTATTATGGAGTGCCAACACCCATCGAAAGAACCTCCAATATCAACACTCCTGATGCACGACAAATTATTGTACAGCCTTTTGATAAAAGCACCATTCATGCCATCGAGAAGGCCATATTGGTTGCCAATCTGGGCTTTAACCCCCAAAATGAAGGCGATATTTTACGTATCAATGTGCCACCATTAAACGAAGAGCGACGTCATAGCCTGGTAAAAAAGGCTAAATCAATTATTGAAGAAACCAAGATTGGGATTCGCAATGCGCGCAGGGCCGGTAATGATGAGGCAAAAAAGTTGGAGAAAGAAGGTATGACGGAGGATGAATCCAAGCACCTGATAGATGAAATTCAAAAACTTACCGACAAGTTTATCGAAAAAGCAGATGAACTGTTCTCGTTGAAAGAAAAAGACATCATGACAGTATAGAAATCATTCCGAAAAAAAAGCACCTTAAGTGCTTTTTTTCTTTTTAGAAGATTTTTGCTTTAAACGCTTGATCAGCAAAAAGGCTATTCTTGCCACATTGCTCGTAGTAACTACTTTACTATAAACGTTTTGAAAAAGTTGTTGCGAGATATTGGCCAGGGTTAGCGATTCCTGTAGCACATGGAATTTCGATGTTAATTCTTCCTGATGTTGATGAATCTGATGATCCAATTCTTTTATCATTTTCGTCATGCTCTCTTTATTACTGAAAGAATTGACAGCAGAACCCGGCATTTCATTTTCAAACAAAATGGAACCTAACAAGTTACGAATAGGTGAAAACAGAAGTCGTTCTTTGAAATTAATAATCAACCCGATCAAAACCAAATAAAAACCGGCAACAATCAAATAGCCAATGTAAACATCCAGATCGGTTGTTTTGGCGAACCAATAGACAAATGCAAACGATAAAAAAAACAACAATCCTCCTGCCAATGCAGTTATTATAAACAACATAGCAAAGTACGATGTAATGTCGCCAAGCTTTTGCGTCAGCAACAGCTTATTGTACTTAACCTGAATGTCTATATAGCTTTTAATCGATTCAAACGAATCCTGAAAAGCTGAACCAATCTGATTACCTTTCATGATGAAAAAGCTTAAACCGCCTTGGTTTTATTCTTTTTTACTTCATCCAGCATCTCCGTGGTGCTTTTTTTAACATTTTCAATGGTTTCAGCGGTACTGCGTTTCACGCCATTAATCACATCAGTCATCGATTCTTTCAAGTCATCAAATTTATCTAATAACTCATCGGCAACCTCTTTTGTTCTATCGCCCAATTGTTTACGGGTTTCTTCACCCGATTGAGGGGCGAAAAGTAAGCCTGCAAGTGCGCCTACAGCGGCACCTACAACCAATCCTGCAATAAATGCAAATCCTGAATTTGAATTTTCTCTACTCATAGTGGTATTTTTAAAGGGGTTTATAATGGTATATCGTTTTATGTGAAAAAAGTTACATTCTACTTGTTAAATATTTAACCAGTTTCATTTGGTTTAAAAACTGGCGGAGTACTACTCTGAGAATAGTATAAATAGGGATTGCCAAAATCATGCCAACAATCCCTGAAAGCTTGCCGCCGATGATAATGACCAGAAAAACTTCAACCGGATGCGCTTTTACGCTTCTTGAATAGATGAGAGGCTGCAAGAGCAGGTCGTCAATTGTCTTTGACACAGCAAACACTCCTATCACGCTAAAAATAGTGTAGGTTAGTATGTCGTAATTTTCGGCACTGAGTTCAGATAGGATGCCTAGCAAAATTCCCAAACACATGCCGATCACAGGACCTAAATAGGGTATCACATTCATTGATCCGCCAATAAAGCCAATTAACACCGCGTTGGGAATGCCCATGATGAGTAACCCAATAGTCTCCAGGCTCATCATGATAATTACTTCGAGCAAAACCCCATGAAAATATCTTACTAAAAGGAATTTTGAATCGTGCAGTACCTTACTGATGTCTTCAACATATTTGTCAGGTGATAGAATTAACAGGACATTCTTGATCAACCCATCGTCAAACAAAAAATAGTAGGTCAGAAAAATGACAATAAAAATGCCGATGACCACTGAACCGGTGGCACTGATTATATTGGTGAAGAATTCCCGAAACTGTGTCATGTCGAATACGCCGTGAACCTGCGTTCGTATATATTGTGAAAAAGTTTCACCCGGTTTTATCAAATTGTATTGTGCCAGAAAGGCGTCCAGTTTGCTCATTGGCTTATCAAAATGAGAAATAAAATCATCAATATTGATCGATATGATAATATTGGCCTGACGAATTATCAATGGAGCGATGATCATGGCCAAAAAGCCAATCAACAGCAAGATAAGAATCATGGTAACCAAGGCACTTACAGCATGCGGCAGGTGGTGTTTGCCGATTCGCAAGGTGTTTAACTTTTTCGTGAGCGGAGCTCCGGTCATCGACAGAAAGACGGCCACTAACATATAACCTACCAAATCAGCAAAGTACCACGTCATAAAAACCAGGGCACTAAAGCCTACGATGGGTTTTATGTATTGATAAAGCTGGTTGTTCATGTCAACTGTCATAATTACCCGATCAATATTAAGGGAGGTAAATATAAGCTAATTTAGCCTGATTTGCAAGTAGTAACTGCCCGGATTTTAATGATCTGCATTAATCATTACCTCGACGAAAAGGATGATGCAGTGCAATCAAGTTGAATTCGAAATAAAGTGACAAATTAGCTGTCCCAAAGTTGGCAATTGCCGTCTAAAACCCATAATAAAGGCTGATTTTAAACGCGATGTTGTTCATGGCATCATCGTAACCATAAGGTCCGTAACGGTATAAAACACCTATTCCCAGGTCGTAAATTTGCAGATTCAGCAACTTCCTGATGACCAGGCCGGATTCGTAATAACCATTTTCAAGTGTCTTAAAATCAATGTTGTGGTGGTTTTGTTGGTGGTCCATTGTGCCAAAGGTAATATTGGTTACCAGGTTGATTTCAGGTTTAAATTTACCGGTTTTAAACAACAACTGTCCAAAGCTGTGATTCAGGAACAGAGCCACATATCTGTCAGAAAAAAACTCATTCGTTCGCATGGTTCCAAAGCTGCCAGGTGCCAGAAGCGCCACCATCCGATAGGTGCCCACCGCATTATATAAATTGCTGATGGGCAGTTGCCCATCGATGATTCCGGACATCACTTTGATGGTCGACTCTCCATAATATTTGGTTTTGTGTGTGTATTCAACCTTTATATCCAGGCGGTTAAAATCGAAATTTCCAATTGCAATGTCCTTAAATCCACGGGTATAGTTTAACCAAATCACCGGATACTTCGATCCAAATGAAAGCTGTCCTTTGGTGGTTTGCAGGATTTTTTCCCTGAAGGCAAATCTAAACCCAAAGTTGAGTTCTGAAAAGTTGAAATCGGTAAGTTGTTCATCCAACGGCAGGAGCTCGTTTGTAAAATAATAATCGCTGGTTGCTTTTTTTTGCTGATGGCGTACTCCCGTATTCCATTTAAAATCGCGCAACGGCCTTAACCTGAACAGATAATTCAATTCGCCTCCCACAGTCGGGTTCATTCTCGACACAAAAAACTGATAGAAATCGGAGGTACGCCAGATTTGATTTTTATCATCAAAAAACCTGGTCTCACCCGATGCGATAACGGTATTGTAGGCTTCGAGTTGTATGGTGGACTCGGATCGTTTATGCACTATCCATGAAACATCCCCGCCATATTTGGCAGCATGGTCTTTAAATCCGTAACCAGCGAAGAGTCCGGTTTTAATACGTTTTGATATGCGGTCGTTGGTGTGTACTCCAGCACCCAGATAAATTCCTTCATAATCGTTGTAATGCACTATCTTATTCAGATCGAGGTCGATAAAATAAAAGGGGATTTTGCCTGTGAGCAAAGTCTGAAAAGTAGATGCCATCTTATCAAAATTTTCGGCTTTGCCCAAAGAATCAATTACCCGATAGGTTTCTTTTTCCTTGTCGGTAAGGCTGTCGACACGAAATTCGCGCCAGAATTCCCCTTTTCGTTTGGTGGCACCTGCTTCAATCTCAATTTCGTGGTAGCCAAAATCACTTTTTTTGAGGTCAGGGTTCAGGTTGATTTCCCGGATGTAACTTCTGCCTTTTCCAATCACGGGATAGTTGTTAATGCTGTCGCTCACCGTAATCATGGGAAGCGAAACATCGGTGTTAAGTTGAGTTGGAAACCAATGATCCTGAATGAATTCGTACCCTTGCTGAATTTTAATGCTAAATCCAGTTGTGGAATCATTGGCGGGTTCGGCCTTTACATTCTGAATGGCCCATCGGTTAGAATTGATCGACAAAAAACCTTGCATGCCTTCAAAACGGGTGTCTTTCATGGGTCGATAGGAAATAATAAAAATTGTATCGCTTGTTGCGGAAAACGTGGTGTCTTCTATCAGAAAAAAATACTTTTTGGTGCTTCCTTTGCTGATTGGATTGATATATTTTTTTCCGGCAATCTCAATCATCTCATCATAAAAACTGGTGGATTGGATTTGCGAAATCATAAAGGTAATGATGGGATCAGAAAACCCGGAGACCTTGGTGGCCAACACGTTTTCCTGATTTAATCCGGGAGCGAGGTACTTTCGTTCAGTAACGGTTTCTGTGATAAACAAATCCTGTTTTGTGAGTAAATTACGGGCTTTCATCTCGACACTATCCAGTAAAGCAGGGTCTCTGCTCATCAGCGAGTCAGAGTTGACAGTCAGGATCATTTTGTCGTAGGCTACATAACTAAAGGCCTTTAGTTTCTCGGGATTGTTCAGGTCGCGGTTATTAATCACGTTGTTGATGATGCGGTGGGCCGGATTGTCGTTTGGAAAGATGCTCACCTCTTCCAGGTCAAAAACTTTTGGCGCCAACAATATTTTTTGAAAATTCTGACTGATATTCACCTGATAAATAAGCGGTTGGTATCCCACGTAGGAAATGGAAAGCGTGCGTATGTTTGTTCCGTTTACAATCGAAAACTTCCCGTCGATATCCGTTACTGCACCTCGTCTGTCATTACTTACTATATTAACAAAGGCCAGCGGTTCTCCTGTTTTTTTATCGTAAACATGACCAGTGATGGTAGGGTTTTGGCAAAAAATCCTGAACGGGATAAGGAAAATGATGAGATAGATTAAAAAATGTTTCATTGATTTTGGTTACATAATTGTAAGTGGAAATGGGATCAAAAATAAATGAAATGCAAATTCAGGGATACTTTCTATTGTAAAGATAAACTAAGAGGAGAGTTTTTTGTTATGCCGGTGTCGATTTACATCGCGGGTATCTTTTTTCTCCATGTTTTTCTTCAATGCATCTGTCAGATTGATGCCGGTTTGGTTGGCCAGGCACATCACCACGAACAGCACATCGGCCAGTTCATCGGCTAAATCCGCATCCGCCTCGTTTGACTTAAACGACTGATCACCATACCTTCTGGCAATAACGCGTGCCACCTCGCCTACTTCTTCTGTTAGCAGAGCCATGTTGGTAAGTTCACTAAAATACCTGACTCCCGTGGTGTTGATCCATTGATCAACCATTTGTTGAGCTTCTTCTATCGTCATACAGCATCACTTAAAAGTTTAGGGTGTTGATTATTGCCGTGCTAAATTAGTTAATTTTGCCGCTTATGGAATCATTAAAAGAATACGTTCCGGGAATGGATTTTGTAGCCAAGACTTTTGCCGGACTGGAAAACATGCTGACTGCCGAACTCACTGAACTGGGGGCACTTGACGCGGAGCCTATCAAAAGAGGGGTGAAGTTCAGAGGCGATACCTCCATGATGTATAAGGCCAATTACATGGCGCGTACTGCCATCCGGGTGCTTAAACCCATCGCAGTGTTCGAGGTGAACGATGAAAAAGACCTTTACGAACATGTGATGAAGATCGACTGGACCAAGGTGTTTAAGTTGGAACAAACCTTTTCGGTGGAAGCCAATGTTTTTCATTCTGAACTCACACACAGCCATTTCGTTGCCTTAAAAACAAAGGATGCCATCGTGGATCAATTTCGTGAGGTAATGGGCAAACGGCCCTGGGTGAATACTGACAACCCGGATATCTTCGTGGACGTGCACCTGAGCCACAATATATGCACCATTTCGCTGGATAGTTCCGGTCATTCGTTGCATCAACGTGGCTATCGGGTGGCAGCGGACAAGGCACCCATCAACGAAGTGCTTGCCGCAGGCATGATCCGGCTGACAGGCTGGAAAGGCGAAACAGATTTTTATGATCCCATGTGCGGTTCGGGTACCATTCCCATCGAAGCGGCCATGATTGCCATGAACATTCCTTCGGGTTATTACCGTCAAAAGTTTGCTTTTATGAACTGGGAGGGATATGATGAGGCCTTGTGGTTACAGGTGAAGCAAGCAGCCGATGACCAGATGGGAGAACTTAAACACCGTATTTTTGCTTCCGATCGATCGGATAAAGCAGTCGGATTTACACGAAACAACTTAAAAAGTGCCGGGCTTCATAAAGATATTGAAGTAAGTTGCCAGTTTTTCGATTCCGTCAAACCAGCGGCCGGTAAGGGCATCATCATCATGAACCCACCCTATGGAATGAGGTTGGAAGAACATGGGGAATTACGTGATTTATACAAGGGAATAGGCGATGCGCTGAAAAAGAACTTTACAGGCTTTGATGCCTGGATTATCACGCCCAGCATTGACACGTTCAAATTCATCGGTCTTAGGCCTGCACGTAGAATTCCGTTGTACAACGGACCCATCGAAACCCGGTTTTTAAAGTTTGAGGTGTATCAGGGAAGCAAGCGCTATGGTGAGGAAAACCGGGAATCCGGTGCTCCGACCAGAACCCGGCGTACCTATGAAAATGATGACCGTCCAAACAGAGAACGGCGTGATGACCGTCCAGCTTCTGACAAACGAGACGACCGGCCCAATAGAGAAAGACATGATGACCGGCCTCCTTTTGAAAAACGTGGCGAGCGCCCTGCAAGTGAGAGACGTGGAGACCGTTCTGCCGATTCAGGAAAAAGGGAAAAAAGCACTCCCGAAAGTGAAAGAAGACGCGAGTGGGAACAATCGGGCCATGATGGAAACCGAAGCCGCATTCGCAGCTATATAAGTCCCAAAGACGGACAAGCTAAAAAATCAACCCGCAAACACAGACGGCCCAGAACGGATGAGTTGGGGGAGTAGAATGATTTATCAGTATTAACGCTCTTTTTTGCTCAATGCAGGATTGACAATGCCCACTGATTACTTTGTCAGAATTATTTTTTTGGTAATAAGTACATTTTTACCTTGATAGGTTACCAAATACAATCCGGGAGGTTGTTGTTTGCCATTCCAGCTAAATTCGTGCTGACCTGCTTTTATCGGGCCATCATAAAGTGTTTCAACAAGACCCCCCATGGTATTGTGGATGGATATGACTGCCCTATTAAAGGCGTCTTGCGTGTTTAGGAAAATTCTTGTTTCTTCACTAAAGGGATTAGGCGATATACTCACATTTAAACCGTTTATATCCTCCTGCTCTTCTATCCCACTCAGGCACTCAAAAGCGCTGGCGTATTTTAGCTGCCAGTGGTTGTTCACTTTCTCTTCCCAACTGTTGATGAAATAATAGTTACATGGAGTTTCAAATTTTCCAGTTGAGATTTGAGGATTTGTAACGATGTTTTCAGGCATGGAAATATGCTCATAACTTTTCAGGGTAGTATAAGCACCGTAATAAAATGGGGAGCTGTATATTTGAGCTGTATCCATATTGTGATAGACAAAACTGCTGATGCCCACCTCCATATACCGGCTCTTCACAAAGAAAAACCCTGAATAGAATTTTGGCTGCGCTGGTGCTGATAGTTCAAAAGCAGATGGATAAAACAACGACTGTTCCAAATCATAAGTGGCAATACGCCAGATGGTATCGTTGAAGTAGTCCCAGGTTAAAATCGAGTTTGAACCAAACCCATTGCAAAAGGAAAGGTTGAGACATTGAGGTGCTGAATACAGAATGAGTGGATCCAGCCATCCCTGTTCATTGTCGTACGATCTGATGACAATAGTTGAGCTGTTGTTTACCTCTTTTATCCAGGCCACCACAGGAAAACCAAACCCCCAACTCCAGTCTGCTTCGGGTTGTGGAATGGACGGAAATGAGCAGTTGGCCGAATCCAGCACCACAGGGGTGTCAAATGTGCCATCAATAGTATTTATCATGACATGCATCACACGGTCTTGTTCCATCCAGACAATCCTTCCATTGTCGTTGCATAATAAATCTGTTTGCGTTTGTGTGGTAGATGTTAATTCGTGAGGTTCGGTAAACCCGTCGGATCCATAGGCTCGAAAGTAAATTTTTTGGTTTCCGGTGGCATCCGATTCATAAAACAGGTAAAAAGTGGTATCGTGGGTGCCATTATTGGCCACCATCAATTGTGGATTTGTGTAATGGACGCCTGTTTCAGCCAGTAAGATTTCAGGGGCATCGTTGCTGTAGAACCTTTTGTAACAAATAGAGGTTGAAAGTGTATCGGTTGATTTTTCCCAGAAAATATAAAAATCACTTTGAGTGAAATTTATGAGCTTTATCACCGCATTTCTGTTGTCGGAGATGGAATCAGTTATGGAAACAGGACTGCTCCAATATCCCTTTTGTCCGACCATTGCCTTTGAGGTGATTAAAAAAATAAGGGCTGCAAATGCCATTGACTTGAAAAGGTTTTTCATCTTGTAAAGTGTTTATTAGTATATATTGACAGACAAATATAATAGAAAAACTGAGTCACAAGTTGTAAAAAAAAGTTTGACATGGTGGAGATTTTGTTAAGGAAGTGTGTAGTCACGCGTTACGCTATCGCTAAACGCGCGCCAGTTTTAGCTCTTGTATTCAAAATATGATAGTTAACATAAACCGTATTTTCTATTTGGAATAATTCTATATTAGCAGCCTAAACAACGCAACTTCAACTACTAACGCTAACTAAATCAGCAACAATGAAAATTAACTACCCTCAAAAACACCTTCTTTTGATAGGCTTCCTGATGGTTTCATCCATTGTGGTTGCTTAGCCCGGTTTTATCAACCGGATTCCGATTCCACCACTGCTGGATGCCGGTATTGATACCATTCGCCTGGAAATGCGACAGTTTTATAACCACAAGTTTAATCCGGGCGATCCCCACGATTCCATTATGAATGGTACCTCTCACCAGCAAGGTTATCAAACCTGGGCTTACAACCTGGCCGGAGATTCAACCATGAGTATCCTGGGTCCGACACTCTTATGGCATACCGGTTATCCTACGAACATTCAGGTAACCAATCTGCTCACTCAGCCAACCACCACCCACTGGCATGGGGCCGAAGTGCCGGCTTATCTGGATGGAGGTCCTCATCAGCCTATTGCACCGGGTGAAACCTGAAATGTAAATTTTACTAATCTCGACAGCGCTTCTACCATGTGGTATCATCCTCATTATCACAATAACACCTATCCGCAAGTGCAGTTGGGCCTTTCGGGGATGATTGTTTCTGCACAATCGGTGGACGCCATCAACCATTCGTTGCCACACACCTATGGTATTGATGACATTCCGGTGATTATCGGTGATTTATCCATCAAACGCGACACCATCGATTTTACTACCAATGCATTTATTTATACCGTAGATACCACCAAGTCGAAGCATCCGTATAATATTGTGAACGGTGTTACCAATCCTTATATGGAAGTACCGGCCCACCTGGTGCGTTTGCGCATATTAAACGGCTCCACCCGGAAAGGAATGCAGTTCGGAGTTTCAGCTTCGTATACGGACACGATTATGTCGCATATGGATAATTTTGTACTGGTAGCGACCGATGGAGGTTATACGCTTAAACCTGACACGCTTAAAACATTGGTCACTGGGCCGGGTGCGCGTGCCGAAATTATTCTTGATCTCACGGATAAACAGGTTGGGGACATTGTTTACCTGAGAAACCTAAAGGAATTTATGCCGAATTTTATCGTGGGAAGTCCCTATGCCCCACCACCACTACCCGGCGGTGGGGGAGGAGGAGGAAAGGACCCGACATCTGGTAATGCCTTTCTGGAATTGCGTATTGTTGCCGATCCGTCCGGATATACCCCTGTGGACCATTTCACTACTTTTGCTTCGCCCTGGGTTCCAAGCCTTCAGGATACGATTGGTGTTACACGCCACCGTACAAAAGAACTCATCAAAATGCCAGGGGCAGGTGGAGGTTTTACCATTGATGGTACTTCTTATGATATGATGACCATCAATGATACTGTTTGTGTTGGTGCCAAGGAAATCTGGACCATCCATAACATATCAGGGGTAGCTCATCCTTTTCATATTCACAAAATTTTCTTCCGTATTCTTGATATAACCGATTCAATAGGAACCAGGCTTAACCTCGATTCGCTGGGATTGAATGGTCCCAAGGATGATATCCTGGTACATCCCTATTGGAAGGTGCGCTTTATGGCTGTATTTGACGATTATCCCAGCCCTGTCGACTACATGTTAACCTATATGTATCATTGTCATATTCTTACACATGAGGATTCGGAAGGTGGAGGGATGATGCACCAGTTTGTTGTAACCGACGAAGGTTCCTGCAACATTGGTATAGATGAGGAAAACGAATCCAATGAAGTGGTTCTTTTTCCCAACCCGGCCAGAGACGAATTAAGGCTGAAGGGAAAATCTTTAAATCCGGTTGTCGTACGCATCATCAACTTGCAGGGGCAAATGCTTCGTGAACAGACACTTCCGGCTTTTAGCGGAATTGTACCCATTGATATTAAAGGGCTTTCAAGAGGGCTGTTTATCGTTCAATGGAATTCCGTCGAGGGCATGATAACCAAGAAAGTGATTATTCAGTAACTTGAAAAGATCCTTATGACAATTAAAAAGGTTGTCCTGACTTCTGACATTTAGTGCGGTAGCAAGTTCCTTTTTCTGATTTGAGTTGCCAGAGGGCTATTCAAAATATCTGAATTTTATTCTCCCATCTTCTATTTTTGCAATTCTATTTTTTTGATGTCATTTAGATTGATGGGTATGATATTAATCCCAAGAAAATGGTCTTTCTTTCCTGTGATGGTGCTGTCCTGAATAATAAGGGTGTCGAAATAGAAGGTGTTTTTCTTGCCGTCTTTTTTTGTAATCCGCACCCCTGTATGGTGTGTAACCGGAATCGTGCTTTCATTCCCGTTTTTATCCAAAACTTTTATCTCATCCAGATCATTGCCAGTCACGATACCTGGAAACACCAAAGGGAAAGCATAAATGATATTCACCTTTTGTTCTTTTTTGGTGTCTGCAAATTGTTCGAGTAAGCTTCGTGTACTTAAATGATAAGTTGCACATCCGCTTATCAGTACGGTGATAAGTATTAGAAAAATGAAAGAGGTATTTCTATTCATTTTTAACCGATTGGATATAGTTAATCAATCCGTTCATATAGGTTTGTTGGTCGTCGAACATGCACATGTGGCTGCCGTTGGCACATAACAAGAATTGCGCTCCTGGGATTTCTTTGCTCATCCATTCCATGTAATCAGGATCCATGGTGTCGTAAGTGGCACCAATAACCAGTGTGGGTACGTGTATATTTTTCAATTCTTTGCTCACATCCCAATGGGTCAGCTTTCCGGAAATACCAAACTCGCTCGGTCCCTGCATCATGGTATACAACTCGCTGTTTATTTTACTGAATGCACGTTTCATAGGTTCGGGCTCTTCGGCCAGTCGCAGTATATGTTGTGAATAATAGTATGCTTCAAGCAGTTCCATGTATTTTGGGTTGTCAAAGTCGCTATTTTTTTCAATCATTCGGATGGTATCCAATACAGCAGGATCCATCTTTTTTGCCAGCACTTCATCTGCATATTTTCCGTACTCAGGGCAACTGGCCATCATATTCGAGATAATCAATCCCTTTAGATTTTCCTGATATTTCAGCGCATACTGCATGGCCAGAATCCCTCCCCATGAATGCCCCAGCAGGTAAAAATTATTTTTGTCAAGATGTAATGCCTGACGTACCTGTTCCACCTCATCTACGTAACGGTCTAAATCATATAGTGATGTGTCATTTGGATTGTCAGAGTGGCCGCAGGCGAGCTGATCGTAATAAATAAATTCAATGCCTTCTTTGGGGAGGAAGTTCTCAAAACATTCAAAATATTCATGGGTAGCTCCGGGGCCTCCGTTCAGCAGTAAGATTTTTGTGGTGGGATTGTTTCCCATTTGTTTTGTCCAGACATTAAATGTCCCTTTTGGAGTTTTAACAGGAATTACCTTCACTCCGCCAACTTGTATGGTTTGATCTGGATTTTCGAAGTAGGATTGCCATTTTTCCTGTTCTGTTGTATTTGATTTGTTGGAACACGAGCTTAATATCACAACCAAGGCTATTATTCCGATGGAGCGCACAATTTGATTTTTCATATTGTTGATTAGCGAAATCAAAATTAAATAAAAATTCCTTGCTACTACTGATTATGGCTTGGCTTTCAAGGCGTATATGTCATTTTAATTCTTAATACACCTGACAGAGAATCCAAAATTTTTGGGATAGCCGTAGTAGTGTGAGGATCGGAACCATCCCACGCCTGAATGCTGGTAGCTCAATGTGCGGTTAAAAGCAAGATAGGTAATGTTAACATATTCTGTTGAACTCCAAAAAAGGGACATTTCGCCTAAACCGATGAAGGGACCCAACACCCGTTGACCCGCAGGAAGTGCAGAAAAACCACTTGCATTGGTTCCGTTTCCATCCTGAACCCATCCGCTTGTTGTTTTCATTTTATCTCCTTCATCCGTCCCCCGCCATCCAAATGCATCCGCTTCACTAAAGCTCATGCCCAAAAACATTTCCAATTCTATCCATTCAGCATCACTTGGCAAGTGCCACTCACAGGGACAAATTCCCTGAACACCACTGGGGTTCATTTCGCTGGTTACAGCTCCATTCATGGCTGCCGCCCAGGTATATAATGCACCAAAGCTGATTGCATTGGTTTGGGAGTTGTCATAGTAACAATAGGCTTTCTCTGAATAGTGGAGGTTCGACCAGTTTGCACTGCTTTCAACCAAAGGGATTTCCGATCCATCGGAAAAATGGGTGGTTTTAAGATTTTCTGCCATCCACCATTGTTGGCCAATTCTAATGGTACGGTAGCTATTCCCATCGTAATCAGTAACAGTGTCTGTTTCCCATTCACTTCCTTGTTTGGTGATAATGATTTCGATTTCATCAAAGGCTAAACCACCTTCTTCGTCTGTTGCAATGATTTTAATGGTGTGCCTGCCAGAATATTCACCCTCAGTATTCCATGTAAAATTGTATGGAAAACTGATGCTGCCAACACGCGAACCGTCAATATATAATACTATTTCAGTGATTTTGCCATCAGTATCTTCGGCAATGGCCGAAATGGTTATTTCTGTTCCCTGTTCAAAAGTACTGCCTGGTTCAGGACTTGTAATATGGCAAGCGGGGGATTCGTTAATGGGTTTTTCAGTCTTGCTGCAACCAGATACCGATATCAGGAAAAAGCTCATCATTGAAATTGCCACAATCATGTATGATAATTGGTTGAACCTTTTCAAAAATATACACAAGTCTTTGCGATTCATATCATGGAATTCATTCAATATTTTGGGGACCGATTTTAAATGATAAATACATCAGCCTTCATTTTCATAGTTTTTACTTTACAATCAGTTGTATAGCAAGTGGTTTAAAACTCCTGGTATTATTGTAAAGATAGTCATGTTTTAAACTTGGTTGCGCGTTAATAAAAAAAAAGAGCAATTCAGTATTTACTGGAAAAAGGTGGAGGGCAAAATAAGCGAGGTTAATTTTGGTATTCATGCACATGGGCATAAATGTTGTCGTCAACATGCTAATTATCAATAATTTGAATTTCTATTGACCAAGCCATTTTTTTTGTTACTACTTCACTGAATTGGCTGCCGATTTTGGAAGGTTATTAAAGTTGACGGAGTTAAATTTTTAAAATGATGGTTAAAGAGAAAAACATTTTTGCGAGTTTCTTCATTTTATTTGTTCGCAGTCAAATGCTCTGGGTACAATCAAGCCTTTTTATTTCTGAGCTGAGTGATCCTCAGTCGAATAAAGCAGATTCCATTTCCTCATAATTAAGGGTGTTGCTGATGATTTTAACAAAGGATGACTCTTTTTCAAACTCTATCAGATGTGCATTTGAATGATCCATCCAGATACCCGGTTTAGTTAATTTTGACTTGGTGTTTATTGATTTATTGTTAAGAGTTGTATATTATTTTTATTCTGGTCAGGGTACTTTTCTTCTGTACTGTTAGCAACGGTTTTTATAAATTTTGTTCATTTGCGTAAACAAGATACCATTTCTTTCGTATCAGTTTAAACCTGTATTCTGAAGAATACCCGGTATCTTCAATCCAGAATTTCTCCATAAATGACTTGTCGGTCTTCTGATATTCAGTTTTAAATTCAGAAGTGTCTACATCCTGTATTTTTGTCTTCATGGTGATCCAGTTTTTTCCAGACCATTTTTTTTCACCTTCATAATCAACTTTTATTCCTTTCAAAGGAAATTTAATCCTTGACATCTGGAATAATGAGTCTGCATGAAATCTGTTATAAAAATCATCAAAATTCTCGATGGAAGTCTTTTTGTCAGGGTCCGTTGATGAGGTGATATTAGCTGATTTACAATTTGTTATTGAAATTACCACCACAATTGTAACCAATCCCAGAAGCGTAGGTAAAATTCTTTTTTTCATGATTATTGCTATAAAATTCTTTAAAAAATTGAACAAAATTATCAAAGGGACTTTTCTCAGGCTATTTCCTGACCGTTACAAATAAGCCTACTGCATTTATTGCAGTAGGCTTTTGCTAAAATTATATTATTTACTGTTCAGAAATCAATTTACCCAATTGAACGATTTTGTTATTAACAACCACTCTATATAGATAAATTCCTACCGGAAGATTTCTGGTATCAAGGGTGTTTGTTTTTTCCGTGAGGGTCTGGTGCATTACTTCTTTGCCCAAAACATTATAGATATTCAAATCAACCTTGTTAAAAAGAGGTGAATAATTGATAAGCACATTTAGTGAATTATTGAAAGGATTTGGATAAATGATAGCTACCTTGTCAGCATCCTCGGTGTTTACCCCTGTTGTTACACACAACGAAAGTGATACATCAACAGAGGTGCTTGTTAGCGAGCAGGTCCCGGCAATGACAACATTGTAGTCTGATCCAAAATCAGCGTCTTCAATAGGATTAATTGTTAGCGTTGCTGAATTGGCACCTGAAATATTACCTCCGTTTGTTAGGTTCGTAGTTCCCTTTCTCCACTGATAGGTTAGACCGGGTCCTGTCGCGTCAACTGAAAAGCTGGCTAATTCTCCAATACAAGCTATCTGGTCCGAAGGCTCGATAATAATTACCGGGGCAGAACCCACTACCAATGAAATATTAACAGAAGGTGCATCCGGAGGACAAAGCCCACTGACTACAACATTGTAATAGGGTGAAGCATCTGCCATCGTCACAGGATTGATTGTCAGTGTGGAAGTCGTTGCACCAGAAATATTATCGCCATCAATTAAATTTACAGTTCCTATTCTCCATTGATAGGTAAGACCTGTCGATGTTGAAGATGCAGTAAAACTTACTGAACTTCCTTCGCATACAACAGTGGAGATCACCGGGAGTTCGTTAACTGTTAGTGAAGCATCGGGGGAAGTTACATCTCCTGAACAGGAACCTGAAACCACCACGTTATAGTCTGATGCAGCATCCGACATATTTACCGGGTTAATTGTAAGCACGGCAGATGTGGCACCCGAAATAAATCCTCCATTGGTTAAGTTCTGAGTTCCCTTTCTCCATTGGTAGGTAAGATCAGCACCTGTGGCTGTGACTGAGAAACTTGCCGAATATCCAACGCATGCGACCTGATCAACAGGTTCTGTTATAATGCTTGTGGCAGAATAGGCTTCGAGGGAAACATCAACCGAAGTTACCACACCTGAACACGAACCTGAGAGCACAACATGGTAATCTGATCCGGCATCGGAAAGGTTCACAGGGTTAATTGTAAGTGTCGCAGAAGTTGCACCTGATATATTTCCTCCGTCAATTAAGTTTACAGTTCCTTTTTTCCATTGGTAAGTAAGCTCTGTACCTGTTGCCGTGACTGAAAAAACTGCCGAATTTCCAACACATACTGCCTGATCAACAGGTTGTATTATGATGGTTGGGGGCGTGTTAAGTTCAAAAGAAACATCAACTGAAGTTACACTTGGAGAACATGTTCCTGTAATAACAACATTATAGTTTGAGGCAACAAGAGAAATATTTATAGGATTAATTGTAAGCACGGCTGTAGTTACTCCTGATATACTTCCTCCATTGACCAGATTTTCAGTGCCTTTTCTCCATTGATAAGAGATGTCGGTTCCTGTTGCAGTTACTACAAAGCTGATTGAACTTCCTTCGCACGCTGCCTGATTAATTGGTTGTATGGTAATTTCAGGAGCATAGTTAACGGTTATTGTAACCGAATTTGTGTTTTCACAGCCCGTTGTGGTAATGGTTTCGGTTAATGTATAGGTTGTTGTTACAATTGGGCTTGCTACAGGGTTAGCGATGGTTGCCGAGCTAAGTCCTGTTGCAGGTGTCCACAAGTAAATGTGATCTGTTATTGGAGCAACACCGAGTGTTACACTATTTCCATCGCAGATGGTTGAATCGACACCTGTAATTGCCAATGGCAGTGGGTTAACTGTTACCAAAATGTGATTGGAGGTCACACTTCCACAAACATTTGTATTGGTTACAAAATAGTCACCACTTGTAGATACTGTGATTGATGCGGTTGTTGCACCATTGTTCCAGATTCCGCCATTATTTCCGGAAAGCACTACACTTCCACCTTCACAAAAAGTAGTGCCACTACCAGCTGTTATTACTGATGCAGTTGCTAATGGGTTGACTGTAACCACAATGTGATTAGAAGTCACGGTACCGCAGCCATTTGTATTGGTTACAAAATAATCACCACCTGTTATTACAGTGATTGAGGCTGTTGTTTCTCCATTGCTCCAGGTTCCGTCAACATTTCCTGAAAGAATTACACTTTCACTTTCGCAAAATGTAGTGGCGCCACCTGCTGTAATTACTGAGGCGGTTGGTAATGGGTTGACTGTAACCACAATGTGATTGGAAGTCACGGTACCGCAGCCATTTGTATTGGTAACAAAATAGTCACCACCTGTTGTCACGGTGATTGAGGCTGTAGTTTCTCCATTGCTCCAGGTTCCGTCAACATTTCCTGAAAGAATTACACTTTCGCCTTCGCAGAAAGTTGTGGCACCGCCAGCTGTAATTACTGATGCGGTTGGTAATGGGTTGACTGTAACCACAATGTGGTTTGAAGTCACGGTACCGCAGCCATTTGTGTTGGTAACAAAATAATCACCACCTGTTGTTACAGTTATTGAGGATGTTGTTTCCCCATTGCTCCAGGTTCCGTCAACATTTCCTGAAAGAACTACACTTTCACCTTCGCAAAATGTGGTTGCATCACCTGCTGTAATTACTGCAGCGGTTGGCTGAGTATTGACAGTCACTACGATGTGATTAGAGGTCACACTTCCGCAGCCATTTGTATTGGTAACAAAATAATCACCAACTGATGTCACGGTGATTGAGGCTGTTGTTTCCCCATTACTCCAGGTTCCGTCAACATTTCCTGAAAGCAGTACACTTCCTCCTTCACAAAAAGTAGTGGCATCACCAGCTGTTATTACTGATGCTGTTGCTAAAGGGTTAACTGTAACCACAATGTGATTGGAGGTCACGGTACCGCAGCCATTTGTATTGGTAACAAAATAATCACCAGCTGATGTCACGGTTATTGAGGCTGTTGTTTCTCCATTGCTCCAGGTTCCGTCAACATTTCCTGAAAGAACTACACTTTCGCCTTCGCAAAATGTTGTTGGTCCACCTGCCGAAATTACTGCAGCGGTTGGTAATGGGTTGACTGTAACAACGATGTGATTGGAAGTCACACTTCCACAGCCATTTGTATTGGTAACAAAATAATCACCACTTGTTGTCACGGTGATTGAGGCTGTTGTTTCACCATTGCTCCAGGTTCCGTCAACATTTCCTGAAAGCAGTACACTTCCTCCTTCACAAAAAGTAGTGGCATCACCAGCTGTAATGACTGATGCTGTTGCTAATGGATTAACTGTAATCACAATGTGATTGGAGGTCACGGTACCGCAGCCATTTGTATTGGTAACAAAATAATCACCACCTGATGTTACGGTTATTGAGGCGGTTGTTGCCCCATTGCTCCAGGTTCCGTCAACATTTCCTGAAAGAATTACACTTTCGCCTTCGCAAAATGTTGTTGGTCCACTTGCTGTAATAGTTGCAGCAAGGGGTTCCATTGCTATCGTAACTACATTGTTGTGCAATGCGATTGCTCCTCCACGTGACAGGCCACGGCCCAGAAGCGAAGAGCCTTCCAATAAAGTTATAGCTCCATTGGCGATGACTGTGCCCCTGAAGACTGAGCCTTCCCCTAAATCAAAATCTCCATTTATTTGCCAAAATACATTACAATTCGATGCTGAATTAATCAACACAACGTTTGAGAATGTACTGGTTGCCAGAGCACCATCAATCTTGATAATAAATATGGCGTCAGGATCACCCCCGCCATCCAGAATTAAATCTCCATTTAATGTCGAAGCAGCCCCCAGACAGTAAACATTAGGTGAAAGCACCTGGCTGTTACCCAATGTTGTTCCAAGTACCACATCGCAGGTAGTTGCAAACAAAGCACTATATGCCACATCCACATCAATTGCCGCTTGAACTGAAACAGGATCGGTTACATGAATATCCCCGATTACTGTTCCCGGTGGAAATCCGGTGAATGAGCCTACATTGGTGCCAATATCACCTGTTACAATTGATGCTCCGTCATTGCTAAATGCACCAACCGCTGTAAATAGCGCAAATGAGGAAGTAGTTCCTAATGGAGGAGCCTGCCCGTAATTCATAAGAGGGACAAAAAGCAGCATAACTGCTGAAAATAAATTGATAAGTAATTTTTTCATAGTACAATCATTTAGTTTGTAAATAATTTTGTTTCACTGCAAAGGTGACCCCAATTAAAAAGTTTGTTATTACATAACTTTATTAATAAGTTACATGATTCACACATGTGCTTCGCGACAAAAGGAATTAGCGAAAATTAATTTGCGGTAGTAGAATTGTGGCAAACTATCTACACGAGCCACGATTACTGAATGAGGCTGCCGGATATTTATCAGGCAGCCTCATTCAAATGGAGTTGTAATTATTAATTTGAATAATTACTTCCTCTGTGCTGTTAGCACCGGTTTTTATAAATTTTGTTCATTTGCGTAAACAAGATACCATTTCCTGCTTATCAGTTTAAACCTGTATTCTGAAGAATACCCGGTATCTTCAATCCAGAATTTCTCCATAAATGACTTGTCGGTTTTCTGATATTCAGTACTAAATTCAGAAGTGTCTACATCCTGTATTTTTGTCTTCATGGTGATCCAGTTTTTTCCGGACCATTTTTTTTCACCTTCAAAATCAACTTTTATTCCTTTCAAAGGAAATTTAATCCTTGACATCTGGAATAAAGAGTCTGTGTGAAATCTGTTATAAAAATCATCAAAATTCTCGATGGAGATCCTTTTATCAGGGTCCGTTGATGAGGTGATATTAGCGGATTTACAATTTGTTATTGAAATTACCACCACGATTGTAACCAATCCCAGGAGTGTAGGTAAAATTCTTTTTTTCATTATGATTGCGATAAAATTCTTTAAAAAAAATGAACAAAATTATCAAAGGACCTTTTTCAGGCTACCTTCTTTATTATTGGTTTTAAGTTGGACGGTAGATTTTTACTTTGCAAAGTTCACTCTATTCAATCCTGAATGTGTTGCATAAATAGTTTTAAAAGTTACATCTTTTACATATTTCTCTGTGTCCCAGATTAACATGTGATTTTTAGTGGATTTTCTGATGTTAACAGTTTATAGAATTTCAATCAGAATCCCAGGAAATAGAGATATTCATATTTTGGATAGTTTGCCAAGTTAATATTTTACCTTTTTAGATAAATTGTTCCTTTAATAACTTCTGAACCATCATCCAAATCAAGCAGATAGAAGTATGTTCCTACCGGTAATTTTTCTCCTCCCACGGATATTCCCATGGTTGTTTTGCCATCCCAGGTATTTTGGTAGGGACTTGCTTCGAACACTTTATTTCCCCAACGATTGAAGATTACTATTGTATTATCAGGATAATATAAAATCCCTCTGATAACAAATAAATCGTTTGTGCCGTCACCATTCGGTGAGAAACCTTCCGGTATAAAGAAATCTCTTGGTTCCGGTTCAATGGTTGAAACATTGTTTGCCAGGTTTTCATCGGGTTCATTGCCGCTAATTGTTGCGGTATTAACATAAGTTCCCGTTGAATTTACCACAGCCGTTATTCTTAACGTTTCAGATGCCCCGCTTATCATGGTTCCGATCGTCCAAACACCGCTTGAAGGATTGTATGTACCAACGGTTGTCGTTGATGAAACATAGGTGTATCCGTTTTCCAGTATTTCGGTTATTGCTACCCCTGTCGCATCTGACGGACCATAATTCGTCGCGATAATGGTAAAGACGATCGTGTGTCCAATCAACGGGGAATAATTATCTGCTGTTTTAACAACGCCCAGATCAGAGCTTGCACAGTTGGTTACCTCGATTATCACAGGTGAAGGAACGGAACTACAACCATTAACGGAAACGCTTAACGTGTAGGTACCTGCATCTGTAATGGAAGCAGAAAGAATTTCGGGATTTTGATCAGAAGATGAATACCCATTCGGACCAGTCCAGCTGTAAGTAGCTCCAATAACCGGTTGTGCCGTTAGGAAAATCGTTTCACCTATACAAACCGGCGAATTACCACCAGCAACAGCATCAGGTGTTGGATATACAGTCACAACCATATCTGCACTTGTTGTTCCGCATGGCCCTGTTGAAGTGGCCGTGATGGTAGCTATACCGCTAAAGGCAGCGTCCCAGTTCATCACACCGGTAGATGAGTTGATTACACCGGCTGTTGGAGGTAATACGGAGTATATTATTGAAGTGCTATTTACTGCTGTTGCAGAATAGGTTTCGTCACCGGAATCCTGACAAACACTTGTTGCGCCTGCAATAAAGAGGGTTAAGCCTGTAGAAGGACTTATTGTCACCAATAAATCAGCACTGGTTGTCCCACATAAGCCTGAAGAAGTGGCTGTGATGGTGACCTGTCCGATATAGTCGGCATCCCAGTTCATCACACCTGTAGTTGAATTGATTACCCCCGCTGTTACAGGTAAAACCGAGTAAATTATTGAAGTGCTATTCGTAGCTGTAGCAGTATAGGTTTCGTCCCCGGCATCCTGACAAATTGTGGTCATTCCAGCAATAAAGATGGTTACTCCCGTTGAAGGACTGACAGTCACTAATAAGTCTGCACTCGTTGTACCGCAAAGCCCTGTTGAAGTGGCCGTGATGGTGGCTGTTCCACTAAAGTCAGCATCCCAGTTCATTACACCGGTTATCGGATTATTATAGCCAATGCTGAAAAACCAACAGAAATATTGTTACTTTTGAGAAAAAGATTGTATGGGACAAAGTAAATCCATCGAAGAACTCCAAGGAGAGTTGGAACAATTGCGGCGTAAATATGCTGAATTAAAGGAGGCATACAAAAAACACACAGTCGAACAAAAGTTTTTTGTATTGTTCGAGAACTTTGTTTTTCCTACATCACTATCAAAATTACCCGATGGTGTAATTGTGGATGTTAACAAGGCATTTGAACGTGAATTTGGTTTTACAAAACAGGAAGCGGTAGGGAAAACCTCTTTGGAACTTGGCATTAACCCAAACGCGGAAGACCGAAAACGAATCCTTGAATCATTTAGGGAAAGTGGTTCTGTACATAATCAGGAAATGATTTTGACCTCTAAATCGGGAGAAAAGTGCTATTACGAAACGAACATCGATAAAGTAGTTATCAACGGCGAGGAATTTCTTTTAAATACAACACAAAATATAAGTGATTACAAGAGAGCAGAAAACAAACTCAAAGAAAATTACAACCTGTTACGGATTGCAGGGGAAAAAGCAAAACTTGGAGGATGGACTGTAATACTGAGTGAAAACCGCGCGTATTGGTCAGACGAGGTGGCGGCAATACACGAAATGCCGGCAGGTTATTCGCCACTGGTGGAAGAAGGGATAAATTTTTATGCCCCCGAATGGCACGATAAAATTACTGAAGTTTTTACCCTTTGCGCCACGCAGGGCGTCCCATACGACGAGGAAATGGAGATATTGACCGCTACCGGAAAACGGGTTTGGGTGCGTACCATTGGCGAAGCTGTACGCGATGCAGACGGGAAGATTTATATAGTACAGGGCGCCTTTCAGGATATTTCGTTTAGAAAACAAGTCGAAAAAGAACTAAAAAACAGCGAAGTGCGGCTGGAACTTTTCTTTGCTCAATCCTTAGACGGTTTCTTTTTTATGATGCTCGATGAACCCATCGTTTGGAACGATTCCATCGATAAAGAAATAACACTCGATTACGTTTTCAAACATCACCGGATTACTAAAGCTAATAAAGCGATCCTTGAACAGTATGGCGCCACCGAAAAACAGTTCATCGGACTTACGCCCAGCGATTTATTTGCACACGATATTAAACACGGCCGGCAGGTTTGGAAAGATTTTTTTGGAAAAGGCCAGCTCCATTTCGATACCCACGAAAAGAAATTCGATGGAACCGACATAATTATTGAAGGCGATTATATTTGTATGTACGATGCGCAGGGAAGAATTACAGGCCATTTTGGAATTCAAAGAGACGTTACTGAGATAAGGCTTAACGAAAAAATCTTACGAAAGAGCAAAACCGAACTCGAAGAATATTTTGAAAACGATATTTCGGCCGATTATGTGGTTTCGGCCGAAGGCGAAATTTTCAGTTGCAATCGTACCTTTTTGGAATTCTTTGGCTTTGAGAAAAAATCGCATACCGAAAAATTTAACATCACCCGATTATATAAAAATCCAAACGACAGGAAAGAGCTACTCCGAATAGTAAAAGAAAACGGGAAAGTCGAAAATTTCGAAGTGGATTTTGTGACAAGAGATGGCAAAGAAGTGAATGTGATTTTGAATGCCATTGGTATTTTTGATGACTCGGGCAAGCTTGTCAAAATAAGAGGGTATGTAGTTGATGTTACAAAACAAAAATTAGCTGAAAAAGAACTTCGTGAAAGTGAAAAAAAATACCACTTGCTGTTCGCCAACAACCCGCAACCCATGTGGATTTACGACCTCGAAACGCTTGTATTTCTGGAAGTAAACCAGGCAGCCATAAACCACTATGGGTATTCACAGGAAGAATTTCTTTCCATGACATTAAAAGATATCCGTCCGCTTGAAGACATTCCTGCCTTGATGGATGATATTAAAAATACACGTTTGGAATATAATACTGCCGGAGAGTGGAGGCACATTAAAAAGAACGGTGAAATCATCGACGTGGAAATTAAATCGCATTCGATAAACTTTAGCAACCGCAACGCACGGCATGTTCTGATTAACGACATTACCGAACGTAAACGAGCTCAGTTTGAATACCAAACCATGATTAAAACTTCAAAAGATGGTTTTTGGATTGCTGATACCCTTACCGGAAAATTTATTGATATAAACCAGGCCTACTGCGAAATGATTGGTTTTTCGCACGAAGAGTTGCTTCAAATGACCATCATGGATGTTGAAGTAGTTGAAAGACATGAAGAAACAAAACAACATATTGCACTAATAATAGAGAAAGGATTTGACACGTTTGAAACGAAACATAAAACCAAATCAGGAAAAATCATTGATATTGAAGCTAGTGTTACCTACATTTCATCGGGTACCGAACAATTCTTTGTATTTGTAAAAGATATATCAGAACGTAAACGTGCAGAAAATGAAATATCAAAATTATCTCACAGCGTTGAACAGAGCCCGGCATCAGTTATTGTTACCGATTTGAATGGGAATATGGAATATGTTAATCAAAAAACTTTGGAGATTACCGGTTACAAAAAAGAAGAATTAATCGGCAAAAATCCCCGGGTATTTAATTCTGGCAAAAAACCGAAAGAAGAATATCAGCAACTTTGGTCCGCAATTTTATCGGGCAAGGTGTGGTATGGCGAATTTCACAACAAAAAGAAAAACGGCGAACTGTACTGGGAATCTGCATCCATTTCGCCCATTTTTAATGATAAGCAGGAAATAATCAATTATGTGGCCGTAAAAGAAGATATTACAGAGCGGAAACGCCTGGAAGATGCGCAGAAATTAATGCTTGAAATTTCAGAGCTGGCCGCCAAAAATGTTACACTCACTTCCTTTCTTGCAGAAGTACACCAAAAAATCAAACAGATTATCCGTGCCGATAATTTTTACATGGCTTTATACAACGAAACGGACAATACATTTACTTTTCCATATCACGTTGATGAATATGATAAAGTAGAGTTAAACAAACCGTACGATTTCAGCAAGGGTTATACCGATTATGTCCTTAAATCCAATCAATCATTGATTATTACCCCCGAAAATAAGCTTGAAATTGAGATAGATGGAACGGTAAAAGGTTATGGCGATAAATTTTCGGTTTGGCTGGGGGTGCCTTTTATAATTGCAGATAGCAGTAACCCAAACGGGGTAATTGCCATACAGGATTATAATAATCTGGAATCATACACAGAAACAGACAAAACAATAATGGAAATTATTGCCCGTCACATTGGTAGTTTTATTGAACGGATAAAATACATAACTGACCTGATTCAGTCCAAGGAAAAAGCCGAAGAAAGCGACCGCCTGAAATCGGCTTTCCTTTCCAATATGAGCCACGAAATACGAACACCCATGAACGGCATACTTGGGTTTACCGAACTTCTGTTAAGCCCGAATTTAAACAGCGAAGAAAAAGAAAGCTATATAAACATCGTTCATAAAAGTGGGCAGCGTATGTTAAACACGGTGACCGATATTGTTGAAATTTCGAAAATTGAAGCCGGCTTAGTTCATATCAGTAATAAAAAAATCGATTTAAATGAAACGGTAAATCTATTGGTGCGGTTTTTCCAGCCCGAAGCGGAGAAGAAAGGGCTAAAGCTAAGCACAGAAATGTTGTTGCCGGAGGCGAAAAAGCATCTGCTGACCGACCACGGTAAACTGGATTCCATCATTACCAACCTCATTAAAAATGCGATAAAATATACCGACTCAGGAACGATTATGATTGGTTGCATGCAAAAAGGTTCTGAGTTTGAATTTTATGTGACAGATTCAGGGATAGGCATTCCTGCCCATCGGCAGGAAGCTGTCTTTAATAGGTTTGAACAAGCTGATATTGCCGACACGAGGGCGTTTCAAGGTTCCGGGTTAGGACTTGCAATCTCAAAATCGTACGTAGAAATGTTGGGCGGAAAAATCTGGGTGGTAAGCAAAGAAGGCTCAGGTTCTACATTTTATTTCACCTTGCCTGCCAACAGCAATTTGGAAGAAAAATTGATTCCTGATAAAAAAATATCAGGCCAAAGCGAAAAAACAAAACCCAAAGTAAAAGGCTTGAAAATACTAATTGCCGAAGACGATGAGCCGTCACGACAATTTCTTTCCATTTTAATTAAGGATTTTGGCAATGAAATTTTAGAGGTACAAACAGGAAATGAAGCCCTCGAACTTTGCCGTCAGCATAAAGACATCGATTTAATATTAATGGATATCCAAATGCCCGGAATGAACGGATACGAAGCAACCCGGCAAATAAGGGAATTTAACAGAGATGTAATTATTATTGCACAAACTGCTTATAGGTTATCAGGTGACAGGGAAAAAGCGCTGGCAGCAGGCTGCAACGATTATATTTCGAAACCAATAATCAATACCAAATTACAGACATTGATTCAAAAGTATTTCGGGTAATAATCCAGCGTAAACAGACAATTAAATGCCAGAAAACAAAGCACATGTGCCGGTGCAGTAGTTATGGTAACCGAAGTAGTTGCAGTTACTTCAGCGCATCCGCCAGCAGCAGCAATCGTATAGGTAACTATATAATCCCCTACAGTACTTGTATTTGGGGTAATAGCGCCGGTTGAAGCATCAATGGTCAGCCCGGCCGTAGAACTATAGGTCCCACCTGTTGTTCCCGTAAGTGTTACTGCCTGAGGGGTTGCAAGAGAAAAACAGAATGGCGAACCCTCATAAGAAATAGTTGCAGCAGGCATTGGAGCCACTGCCCAACTGGCAAGAGTAACCCAGGAGGTTCCGGTACATCCTGCACCTGAAGCGCAACCTCTTCGTTGGCCTTGTATTTCAACTGAAGTATGTCCTGCCGTATTAAGATTTGCTCCTGGAGTATAAGTTGTCCATGTGCCACCATCAAATCGGTATTCAAAAGCATCACTACATCCTACCCCGCCACTTCCTGCTATGAATGTTGCTGATACATTTGTTCCATCGCAAACACTGGCAAGATTAGGAGTTTTTACATTTAGAGTTGGCCCTGATGGTTGGGACACAACAGTAACAGAAACTGACTGTGCCGGACCATCACAACCATTTGCGCTTGTGTAAACTGAAACAGTATATGGTCCACCAGCAGTAGTCCAATCTATGGTAATACTTTCGGTGCCGGCACCCGCAGTAATTGTTCCTCCACCAGAAACTGACCAATTATAAGTTGCTCCCGGAATTGGGCTTAAATCAACATAATACGGCTGGCTGCCCACACATACCGTCTGTGTTAGGGTCTGGTTCTGTGCCCACGCCCCCAGCGTACCCACTGAGAGTATCAGAATCATGAGCAATCGTAAAAATCTAAGATGTGTTTTCATGATTTATTTATTTAATGACATGCATTTTAAGTTCTTAAATAGGTATTGTCTAGAAATGCCAAATCAATGAAGTGAATGGTAAGGGGTTGACGGTGACATAATAATTTTCAGAAACTGTTCCAGTGCCACAACCATTGCTGCCTTGCACTGTTATATTGCCACTTATCGCACTCATACCAAAACTTACTGTAATACTATTGGTATTAGCACCTGCAATTATTGTTGCCCCTGCAGGAAGTACCCAGATGTAACTTGTTGCATTGGTTATTGCAGCGACAGAGTAACTAACCCCTGTTAGCCCCTGGCATACTACAGCGGTTCCTGTTATATTTCCTGCCGCTGCCGGCAAAAAATTTACTATATTGTTATTTAAGGAAATAGCTCCGGCACGTGAAAGGCCTCTACCCAGTAGTGATGATGTGCCCAATAAGTTGATGGCTCCATCAACAATTGCAGTGCCCCTGAAAACAGAACCATCTCCCAGGTCGAATTGCCCACCTATTTGCCAATACACATTGCACAAGTCAGCCGAATCAATCAGAATAACGTTTGAAGATGCGCCTGTCGCGAAAGCGCCGCCTATTTTGATAATAAATAATGCATTGGGATCACCACCACCATCTAAGATTAAATCCCCATTTAATGTTGAAGCAGTTGTGAGGCAGTAAACGCCTGGAGCCAGGGTTTGTCCATTTCCCAATGGAGTTGTTAGCGTTGTACTGCAAGTTCTTCCGAACAAATCGCTATATGCAGCAGCCACATCTGTTGCAGCTTGTGCTGAAGTAGCATCCGCCACGTGTATTTGCCCAACCAATGTTCCCGGAGGGAATGCAGTGAACACACCTACATGCGTGCCAACATCCCCTGTTACGTGTGTTGCATTATCTGTAACGGTAAATGCTCCGGCTGAGGTAAATAAAGCAAAACCGGAAGCTGTGCCTAAATCAGGTGCCTGTCCGAAGTTTACCTTTGGGAAAAATAACAGCGTAAAAGTTGTTATAATAAATAGTGATTTACGTATTATTTTCATAAAATTATGTACATATTTTCAAGGTACTAAGGTACGTCCATTAATTCCGGGAAGGATTACACTATTGTTGTAAAAACTTACATCTTTCACACCTATTATAAAAGAGGCCGCCTCGATTATGAGGCAGCCTCTTTGTAAGCGAATGAAGCTATTGGAATCTACAACTTATTTTTTCGGAATAATATCAATGATAACCGTTCGGTTATAAAAGCGTTCCTCAGGATATTTGTTATTGAATTGTGATAAGTTTTCATCCTCACCAAATCCATGCACTTCAAATGTAACATCGCTTCTACCTGCCTTCGACAAGCCTTTTTCCATAATTTGCTTCACATCATTGGCTCTGGCCAGCGACAAATTTAGGTTATAAGCTTCTTCTCCGATCACATCGGTATACCCATGAATAATAACGGATGCATTGGCTGGAATCTTTGGCAATACGATGTCGGTGAGGTACTTATCATATATTTTAATAGCTTCCGAGTCGTTGAATTCATAGATAATACTGAACCTCAGCCCTTCTTCGTTTTCAGGAAGGTTCCAAAGTACCATACGAACCGTTGTGTCTTGTATTACCGTCTTATTGAGCTTGGTTTTACCTATCATCGTTACCTTAAAATCTCCCATTGGTCTGGTGCCCAAAATCGTTTTTCCCGGTATGCTAACCGTATCGTGGGTATAAGGCCCATAATGCTGCACTTCTCCTTTTTCGTCGCTGATTTCCATCGACCATGATGAGAACGCTTTATTTGCCCCGGTAGCATTGAAGGCAACATAACTGTCGATTGGTGCGGTTTGCGAGGCCACAAATTGTACTGGTTTCAGAGGTGCATCCGGGCCACTCAGGTACTCCATCAGTAAGGCTGGCGAACTGCTTTCAACAGAAACCCGGCGATCCCCTTCACGCAGAAGTTCAAGTTCGAGGATGCCACCCGGCTGTTCAGAAGGTAGTTTTGGTTTATAGCGGCCTTCGACACTAATCCTTGAGGCATCAATTCCAAAAATGCTTGTGAGGTAGGTTTTAACTGATTCCGACATTTTAGAGCCATCATCAGGACCTAACTCTGAGGATCCAATCAATTTAATTGATGAAGAAGCATTTTTCAACATGCGGTCGCCAAGGATATTCAACACATTGTAATAGACAATCAATTGTCGTTTTGAACGACCTGGCAAATCGATGGTTACAAACTGTTCGAGGCGATCCTCTCTAAAGTCATTCACCTGATCTTTTCTTAGCAAAATATAGCGTTCAGGGATGTCTGTGGATCCAATATTGAAGAAAATATAGTTACGAAGCGGGAATGTTTCCCTCACCATGCGTTCAGTCGCAATATTTTCAGGTGAGTAAACTGAAAACAAAACTTCTGGTTCATCCGGAGCTTTTATACCAACAGAATAAATATCGTCGCCTCCGCTGCCACCTTCTCTATTAGAAGAGAAGTAACCTTTAGTCAATTCGTTGTTTCCAATGAAAGCGTAATCATCGAATCGTGTGTTTAAAGGAAATCCGACATTGTATGCGTTTCCAAATCCAGGTTCATTTATCCAGCACTCGTAAATATCAAGGCCTCCTAAACCATAATGTCCATTTGAAGTGAAAAATAACTTTCCGTTTTTCTCTTCAAAAAATGGAAACATTTCATCTCCTGTTGAATTGACATTGATGCCCAGGTTCTCAGCTTTTCCCCACAGTCCTTTTGCATCTCTTGAGATTCTATAAATATCTGTGCCACCGTATCCTCCTGGCATATCACTCACAAAATACATGGTCAAGCCATCGGAAGTCAGGCAGGGGTGTCCAACTGAATATTTTTCGTTATTCAGAATAAATGGTTCGGGGTCGGACCAGTCACCATCCTGGAAGTTGCTAAAGTAAATTCGTAATTCTACAATTTGATCCTTGGTTTTGTCATGTGGATTGTTTTTTGTGAATGCCAAATAATTACCATCGTTGCTAAAACTTACCGGACCATCATGCAATTTGCCATTCAGGCGCCTGTCAAAAACTTCGGGGTCTTTCAACTGATTTCCATCTACTTCGGAAACATAAATATCCCAAAATGGCTTATTGGTCCAATTGTAATTTCTAACAATCATGTTGTTGATCGATCTGGTTGATGCAAACACAATTTTATCTTTATAATAACTGGTGCCAAAATCGAGTGCGTCTGTATTTACGTTCAGGTGTTCAATTGTATAAATACCTTGATCGATTAACAAATTGTTTAAGTTATTTTTATTTGCCAGGTAATTTTTAGAGCGTAAATCGTTTGGCATAAGCACAATAAACTTTTCCATCCATTTACCAGCTTCGTTATATTTACCATTTATCTTCAGAATCATTGCGTAGTTGTAAAAATCCTCCGGTATGACTTCTTTTTTTTCGCTTATTAATTTTAAGTAAACCGCCTCCGATGCGATATTTTGATCAAGGTTGTAATAACTCTCAGCCAGCCTGCGTTGTCCCTCTGTGGTCAACTCTTTTACACTGGTATAAGCATCAATGGATTTATCAAAGGAGTAATTAAAAAAGTATTTATCACCTTTTAATTCTTTGTTCGATTTTTCTTGCGCAAAAACGTTTATTCCAATACCTAAAATTATAATGATGGGTATAAATAATTTTTTCATGGTTTATGTTTTTAAATTAATTAAAAATATCTAGGAGAATGGATTTGCTTTTTGCTCGAGAATACAAAATCATATCTCAATAATATTTCATGGCTACCCTGATTATATTTAGAGGTTTTAAGCCCAAACGACCAGTCATATGAGTAACCTATATGAAGTTGATCTGTAATATCCAATCCTACAAGACCTCCAAAAGCATCCCCGGTACGGTACATGGCACCGACCAAAAATTTTTGCATAATGATAAAGGAGGCTGTCAAATCTGCCTGGATAGGAGCCGCGGCAGTTACTTTTACAAGGGTTGTAGGTTTAAATGCCAGATCATCTGTTAGGTTAATCACGGCCCCGGCAATAAAATAGTAGTGTCTTCTTTCTTTACCAATTAAAAGACTTCCATCAAGTTTCTCTTTTGAAGAATATCTGTTTTCTATTAAATAGGGCACAGAAATACCAGCATAGAAACGCTCTCTGGAATAATACACACCAAAGCCGAAATTAGGGGTGACCCGGTTGTTAACATTGTTTAGAAATGCCGGGTCAATTTCTTCATCCAACAGAAGTGTATTGAGGTTAGCCTGAAATATGCTCGCACCGGCACTTAAACCAAGTGCCAGTTTCGCATTTTCAGAGAGATTCATTCTGTAAGCATAATCAACAACCACGGTGGTATTGTTAGTTGGTCCTATTCTGTCGTTAAGAACCGAAAAACCAAGCCCGACATGTTCGTTGTTTAATGGTGAATGCATCGTTATAGTTTGAGTTAAAGGCGCACCTTTAAAGCCGACCCATTGAGAGCGATGCAACGCCGTTACAGTTAATGCTTCCCTGCTACCTGCATAGGCAGGATTCACAGCGAGTGTATTATTCATATAATGCGTAAACATGGGCTCTTGCTGAGCAATAATACTTAAACTTCCTAAAGTTAAACCCAGAACGAATGTTATCTTTTTTAGTGTTTTCATCTTACTGTTATTTCTATTGTTTACCAAGTTAATATTTTACCTATTTAGATAAATTGTTCCTTTAATAACTTCTGAACCATCATCCAAATCAAGCAGATAGAAGTATGTTCCTACTGGCAATTCATCTCCTCCCACGGATATTCCCATGGTTGTTTTGCCATCCCAGGTATTTTGGTAGGGACTTGCTTCGAACACTTTATTTCCCCAACGATTGAAGATTACCATATTATTATCAGGATAATATAAAATTCCTCTGATAACAAATAAATCGTTTGTGCCGTCACCATTTGGTGAGAAGCCTTCCGGTATAAAGAAATCTCTTGGTTCCGGTTCAATGGTTGAAACATTGTTTGCCAGGTTTCCATCGGGTTCATTGCCGCTAATTGTTGCAGTATTAACATAAGTTCCCGCTGAATTTACCACAGCCGTTATTCTTAACGTTTCAGATGCGCCACTTATCATGGTTCCGATCGTCCAAACACCGCTTGAAGCGCTGTATGTACCGACGGTTGTTGTTGATGAAACATAGGTGTATCCGTTTTCCAGTATTTCGGTTATTGCTACCCCTGTTGCATCTGATGGGCCATAGTTCGTCGCGATAATGGTAAAGACGATTGTGTGTCCAATCAACGGGAGATAATTATCTGCGGTTTTAACAACACCCAGATCAGAACCGGCACAGTTGGTTACCACGATTGTAACAGATGAAGGAACGGAACTACAACCATTAACGGAAACGGTTAACGTATAGGTACCTGCATCTGTAATAGAGGCAGAAAGAATTTCGGGATTTTGATCAGAAGATGAATACCCATTTGGACCAGTCCAGCTGTAGATGCCTCCGACAACAGTTTGTGCAGTAAGGATTATTGAACTGCCTTCACATACAGGCGAATTACCAGTGGCCGCTGCAATTGGTGTCGGGGTTACATTTACAAGCCTGTCTGCACTTGTTGTTCCGCATGGCCCTGTTGAAGTGGCCGTGATGGTAGCTATACCGCTAAAGGCTGCGTCCCAGTTCATCACGCCGGTAGATGAGTTGATTACACCGGCTGTTGGAGGTAATACGGAGTATATTATTGAAGTGCTATTTGCTGCTGTTGCAGAATAGGTTTCGTCACCGGAATCCTGACAAACACTTGTTGCACCTGCAATAAAGAGGGTTAAGCCTGTAGAAGGACTTATTGTCACCAATAAATCAGCACTGGTTGTCCCACATAAGCCTGAAGAAGTGGCTGTGATGGTGACCTGCCCGATATAGTCGGCATCCCAGTTCATCACACCTGTAGTTGAATTGATTACCCCCGCTGTTACAGGTACTACAGAATAAGTTATTGAAGTACTGTTTGCTGCTGTAGCAGTATAGGTTTCGTTCCCGGCATCCTGACAAATTGTGGTCATTCCAGCAATAAAGATGGTAGGTCCTGTAGAAGGACTGACTGTCACCAATAAGTCTGCACTCGTTGTACCGCAAAGTCCTGTTGAAGTGGCCGTGATGGTGGCTGTTCCACTAAAGTCAGCATCCCAGTTCATAACACCGGTTATCGGATTGATCACTCCCGCTGTTACAGGTAGTACAGAATAAGTTATTGAAGTACTGTTTGTTGCTGTTGCAGTATAGGTTTCATCCGGTGCATCCTGACAAACAGTAGTGGCACCAGTTGTGAAAATGGTTGGTCCGGCAGACGGACTGACAGTTACTGATAAGTCTGCACTGGTAGTTCCACATAATCCTGTGGAGGTAGCAGTGATTGTTGCCATGCCACTAAAGTCAGCATCCCAGTTCATTATACCGGTTATTGGATTGATCACTCCCGCTGTTACAGGTAGTACAGAATAAGTTGTTGAAGTACTGTTTGTTGCGGTTGCAGTATAGGTTTCATCTGAAGCATCCTGACAAACAGTATTGGCACCAGCCGTAAAAATGGTAGGACCAGTAGAAGGATTTACAGTGACCAACAAGTCTGCACTTGTTGTCCCGCATAAGCCTGTAGAAGTGGCGGTAATGGTAGCTGTTCCACTAAAGTCAGCATCCCAATTCATCACACCGGTAGTTGGATCGATCACACCCGCTGTTACTGGTAGTACAGTATAAATTATTGAATTACTGTTGGTTGCTATTGCTGTATAGGTTTCGTCAGGGGCATCCTGGCAAACAGTAGTCGCACCGGAAGTAAAGATGGTGGGTCCCGTATATGGATTAACTGTAACCACCATGTTTGCACTTGTGGTGCCGCAAAGACCTGTTGAGGTAGCGGTAATGGTTGCTGTACCAATAAAGGCAGCGTCCCAGTTCATCACACCGTTAGTTGGATTGATCACTCCCGCTGTTACAGGTAGTACAGAGTATGTAATTGAAGTACTGTTGGTTGCTATAGCTGTGTAGGTTTCATCAGGTGCATCCTGACATAGTGTTGTCGCTCCGGATGTAAAGATGGTAATCCCTGTAGAAGGATTTACTGTAACCAATAAGTCAGCACTCGAGGTACCGCAAAGACCTGTTGAAGTGGCCGTGATGGTGGCTGATCCACTGAAGTCAGCATCCCAGTTCATTACACCGGTAGTTGGATTGATTACACCTGCTGTTACAGGTAGTACAGAGTATGAAATTGAAGTACTGTTCAAAGCGGTTGCCGTATAGGTTTCATCAGGTGCATCCTGACACAGTGTTGTTGCTCCGGCTGTAAAGATGGTAGGCCCTGTAGAAGGATTTACCGTTACCAGTAAATCAGCACTTGTTGTGCCGCAAAGACCTGTTGAAGTAGCCGTAATGGTGGCTGTGCCGCTGAAGGCAGCATCCCAGTTCATTACCCCGGTAGTTGGATTGATCACACCAGCTGTTACAGGTAGTACTGAATAAGTTATTGAAGTACTGTTCAAAGCGGTTGCAGTGTAGGTTTCATCAGGTGAATTCTGACATAGCGTTGTTGCTCCGGCTGTAAACATGGTAGGCCCTGTAGAAGGATTTACTGTAACCAATAAATCAGTACTTGTTGTGCCGCATAGCCCTGTTGATGTGGCCGTGATGGTAGCTGATCCACTAAAGGCAGCATCCCAGTTCATTACACCGGTAGTTGGATTGATCACACCCGCTGTTACAGGAAGTACAGAGTATGTAATTGAAGTACTGTTCAAAGCGGTTGCAGTGTAGGTTTCATCAGGTGAATTCTGACACAGCGTTGTTGCTCCGGCTGTAAAGATGGTAGGCCCTGTAGAAGGATTTACTGTAACCAATAAATCAGTACTTGTTGTGCCGCATAGCCCTGTTGATGTGGCCGTGATGGTAGCTGTTCCACTAAAGGCAGCATCCCAGTTCATTACACCGGTAGTTGGATTGATCACTCCCGCTGTTACAGGTAGTACTGAATAAGTTATTGAAGTACTGTTTGTTGCTGTAGCAGTATAGGTTTCGTCAGGTGCATCCTGGCAAACAGTTGTTGCTCCGGCTGTAAAGATGGTAGGCCCGGTTGAAGGATTTACTGTCAGTGAAACATTTATTGAAGTAATACTATTACCGGGAGCAAGAGCATCCGAAGGTTTATTAATTAAGTTAGTACCTGATAATACTACTGCACCATTTCTGGCAAGTAATCTGCCATCTATAGTTGCAGTTGTATTCATCGTTATGGAAGTTAAAGCAAGTATGTTTCCTTTAAATGAGGTTCCGTTACCGATGGTCGCGGAACTACCAACCTGCCACGTAACATTTTTAGCCTGGGCACCTCCGCTAAGGATCACGTTTCCACCTGCTCCGCCAACGGTGGTAAAATCAGATGCTATCTGGAAAATCCATACTGCATTTATATCACCTTGTGCATCAAGGGTCAAATCGCCGGATTGTATTAAAAGTGTGGATGTTGATTTATAAATGCCCGGGGCAAGTGTTAAGCCACCCTGATCGCCAGCTACTGTGGCAGGGGCAGGTGATGTTGCTCCTTCAGCAAAAAGATAGGCATCAGTAAGATCTTGTTTGGCCTGTATAAGCATTGCAGCTACTCCCGGAGGAGCAATATCATCAGAAGCATAGATAGCTCCATCCACAACAATGGCCGGAGGAAATCCGGTAATAGAACTGCGAACACCGGGACTTAACCCAACATCCACACCTGTAATTATACTGAAGCCTGTGCTGCTGATTGCCGTACCAGCCAGAATACCAAAGTTACCAGCCGAATTAAGGTTGACGGCCAATGTATTTATGGATGAACAACCCCCGGTAACAACAACATTATAGTTGGATGCTTCATCAGAGAAGGTTGCAGGATTAATTGTAAGCGTATCATTTGTAACGCCTGAAATATTACCTCCGTCGATCAGGTTTACAATTCCCTTTCTCCACTGGTAGGTAAGACCTGATCCCGATGCAACCACAAAAAAGCTGACAGAATCTCCTTCACAAACCGTTTGACTAACAGGTTGTGTGGTAATGACAGTTTCAGTATTAACTGATAAAGAAGCATTTATTGAAGTATCGTTTGAGCATATTCCCATGACAACAACATTATAGTCTAATGCTACATCAGTCAGGGCAACAGGATCAATTGTAAGCGTATCGTTTGTTGCGCCGATTATATCATTGATTCCTTTTCTCCACTGATACGTAAGTCCGGTACCTGTGGCAGCTACCGTAAAACTGATAGAGTCTCCAATACATGCTGTTTGATCAACAGGTTGTGTGGTGATGGCCGTAACTTCATTTACTGTTAAACTAACATTTATTGAAGTATCATTTGAGCATGTTCCCATGACAACAACATTATAGTCTAATGCTGCGTCAGTTAGGGCAATAGGATTAATTGTAAGTGTATCGTTTGTTGCACCTGTAATATCAATGATTCCTTTTCTCCACTGATACGTAAGTCCGGTACCTGTGGCGGCTACTGTAAAACTGATAGAATCTCCGACACATGCTGTTTGATCAACAGGTTGTGTGGTGATGACCGTGACAGCATTTACTGTTAAACTAACATTTATTGAAGTATCGTTTGAGCATGTTCCCATGACAACAACATTATAGTCTGATGCTGCGTCAGTTAGGGCAACAGGATTAATTGTAAGTGTATCGTTTGTTGCACCTATTATATCTATGATTCCTTTTCTCCACTGATAGGTAAGTCCGGTACCTGTCGCTGCTACTGTAAAACTTACTGAATCTCCGACACATGCAATTTGACTTGCAGGCTGTGTGATAATATTTGTGATAGTATCAACCGTTAAAGAAACATTGATAGAAGTGTCTGGTGGTGGAGTAGTTCCTGAAACAACAACATTATAGTCTGTCGCCGCATCTGAAAAACTTACAGGATTAATTGTAAGTGTATCATTTGTTGCGCCTACAATATCAATGCTTCCTTTTCTCCACTGATACGTAAGACCATCACCTGTTGCAGTTACTGTAAAACTAACCGAATCTCCTTCGCATACAATCTGATCACTAGGTTCTGTTGTAATGACGGGAGGACTTGCTACAAAGCAACCGGGAGGCATAATTGCCGTTATTGCGGAGGTATTCAATGCTCCAACGGTTGTAAGTGCCCTGCCATCCAGATTAACTCCTGTAGTTAGGTCGATTGCTCCATTGTTCACAACGATTGTTCCCACAAATTCAGAGAAATCAGTGATGCTCACGGCACCTGAAACCAGCCAAAACACATTTTTTGATTGGGTTCCATTTTGTAAAATAACTTTTGAGTAATTGCTTGTTGAAAGGGCACCATAAATCTTGATAATGAATACTGCATCGGCATTACCCATTGCATTCAGGTAAAGTGTATCAGTAAGAGATGCTGCTGCATTCATGATATAAGTATGCGGTGTAAGAACCAGGTTGTGCCCGAAAATGTCAGGTCTCATTAGTTCAATATCATAAGGCATCGCGTTCAGCGTGCTATAGATATTGAGTAAATCGGATGCAGCCTGTGCTGTAGAACCATCCGGGATTGCGTGAATAGCTCCTGTTACAAATAAGGGGTTGAATCCTGTCGTTAAGCCATTGTTTGATCCTACATCACCTGTAACGTAGGTGATGCCTGCATTTGTAACTGGTCCGTCGGAAGAAAAAATCGTATAACATGCTATGGAAAGAAGATCAGGAGCCGCCGGTCCGATAAGGATAGGAGCTCCGCATCCCGATGGGAGGTATATCATCGATTGTGTAACACCAATGGCACCATTGATTGATAGCGCCCTACCTTCGAGTGTATCGCCGGCAACCATATTAATGGCCGCGTTGTTCGCGACAATAGTTCCCCTCATGGTGGTATTAGCGGCCAAGCTTACTAATCCTTCTATCTTCCAGAAAACATTGCATGCCTGAGCGCCGTTTATTAAATGAACTTTTGAATTGGCGTTGACACCGAACGATCCTTGTATCTGAAAAATAAATACTGCATTTGGATCACCCAAGGCATCCAATGTAAGATCTAAGTTTAGTGTTGCCGGTTCAGCAATAGCATACACTCCCGGAGGGAGAATGGCCCCGTTGCCAAGCAAAGGTGCCGGAAAAAAAGTAGGTATGGCTGCAGCAAGTTGCCCGTAGGCAATCAACAAATCTGCCGTTGCCTGAGCACTCTGACCATCGCCTGCGTGCAATTGACCATCAACATTTCCAAAGCCTGTGATGGGACCGTTATTCGAGCCCACATTGCCTGTAACTTGCGTTAGATATTCTGTACCTGCATTGGTAACTGCCCCAACTGTTGTGAACAGAGCAAAATCAGCAGAAGTGCCTAAATTAGGCGTTTGTCCGAAATTTACTTGCGGTAAGGAAAACAATAAAGTAACAGTTGTTACCATAAATAGTAATGACCTTTTCATTATCATTGGTTTTAAGTTGTACGTTAGATTTTTACTTTGCAAAGTTCACTCGATTCAAAACTGAATGCGTTACATATATTATTTTAAAAGTTACATCTTTCACATATTTCTATGTGTTCCTGATTACCTGGTATTTTTTAGTGTGTATTCTAATTTTAACTGCTAATAGAAGTTCAATCAGAACTTTAGGTAACAGAAGCATTCATATTTTGGATTGAAAGTAGTTATATAGGCGCAATATTTTAGTTTGATTTAATGCTCGAATGGAAGTGTTTAACCCATTCATTCCCCAATTGTTCTCACTTATTCTTACCATCCTGTTATCCCTGGAGCGCTTGTTACTGATAAGTAAACCGTCGAAACATCTTGCATGAGAATGCAAAATGTTTCGACGGCTATTGTTTTTGCTTTTATGTTGATTTCACAGCATTCAACTAATTGTACTTCGTCTTATTTCTCTGGAATGATATCAATGATCACCGTACGGTTATAAAAGCGCTCTTCAGGATACTTGTTGTTAAATGGTGAAAGTGACTGATCCTCGCTAAGTCCGGATACTTCAAATTTCACATTCTTGCGACCAGCGTCCGAGATCCCTTTTTCAAGAATACGCTTGACATTGTTGGCTCTGGCCAGGGATAATTTCTGGTTGTTCTCTTCTCCTCCGATAATATCAGTATATCCATTTATAATTACCGTAGCATTGTCCGGAATTTTTGGTGTAACGACTTCAAGGAGGTACTTTTCATAAATATTGATAGCGACCGATTTGTTGAATTCATAAATAATGCTGAACCTCATCGACTCCTCGGTTTTTGCAGGTGTCCATAATACCATGTGTGCCGAAGTCTCCCTCTCTATCGTCAGACCATTTTTTGTTTGACCAATCATGGTGACTTTGTAGTCGCCTTCGGGACGTGTACCTAAAATAGATTTTGTCGGGATACTTACTTCTGCTTCTGTGTAAGGTCCAAAGGTCTTGACAGCTCCTTGTTCATCTTCAGTTTTCAACGACCAGGAGGTAAACGCGTCTTCTTCGTCTTCTACATTAAAAGTAATGTAACTGTCAACCGGAGCTTCTTGAACGGCAATTATTTCTACTGGTTTCAAAGGAATATCAGAGCCACTATGGAATTCCATCAATAAAACGGGCGAATTGCTTTCGATGGTAACCCTGCGGTCGCCTTCGCGAAGCAAAACAAGATCGAGTTTGCCACCCGGTTGTTCAGATGGGACACTTGGTTTTGCCCGGCCCTGGGTCGTAATCCTGGAGGCATTAATTTCAAATATCGTTACCAGGTATTTCTTGACAGATTCTGCCATCTCACGGCCATCTTGTGGATCCTTTTCTGAAGATCCGACCAACATAATAGTGGTGGAGGGGTTTTTTACCATGCGGTTACCCAGGATGTTCAGGATGTTGTAGTAAGCATTCATCTGCCTGTCTGAACGACCAGATACATTAGCCGAGGCATGTGCATCGAGTTGGTCTTCTTTAAAATCTTTAACCTCGTCTTTTTTGAGTAAGACATATCGTTCAGGGATTTCGGTTGATCCCAAATCGAAAAATACATAGTTGCGGATTGGGAAAGTCTCACTCGCGGTAGCCGGTGCCTGAGCATTCTTAGGCGCCTCCACGGTAAATTTCACCTTAGGTTCGGTGACAATCACTGCTACAGGTATCACGTCTGTTTTTACCGAAGTTCCAATTTTCCTGCCGCGTCCAAATTTCAGCGCGATACCAGCGCGTACAGTAGTTATATTCCATGTTTCAATTGAACGAGGCTCCTGACCAAAATAGGGATGATAAGATACAAAGGGTGAAAGCACAAATTGTGTTTGTTTCCCGTGGGAGGTGAGTGGAATATCGTAACCTGCTCCAATTTGCATGGAGATCAACATATTTTTCATGTTGTCGAAATCACCTGTCAAATCTGGTGTGATTTCCTGTTCGGGGTATGCCGGGTTGATTCCGTGTTTGTAGGTGAACGATTTCGACATCAGGAAAGCAAGGCGTGGTCCTGCGTACAAATACAAACCCGATTTAAAAGGGGCAAAACGCAGGCTTGGTTCCATGGTGATATAACTCAGGTCGGTGGTTAAGTCATCAGGGCAATTACAAGGTGTAATTACCTGTTTGAAAGCGCCTTTTCGGCTATCGAGTCCTGCCTGGAACATGAACCCCCATCTTGAATCGGGGCGATGAAACTCCACCAGGGGAGCCAGATAGAGACCTATCCCGGTACCATCGTGAAAAGTGGTGGGCACGGTAAATGCTGAATTTAGTTGTTGTGTTGATCCATGAAAGAAATTAAAATTGCCACCTGCTGCGGCACCAAACCACCAGGAAGGTTGAGTGAACTGAGACTCCTGAGGTTGCTGAGTTTCCTGCGCTTGCAGTGATGCCAGAATATTGGCCATGAAAAAGACACCAATGATCATGCTTTTTATAGGAAAGTTATCAGAGTAGAACGCCTTGCGTATTCCTTTTTTAATATTGTTTTTAAATTTCATATTTTTTAATTTATTGTTGTTGCTTCAAGTGATTTAAATGAATCCCGCCCGATGACGGGATTCAATTGATGGCTTTTTGACCTGCTTTAGGGTGCAGGTACGTTAATGGTTGTATTGACCATGGTTACTGAAGCAACCAGAGAAAGTGCCCTGCCATTCAGTACTGTTTGATCCATATTGTCCGGTGTTGAGAAAGTAACGCCGGCAGTAGCGATGATGGTTCCCACCATGGTGCCGCCTCCGGCCGCGTTAATGGTAGCCGAACTACCTACATACCAAAATACATTTTTAGGCAAGGCACCGTTGGTCATGACGATACTGCGCGCGCCTGTCGGCCCGGCAATACCAACTGTTAATCCTGCCGCTGACTGGAATACCCAGGTTGCATTCGGATCGCCTTGAGCATCCAAAGTAAGAGGGCCGTTTGATATGTTAAAAGTTCCACTTTCCGACATATAAACGCCCGGAGCCAGGGTTAATCCACCAAGTTCACCGGCGCCCGGATCAATTCCTCCCGGCATGATGGCAGGAGAAATGCTGATATAGGCCGCGTTGGCATCAATCAAGGCCTGTGTTGCAATGGCTTCCGAGGTAGCCGTTCCAGGGAATGGTGGTGCTGCGAATATTCCATCCGTTACCAGACCAACGTTAAGGGGGGTTTCTGTGTAAACATCACCCGTCATGCCATCATGAAATCCCGTAACTAAGGTAGAGGCCGCGGTGGTAGCAATACCTCCATTTATTATCGTATTGATTCCCTGGTTGGTGATTCCGGCATTTCCTCCAAAAGCACCAAAAGGGGCAGCAGTTCCAAGATCAACAGGAGAAATCACAATCTCCTGGGTGGTGAAGGTCCACACATAGTCGTTGGCCAATGGAGTTCCTGAAAGATTTTCAGCGCCCGTTGTAATGGTAGCGGTATAAGTTGTGTTTGATAATAAATCACCCGATGGTGTTAACGTCGCAGTGAACCCAGAATAATTCACTAACCCTGAAATCACCGTTGTTCCTTGCATTAAGGTAAAGGTGGAAGTGGTGATGGTTGAAGAGTTCATCTCCTCACTAAAATCCGCACTAATTACCTTGTCAAAGGCAACGTCGACTTCTAAATCCATGGGGTCAGTAGAAATTACTGTTGGAGCCAGCATGGAAGCCGTAGTAAAGGTCCAGGTATAATTGGCGGCCAGGGGTGTGCCTCCCGCACTCATTGCTCCGGTAGTGATGGTTCCGGTATAAAGCGTGTTGGGTAACAGGTTGGTGGAAGGGGCAAATGATGCAGTGGTACCGATGTACGAAATCACTCCTGTTACGGAATTTGATCCATTTTGTAACGTAAATGTGATTTCGTTAATGGTCAGGGGATCCATTGGTTCGCTGAATGTTGCGGTAACAACTTTGCTTAGGGCAACATCTGTTTCCAGGTCATCCGGATCGGTTAAAATTACGGTTGGAGCCGAAACATTTAAAGTAGTAAAGGTCCACACATAGTTACTAACCATGGTATTGCCTGCAAGGTCCTCAACACCGGTAGTGATGGTAGCTGTATAATTGGTGTTGGCTAATAAACTGGTTGCCGGTGTAAAAGTCGCAACCAGACCAGAATAGCTAACTAAACCTGCGACCATAGTAGTTCCTTGTTTTAAGGTATAGGTCAAAGCGTTTATTGTTAAAGGATCCATCGCCTCGCTAAAAGTAGCGGTAGGTTTTATGTTGAGAGTCACTTGGGTGGCAAGGTTGGCAGGAATAGTCGAAATCACCGTAGGTGGAATAATGTCGATGATGGTTCCCGTTGTAAAGGTCCATATATAATTGCTTAACATGGCATTGCCTGCAAGGTCTTTAACACCGGTAGTGATGGTGGCTGTATAGGTGGTGTTGGCTAAAAGAATGGTTGACGGTGTAAAAACAGCAACAACACCCACATAGCTGACAGAACCTGCAACAAATGTTGCTCCTGTCTTTAAGGTATATGTCAACGAATTGATTGTTAACGGATCCATCGCCTCACTGAAAGTTGCCGAGGGTTTGATATTCAGTTCTACTCCTGTTGCAAGATTTGCAGGTATAGTGGAAATTACTGTCGGCGGAATGATGTCGGGAGAAGTACCAGTCGTGAATGTCCAAACATAATTACTTTCCATTGCATTGCCTGCCAGGTCTTCCACACCTGTAGTAATGGTAGTTGTATAGACCGTATTGGCAATAAAATTGGTCGTTGGTGTAAAGGTTGCAACAAGTCCTATATAAGTCACGGATCCCGAAATAAACAGATTTCCTTGCTTTACGGTAAAAGTTGATGGTGTAATGGTCATTGGATCCATGGCTTCGCTAAAGGTGGCCGTTGGTTTCGCGTTGATGGCTACTCCTGTGGCCAGGTTAGCGGGAACAGTTGAAATTACCGTTGGTGGTGTTTCATCCGAACCGGTTCCTGTGGAAAATGTCCAAACATAGTTACTTACCATGGAATTGCCCGCCACGTCTTCCGCTCCGGTAGTGATGGTGGCTGTATAGGTAGTATTGGCTGCAAAATTTGTGAGAGGTTTAAACGTTGCAACGGTCCCCACATAAGTAACCGAACCTGAAACCGACAGGGTTCCTTGCATAATTGTAAATGTAGCAGGGGTGATTGTCAGAGGGTCCATGGCCTCACTAAAAGTGGCGGTTGGTTTCGTGTTGATAGCCACACCTGTGGCAAGGTTTACCGGAACCGTTAAAATTACTGTTGGAGGTGTGTTATCAGGACCTGATCCTGTTGTAAATGTCCATACATAATTATTTATCATGGAAATACCTGCCTGATTTTTAACTTCATTGGTGATGGTGGCAGTATATAAGGCGTTAACTGCGAGATGAGTTGCCGGCTTAAAGGTAGCTACGCTGTTTGAATAGATTACGGCACCCGAAACTGACAGGACACCTTGCTTTAAAGTAAAGGTGGACGATGTGATTGTTGACGAGTCCATGGCCATGCTAAAAGTCGCAGTCAGCTTGGAGTTGATTGATACAGCTGTTGCAGCATCCTGAGGGAAAGTGGAAATTACCATGGGGGGTACTCCGGTAGTAAAACTCCAAATATAATCTGTTTGTAAGGCATTGCCCCTTAAGTCTTTAACCAATGTCTTAACTCTCCCTGTATACAAGGTATTGGGTTCGAGCCATTCAGTTGGTGTAAAGCTCATTGTATTGTTCGTTTCATCATAGCTCAGGCTGCCTTCAATGATGGTCGCTGTCACTACCTGGCCATTTTTTGTTGTGGAACCGGTTAACGTGAAAGCTGCCGGCGTGATGGTAGTTGGGTTCATCTTTTCATTAAATGTTACCCCAATTACTTTATCCAGAGGCACGTTCATGACATCCGGGGCAGGATCAGTTGATTCTACTTCCGGGCATACTCCGGAGATTTCCTCGTAATTATCTTTCTTACAACCTCCTGCCAGTGCTGCCAGGAATAAGGAGGCAAAGACAAGGTTTGTCCAAAATTTTTTTCTTTCAGTTTTCATTTTCTAGTAATTAATTGAGTGAAATAATTCAGGTTACAAAGGTGACGGTACTTATCTGTTTATAAGTTACACAATTAGCGAAAAGAGTTGCATCATTCACACATTGTAAAGCAACGGGTTTGTTTTGTTATTGATATATAGTGATTTACCCGATGTTCAAAGAATACCGGGTAGTTGTAGTGAGGGACAAAACATTCGATTTGCAAAAGGCAACGGAGGTTGCGACATGGCATCGCACCCCTCCTCATGAGTTGAATTTTGAATTTTAAACTGACTGCCTAATCACCGGTGTGGTGAATTATGATTCGTCTTTTGTGGTGCGCACCAGGCTAATGCCGGCGACAAAGAATAAAAGACCAAGTGCCCCATAAATAATAAGGGCTTTTGTATTGTTGGTGCCGGATGAAGCCGTGACAAATAAAACGGCAGCATAGATAAGGGCTCCAATTCCTAATACGGTGAGCAAGGCTCCAAAGATTCTTTTTAGATTCATGATTGTTTTCTAAAGAATTCTTCTGCCCTGAATAATTCGCAGTATGATAGCAATAACGGCAATAACCAACAGAATGTGGATTAAGCCACCGCCTGAGGCGCTAAAGCCTACAAATCCAACAAGCCAGGCAATGATTAGAATGACGGCGATGATGTAAAGCAAATTTCCCATGATTAATTTATTTAATGGTGAATATATTTTCACGGATCAAAGGTCAGCATCTAAACTTACAAAAGCGTTACACAATTATGGAGGATAATTACATCTTTCACACATTATCTATTTAACAGACAATAAAAAAACCGTTACAAGGGTTGTGTAACGGTTTTAAATTGAAAGAAACGATTTATTTGTGCTTGCCTTTTCCCTTGTTTTTATCATGACCACGCTTGGCAGTATTGCCTTTTCGAGGGCGACTCTCGTTTTTTGACTGGTATTTTGCTTTGTAGCGATTTTTTCCGGGTCGCTCGCCAATGGTTTTTTGTTCATGTCCACGATATCCTTTCACATATTTTACTTTATGTTCTTTAAAATGTGAGTAAGGATCGTTACCGTGATAATCTGTTAATACTACCTTGTAACCATTATACAAATCATAACCTCTGTGCTGATAAGGAAGGTGTGCTTTATGAATCCACCTGCCATTTCCGTAATAAATAAACATAGACCTTTGGATGTCATAGTATGCTTCCAGATCGGGAAGGTAGTAATAGCGTGCTTCGGCATATCCAACAGGGCCCCATAGGGGTGGCGAGCCAATGTTTACATTGATAGTTGTTTGTGCTTGCAGCGATCCGGCAAGAAACAGAGCCAAACCTGCAACCATTAATTTTAAAGTTTTCATTTTAGAGAATTTATTGGTTCAACAGTTTGTAAAGTTCTTCCAACTTGGGAGATAAAATGACTTCGGTTCTTCTGTTTCCTGCACGTCCTGCCTCGGTTTCGTTGGTTTGTACCGGGTGAAATTGACCTCTCCCTGATGCGGTAATGCGTGTTTCATCAAAGCCATTGTCTACTGTTAAAATGCGCACAATGGTTGTCGCTCTGGCGGTGCTGAGATCCCAATTGTCTTTAAAAAGGTTTGTTTTAATGGGGACGTTATCGGTATGACCTTCAATAACAACATTGATGTCCTTGGTAGTATTAAGCACCTGAGCCAGTGTTTTGAGCGCTTCTTTTCCTTTTGGATCTACCACATCACTGCCCGATTTAAAAAGTAATTTCTCCTGTAGCGAAACATAAATATTTCCATCTTTCTGGTAAATCGATAACTCATCCGATTCATAATTCACCAGTGCTTCAGATATAGAATTTTTCAGGTTATTCATCAGGTCTCTTTGTGACTGAATGATGTTCTCAAGCTTTTTTAACCGCATCGCCTGGTCTTCAATGGTGAGTTTCGATTTGTCGGCAAGCATCTTTAGGTTATCCTGACCCATAGCATTTTCATTCTCCAACGAGGCCTTGTCAACTTGCAGCGATGCTTTCTCATTTTTGAGCTCTTTTACCTGGAGGTTACACTCATTCAATAGATTGTGTGTTTTGAGGCTGTCGCCCTGAAGCTTGTTCACCTTGGCTTCTGAAGCCGAAAATTTCTTTTTCGACACGCATGACGTGAACGGCAGGCTGAAAATCAGTGACAACAATAAAAGGGGAAGGACTGTTTTTTTCATTTCATTTAATTTTTAAGTGGGTGATATTTGGAATTTTTTTATGATGTACAATGTTGCAAAGTTGAGCAACTACTACCTGGTATGTGTTACATAAAACTGTAAATAACTTACATCTTTCACATATTTATTTCGCGGATTTAAAACAAAAAGGTTGCCTGAAATAATTTCAGGCAACCTTTTTTAAGATAACGTTTTGACTTTATTCTGGTTAGGTAACCCCTACTCATTTCAAGCGTTACAGCAGTTTGAGCATGGTTTTCAGACAAGTTGATGGTTTGTGGATACATATTTTGGACAACTCACACAAACCATCCTATCTAATACCTGATGGACTATCGGTTTTTTGTTATTTTTGCTTCGCCTGTTTAATTTTATAATTGATGTGAGTTTTTGTCGACCTACAAAAATTGAGATTCTCAGGCACTTTTATTTTTTAAAGTTTCGGATAGTAATGACAAAATGTATTGATTTATCATCCAAACAAACTAAATAAAAGTATGGTCATTACAATTCCTGTAATAAAAACAAAAATCCAATCTTTCTCAATTGCGAATCCGATTAAGGAAAATATTACCCTTAAAACGGGTGTTGCAATAAGAATAAGGATTCCAAACTGAATTACGGCCCTGCTTTTCAACAAGAAAGCTTCACGGACAATAATTGAAACATATCTTAATCTTGCCGGCTCGCTGCTAAATGTATCGTACGAAAAAAGAGTATTCGGATGTTGTATAAAAAAAAGTATTCCACCGAAAAAGGTAACAGCCGCTGCCGTTAAAACACCAGTACGTAAAAGCTTGCTTACGACCACCTTGGTGCTTCTTTCGATTTTATCAGGCTGTACCTTCATCTTTTCGATTACATAGTTTAAAAAATTCCATTATACATCATTTCAAAAGCTAACAATGATATTACAATTGCAAAAACTACTCTCAAACGTTTTGTTTTCGATTTCATCAATATTTTGGCGCCTAAGAGCGAGCCTGCCAATACGCCTAATACAACTGGCATCGAAAGCACCGGATCAATATAACCTCTCGTTAAATAAACTCCTGCACTGGCAGCCGCAGTTACTCCAATCATAAAATTGCTGGTGGCCGATGACACTTTAAAAGGTAGTTTCATTACGGAATCCATTGCAACTACTTTAAACGCTCCTGAGCCAATTCCCAAAAGCCCCGATATAACTCCTGCTACTATCATTAACAAGTATCCCCATCCCAAATTCAGAACTCTATACGAAATCTTTCCTGTTGGCGATTTATAATCCCCATCGAGTTGAAGTGATTTGATGAATTTATTGTTTTCCTTATGAACCTTTCTTGGAGGAATTATTTCTACTTTTCTGTTTTTAAACGAATTAAAACCCGAATACAGCAATACAATTCCAAACAATATCATAATTGTATTTGTAGGAATCATCACAGCAATGGCAGCTCCTAATATTGCCCCGCTTGTTGTAGCTGTTTCGAGTAACATGCCGGTTTTAATATTTGTTATTCCTTCTCTTACATAAGCCGAAGCTGCACCCGATGAAGTGGCTATAACAGAAACTAAAGATGTTCCTATGGCATACTTAATATCAACGCCCATTCCCAGTGTGAGTAATGGCACAATGATTACACCACCCCCCAAGCCTGTTAACGAGCCTAAGAACCCTGCAAGCATTGCTCCTACAAATAAAATAGCAACAAATATTCCCATTAATATTTATCTAAGTAACCTATTATGTGCTATTGTTGTGGTTATTCTAATATAGTTAAGTTTAACGGCAAAATTGAAAATATATTTTAGCCTTTAAATTTTACGGAATTTCTTGGCGCTATTAACCAGGCCTGTGAGCACCCAACTGCTTCCATTATTGGTGAAATGAAGACGCCGCCATTTGTTGCTGAAGTCCCTTCTAATATATCTGTGCCCGAGACAGACAGAGTCCATTGGGCATCTGCTCCCCGTATGTTTAATAGTAGGATTATACATGCAATTAGTGCTATACGTATTGTTTTCATAAGTTTTATTTATTTGAAAATTAACTATTTATTTAAAAAAAATGGAGGCAATTCCAAACGGCTTGCCTCCATCAAAATTTTGATTTCAAAGATTTATTATGGCATCACAACCGTACTCATTTGAAGGGTTACAGCAGTTTGAGCTAACATTCTACCCGTCATGGTTGCTCCTGTTTTCATATTAATACCTGTTTGTCCTAAAATGTTTCCTTCAAAATGACTAGTCGTTCCGAAAGTTACGGCATCACTTACCACCCAGAATATATTTTTAGCCTGAACACCACCTTCTAAATTAACTCTTACTGCAGAGCTCATAATTAAAGTTCCTGCAACCTGAAAAATAAAAATATCTGTAGAGTTACCAGAAATCGTGATATCTGTTGGGATATTAACAGAGCTCGACCATTTGTAAAGACCAGGTAAAAGGGTTATACTACCAATGGTTCCTGCGCCTAAATTTAAGTAATCCGGATTAGATCTTCCTGCTGCGTCTGTGTAGGCCGCTTGCATATCAAGTACAGCAATTCCTAATCTGGTAGCATCTGTAATTTTGCAAGCCGGGCCTGCAGCATCAACTGAGAATATAGAACCTGTTACTTCCCCACAACTTAATGTCATAGCAGCACCAGTGATTGGGCTTGTTCCAATATCTCCTAAAATTGAAGATTTATAAACACTGGTAATTCCTGTTTTTGACAGAATAACAAAATCACCTGCAACGCCCAGGTTTACAACCTGTTGTTGCTGATGTTTAGCTTTGGTTTCTGAATTTGATAATTGATCGAACGATTTGGTGTCCATGTTTTTGTCGCAACTGGACATTAATCCTACCATCAGGATTGCTGAGATCGGAAGTACATTTTTTAATTTCATGATATTTTATTTAAGTTTATGATTATTTAATATGGCAAATGTAGGACGCCTGGCTCGGGCATGACTTACATAATTTTACATATAAGTTGCGTAATTCCCACATTTGCTTACCGCCCGTAGGTTATGACATGGTTCATTCTTCAAATGAATACCTGTCTGCCAACTTTCTTTAAAGCAGACAAACCCGTAATTTTTATCTGTGAATGATGTAACTTATTTCCGGATTTGTGTAATGATTCTTTGTTCAGGGATAACCACTTTTGCCAATTAATATTTAATGATGGTTGGCCTTGCAACCGGACAACATCATTGAGTGATTGTTTAATCAATAAAATACAAAAGTGATGTGTAAATTTAAAATGAATTTGATGGTGATAGCGTGCGCAGCTTTAATCCTTTCGGGCTGTTCATCATTAAACAAGACCCAGAAAGGTGGAGCTGTTGGCGTTGTAGCTGGTGGCACGATGGGAGCCGTGATTGGTAACGCTTCGGGCAATACCGCCCTGGGTGCTATTATCGGAGCTGCTGTAGGAGGCGCTACCGGTGCTATCATTGGCCATCAGATGGACAAACAGGCTGAGGAAATAGAGAATACTATTCCGGATGCGAAGGTTGAACGGGTTGGAGAAGGTATCGTGGTGGAATTCAGTAGTAATGTTTTGTTTGGATTCGACCAGTCGAACCTGTCAACTGATGCCAAAATCAATCTGAATAAACTTGTTAAAGTGCTCAACACTTTTCCTGATACCGATATAGAGATTCAGGGACATACCGACAGCAAAGGGAGCGAATCGTATAACAATAGTTTGTCGTTAAAAAGAGCTGGTGAAGTGTCAGATTACCTGCGGTATAACGGTGTAGGAACCAATCGGATATCCATCAAAGGATTTGGCGAAAGCATGCCAAAATATGACAATAGCACAGCTGATGGACGCACCCAAAACCGAAGGGTGGAGTTCCTGATCACGGCAAATGAAAAAATGAAGGAAGATGCCGAAAAAGCAGCTGGTAATTAAATTCAAATAATAAAATCAAAAGGAGTATTATGAAAGCGAAACTATTTTTATTGGTAATTGCAGGTATGTTAACAGTTTCTGTGGCAATGGCCCAGGGTACTGACAGAGCAAAACTCTCATTCGGCGTTCTTGGAGGCATCAACTTCCAGAACCTGAATGGAAAAGATGCGGATGGCGACAAGCTTGAAAATGATTTAATCATTGGTTTTCATGTCGGGGTGAATATTCAGGTGCCCATTGTTCCTGAGTTCTATTTTCAACCCGGGTTATTGTTCTCAACAAAGGGAGCGAAGAATACCAGTGGCTCCTTAACCGGAACTACTAAAATCTCATACATTGAAATGCCAATGAACCTGGTTTACAAGGCTATGTTGGGCAATGGATATGTGATGCTTGGATTTGGACCTTATATAGGTTATGGAATCGGGGGCAAAGTGAAAGTTGAAGGCGGAGCCGTAACTGTTGAAAACGACATTGAGTTCAAAAATGTGGTAGAGATAGGAGACGACCCGTTAACTCCCTATTATAAAGCATTTGATGTGGGAGCGAACATGTTCGCCGGATACGAAATGCAGAACGGGATATTTGCCCAGATTAACACCCAGTTTGGTTTGCTAAAAATAAATCCCGAAAACAAATACATTGCCGATGATAAAACATCAGTTAAAAACGTGGGTTTTGGCTTATCACTTGGATATCGGTTCTAAGAAAAAATGAAAGAAACGAAAAGACCGCTCCTATAAACAGAAGCGGTCTTTTTTAATGAAACAAGTCTTAGTCAGCATTACATCCTCTCCATATACCAGTTCAACTCCTTTTCTAATTTTTTGTAACTAAAAATCCTTGTAATGATTTTTTGTAAACGCATGAATGCCGTTTCGCTTTTTACAACATAATCGTAAGCCAGGTGATGCATGCAGTTGATAGCCACATCAATTTTATCCTGGGAAGAGAGCATCACCACCGGAATATCGGGATTAAATAATTTTATCTTATCCAGGGTTTCGATCCCGTTCATAGCGTTTTTTTCAATGCCATCGAGATGGTAATCTAATATGATGACATCCGGCTGATGTGATAAATTCTCGATGCAAAGCTCACCAGTGGCGAATGTTTCGACACTAAAATCAGCATGCTGTAGAAAATCAATAGCTAATAATTTTAAATACACCGCATCATCATCTACCAGGAAAAGTCTGATTTTATTATTGTCAGTCATCGCTTTATGTTTTTAATTGCGTTAAATTCTACTTCTAATTCCTCACATGCCTGAACGCATACATTTTCAAGTTGAATCACCAGCTCAGGTATTCCTTCCGATAGCTGCTGTGTGCTGGCATATTCCTGTACTTTTCTTGCCATTTCTTCGAAATCAGCACTAATTCCCATGATTGAGAAGGATGGGATCATTTTATGAACGGCAGAATACAGCGAATTCCAATCTTTATCTTTTAACCCTTTTTTCATCGCCACAATTAAAGGTGGGGTTTGTTTCAGATAAAGTGAAATCATTTCCATCATCAATATTGGATTTGACTTCGTTCGCCGGATTAAATAATTCAAGTCAATACATTTATCTTTTTGGCCGTCTTCCACCACCTGCTCATCAGATTCTATCTCATCAGATACAATAGTTGGGGAGGCTTTTTTTACTAATCCCACCATTTTGCTGTACAATACCCTTTCATCAATAGGTTTTGCAATATAATCATTCATCCCTACAGCCTTACATTTTGCTAAATCTACCGTGGTAACATCCGCCGTTAAGGCGATGATAGGAATATCTGATTTCATTTGGTTGCGAATGTAATCGGTCGCCTCAAATCCGTTCATTTCGGGCATTTGTAGGTCCATTAAAATAACATCATAGGTTTTGGTTTGCATTTTCTCGATGGCGATTTTACCGTTATCGGCGATATCACATTCAAATCCGAAATCATCCAACAGCGTTTTCATCAGCAATTGGTTGAGTGCAATGTCTTCCACCACCAATACTTTTACGTCGGTTATTTCGGTATTCAATTCTACAATTTCTGAATCTAATTCCGGTTTGGCTTTCGTTTTCTGAAAACTTAATGTAAAACTAAAGGTTGAGCCCTCATTTATTTTACTTTTTACCTGAATGGTACCCCCTTGAGGTTCTACCAGTTGTTTAACAATAGCAAGGCCTAAACCGGTACCACCATATAAACGCGATGTTCCGCTGGATGCCTGCTGGAAGTTTTCAAAAATCCTGTCTAATTTGGCTTCCGGTATTCCAATTCCTGTATCTGATACGGCAAACTCAATGGTTACCTTGTCATCATCTTCATCCAGCATGCGGACACTGACCGTAATTTTTCCTTTTGTGGTAAACTTAACGGCATTGCTCACCAGGTTTAAAATGATCTGGTGCAAACGCACCGGGTCGCCAACCAGGATATTGGGAATATTATTGTCATATTCTTTTACCAGATTTAGATTTTTTTCCTGGATTTTTGTTTCAAACAAATGAAGCATGGCTGATATCGACAAGCTCATTTTAAATGGTATTTGCTCAAAGCTCATTTTACCGGCATCCACTTTTGCCAGGTCGAGAATGTCGTTGATAAGAACGATGAGTGCATCGCCACTTATTTTGATCGCCTTTAGATATTCTCTTTGTTTTGCGGTTAAATCGGTTTTTAAAACCACTTTCGTGAAACCGATAATTGCATTCATCGGGGTACGAATTTCATGGCTCATGTTCGACAGAAATTGCTGTTTTGCTTTCACGGCATCTTCAGCAATTAGTGTAGCCTTCTCGGCTTTACTCTTTGCTTCCTCGGCAATCACTGTTGCCATCTCGGCAAATACAATCGCTTCTGTGAGCTCTGTTGCTATCCTTTTTTGTTCAGTAACATCGCGTGCAACAATCACTACTCCCTGAACATTTCCGCCGTCATCTTTATATACCGACCCATTGAATAATACATCGGTCAGTTTACCATCTTTATGGCGAAGGGTAAGTGGGGAATTGGCAACTGATCCTTTCGCGAAAACCTCCTGATAAACCTCGCGCGCTTTTTGTGGTTCGGTAAAATAATCCAGAAAGTCGGTATCTGTCAGTTCTTCGCGCGTTTGACCGGTAATGTTTGCCAGGGCTTCGTTCATATCGGTGATCTTACCTTCGGTATTGATGGTAACCAAAGGGTCAAGACTGGCTTCAATCAGGCTAAGGGTATATTGAGAGGCTAGTTTTTCTTCATAATTGAAGGCCTCAAGTTCTTTATTGGCAGCTTCCCGTTTTTCTTTCTCGTTCTTTTGATAGGCAAGTTCCTCATTGGCAACGATTAACTCAACTGCTCGTTTTTCTTTCACTTCTGTTTGAAATACGAGTTCCTCGTTAGCAATGATTAATTCAGCTGCCCGTTTTTCTTTCTCATTATTTTGAAAAGCAAGTTCTTTATTCGCGATAACCAATTCAGCAGCACGTTTTTCTTTTACTTGTGTTTGAAATACGAGTTCTTCATTAGCAATGACTAATTCTGCTGCTCGTTTTTCTTTTTCATCGTTTTGAAAAGCCAGTTCTTCGTTGGCAATGATTAATTCTGCGGCTCTTTTCTCCTTCACTACATTTTGAAAAGCCAGTTCTTCGTTGGCAATAACCAACTCTGCTGCCCGTTTTTCTTTCTCATCATTTTGAAAGGCCAGTTCTTTGTTAGCCACGATTAATTCTGCTGCACGTTTTTCTTTTACTCCATTTTGAAATGCGAGTTCTTTGTTGGCAACAACCAACTCGGCAGCACGTTTTTCCTTTTCATTATTTTGAAAAGCCAATTCTTTATTGGCAATGCTTAATTCAGCAGCCCGTTTTTCCTTTTCATCATTTTGAAAAGCAAGCTCTTTATTTGCTTTTCTTAACTCCATGGCCCATTTTTGGTCGGTAACATCCCGCGCTGCCGCGAAAATCCCTTGAACCTGATCTGCATCATCTTTATAAACAGAAGCATTGTATGATACTTCCGTTAAACTACCGTTTTTATGTTTAATGGTAAGTGGGAAATCTACTACAAAGCCCTTTTTGAATACCTGAATATAAATATCCTGTGCTTTTTTTGGTACTGTAAAATAACTTGAGAAGTCGGTATTGATTAGTTTTCCACGTGAAGCGCCCGTCACTTTTATCATTGCCTCGTTTACGTCAGTTATCTTACCATCTGCATTAATGGTAACAAATGGATCCAGACTGGCTTCAATTAAACGTCTGGCGTATACCTCCCGGTTGTTATCGGGATTGGTTTTAATTTTCATTTTATCTTCATTAAGTCTTTAAAGCTACCTGGATCCAATTTCTTCGATGGGTCTGCGTCTTTTTTCTTTTAACTGTTTAAAATGAGAAGGGGAAAGTCCAGTTACTTTTTTAAACTGATTGGATAAATGAGCCACACTGCTGTAATTCATTTTCCAGGCAATTTCGGTAATGTTGAGTTCCCCATAAATAATTAATTCTTTAATTCTTTCAACTTTGTGTGAAATAATGAATTGTTCAATTGTAGTTCCTTGAACTTCGGAGAATAAATTTGACAGATAGGTGTAATCATGATCCAGTTTTTCACCTAAATAGTATGAAAAGTTTGTTTTGATACCTTCCTCAGAATGATGAACCATTTCAATAATGGCATTCTTTATTTTTTCAATCAAAACTGCACGTTTATCGTCCATCAATTCAAACCCTGACTTGAGCAAAGCCATTTTTACATGAACACGCTCCTCTTCGGTGAGGTCCTCCATGATTTCAACCTCACCCAAGTCGACCACAATAAAATGCAACCCCAGCCTCTTTAAGTCTTCTTTCACCGCCAATTTACAGCGGTTGCTGACCATGTATTTAATATATAGTTTCAAAATTATTTTTTAGAGGATAGGGAGAATGTGGATGACATGATGACTAAAAAAGCTAAAAAATGAGTGACCTCTTTATTCCTACAACTAACTAGTTGGTATGGCAATTTGTATTTTCGGCAAGATAGGGATGTATTAAAAACAGAAAATTTCGATGCCGGAATTCGGGGCAAAGGTAGGTTAATTATCTATAGCAATGTTTTTTTGCAAACAACAAAGGCTGCTAAATAGATGCAGCCTTTGTATTGATTGGACTTTTCAGAAATATTATATTAATTCTTCGGCGAAGTAATGATAAAACCAAGAGATGGTATGGATTCCGTTATAGAAGTTTTCAACCCTGAAATTTTCATTTGGAGAGTGAATGGCATCCGATTCCAGCCCGAATCCCATCAGGATGGTTTTGATGCCCAGTTTATCTTCAAAAGTGGAGATGATGGGGATGCTGCCACCACTGCGAGTAGGAATCGGGGTTTTCCCATAGGTTTTTATGTAAGCCTTTTCAGCGGCTCTGTATGCAGGTAAGTCGATGGGGCAAACATAAGCTTGTCCTCCATGCAGCGACTCCACTTTTACTTTAACCGATTTGGGCGCGATGTTGGTAAAATGGGTTTCAAACATTTCAGCCACTTTCTCGTGATGCTGATTAGGAACCAGCCTGGCAGAAATCTTGGCGTAAGCCTTAGATGGCAATACCGTTTTTGCCCCTTCACCGGTATATCCTCCCCAGATGCCGCACACGTCAAACGATGGCCTGATTCCGGTACGTTCTATGGTAGTAAAGCCTTTTTCCCCCGCTACTTCCTCAACATCAATTGCTTTTTGATATTCATTCAGGCTAAATGGTGCCTTGTTCAGTTTTTCACGTTCTTCAACAGTAGCTTCCAATACATCGTCATAGAAACCCGGCATGGTAATCCGGTTGTTCTCATCAGTCATGGAGGCGATCATTTTGGACAGCACATTGATGGGATTGGCGACACCACCGCCAAAAAGCCCTGAATGCAGGTCGCGGTTGGGGCCTGTAACTTCCACCTGCCAATAGGCCAGTCCGCGCAAACCTACGGTAATGGAGGGAATGTCGCGGGCGATCATCCCCGTGTCGGAAACCAGGATGATGTCGGCTTTCAGCATTTCTTTATGATCGTCACAAAAAGCACCCAGACTAACCGACCCAATTTCTTCTTCCCCTTCAATCATAAACTTTACATTTACCTTGAGGTTATTTGTTTTTACCAACGTTTCGAAGGCTTTTACATGCATAAATCCCTGGCCTTTATCATCATCTGCTCCCCGGGCATAGATCAGCCCATCGCGGATTTCAGGTTCAAAGGGAGGGCTTGTCCAAAGTTCAATGGGATCCACCGGCATCACATCATAATGGGCATATACCAATACGGTGGGAAGTTTTGGGTCGATTATTTTTTCGGCATACACCACCGGGTTTCCTTTGGATGGCATCACTTCCGCGTGGTCGACTCCTGCTTTTAACAGACTTTCACGGTAGTGGTTGGCCATTTTTAAGATGTCGGGTTTATGGCTTGCGATGGAGCTGATTGACGGAATGCGGATGATGTCAAAAAGCTCGTTCATAAACCGTGCTTTATGCTGGTCGATATAGGGTTTTACTTTTTCCATGATACGTTACTTAATTTTTAACAGGGTGTAAAGGTAAGAAAAAGTGCCTAAAGTTGAATGGTAAAATTTACCTGCCTGCCGGATTTCCTGCCGACAGGTAGGCAGCTAAGTTTAAAGTAAAAAAATGGGTTCTCTGCTACAAACAGGGTCATCTGTGTACCGATATTAACGTCAAACAGAAGCTCTGCTCCCATGTTTTCGGGTGTTCGCAGGTTGTCGGCCACAATGGTGAACCTTGAAGGTACCGAAAGACTTCGCCGTTTTTAGTTTTTGAAAAAGGGAGACAGACCTGAGTGGATTTGACACGGATTAAATTATCTGATGGGATAAATCCTTTGAAACAAATAGTGGAGAATACTTATAAAAAAACCTCCTGACATTTCTGTCAGGAGGTTTTTAAGTAATTTATTATAAACTATTTAACAATGATTTTTTTTGTAGAAATACCATTGATAGTTTCAACATTTACAAAATAGATCCCTGCAGGTAAATTTCTTACCTGCAATTGAGTTTTAAGTGTACCTACATTTTCTGAATAAACAATTTGTCCTGCATTGTTTATTACTTTCATAGAAAGAATTTCGGTTTTGCTATCTATAAACAAAACGTCAGTGGCGGGATTTGGGAACATGATGGCTGATTCAAGATTTTGATTTTCATTAGTTTCGATTCCATCATAAAACCCAGTGGTGATAAGCCTAAAGTGAAAATCGTAATCAGCTTGCCCCCAAATTCCATCAGCAAGGGCAAAAGAACGATTGGCGGCAAGGGTAGCCATAGTTATCTTAACTGTGTCTTCCGGAATGGTGATACCAATAAAGATATCACCCGAAATACCGGAGAGCTCATTGGAATAGTCACGCAAATCAACAACGGTCATTGGGTTTGGATCCTCCACTGTAGCTGCAGGAACAACCTCAAATGGTGTAATAAGATCAGTTCCTGGTCCATTTGATCCAGAGGACCAGACATGGAACATAAAGTTTTTGTTTGGTGGATTACTTTGATCCTCATAGTTTCTAATTAAGCCAGTTACCAGTGCGGTTGGATTTTCAATTGTAAATACCACAGCTGCTCCCTCGCCGGCTAACATAGTTGTATAAAAGGCAACTTCAGGATCGTCATAATATAGGTATTCTCCAGCAATGTATTTGTAATCGTCGGTAATGTTTGTGTTGTTGTTACCTGATGCATCAACAGCTTCAATGTTAAAAACAACCATACTTCCCGGGGATTGTTCAGGTATGGTGAATTCGTAATTTGTACCAACAGTATTTACACCATCTACATATTGTAAATCACCACCATCAACCTGATAGTTGACCTTGGCAGTCTGAATACCTGAAGCATCAATCAATTGCACATTGAAAACATAGTCACCAAGGCTTCCTTCATAGAAAGTTGGGGGTGTAGCATAGCCAATATAAGGTGGTGCATTGTCGACATCACTGGAGGTTATTACGAAGTCATCAAAGTAGATACCATCTACCTCATAACCTCCATCACTATGAAAATAGAGGCGAACTTTAACGTTGCTACTACCTACATAGGCTCCAAGCGAATAGCTGTACTCTTCCCATGGCGTTAGGTGGTCTTCCCCATTAAAAATCCCCAAATCCGCAACATTGGCAAAATCATCATCAGAGGCCTGGACTTTTACCCAGTCGAATTCAATGCTGGTTTCGATGTCGTAAATTGCCCAAAAAGAAACATTTGCAGATAAAATACCTGGATCTGAAAGGTTAACTCCGTTGGCCATAGTACAATAGGTATTCTGGTTACCAGTATAGTTACCAAGCGGGCTATCTGTCATAGAGTGAGTTGCAGAGTGCGACTGTCCTTCGGTTAGTCCCCAAGCCCCGGTAAGGACCCAATTATCCATTCCACTCTCAAAATCATCTTCAAACTCAATGGTCTGACAAAATGATTGTGCGGAAATCGCCATCAGGAAAAGAATGGCTGTGTAAAAAGTAAATTTTTTCATATGCGGTTTTTTTTAAAATGAATTTATGATTGTCAAAGGTAAATAAAAGTTTTAAACAAAATAAAAAAAGGCCTTCTCAGAAATAGAGCAGGCCTTAATTGATGTCAATACAAATAGAATTATTTCACAATAACTTTTCGGGTTACTGATCCCTTTTGTGTATCAAGATGAATGAAATAGATGCCACTCTTTAAATCACTAATATCTATATTGGTGTTATCAGAACCTATCACATTGTCGATCACCACTTGTCCGAGGGAATTTAGGACACGTATTTGCATCATGTTTTCAGCCTTAATGATTAAATAATCACTTGCCGGGTTAGGATAAACCAGGATATCGTTGTCCGCACTAATATCAGCAAAGTCAGTAATTACAATTACAACAGTGTTTGAAGGATCTGATTCACCGGCATCATAAACGGCGGTAACATAATATTCAAATGTGTTGACCGGAAGGTCGGTATCGGTATACTCCTGGGTTTCAACTATTGCAGTGTTAAGTTTAACTCCATCGCGGTATACATTGTATCCCATCAATTCTGAATTTATGTTACGACTTGATTGCACTTTGGTGGCAGGTTGAGCTGCCGGTTTATGCGTGTAGCTTATGTTTTTGGTGCCTTTACCAACAACAGGTTGTGAAGGATTATAAACTATAGGTGATTTTGTAGCCCCAATGGTTACATCGTCTACAAGCAGAATAAATGCATCATTTGAAACACATTGAATTCCAACATATACATTTTGGCCGGCATAGGCGCTCAGATCATAAGTAAACTCGGCCCAATCTTCAACCGGAGCTTCTACATACGAACCGGCTGAGATGATGGTGAAATCAGTAGGGTTAAGTCCTGTGGTTGAAACGCCAACTTTGAATCTTTCAAGACCATACTCATCGGTGTACGATTTTGCCCAGAATTTCAACATGAAACCATCGGCAATATATACCTCGGGAGTAATGAGCCAGTCGTTATTTGGAGGTGCGGTAGCAGCAAAGCAGGCCGCCAGTTTGTCACCAGAATGAGGAATAATATCTGTAACAGCAGGAGTCGTCATCGAAGGGTTGAAGACAATAAACGACTGAGCTTCATAAGCATTTGGCCAGAGAATATCTGTCATTCCATAAGTCGTACTTCCATCCACATCCAGATTAGTCCAGGGAGCAAAGTCGATAGCGAAATCTTCATATGATTCAAAATCATCTGAGAATCCTGATGAAGCTGGTGAATCCCATGTTAGATAAACATCAAGAATATCCACAGTAGCTTGTAGATTGGTTGGAGGGGGTAAAACCGGTGTCCCTTTAACATATACTCCACCAGTGCTGGGATTACCTGCGGTAAATGTGCCGGCGCAACCAGTTTCCACGTCTTGCCAAAAACTGGCCATAAATGGATATCCAGAGGTGATTTCTGTCCAATTATGTCCACCATCCTCACTAATTGAAATTCCCATACCGGCATCTGCATCCATGGCTGATCCGATAATGGTGTTTTCAGTTCCAGGGATTTGTGAAAAATAACGACCAAAAGCAGCTCCGGTGGTACTAAATTCTGTCCAGGTAACTCCTCCATCGTTGGTTTCATTAAGTAGTGGTTCAACTCCAATATCAAGATATGATCTGTATGCAATACCATTCAGTTCATCAAACATAAACGATCCTACTGTTTGCGTTTCACCAAAAGCAGTTAGAGATACATCCCAGGTATAACCCTTATCAGTCGATCTGAAAATTCTTCCCTGATTGGTCCCAAACCAGATATTGTCGCCATAAGCGCAGTAGTTTCCGGTAATTCCGTATTCGCCTGAAGTGGGGGCTGGAATATTGGCTTCAGGAACACGCGTCCATGTTTCACCACCATCGGTAGTGGTATACAATTCATAGTAGTTACCCAGAGGATCTCCTTCTGCAAATCCATTCATCTCATCAAAAAAGTGAATAACATTGGCAAATGAGCCACTACCATAAGCAGTTCCTTTTTTCACCCAGGTTAAACCACCATCCACTGTTTTGTACAATCCCTGATTGGAACCGGTATTGAATACAGCCCAGCAGGTGGTTGCATCGATAGCAAATAATTGAGATAATCCATTACCAGCATTAAACGAACCTGCCTCCCATGATAAACCACCATCAATTGATTTGGTAAAAGCATCGTAGATACTTCCATCAGCATTGATTGGTAATCCCCAAATGACCATATTGTTGTTCATGGCAACAGACATTTGCCCTATTCCTTTTTCATTCGGAAGTCCGGAGTTTACTTGATACCACCCACTTTGACTGAAGGAGGAAAAACAAAAGGTAATTAACATTGACATTAATAAGGTAAATCTTTTCATAATACATACTGTTAGTTAATAAAAAATGAAAGTGTTTCTTATGACAAAGTTAAAAAAACATACTGTATATCTGTTTTTAATTCAAATATTTATAAGTGCTTATTTCATTTTAATAATTTCAAACGATATTTCCCAATATGATGCTGATTTGAAAATTGCAGTTTGTTAACACGCTCAAATTGAGTCCTTACTTTAATTGAGGTATTGCAATAGTGGAATAATTCTTTCGTTGAACGACTATATGGTTGTATAAAGGGAGGTCCTATTGAATGAGAATTTTTTGTGTAGAGCCTCCGTTTTTAGTGTTAAGTTGCAAAATATACACACCTTTATCAAAATAACTTACGTTTATTTCGCTGACCGTGTTATCGAAAACAACCTGACCTGCTGCGTTTATTAGCTGCATTCTGGTGATTTGGGCATTTGAGCCCACATGTAAGATTTTGCTCACCGGATTTGGGTAAACGGAAAAATATTCCAGCTCACCGCTCGCAGATATTCCATTGGTGATGGTAAGAATTACATTTATAGCCACCATGTTGTTCTCACGATCGTTGGTTCTGAGGATAACTGTAGCCTCATAAACATTTGAAACAAGCCCCGTGGCGTCAACATTGATACCTATTTCGAGTTCTTCATCGTGCGATAACTTACCTGCAAAAGGAGTTGTACTTAACCATTGGATAGCTGGAGAGCCCGACAGGTTTGCGCGGATATTCCAATTATAATTCATTTCGGGATTCGTACTCAGATGGCTCCAACCTGTTCCGTTTGAAATCCAGTCTCCATTTTCATTTGCCGGACCGGCATCACATCCGGGAGCATAATGGTTGCCTGCGGCACTCATGCTCCATCCAACCCAAATATCTCTTCCTGTGATTGTTATGGGGGTAATTAGTTCGACCACATTCCAGCCGTATGCAATAGCTGAAAAGTCTTGCTCAAGTAATAATTCTCCCGGACCAGTTGAATAAAGGGTTCCCATGTCGTAAATCTGAATTTTAGCCTCATTCACCGGGTCGTTGATATATACTTCTACCGAACTAATTATCATGCCAATATAGGGTCGTATCATCTCATGTGGAAACATAGAAGAAACATAGTATTCGTATTCAACCGGACTGCCTATTGCTGTAAAGTAATCACCATCGTAATGAAGTATTACATCCTGATTGGTTAAATTGGGTGTCGAAGAATAGTAATCCTGGTTTTTAGGATTAAGATTAGTTAATTTGATTCCAGTAGGAGAGTACTCAGTTTCATTTTGGAAAATATTTGTATTGCTGTTATAGGTAGGAATAATTTCATAAATCAGATCTGATTCTCCCTGGTTGCTCATATTCCTGTTCATGATCACAGATTCATTGGTCTGAAGTGCAATGTTGATTGAGCTTGTGTCAATATTGACAGCAGGGTTTGATAATCCTTGATTGTACACCATAAAAGCCGGATCATCAAAGTAATATTTAGGAATATCTCCCCAGGGTGCCCCCGCATAAAAGTTTACACTACCAATTTGTTTTGTTCCGGGATAACCATTTGATTGCAGACTAAACTGCCATTCTGTAACAGTTGAACCATCAATCTTGAAAATAGCCTTATCTGTATCCAGGTTTATCATCGTTTCGAGTTTAATCCACCTATCATGTGGAAAAGAAAAGTAAAAGGGGGTTGTGGATCCTGCAAATATATAACCGTTTAGGTCGTTTTCGTCTGCACCAAGATATATCTCCCATGCCCATTCAAAACCAGGACTTTCAAAGTGCTGCATATTGATATATCCACCATAGCCCAAGGGGATGTAATACATCACACTGAAAATGTAAGCTCCTGAAGTTTTATCGCCAAGTTTCAGTAATTGATCATTCGAATCGCTAATCATGCATGCCTGAGTGGGACTGAAACTTGTTTCGTTTGTCACAAGTCCGTCTTCATTTCCACCAGGATCATCAGACCAGGTAGTCCACCAATCCGGATTAGCCTGAGATGCCAGCTTAATACCACTGGTATAGCTTTCCATGTCATCAAAGAATAAATAACTAAATCCTGCTTCGATGCTTACATCATCAATACCTGCCAGATCACCATCAGTACCACTATATTGCCACGCAATTTTAAATGCCTGATGGTTATATAAACTAAGATCGATAGAAACTAAATTCCATGCCCAGCTGGCTGAAGGATCAATTCCGTTAACAGCATTCCAGATTTCAATCCAGGTATTTCCTCCATTCGTTGAGAGAAGGCACTTTAATGTGGCATTGTTTAGCCATGGGCCACTAACTCCAGCATAAAAATTCAGGGATAATGGATACTCTCCTGTTGGAGTAATTTCTGGTGAAATAATCCATTCATCCTGATATTCAGTAGCCCAGGGGATCATCGCTGAAAACTTACTTAACGAATCAATTTCATTAAAATTGCTATTTTCAGGATTAAGCTGACTCCATGTATTGTTTGCATTCGCAACTACCTGATTCCACCCTAATGGTAGAAAATCATTGTCAAAACCTTCCTTAAGATAAATATATCGGGAGATATTTTGTTTAATGCTTACCACCTGATACTTTGTTGTTTGGTTGCTCTTCATAGGAGACACCTGTGCTTTTTTTCTGATCGGGTTTTGAGCCATATTATTCGCATGAACAGTAAATAATATGATTGTAACTGTTGCAAAAATGCGTATTGATTTTTTCATAACTTACTTATTGATTTATTATAAAACCAGAGAATTAGGGCGGAAACCAACCCAATACCGAAAATGACCATCCAGATACTGTTGGGGTGAAAGGTGTTCCAGAGATATTGAGTGAATTCATTTTCAGTGAGATGAAGGGCCCGGGCTGTTTCTTTAAAATATTCCTGTTTGGTCCAATTTTCATTATTGAGGAGGTTTTTTTCTGCAATTGTCTTGAGTACCATGGTGTGTTTATCAGAGAGTTGCTGATAAACACTTCCCGAAATCCATCCGGCACCCAGGTTGCCAATGAACATGGGAATAAATGAATACCCCATATAGAGTGCCTTTTTGTCCGTTGGCGCAATGTGTCCGATGTATTCGGTAATTTTGGGTGAGGCGGCCATTTCCCCAATCGAAAAAATAAACATAGCCGCCATAATAAAGAGCACATTTTGTGTGTACAATGTTAAGGCCATTCCGATGGAGGCAACAAGGAATCCCGTAATCATGCTGTTGAGGGCTTTCCATCGCATGACCACCGTCGAAACAATCAACTGAAATGCCACAATAAACAAGGCGTCAAAATTGGTGATGAATTCAGCGTCCAGTTGCTTGCCATCGGAATAATGTCTGGCAACAAAAGGGATATTTTCCAGGAAGAAATTCAGCAATACTGTTGTGTCGACCCATTGAGCGATAAACACCGGGAGGGTAAAAAACAGCTGTAGGTACATGATCCAGAAACCGGCAACGATCATCAAAAAAATGACAAACCGAAAATCGAGAAGGACCTCCCAGATGTGTCTGAAAACAATTTTCATGGAGTCAGCAAATGAATTACTTGTACGGGTGGTTTCGGGTTCTTTATAGAATTGTAGTAAAATCAGGTTCAGGACGATCACTCCGGCGGAAACCCTGAAAATCAGAGTGTAATCGGCTCCTTTAAAAAATAAGGTAATCAACGGACCTAGAAATGAGCCAATATTGACCATCATGTAAAAAATACCAAACCCGATGGAGGCTGTTTTATCGTTGGTGGTTTTGGCAATGGTTGCCGAAATCACCGGTTTGAACAAGGCAGCACCCACGGCGAGATAAATATACATCAAGAAGGTCCCGACAAAGGTTGAAAACATGGGCAACAAAATAAAAGCACTGGCATAAATAGCAAAGCTGAAGGTGAGCACCCTTTTGTAACCGTATTTATCGGCGATGGCTCCTGTAATTACAGGGAGAAAATATAATATCCCTGTTCCAACACCCATAATCCAGCCCTTTTGCGCCTGGGTGAACTCTAGTGCACCCGTTTCGGAAGTTCCGGTCAGGTAGTTGGCGAACAACATAAAAAACCCATACCAGGCCATCCTTTCGAACAGTTCCAGCGTATTGGCCACCCAAAATGTACGTGGATATTGTTGTATCGTGGTGGTTATTTTTCCCATTCTTTTTTTTTGCATCGAAGATACTATTTTAGCCAAAACGGCTGACTTTCGTCTATCACCCTTTTTTTTGTATGTGATATCGGGTGCAGACTTCATTCACATCCCAATTTGGTCGTTGAGAAAAGGATGGAGATTGGCGACTCATTCCTGAATAAAAAAATAGGGGGCGATTCGCTGAAAAATGGAATCGGTGATTAATGGCACCTGATGCAACTGATCCAAAGAGCTGAAAGATTTGATCTTTTTTCTGGTGTCGATAATCGATTTTGTTGTCTCATAGTCTAAATAAGGATGGCGCAACAGTTCCTTAAAAGTAACCGCATTGAGTTCTGTTTTGTTGATCAATAGCGTGTCGATGGAAATGAAAAGAAGAATTTTTTCATAGGTTTCAGGTTTCATACCATATACTTCGGGCAGTTGCTCGACTTTGTGGAATCCTCCAAGCAGGGTTCTGTAATCAATCACACGTTTGGCCAGCCACGGGTTTATGCCCAGGTTATTCTCCAAAACTCCGGCATCAGCGCTGTTGATTTCTGTAGGGAGTAAACGTTTTGATTCCGTTTTGATAAATTTCGGGTTTTCTTTGGCTGGTTTTGTTTGATAGGGTGATTTTATTTGGATATAAGGTTCAATAAGTTGGTATTCTGCATCAGAAATAGAATAGAGTTTTTTCACGTCTTCCTTTCGGTAAAACTTGCCTCCTTTGGCTTCGTAGTTTTTGATGTTTTTTACCTGTGTGGGTGTGAATCCCATTTTTAACCAAATTTCGTCAGGGAGTTTGTTTGGATCGAATGGAATGGGTTTGATTTTTTGCAAAGCGATTTCCATTTCCAGCATTCCTGAGTTCTGAAGGTCTTCGATGTATATAGAATCGCGTTTGGATTGTTGGATTTGTTTAAAGGCCTCTATTTCATTTTTAAAAGCTTCGAGGTGGGTATTTTGCCTGGGGGAAACAAACAATGGCATGAGCAGATTGGCCAAAAGCAATACCAGAACAATGATGGTAAGAACCAATATGCCATATTGTTCACTTTTATTCAAACTGAAAAAGGGAAGAAACCAATGTTTTATTCTGGAAAGCATGTTTGAACAGGTTTTTGTACCCACAAAGTTAATTAACCCGTTCAGAAAAGCAAGTGCTGAAGTTAATTATTGAATAATCCGGTATTGCACTGTGACTTAAACCTATGCCCAACTCCGTCTCTTTCCTGCCTTACTTAAATCTTTTGATTTCCCCGGCCCTGAGCTTTTTTTGATAAGCTTTTAAGTCGGCCCTGACTTCCGGGAGCAGGATTAACAACCCGATGATATTTGGGAAGGCCATGCTGAGAATCATCATATCAGAAAATGCAATTACCGAACCCAGGTTAGAGGAAGATCCGATGATGATGAAGATTAAAAACAGTGAAAAATAGGTGTATTTAACCACATTGCGGTTTCCGAAAATCTTTTGTCCTAAATCTCCGAACAAATAGTCAAATCCTTTAAGACCATAATACGACCAGGAAATCATGGTAGAGAAAGCAAAAAGAAAAATCGCGAAAACCAGAATATACGGAAACCAACTGAACACGGTTCCAAAGGCCATGGATGTAAGCTGGGCACCCTCAAATCCCAGTGGGTTTTCGTAAGTGCCGGTATATATCAGTACCAAAGCAGTCATGGTACAAATCACCACGGTATCGATAAAAGGTTCGAGCAACGAAACATATCCTTCTGTCACGGGTGTGTTGGTTTTAACAGCTGAGTGGGCAATGGCTGCAGAACCAACGCCGGCCTCGTTTGAAAAGGCTGCACGCTGGAAACCTACAATTAATACCCCGATTATACCGCCTTTGATGGCATCGGCTCCAAAAGCCCCCTTAAATATCAAAAGGAGGGCGTCGCCTGTATGTTGAATATTCATAAGAACAATGACCAGTGCCGTTCCTACATAAATAAAAGCCATAAACGGAACGATTTTGTCGGTAACCCTGGCAATTCCTTTAATTCCTCCGATTATCACCACAGCTACCAAAATAGCCAGGATAAGGCCGAAATAGGCACCATAACCTGCGATGTCAGGTACAATATAGGCCAGTTGGGCAAAAGCCTGGTTGGCCTGAAACATATTCCCCCCGCCAAATGAACCTCCAATAACAAGGATGCCGAAAACAAACGACAGCACCATGCCCAGACCTCCAAGACCTTTCTTTTTTAAACCATCGCGCAAATAGTACATAGGCCCCCCGGAAACAACGCCATTGGAATCAATTTCGCGGTATTTTACTCCTAGCGTACATTCTGTAAATTTCGAAGCCATACCCAGCAATCCGGCAACAATCATCCAGAAAGTGGCTCCCGGCCCGCCAATAGAAATGGCAACTGCAACACCTGCAATGTTACCGAGCCCTACAGTAGCCGAAAGTGCCGTAGTAAGCGCCTGAAAATGCGTTACCTCTCCTTTGTGTTTCGGGTTGTCGTAGACTCCTTTAATGAGTAAAATAGCATGTTTAAATCCCCGAAAATTGATAAAACCAAGTACTAAACTGAATGTAACAGCACCAAAAATTAACCAAATTACGACCAAGGGAATCTTTGTCTCCAGGGGCACTCCATCGGGACCCAAAACCGGCTTTCCAAGATCATCATAGATGATGGGATCGTACAGATCCATCGATTTAAATGGATCCCAGAACAACACAACAGCCAATCCATCTACAATGGGAGTAAAAGCGTTGTCGATGCGTTGACTAATAGTCAGGTCATCCACATTCTCCACCCTGTCTTCCACCGCTATGCCCTGTTGGGCAACAAACAAAGTATCGCCGTTGGTTTGACTTTTGGCCGGAACCGATGATAAAAACATTGAAAATAAACTGATCAGCAGGAAAATAATGGTACTTTTTTTATTCATTTTGACGCATTTTCAAACGTTAAACTTTAAAATGGAATGCAATGATAATAAAAAATGGTTGTTTGTCAGTTGATTTACCACCTCAAACATTGAAAATAACGTTATGAGTTCCCTGTTTTGAATTATAAAATCAAACTGTATCTTTGGCTTGTTCCAAATCAACAATAAAATACCACCATGAGAATCGCGATCTTACTATTAAATGAAGGCAGGGGCAGTGGCGAAGTGGCGCGTGAACATGTAAAGCATTTATTGGCTCTGGGCCACACGGTTTATTTTCTGTACCCTGGTAACATCAACGGAATCGACGGGGCTGTGAATATTGATGTTAAGCTACATACCGATGTTTATCCTGTGCATGAGTACCTGCCTTCAGCCGGGGAAAATCAAAAACAAGTGGCCCGTATGGATGTGGATGAGATGAGTCGCTATGCGCATGATTATGAGTTGGCTTTGGATAAAATAGCAGGTGAGACCGATATCATTATCGGACACCACGCCAATGTGACCGCTGTCGCAGTGCAACGGGTGGCACAAAAATTCAACAAACCCTATGTAATTTTCGTGCATGGAACAGGTATTGAACCACGTCATCATGGACTTTGGGATGATGGAAACTGGATACTTATCGAAGAAGCGATCATCAAGGCAAATGGTATTTTGGTGACTACCGAATACGTTCGTGATGTTCTGGTTAAACCCCTGGTGAACCTTCCTGACGATCGGTTTTTAATTTTGCCTTGTGGTGTGGACTTAATGGCCTTTCAACCTCAGAAATATGGAGAGGTAAAGAAAAAGTATCAGTTAACAGGCGATTATGTCATCTGTCCGGGAGTTTTGACTTTGTCCAAAGGACCAATGAATGTGGTAGAGGCCTCTAAACACTTTGCCGATCTGGCTCAAACCATTTTTATAGGAGAAGGCGAATTAGGCCCGGTTTTGGAAGCGAACCTGAGTGCACGGGGAAAGTTGCTGGGTTTTGTTTCTTCTATAGAAAAAGCTCAGTTGATCAATGGAGCCGCCATCCTGACCGCGGCACCTGAAAAGTTGGAGCATTTTGGAATAATCTATGTTGAAGCACTGGCCAGTGGTGTGCCGGTCGTGGCTTATTCAGGTGGCGGTGTCGATAGCATTGTTACATCGGGAGTGGGCATTTTAACCGAACGAAATCCTGAAATTTTAGGCCAAACCATCCGGCGGTTGCTTCAGGATGTTGCTTTACGTAAAAAACTGTCGGTCAACTGTAGGGAAAGAGCAGAGAATAATTATGATTACCATCAGTTGGTTAGCAAGCTGGCTTCCTGGTTGCAGGGATTTTTGTGATGTCCTTGTATAGCTGGCTTACATTTATAGTTATGTGCTTTTGAACACCACCTAAGTTACTTGCTGTAATCACCCGGCCTAAACCATTCAAAGAGTTCCTCTTCCTGTGTATTCCATCCAAGAAGCCAGGCTGTCAACCGGTCTACTTTTAGGATTTCCATGTCGTAACCCACCCTGAGCATGATGTCGTCAGGATAGAGCTCTGTGGCTTTGGTCTGTTTTTCACGGGTTTGGGCATAGGTAGTGTACAGATCCCAAGCTCCGTATATATGTAAAATTTCGTGGGCAATGATCGATGTTACCGGCATTCCGGCTCCATTATCGTATCGCTGATAAACCAATAGCCCTTCCAGAAAATATTTCTTTTTGCTCATTCCTTTTGCATATCGCATGGCGTAAGAAATCCCATCTGCACGGGCAAATACAACCACATGTAACTTCTTGTTGTGGTATTTCTTCGACATTTTGCGGTAAGCATGCCGTGCATTGCGATAGCCCGCTTTTTTTACTACATTGCCTATCCAATCCACTCTTTCATTGCCACTTCCTGTGCCTGATGAAATGCTGTCGAACAATATATTTTTCCCTTCAACAAGTTCATCTGTATGGAAATACAATGTCGTTTTCCATCGGTTGGCCTGACTAATAAGCCATTGTTGGGCTTGCTGCAATGACCCCAGCATCGTCGCTTTCTCTGAAAATGACCATGGATTGTCTTCTGTTTCAACAAAACAATACACTGTTTGTACCGTATCGCGTAGCTCGCCGGCGCTTCCTGCCTTCCAGCGATCGCCAGGTTGAGCTGTTAAACTAAGACCTGACAGCGAAAGAAGTAGCGAGAAGAGTTCAATTATTTTTTTGCGATAATTACCCATAAAAGACAGGTGATAACATGTTAACTAGTCGTAATGAAAAGTTCCATATTCCGACTGAATGGTCAGCTGTTTTTCTTCGGACGCTTCTACATGGCCAACAATTCGGGCATCAATACCAAAGGATTTAGAAATGTCAATCAACTCCGGCGCAACATGTTTAGGAACATACAATTCCATTCGATGGCCCATGTTGAATACTTTGTACATCTCTTTCCATTCGGTTCCCGATTGTGCTTGTATCATTTTAAACAAGGCGGGAGTGGGGAAGAGGTTGTGCTTTATTACATGGAGATTTTCGATAAAGTGAAGCACTTTCGTCTGAGCACCTCCGCTACAGTGAATCATGCCGTGGATAGAAGACCGGTGGCCCTCAAGCATGGATTTAATTACAGGAGCATAGGTACGCGTGGGTGAAAGCACCAATTTGCCGGCATCCATGCCTTTCACGGGACTTGGAGCCGTGAGCTTAAGATTCCCTGAATAGGCCAGGTGTGCAGGAATACCTGGATCGAAGCTTTCGGGATATTTCGCAGCGATGTCATGGTTAAAAACATCGTGACGTGCTGAAGTAAGTCCGTTGCTTCCCATGCCGCCATTGTAAAAATTTTCATAATGAGCCTGACCATCAGATGCCAAACCAACAATGACATCGCCTGGTTGGATGTTGGTTTGGATGATATTCTTACGCAATGTCCTGGCGGTAACGGTGGTGTCGACAATGATGGTTCTTACCAAATCGCCCACATCTGCTGTTTCGCCACCCGTCAGGTGCATGTCAAGACCGAGGCCGCGCATGTTTTCCAGAAATTTTTCCGTACCATTGATTATGGCTGCAATTACCTCACCGGGTATCAGGTTTTTATTTCTTCCTATGGTTGATGAAAGCAATATCCCGTCGGTGATGCCCACGCAAAGCAAGTCATCCGTATTCATGACGATGGAATCCTGCGCAATGCCTTCCCACACGCTGAGGTCGCAGGTTTCTTTCCAATAAAGGTAAGCCAATGAAGATTTTGTCCCGGCACCATCCGCGTGCATCACATTGCAATAATCCGGGTCGTTGCCCAGATAGTCGGGTATTATCTTACAAAACGCGTTGGGGAATAGTCCTTTGTCCAGGTGCCTGATGGCCTCATGCACATCTTCCTTTGAAGCAGAAACACCTCGCTGCAAATACCTTGATTCTTCGTGATCGGTCATAAGTTGGTTTTCTCTGTGCTGATAACCCGGCATACAAAAAATGCTGTTAACACCCGCGATGGTCCTAATCTATGGTTAGTTTATGTGTTTTGGTGTTGAAATTATATTTGCCAAACTGTTTCATTAGCCCGTCACCAAACACCAGCCCATAATTAAGTTTATAAGTCACCTTAAGTTGCACATCGTTGATGGTTACACTGCCAATGGTGATTTCTTTGATATTGATTAAAGCCCTGTCGGCGATGGTGTTGTTGGCCAGAACTTTCTCAGGATCCCCTTCGAAGTTTTCCTTGCTAATGGCTCCCCATTTCAACAGATCCATGGCCTTGTCCAGCGAGATCATCGGATCGGCCCCTTTGTCAAAAGCGAAAGCTTCGTTATACCCATTGATAATACAGGTGGAGAGATAGGTTCCTGTTCCGCCTTGTTCAGTAAAAAGTACCGAGTTATCATCGGGGTCGGTTACGATGTTGATGTCAACGATATCCAAATTGGTTCCAGCCGGGACGTAATCTTTGCGCAACACCCTGAATTCTGAACGCCTGTTCATTTGATGGGCAGCTTCTTTTTCACTTTCAGAGGTAAGCGAGTTGATATATTCTTCGTTAAGGACAGATCCTTCTTTAAACAGGAATCCTTCTCTGATCTTGTCACTTTTAAGTTTAAGCGGCACACGTTCCCCATAGCCTTTTGCCACCAGGCGTTGTGGGTCGATACCCCTGATGATCAGGTAATCGACAACTGATTGAGCCCTGCGTTGCGACAAGATGTCGTTGCGTTCGTCGCTGTCGCGGAAGTCGGTGTGCGAAGCCAGTTCGATCACCAGGTTGGGATTGTCGCGCAGGGTTTGAACAAGACCTTGCAGTGAATCTTCATACTGTGGTTTAAGATCCCATTTAGCCAGGTCATACAGGATTTCAGGTAACATGATGGGTTCTGCCGGGATTGGTTGAAGCATGAAGTTCTTCTCAAAATCTTTACTGAATTCAACACCAACGGTTGTGAAACTTCCTTTGACATTGAAATAGTTCGGTTTTGTAACGATTACATCATAGGTGGTGTTTGGTTCCAGTTGGCTTTTGCCAAAGGAGTAAAAACCCTTGTCGTTTGTTCTGGTTGAGACAGACGAACCTGATGAGCCAACCATCTGCACGGTAGCATCTTCCACGAAAAGCAGGGTGCGGTCGTCTTTCACGGTTCCCTTCAAAGTGAACTCCAACGGAGGTTGAATAAAATACCAAATATCTTCCAATCCACGTGTTCCCTTTCGGTTTGAGCTTAGAAACCCATATTCATCCCTGGGGTGAAACACAATTCCAAAATCGTCGGAGGTGGAATTAATGGGATACTTTAAATTTTTAGGGGAGCCCCATTTGCCGGCTGTATCGATGGTTGTGACAAAAATATCCAAACCGCCCATGCCACCGTGACCGTCACTGGCGAAATAAAGCGTGGTGTCGTTGCGTAAAAAAGGAAACAGTTCATCTCCGGGTGTGTTTACTACATCTCCAATATTCAATGGACGGCCAAAACCGTCACTTTTACTGTCGCGGTAAGCCACCCAGATATCGTTACCTCCTATTCCACCACGCCTGTTGGCTGAGAAATATATGATTAGTTCACTTTTGCTAATGGTAGGTTGCCCTATTGTTGACAGGGTATCGATACCTTTAATATCCACCATCTCCGGATCGGACCAGTTGCGTCCGCTGCGTTTTGATGTATACACCTGACAACCCGATTCAATTTGTTCCGTGTTGGGGCAACGGGTAAAATACATGGTATTAAATTGCGAATTGAAGGTGGCAGAGCCCTCATTGCCTTTGGTGTTGATGGTTTCTGAATTGTCCAATGGTACCGGTGTGGACCATTCATCTTTCCGGTCTGTTTTGGCAACAAACAAATCGCTAAAACTCTGTCCTGTCCATTTGTCCGTATCTTTTCCCTGAGTCCCTTCGCGGGTGGATGTGAATGCAATTTCGTTATAGTTTTCGCTTGTATAGGCAGGAGCAAAGTCAGCCTCTCGCGAATTGATATTTTTTATGTTGGTGACTTCATATTTAGATGGGTTCTCAATCCATTCCTGCACCAGGAGTGTAGTTTCTGCACCTCTTTTGCCCCTGGGGTCATCCGGCACTCTTTCGGTATAGGCATTGTATTGTACAATGGCTTCAGCAAAATCTCCACCAATTTTTAACGCATCGGCATAGCGCAACAATATCTCCGGGTTTCTTTTATCGTATTCGTTCTTTATCAATCGTTTGTACGATGCTTCGGCCCGATTATAATTTCCGGTAAGCCGATAGCATTCGGCCATCTGGGCTGTAATCCGGTTCTTTTCTTCCTTGTTTTTTTTAACTTTTGTGTAGGCTTTTTTATATTTATCGATGGCTACGGTATACTGTTGTTTCGAAAAGGCTTCATCTGCACTTTTAGCAGGATTACGTTGGGCGCTTAAAAGAATAGGGAAAACCAGCAACAGCATAAGAAGCATAGATGCGGAAAACAGTTTATTCATAGGGGCCATAGTTTTTTATCGTTAATCTTTAAACGGATTCAATTGATAATTATTGGATGATGTCCTCTTCTTTGGCATGGGATTCTTCTTCTTTGGTACCAGGTTCTGTATTTTGAGCGATGAGTGGTTCATTTTCCTTTTTCAAAGAGTTTTTGTATGACTCCAGCCGCTTTTCCCGGTCCAGCTTGTCAGCCTCCCTGTTGATTTCTGTTTTAATATCCTCGGAAGCGCGCTTAACTTCGTTAATAAACTTCCCCAATCCCCTTGCAATTTCAGGAATTTTACCGGGACCAAATACCAATATCACGGCCAATACGATTAGAAATATTTCGCCCGATCCCAGATCAAAGAAAAGTAGTGTCAATTGAGATTGATTTAATGATGCGAGCAAAATTACAAAAAAAAGTCCCGCTGCGACAGCAACGGGACTTTAGAACTTTTTAAAGATTCTATTATTTCTTCCCTTTTCTCGCTGTTTCAGCTTTCAGCTTCATTTCGCGTTCTTCTTTATCACCCTTAAGTAAGTCGTATGCAAGAGGACTCGCCGTAAATACGGATGAGTAGGTTCCTATCACAATTCCAATCAGCAATGCAAAGATAAAACCGCGGATCACTTCACCACCAAAGACAAAGATAACCAATAAAACCACAATGGTTGTTCCCGAGGTGTTCATGGTACGGGCTAAGGTGCTATTCAAACCTTCGTTCATATTGCGCAAGATGGTGTGTTTTGGGAACAATTTGACGTTTTCACGGATACGGTCGAAAATAATCACCGTATCGTTGATGGAGTATCCAATGATCGTAAGGATGGCTGCGATAAATGCCTGATCGACTTCCATATTAAATGGCAACAAGCCATAAAATATAGAGAACATCCCCATGGTGATGATGGTATCATGCGCCAATGCGGCCACACCGGCCACACCGTATTGCCATTTTTTAAACCGGATAGCGATGTAGATGAAGATAATAATCAGGGCAAAGAAAATGGCCATATAGGCTTTGTTGCGGATGTCATAGGCAATGGTTGGACCTATTTTCTGTGAACTCAGAATCCCAAGCAGTTTATTTTCACCTTCGGTATCTGATGAAAAATCCACATAACTCAATTCTTTAGAAAATAGCCCTTTTAATCCCTCGTACAATTTTTTCTGAATGATGCCGTCTACTTCCGGGCCATCCGATTCAATCATAAATTTTGTGGTCACTTTTATCTGCGAATTGGCTCCAAAGGTCTTAATTTCAGGTGCCATATTATCAAATTGGGCAGTAAGCGCCCCACGGGCTTTTTCTGCGTCAATATCCTGGTCGAACCTGACTACATAGGTTCTGCCTCCTGTAAAGTCGATACCATAGTTAAGACCTCTAAAGGTAAGCGAGGCAACACTGATTAAAATGAGAAAACCAGAAAAGATATACGCTTTTTTACGGCTCTGAATAAATTTATAACTGGTATTTGCCAATACGTTGGCGGTGAATTTGGTTGAAAAGTTCACCGTTTTATTGGTGCGTTCCATCCATAAAAAGATCAAACGGGAGATAAAGATGGCGGTGAACAATGACGACAGGATACCAATGATCAGAGTAGTTGCAAATCCCTGAACAGGTCCGGTACCAAACACATACAATACAATACCTGTTAAGAGTGTGGTTACGTTCCCGTCGATAATGGCCGAATAGGCGTTTTGATACCCATCGGTAATGGCGAGTCGCATGCCTTTTCCTGCCCTGATTTCTTCTTTAATACGCTCGTAAATAATAACGTTGGCATCTACAGCCATACCTAAGGTTAGCACAATACCTGCCATACCGGGGAGCGTAAGGACGGCTCCCAAAGAAGCCAGGATTCCAAATAGGAAGAAGATATTGGTGATAAGTGCGGCACTGGCCACCATACCGGCCCGGTTATAATATACAATCATGTACACCAGAACAAGGATGAAGGCAAGAATAAAGGAGTTCATACCCGCTGATACGGCTTCGCGACCCAAAGATGGGCCTACCACGGCTTCTTCAACAATTCGTGCGGGAGCAGGTAGCTTCCCGGCTTTTAGTATGTTTGCAAGGTCCTGGGCTTCATTTAAATCCATGGAACCTCCCGAAATGGAAGAGCGGCCATTGGGAATTTCGCCATTAACAACCGGATAAGAATATACATAATTGTCGAGCACGATGGCTATTTGTTTTCCAATGCTTTCACCAGTTAATCTTTTCCAGACTTTAGCACCTTGACCATTCATCTGCATATCAACAGATATCCCACCATTTTGATCGTAATCCTGACGGGCGTTTTCAATTACGTCGCCACCAAGAGCTGCAGCACCGTCGCGGTAACTGGCTTTAAGGGCGATCAGCTCAAGAAGATCAGGAGTCCTTGGATCCGGTTTTACCGACCAGACAAATTTAAGGTCACGGGGGAAAATGTCAGATACTTTTTTAAGCATCTGGTTGATACGTGCCGTGTCTTTAATGGCCGCGATACCAACACGGGCAGTTGCTCCCGGTGTCATTCTTCCTGACTCATCCTGAAAATAGGAAGGTTGCAGGTAAGCATAAAGCGGATAGTTTTTTGCCCGTTCGGCGATAGTCACTTCTGAACTCTCGTTCGTTGTATCGGCTTCAAGTTTTTCCAGAAGTTTGTTGGCAGAGGCTTCGGTGCTGTCAGGTGTTTTTATTTCGTTTTCCGGAGTTTGATTGTCACCATTGGCTGCTATTTCTTCAGAAACGGTTGTCTTTAGATTGATTGAGCTATCTGCAAGTGCTTCTTCCTCGAGTACAATCTCAGCCTTTAACAGAGCATTGGCTTCATCAAAGTAGGTATACAGATCCGAGAAGTTATAGGTTTCCCAAAATTCAAGTTTTGCAGTGCCCTGAAGCAACTTACGAACACGTTCCGGATCTTTGATGCCGGGAAGCTCAATCAGGATTCTTCCTGTGGTAGCTAACCGCTGGATATTGGGCTGAGCCACGCCAAAACGGTCGATACGGGTGCGAAGAATCTGATAAGAACGGTCGATGGCATCATCGGCTTCAGACTTTATTACCTTCAATACTTCCTCATTGGTCGAGTTGGTGGTAATACCTTTGTCTTTAAACTCGTACAGAAAGATAGAGGCTAACCGGGCATTGGGATCCAGTTCATTAAACGATTCACCGAACAAGGTCACAAAACCCTTATTGCTGTTCTTTTGCTTTTCATGTGCCAATTTCATGGCTTGCACAAACACAGGATCCTTGCTGTTCCCTGAGAGAGCTGTCACAATATCGCCCACTGATACTTCCAGTACCACGTTCATACCCCCTTTTAGGTCGAGACCCAGGTTGATTTCCCTTTCCTTGGCTTGCCTGTAGGTATATTGATCGACCAGGATGTTATAAACAACCACGTTGTCAATACTGTCGAGATAATATTCTTCTCTGGCCCGTTTAATGGAGTCAAGAATAAATATTTCCTTGATTTCATTTCCCGCGGCAAGCTCCTTTGCATTTTGCGATGCCACTTCATGTTGTGCATATTCTTTGGCCTTTTGTTCGACACGCATGGTGACGAAGGTAAAGCTCAATTGATATAAACACACCAGGGCAAACGCAATGGCAAAAAATTTGATAGCTCCTCTGTTCTGCATTTGAGATGATTTATTAATGATTTAACTGTATTTTTTTAAGGGTGCAAAAATAGTATAATATTTGAGAATTAACAATTTTGCTTACATTTAATAAGGTGCAACTTCTACCCCAATGCCAACCGATGTGGCCGGGGGCGCTTTTATACAGTAAAAAGTGGTTGGTTAAAGTTTATTGCCTTTCTTCTTACCGGGCAGTTAACCACTTCCATATGACACCATAGCTGATTTTTTTGCCATACATCAGGATTCCTGTTTTATATATTTTGCCTGCAACCCAGGTGCTAAAAATAAATCCTGCCACCAGAAGTCCCATCGAAAGTAAAATCTCCCAGACAGGCACACCAAACGGAATGCGCATCATCATGGTAATGGGTGAGGTAAATGGGATCATCGACATCCAGAAAGCCAAACTGCTGTCGGGTTGATTGATGATGACACCCGACATGGCTACGGCCAGGATGAGAGGTATGGAAACGGGAAGCATAAACTGTTGTGTGTCGGCATCGTTGTCAACGGCACCGCCTATGGCTGCAAAAAGAGATGCGTACAACAAATAACCTCCCAGGAAATAGAATATAAAACTTAATGTCATTACCATAAAATTGACACTCCCAAGTGTTTCGGTGATCATCATCATCGGGTCCATTTGGCTGCCTCCGTCGTTCACCTGGCCCATCATCGCAGATTGGGTCCCCATCATTTCCAATGTGGAGCTATCACCACTGATAAACATGACCTGTACAATGCCAACAATAATTAAGGTGAGTACAATCCAGAGCATAAACTGAGTGAGCCCCACCAGCGCGATACCAACAATTTTACCCATCATCAGTTGAAACGGCTTGACAGAAGAAATAATAACTTCTACAATGCGGTTTGATTTTTCTTCAATTACGCCCTTAAGAACCTGTGCACCAAACATAAAAATGAAAAAATAAATCATGATACCGGCAAAGATGGACAGTCCTACTTCCACTTCTGTATTGCTTTTTTTCTCAATTCCTCCTTCGTCAACCTTGATGCTGACCAAATTGATATCTACCTTGGCCGATTTGATGATTTCAGGATCGATTCCCGAAGCCAGTAGTTTTTTGTTCTCAACGGTTTGTTTCATGATCGATTTAATGTAACTGGTTACATTTAAACCGGGTTGTTTTGACGAAAACAATTCTGCATTCACAGGAATATTGAGTTCAGGCAACGGAATGTAAAGCAGAAGATCTCCTTTTAAATTTAACGCCTGGTTTTTTTCTTCCTCCAGACCCTCGAACACGTGATAGAATTTGATGTTATCCTCATCTTGAAATTTCTCAAAGAACCATCCTGTTTCGTCCAAAACGGCGATGCGTTTTTCTGTGGCTTCGCTCCAACTGGCTAAAAATACGGGAAGAATAATCATGGCAGCCATGAGGACAGGACCCACGATGGTCATCACGATAAAAGACTTTTTCTTTACCCTGGTGAGGTATTCCCGTTGGATGATGAGTAAAATCTTATTCATACTCTGAATTATTTAGGACTGACTTCGCGGATGAAAATATCGTTGAGAGAGGGAAGAACCTCTTGAAATTTAAGTATTTCTGCTTGCTGAATGAGGTGTTGCAAAAGCAGGTTCGAAGTGGCATTGTCTGATAGTTTAACTTGCGTCACCAGGTGGTTGTTCTTCGGCTGGGTAGAAATGATGTGGCATAGACCCTCAGGAAGCATCAATGCCTTGGATGACTTGTATTCTACTTCGTAGGTCTGGGTTTTATACCGTTGCTTAATGTCATTAATTTCGCCCGAGAGAATGTTTTTGCTTTGATGTATCAACGTGATTTGATCGCAAATTTCTTCTACAGAGGCCATGTTGTGGGTGGAGAAGATGATGGTGGAACCTTCGTTTTTTAGATTGATAATCTCTGCTTTAAGCAGGTTCACGTTGATGGGGTCGAAACCGCTGAAAGGTTCATCAAAGATGAGCAACCTGGGTTGGTGCAGTACAGTGACGATAAATTGTACTTTCTGTTGCATTCCCTTCGAAAGTTCTTCTACTTTTCTGTTCCACCAGCTATCCATTTCAAATTTCCCGAACCAATGCTTTAATTTTACGGTAGCGTCATGCTTCGACATGCCTTTTAAACGTGCCAGATAAACCGCTTGTTCTCCCACCTTCATCTTTTTATACAACCCCCGTTCTTCGGGTAAATAGCCAATTTGGCTGGCATCAGAAGGCTGCATGGGTTTACCGTTGAGCAGGATTTCTCCCTGGTCTTTTACGGCAATCATGTTGATGATGCGGATCAGGGTGGTTTTACCGGCACCATTGGGGCCAAGCAAACCAAAAATAGATTGCTCCGGAACCTGAATCGTTACGTCATCCAGGGCTTTGTGATTGTCAAAGCTTTTTGAGATGTGGTTGGCTTGAAGTGTCATCATAGGCTTAGGCGAAAAATTCCCTCATCCGGTCGAAGTAGCTTTTGTCCTTGGCCGTTGGATTTGGTTGAAAATTAGGGGACTTTTGAAGTTCTTCGAGAATGATTTTTTCTTTGTCGCTCAACACCCGGGGGGTCCACACGTTGATATTGACCAGCAAATCACCTTTGCCATAGCCATTTACATCTGGAAGGCCCTTTCCTTTCAGCCTGAGTACTTTTCCTCCCTGGGTTCCGGGGGCAATAGCGATGCGGGCTTTGTTGTCGATGGTTGGGATTTCAACCGAACTTCCGAGTGCGGCATCAGCAAAATTGATGAACAGATCGTACATCAGGTTGTTTCCATCGCGTACCAAATCAGGATGCTCCTTTTCTTCGATGAGGATAATTAAATCTCCGGGAACCCCGCCACGTGCCCCAGCATTTCCTCGTCCATTGATGGAAAGCTGCATGCCTTCTGCCACACCTGCCGGAATTTTAATGGTTACAACTTCTTCACCTTTGTCAACTCCATTGCCATGGCAGGTCTTACACTTGTTGGTTATTATCTCGCCTATACCTCCGCATTGAGGACAGGTAGAACTGGTTTGCATTTGACCAAGGAAAGTGTTGGTTATTTGCGACACCTGGCCACGTCCGTGGCAAGTGGGGCAGGTGGTCGGGGAACTGCCCTTCTCTGATCCCGATCCATGACATTCAACACATTCGATATATTTGTTGAGTTTGATTTTTTTCTCTATGCCATAAGCTATTTCTTCAAGCGACAGCTTTACTTTTACCCTCAGGTTCGAACCGCGGTTTACTCTTTTCCCCCGGCTGCTTTGTCCGCCGAAACCTCCAAAACCACTGCTACCACCGAAAGCACCTCCAAAGATATCTCCAAAATGACTGAAAATGTCATCCATCGACATGTGTGCACCACCTCCTCCATAGCCGCCTCCGTTGCCAAGACCTGCATGGCCATACTGGTCGTATCGGGCCTTTTTATCCGGGTTACTTAGTACTTCGTAAGCTTCTGCTGCTTCTTTGAATGATTCTTCGGCTTCCGCGTTACCCGGGTTTTTATCGGGGTGATACTTGAGTGCCATTTTGCGGTATGCCTTTTTTATTTCATCTGCTGAAGCACCCTTGCTAACACCCAGTATATCGTAATAGTCGCGTTTACTCATGATTTATGCCTTATCCCTTTTAATTTTTTTATTAGCTTCCTACCACTACTTTGGCGAAGCGGATGATTTTGCCGTTGAGCAAATACCCTTTTTGAACCACATCAATCACTTTTCCTTTTAGTTCCTTGGTAGGCGCCGGTATGTTGGTGATGGCTTCATGAAAATCCGTATCAAATTCTTTGCCGGTAGCATCCATTGGTTCTAATCCTTTTTGCGAAAGGGTTGAAAATAATTTTCCAAAAATTAATTCAACGCCCTTGGTGGATTCTTCATTTGCATGACTTGCTGTTAAGGCTGCCAGTGCCCTTTCAAAATCGTCCACTACGGGAAGCAGGTCGACAATCAATTCCTGAGAGGCGGTTTTAAACAATTCGATGCGTTCTTTTTGAGTTCTTTTGCGGTAATTGTCAAATTCAGAATACAACCTCAGGTATTTGTCATTCGATTCTTCGCACTTTTTCTCCAATTCCTCAATCACCTTCTCTGTCTTGCTTCTTTTACTCCTTTTGGTTTCTTTTTCATGTCCCGTACCGGCCTGATGATCAGCTTCTGATATCTCGTTTTCGTTGGAAGTCATGTGGTGCTGGTCCTCAAAGGTTACATCATCTATGTCTTTATTCTTTTCTTTATCCATGGTTTAATATTTATTGGCTGTTGCAACAAGTGTATTAACTGGCACAAGTAAGCAAATAGTTTGCCACCTCTGCATTGCAGCCATATTGTCAGAATCATAAAATGAAGTCGGTAGAAATGACTGTTTTGAACAATGAATGCGACAAATATTGAAGCTTCAATACCTGGTCAGGATTCTTCAATGAGATAAATTAACTACAAGAGCTGACTTCCATGAACTCTCTGGCAACAAGCACCTGTTTATTTCCTTATTCAGCCAACCTGACCTGATATTCCTTGTCAATAAAAATATCAGCTTTGTTCTTAATACTTAGTACTGCCTGGTGCTCTTGCTCTAAAACACTCCATCTAAATGGATTGTCAGGTTCCTTACCCCGGTCTGTTTGGGCTTTTTTAGTTTCGTGGTAGGTTAGTTCGATAAAAACCCTCAGGTCCACTCCTTCGGTATTGATGGCGTATATACCATCGATAATTAACATATCAATGCCCTTAAAATTGGTGGTGAGTTCATCTACTTGCTCGGTTACCAGATCTACGCAAGGCATGGTTGTAAACTTGCTGTTTTTAAAATCTTCAAGCACTTGATATACCTTGTCCCAACGGTATTCATTAATGCCGACCACATTCTCAACGCCGTGCTTTGTCCTCCATTCGGTTCTCTCGAGCGGAAGCGTGTTGTAGAAATTATCGATGTGAATGGGTTTGGCGAAAATTCCTTCCTTCCTGAGTGATTTAGCGATGACATGGGTAAGTTCCGACTTACCGGAACCCGACTCGCCCGAAATGGCCACAACCATTTTAGGAATCCGGCGTTTGAGAATTTCCCCAATGATAACAGCAGCGGCTTGTCTGTGTTTGTCGGCAATTAATAATACATCTTCCAGCATGGCAAACAATATTAGTTAGAGGTGAAATATTTCATTTGAAGTAGCAAAATCGATAAAAAAGTTGGCTTCAGTCTTATGGAGTTGCACCATTTCCTGTTCCTTCTGCATCACTTGCAGGCGAAAATGATCAATGACTTCACTGGCTACATAGGTGTTTTGTTCTAAAACTTCCTGATACGACAACTCAATGAAAACCTTCAGCTTCGATTCTTTGCAGTTGATTGAATACAAGCCTCTGATGATGAGTATATCAACTCCCTTAAAATCAGTGGTTAATTCATCAACATAATCGGTAAGCAGATCGACCAGCGGCATGGCAGCTACCCGGTCTTCTTTAAAATCACTGATGTTTTCATAAATTTTTTCCCAATTATATTCATCAGGGCCTATTTTACCAAGGCCATGTTTCCTGCGCCAGGCTTTTCTTTCAAGGGGTGGAATTTTGTAGTAGTTGTCCAGTTCCATAATCTTGCACCTATATCCATAATCCTTCAAAATTTTTGCCACCAGGTATGAGATGGTAGATTTGCCGGTTCCTACCTCGCCGGTTACAGTCATAATGAACTTCGGTGTTCGTTCCACCAGCACCCTGTCGACGATCAGTTGGGCAGCGGCCCTGTGTTTGTCGGTAATTGTGATGATTTGGTTTTGCATAATTAAATCAACTACTTCGTTCTAAAAAATATACATCAGGGTTGCCCCTTTTGTAGTTTCAAATTCGGAGTCGAATATCAATATTTTTGCAGGTTTATCTGTCATCACCTGAACTACATCTTTTGATATTTCAAATTGATAATCAACGCCTTTAAAGGTGAGTCGAAAGGCCAATTCTTTCCATGTTTCGGGTAAATGAGGTGTAACCTTAAGCCTTTCGCCGCGCAGGTCAATACCGGCGAATGTGTTTAGGGCTATCATCAGTGTTCCTGCCATCACACCGGCATGAATACCTTCGGCGGTGGTTCCACCCTGGATGTCGGCATAATCTGAGGTTAGTGCATCGCGGTATAGATCACTGCTTAACTGATAGTTTCCGATGGCATTTGCTAATTGCGAATGTACCACCCGGCTCAAAGTGGAGCCATGCGAGGTCCTGTCGAGATAATAGCGGAGGTTTCTCTCCAAAAAGTCTTTGGGCAGGGAATATCCCATCTCCAGCAGGATGTGCGCCACCTGCTCCTGATCCAGGTTGTAAAATGTCATCAGGGTATCTGCCTGTTTGGCCACTTTGTAATCATCAGCCGATTTTCCTTCGGCTTTCAACAACCTGTCCATCCGGTATATATTGCCAAACTTGTTGCGGTAATAATCCCAATCGAGTTCTTTTAATTCAAAATAGCCATCGTATTGGGCAATAATCCCATCCTTATTGATGACCAGATTCAGGTGGATTTTAATCTCATTCCATTTTTCAATGTCTTGTTGCAGGATTCCCGTTTTTCGGAAAAGCTTGTTTTTGGTGGTCAAACTAAGTTTTTTAATCAACTCATCGGCCTTATCAAACATCCATGAAACCATGATGTTGGTGTAGGCATTGTCACGAAGACCTCCTTCTTCTGTGTCAGGATAACTTTCGTGGAACTCATCAGGACCCATTACTTTGTCGATGGAATAACGCCGGGTATCCTGGTTCCATTGGCATTTGCTTTCCCAAAACTGACATATATCGAGAAACATTTCAGCGCCATAGTTTTCCATAAAATCCCAATCGCCGGTGATGTGGAAATATTGCCAGATATCGTAGGCGATGGCCAGCGAAACATGCCTTTGCAACGAACTGTAGTCGTCGCCCCAATGTCCGGTGAGTGGGTTTAAATGAACCACCTGCGTTTCTTCACGGCCATCGCTGCCACTTTGCCAGGGGAACATGGCGCCTTTGTAGCCATACTCTTTGGCATATTCACGGGCTTTATCCAGACGGCGGTATCGATACATCAACATGGATTTTGCCGTTTCCGGGAAGTGGATGTCGTAAAAAGGCAGGATATAAAGTTCATCCCAAAAAATATGTCCGCGGTAGGCCTCACCATGTAATCCCCGGGCTGTCATACTGGCATCAATCTGTCGGTTGTGGGGTGAAGCTGACACCATCAGGTGGTAAGTATGCATGCGCAATAACTTCTGAGCCAGTCTGTCACCTGTAAGCTTGATGTTGACTTTATCCCATATTTTGTCCCAGGCTTCGGCACTTTCTTGTAATAAATCATCAAACGACAGCATGGTCTTTACCTCTGAAATGGCCATTTCCAAGGGATTTTTGCTGCCCAGATGAGAAGCGTGGATGGAAACCATTTTTTCGATGCCAAGGGTTTCTCCCTCCAAGATTTGATGGCTGGCATAAGTATAAACGATGCCTGCATCGGAAGTCACGCCAAAGTCGATTGTTTCAGGAGTGCCGTTCAAAGTCAGGGTCAGTTTGGCGGCCTCGGCTATTTCAATGCCCGACTGGGTGGTTTTTACCAGAAGCCAGGAGAGGTTTCCTTCACCACCTTCCTTAACAGGTTGTAAATGTTGTTGATTTAGCGCTTTATAACGGTTCACCCCTTCATTTTTGTGGGTGCCATCCAGAGACGAGGAAAAACTGATGACAGCAGTGTAGTTGAGTGGAGTAACGCTATACCGAATGCAAGCCTGATGCGGATGATACATGCTGGCAAACCGTTCACTTTTAATGGCAGTTTTTCTGTTTTCTTCATCTGTTACGATGAGCGATCTGGTGAGCAAACCGTTTTTGAAATTGAGTGTCCTGCTGATTTGATTGATGTTGGTTTGATTGGGATCGAACCAGGTTTCATCATCAATTTTAAAGCGGATGGGCAACCAGTTGGGCGCATTTACAAAGTCTTCATTTTCAACCATGCGATCGGCAATGGGAGTGGATAACCGGTTGTACAGGCTGGCAATATAGGTTCCCGGATAGTTGGATTCTCCCGCACTGGTTTCTTCCATGGCACCTCGGGTACCAAAATATCCATTTCCAATGGTCAGCAGTGCTTCGCGTGATTTTTCGTTTGCCTGGTTGTAATCGTGGTATTTTAAGGTCCAGCTATCTTTTTTTTTTCCTACGTTAAACCATTCGTTGAGGTCTTCCAGGGTGATTTCTTCCAGATCGCTCACTACCAAATCGGCGCCGTTGGACCGGAGCGCTTCATGGTTTTCTTCACGTGCCAGGCCAATCACCAGACCAAAGTTTCCATTTTTTCCGGCCTGAACGCCTGAGACAGCATCTTCTACCACAATAGTCTTGTCGGGATCGACACCCAGGTTTTTGGCGGCTGTAAGAAAAATATCGGGCTGGGGTTTGCCTTTTAGTCCCATTTCGGCTGAAACCACACCATCGACGCGGGTCTCCACAAAATGATTTAATCCGGCTGCGGTAAGCACGGCTTCACAGTTCTTACTGGATGAAGCCACACCAATGCGAATATGGTCTTTCTTCAATTGTTCGAGCAGTGCCACCGTGGAGGGGTAAACTTCAACACCCTCGTTGGCAAGTACTTCGTTGAAGGCTTCGTTTTTTCTGTTTCCCAAACCACAGACTGTTTCAAGGGCCAGACTGTCTTCGGGAGTTCCAAAGGGCAGGTCAATGTTCCTCGATTTCAGAAACGACTGCACTCCTTCGTAGCGGGGTTTCCCATCCACATAGGTGAGGTAATCCTCTTTGGTAAATTCAACAAAAGGTTCGCCATACACTTGTTGGCGACCGGTCAGGTATTGGTCGAACATCTTTTTCCAGGCCTGGCTGTGGGTGATGGCTGTTTTTGTGATGACACCATCGAGGTCGAAAATAACTGCTTCAAAGGAGTTTTTTACCATTGTTCAGTAAATTGAGGTATTAAAAAAAAATCGCCAAAAGGGATCCGGTCGTAGACATATCCAATAAAATAGTGTGCAAAGATCGCATTATTGATTGTACATACGGCACTGTTTACATTGTGAAATTAAGTCGAAAAATGCAAATAGCCGTATCTTTCGGGGATATTGCATATTTCAAACGTGTGCAGGGTGCCTGTAAGAAAGTAAAAGTGGCCACGATTCGTTTTAGAATAAACATGAACCTGAATTCAGAACAATCTTAAGCAATTTATTTCATCATCTTTTCATCCAGTTTATCCTGAACGAAGAAGGTGCTGACGGCTCCCAAAATCATCAGAACTCCTGCCATGACGATGGAATAGATTGGATCACCCTTAAATGCGAAGGTTAAAATAAACCCGCCAAAAACGCCGTTTATAATTTGAGGGATGGTGATGGACATGTTAAATAGTCCCATGAAAACCCCCATCTGTTTTGGAGGGATTGAGTTGGCAAGCATGGCGTACGGCATCGACAGGATACTTCCCCAGGCAATGCCGATACCGATCATGGGTATAATCAAATATACAGGATCGGTAAAAAATAAGAAGGAGATAAACGAAATTCCTCCCAACGTTAGAGCCAATGCGTGTGTGGTTCTTCTTCCGAGTTTTTTGGCCATTTTGGGTAACGAAAGAGCTATAATAGCAGAAACTCCATTATAAATCCCAAATAAAATTCCAACCCAGTTACCTGCTTCCTGATAGGCTTTCGAGGCAGGATCGATGGTGTCGTAAAAATGTCTGGCAACAGCCGGAGTGGTATATACCCACATGCTGAACAGCGCGAACCAGGAAAAAAACTGAACCAACAGAAGCTGCCACATGGTTTTAGGAATGGTAAACTTTGCTTTTGTTTTTGCTTCAGTTGCATCATTTTCATAAAACTCGGGTGGATATTCGTTGGTGGTGCCAACAGTCCAGATGATGGATGAGATAAGGACCGCTGCACCGATATAGAACGACCACACCACATTGGGTGGAACAAATCCCGCCGTAGCGGATTCGGTAGGAATACCTGCCCAATTCCCAAGGATGTATGGGAGCCAGGAACCAACAACAGCACCTATACCGATTAACAGCGTTTGCATCGAAAATCCCAATGCATGTTGTTCTTCAGGTAATTTATCGGCTACCAAAGCCCGAAATGGTTCCATGGAAATGTTGATGGAAGCATCCATGATCATCAACAGGCCACCTCCAACAAACATGGGCGAAATCCACGAAGCAAGGTGTGGTGCATTGGGCATTAAAATCAAAGCAATGCTGGTCAGAATGGCCCCTGCCAGAAAATAGGGCCTGCGTCTTCCAAATTTATTCCAGGTTTTGTCGCTGAAATATCCGATAATGGGTTGGACGATCATCCCGGTAAGGGGTGCAACAAGCCAAAACCAATTGAGGTGTTCCACATTAGCACCAAATGTTTGCAAGATGCGCGAGGCATTCGCGTTCTGCAAAGCAAATCCAAACTGAATTCCCAGAAAGCCGAAACTCATGTTCCATATCTGCCAAAACGATAACCGGGGTTTATTAATCATGGTATTTTTTTTAAAGCTCCGAAATTAGGAAAAGGAAGTCAACTTTTGTTACATCGGACTGCTTTTTTTTGCTAAAGGTTTTTTTGAGGAGGTTGACCATTTTTTTTTGTAAGCACGGATGAAAGGTTCTGAGGATATAAGTAGTTTTATACCAATGATATACCTCGTTTCAGGATAACGAATGTTGGTTAATCGGAATGAAACCGTATTTTTGCATCCGGGTGAAATTTATTGCAAAAAACCCATTGATTTCATTATTCAACTTTTATCTTGCATGGAAGCGAACGGTAATACATTTAAAAAAGCGGAGCGGCTTCACAGCGTTACGCTGATAAGTAGTTTGTTTGAACATGGCAAGTCGATGTTTGTATATCCGTTTAAGGTGGTGTATTGGGAGACCTCAGAGGTAGTTTTCCCCCCTGTTCAGATTTTGGTGGTGGTTCCAAAAAGGACTTTTAAACATGCGGTCGATAGGAATCGCATAAAACGACTCATTCGTGAAGCCTATCGTACCAATAAACAGCTGCTTTGGGAAAAACGGAGTAAAGACGCACAACAACTGCTTATTGGATTCGTTTACGTGGGTAAAACTATTCTGTCGCATGCAGAAATAGAAAAGAAATTAATCCTAGTTTTGCACAGATTATCTTAAAAGGATGAAGAAATTATTGGCAGATTTTTTTATATTGTTGATTCGGGTTTACCAATATACTTTGTCCCCATTTCTTGGCAGATCGTGCCGTTATACCCCAACCTGCTCCAGTTTTAGTGTTGAAGCACTTAAAAAGCATGGTCCCTTTACAGGAGGTTGGCTCGCGTTAAAACGAATTGCCTCGTGTAACCCATGGGGTGGAAGCGGCTACGATCCTGTACCTTAAACTATTAAAAGTATGAAAACATTCCTCAGATTACAATATGCGTTGATCATCTTCCTGTTTTTGGCCACTATTCAGGTAGGCGCTCAGGAGAAGAATAATTTCGAGCTCTCGAAAAACCTGGAGATCTATGCCGACCTTTTGCGCCAGTTGAATTTAAACTATGCCGACGACATCAAACCGGGCGAATTAAACACAACGGCCATTAATGCGATGCTCGAAAAACTCGATCCTTACACGGTTTATGTCCCTGAGTCGAAACGTGAAGATTTCGAGCTGATGACAAAAGGCGAATATGGCGGGATCGGAGCGCTCATTCAACAACAAGGTGATTATGTAATTATTACCGAACCTTATGAGGAATTTCCCGCTCAAAAAGCAGGCCTTAGAGCAGGTGACCAAATCATGAGCATCGATGGGGAATCTGCCAAAGGTAAAACCACCACCGAGGTAAGTGACAAACTGAAAGGTGTTCCGGGTTCAGAATGCATCCTGCATATTAAACGGTATGGCGATTCATTAACAAGCAAAGTCACCATCGTACGCGAAAAGATAAAAATCCCCAATATTCCTTACAGCGGATTTGTAAGCCAAGGTGTTGGATATATAAGCCTCTCCCAGTTTAATCCCAATTCGGCTCAGGATGTAAGAAATGCCTTCTCCCAACTGGCAACTGATCAACCTTTAAAAGGCTTGATTATTGACCTGCGTGGGAATGGTGGCGGTTTGTTAAATGAAGCAGTTGACATTGTCAACATATTTGTGCCTAAGAATGAACTCGTAGTAACAACCAAAGGAAAAACCAAGGCCAGCATTCAAACACATGTTACCCGAAATAAGGAAATAGACGGAAGTATACCATTGGTGATTATGGTAGATAACAACAGTGCCTCTGCTTCCGAAATCGTTGCTGGTGCCATTCAGGATTTAGATCGCGGGGTCATCATCGGCGAACGTACTTATGGAAAAGGCCTCGTTCAAAACATTGTGCCATTGCCCTATAATTCCAAAGTAAAAATTACCGTGGCTAAATATTATATACCTAGCGGGCGGTGCATTCAGGCCATCGACTATTTTCAACAAGACGGGCCAATGGCTGTGGCAAAAGCCCCTGATTCGCTTATCTCAGCATTTAAAACCCGCAAGGGACGAACTGTTTACGATGGTGGAGGTATTACCCCCGATGTAAATGTCGAGAGCAGAATTTTTAACCAGATTAGTGGAGATTTATATTCACAAAATTATATTTTCAGGTTTGTAAATGATTTTGTATTAAAACACGATAGCATCGCGTCAATTGATCAATTTCAGGTGACTGATTCCCTTTTCGACGCGTTTAAATCCTTTGTTTCTCTCCAATCGTTTGACTATAAAACCGAAACTGAATCGCTGTTATCACGGATCGAATCCAGTTCAACACGGGAATCATATTATGCCGCCATTGGTGACCAACTCGGTGTAATGAAGGAACTGATCAAAGAGGAAAAGAAAAAGGACATTGACAAACACAGGTCTGAAATTGAAGAAATGATCAGGGTCGAGATTATTACGCGTTATTATTACCAAAAAGGCAAAATAAAGGCCGCCTTGCAAAACGATCCCGAGATCAGGGATGCCATCGAACTACTTGAAAATAAGAATCAGTACGATTCCGTTCTGAATGGAACCTACATAGCCAAAATATCTGACACCACCCATTTAGAATAAGTCGGAAAACATGAACTCGGGAACAAACATTCATTCGATGTCCTATTTCGTGGCCCTGGTATTACTCGCAATGAGCATACCCTTATCGAAATATGCCATGAGCGTGAGTGAGTTTGCTCTTTTTGGACTGTGGATTTGGTCTGGTTTTTCGTTTCAAATTGCTTTCCGGTTTTTCAAATTTAGTGGCCCCATAAGGGGATTTTTTCATTTTATTCATTACCTGTATAGCCTTACAGTCGACAATCTAGCTGAAAAACTGGGCTTGTTTTTCCGTAATCCCGCGGCTGTAGTATTGGTTTCAATTTACCTTCTGCATATTATTGGCTTGCTGCACACTCAAAATTTTGATTATGCCTTGAAGGATTTACGTGTAAAGCTTCCTTTGTTGATACTTCCGGTGGTCATATCAACCATGAACCCATTGCCGTTTCATCGTTTTAGGTTATTGTTGATGTTTTACCTGGCCGCTATTTTTGCAGGGACTATGGTTAGCGGTGGGTTATTGATCACAGGAAATTTCGCGGATATCAGAGAAATTTCACCCTTTATTTCACCTATCAGATTTGGACTGAATGTAAGCTTTGGCATTTTTATCCTGATATATTTCGCATTCCACGATCAGCGATTCAAACTTTGGCAACGAGCTTTATTTGTATTGCTGATTGGTTGGTTTATCACCATCCTGTTTTTACTCGAGTCGGTTACAGGTACATTGATTCTGGTGACTGGCAGTATCGGCTATTTGATCTGGCTCTTATTAAAAACCAGGTTTCGTTTGGTACGTATGGCCATCATTGGGATCACCATTGCTATTCCCTTGTTGTTCATTTTCGAAGTTTGGCGTACAGTTGTTGAAGCCACCACTCCCCCTGCAACTAATTTTTCGACGCTTGATAAAGTGACCAGGCTTGGAAATCCCTACCAGCACGATACAACAAGAAGCCAGGTTGAAGACGGAAAATATGTTGGGTTGTACGTGTGTCCAATGGAACTTGAAGAGGCTTGGGATCAAAGAAGCAACATTGACTATGGAGGTGTAACAAAAGAAGGATATTCTGTTGAAGCTACCTTGATCAGGTACCTGACTTCAAAAAACCTGAGAAAAGATGCCGATGGCGTAAATGCATTAACTGACTGGGATATAAAAACCATTGAACAGGGCATTGCCAATATAAACTACATTAAGTCACCTGGTTTAAGAGTTCGTATTTTAAAGATGCTGAAAGGATACGATGTTTATCAAAAAACAGGAAATCCCAGTGGAAGTAGTTCGATGCAACGTATTGAATACATCAGGGCTTCTATTGGAATTATCGGGAACAACCTCATATATGGTGTGGGGACGGGTGACCTGGAGGATGCCTTCAACACCCAGTATGAAGAAATGAATACTCCACTTGAGCGACAATACCGCTATCATGCTCATAACCAGTTTTTAGGTATCGCTGTGGCTTATGGTCTATTGGGTTTGCTGTGGTTTTTGTTTGCAATGATCTATCCGGGAATAAAATTGCGGGCTTTTCACGATTATTTCTTTAATTCCTTTTTTCTGATCCTCATCATTTCGATGTTGTCGGATGACACCTTTGAAACGCAGGCCGGAGCAACGCTGTTTGCTTTCTTTTTTTCATTGTTGCTTTTTGGCAGAAAACGTAATACAAGTACCTGGCAACTTGGAAATCAGGAATAAAATGTAATTTAGCGTTAAATCTAAAAACGATGGAAGTAAAATTAATTACTTTGAAGATTGAAGAATATGGTGCCGGGGAAGATTTGCCTAAAAGCGACCGAGCATTGCTAAATAAGGCAAAGGAAGCACTTGAAGGTTCTTACGCGCCCTATTCAGAGTTTCATGTTGGCGCTGCTGCTTTGCTTGCTAATGGAGAAATCGTAATGGGTGGCAATCAGGAAAATGCTGCTTATCCCTCCGGGATGTGCGCCGAACGCGTGGCTCTTTTTCATGCACAATCCTCATTTCCGGGCGTTCCGGTTGTTTCCGTCGCCCTTACCGCGCAATGCGATCGTTTTGTAACAACGCATCCTGTAACGCCTTGTGGTGCTTGTCGTCAGGTGATGGCTGAGGTTGAAAAAAAACAGGAACAACTGATCAGAATTGTAATGCAGGGCGAGGAAGGAATTACCCAGGCAGTGAATGGTATCGACCAGCTGCTTCCACTACTCTTTCATGAAGAAAAGCTTAAAAAATCAAAATCCTGAGTTATCCCTATTTACTAACACACCCAATAGTTATTATAGAAACTGTATTAATCTACCACACATGAAAAAACTAATTGTTATCACATTGACTTTGTTTACACTCGTTTCTTTTAAACCCGACAAACCCGCCTACAGGCTGTTAGATGCTGAAGGCAAACAGGTAAAATATGAGAAAATGCTGGATGCTCTCCAGGAGGCAGATGTTGTTTTTTTTGGTGAACAGCACGATAATCCCATCGCACATTGGTTGCAATTGGAAATAACAAAGGATTTATATGTTCGTAAAGACGGGAAAATTATTCTGGGTGCAGAAATGTTTGAGGCAGACAATCAACTGATCTTAAATGAATATATGGAAGGAAAAATAACCGCAAGCAGCTTCGAAAAAGAAGCCCGCCTGTGGCCCAACTATAAAACCGATTACAAACCCCTGGTACAATTTGCCAAGGACAGCGGCTTGTACTTTGTGGCCACCAATGTCCCAAGGCGGTATGCATCAGTAGTTTATAAACAAGGACTGGATACACTTCAGTATTTTTCTGCCGAAGCACGGGCGTATATGGCTCCGCTCCCCATTGCTTACGATTCTACGGTCAGCTGTTATGCTGACATGATGACCGAAATGAAGGCCCAGGGGCATTCCAATGCCAACCTTCCTAAATCGCAGGCCTTAAAAGATGCTACCATGGCGTATCAGATTTCATTGAATAAACCGGATGATCAATTGTTTATCCATTACAATGGAAGCTATCATTCTGATAATAAAGAAAGTATTATCTGGCACCTGAACCGCTACAAACCAGGGTTGAAGATTGTAACCATCACCACCTTGCTGCAAAAAGACATTGACACACTTAGCGTGGAAAACCAGCATCTGGCTGACTTTATCGTGTTGGTTCCTGAAGATATGACCAGAACAAATTAGTTCATCGTGCGATTGGTCCTTTCCTATTAAATAGGATTTCTTACAGGCGAATTATTTCTTCATCCACCTGCTCTCCATCCAAACATTTTGTTGTTTGGGTGTGAGAAAGGTCCACGCTACTATTCTGCTGGTTTTGTTTCCTTGTCCCATTTCGATGGTATGTACCTCAATGACTTCGGCTTGTTTCAGCGCGCCATAAACTGCCCTGAGATTCGACTCCTTGGAGATCAGTGTGGAAAACAAAAAGCAGGAAGTGGCAAATTTCCTGCTCTGTCTGATCATGGTGCGTACAAACCTGATTTCACCCCCTTCGCACCACAACTCGGAGTTCTTGCCTCCAAAATTGAGGGTGGGTTTTGTAATTCGTTGCTGACTCAGGTTGCTTAATTTCCGCAACGTTCCGGCCTGCGCTTCGGCTGCTGAAGCATGAAAAGGCGGATTGCAAATGGTTAAATCGAACTGTTCATCCTGTAGAATGATTCCTCTGAAAATGTCCATTGGATCGGTTTGTAGCCGCAAGTCAATTTTACCTTTTAATACCGCATTCGATTGGATGATTTTGTCCGCAGACTGTAAGGCTATCGGATCGGTTTCTGTTCCGGTAAACGTCCAACCGTATTCGTTGATTCCGATGATGGGATAGATACAACTGGCCCCGACACCCACATCCAGACAATGAACTGATTGTCCGGTCGGAATTTTTCCCTGGTTGTAAGTTGCCAATAGATCTGCAATATGATGGATGTAATCGGCCCTGCCGGGGATTGGCGGACATAAATAGTGCGCAGGAATATCCCAGTCGGTCAGGTTGTAATAGTATATAAGCAAAGCCTTGTTCAGCATTTTTACGGCATCCGGGTTCGAAAAATCAATTGAAAGATCGCTGTACGCATTGTTCCTGACAAAGGGCGCTAAATCCGGGTTACACTCAATAAATAGCTTAAAATCGTAACGCCCGAGGTGCTTACTGCGGGGGTGGATTTTTGGCTTTACAGCGGGATGTTCTTTTTTATTATTCACCATCGAAATCAAGTCCGTAGATTAATCGTTTCAATTTGATTGCCCAAGTAGTTTGCTTACCTTAGCTACTTTGCATTGAATGCAAAAGTAATATAGTTTTTTAGTCGGGTTGCTTTAATAGCATGTGAGATACATAAGCTCAGACTATTTTCTTTTCTCAAGCTAAGCCTAGTTTCATGCCTTCAGGCCTCCTGCCTTCGTGCCTCCATGCCTTCGGCAGGTTCACCTACCGTAGATATGTAAACCGGCAGATAAGTGCAATGCGTGCTTTGTATGAAATATTGCTACATTTACAATAAAATAAATGTAATTTTTATAATAGTTGTTGAATCTAATAGCGGAATATTTGTCACGCGTTACGCTATCGCTAAACGTGCGCTAGTGTGGGGGAGGGGAGGGGTGAGAATTATTATACAGAAGAAGAAATAAAAGCAGCTAAGGAAGAAAATAAGTCCCCGACAATGGATAGAGCAAAACCTTCTAGTACAATTATGGGAAAAATAACAAAGAGTATTAATAATGCTATTAAAAAATTAAAGGAAAAGTAATGAAATATCTAATAGTAAAATTTTCGATTATTATAGCAATTAGTTTAGTATTATTTACATGTAAAATAGAAAGGAATTGTATTAATTTAAATGGTGATTTATATTATAAGTTATTTGTTTTTAATGAGGTAGATACAATCAATGGCTATTATAAGATTAAAGGAGATAGTCTGTTCTTTATTTCTCTTTGGGATCTAAATAATTATGATAAATTGTGTGCAGAATTTAATTCTAATAGGGATATTAAACCATACTTCTTATTTTCTTTGAACATGGATGATACGTATACTTGTAAGAAACATGCATGTGATATTAATTCATCCTATGGTAATACAGACTTTAGAGATTTAAGAAATGTATTTTATAAACCAAAGAAAATCAATGATTCTCTGTTTATTGTAAAGCATGTCTCTGTCGAATATAATTGCAAAAATCCATTTGTTAGGGAGTTTGTAATTAATTCAAAATTGGAAATAATAGAATTAAAGTCAATTGGTAAAAATAAAGAATATTACTTTTTTTATGATTAGCCTCCGCCACTGGCGCGCGAATGTTTCGCGTGCCCTTAATACAACAATTAGCAAATTAATAAACTGAGGCTGGTTCAATTCTGCCAACCAGACTATGTTTTGTTTGAAGTTTGAGTAAACGGTAGTTGATGCAGGTGGCGGCACGCGTTGGAAAAAACGCGCACCAGAGATGGTGGTTGCCTGGATTGAAATCCAGGATTACAATATCGGTTGTGCCTACAGCACTTTGAGTAGTTTAGGAAATCGGTAGTTATTACAGGTTTGGGGTGTTGGTTGGGTCACGTGTTGGAAAAAAACACGCGCCAGGGAGACAACTTCATGATAGCACAATATCCATTGTCATGCGGCTAGAGCCCGTGGCTCTAAGCAAAAAATTCATACAAATGCTTGTTCAATTCTAACAACCAGGCTATATTTTGTTTAAAGTTTGAGAAAACGGTTGTTGATGCAGGTAATGGCACACGTTGGAAAAAACGCGCACCAGAGGTGGAATTTCAATCAGGATGTTACACCTGATTGAAACTAAATGAATTGTGAATAATTAAATTATTTATTTTCCTCTTTTTTGGGTTCATTGGTGGATTTCTCATCCTCAGCGACTTCACCTTTTAAGTAGGAGGGCAGATTGAGTCCGGCCATATTAAACAGGTCATTCAAAGGAGGAATGGTTTTCATCATCCCCGAAACAAAATTGGCCGTAGAAGAATTTCTGGTATCGGTTTGATTGCCTGAATCCCAAACGGTAATTTTGAGGGTTCATTTCAAATTGTTAAATGCATAAACCCGAAAATCAATTTGCTTAATTTTAAGTTTAATTGAGTTCTTCAATCTTTTACCAACACCACCTTCTCATTTCCTTTTTTAATGATTTGAAGATAGTAGTACTTTATTTTTGTATAATCTGCAGCCTCATAAACCGGATTCTTAAACGAATAGGTAAACGAAATGTTGATCTGGTTATCTTTCTGATCTATAAGGTAGTCCATTTCAAAGAGTTCATTTTTAATGTGTTCCGCTTCAGGGGTAAATTCGGTATGATAACCTTCCGGGATGTGAATGGCAGAAGTAAAATTACGTTTGGTGGCATAGACCATGTCTATGGGGTAACTCCTTGTTTTTTGTTTCAACGGATTAATTGAAAGCGTTTCATTCAGAAATGGTGCAACATAAATTTTATTGTTGATCTCTTCTACCTCCATGGTGACATCGCATGACATCAGATACGGAGCTTCTTTCTTTGACTGGTTTTGAACGGTTATGGCAGAATCCACAACAACGTATCCGTTTTCAACCAAATGTGTTTTTATTTTTTCCTGATTTTGTCCGTATTTTTTCCTTAATTCCAGGGCATCGTATTCAGTTGCAGACAGGCTCATGTGGGTCGATAATTTTGTTCCATCCAGATTCATGTTAAGATTGGTTTGTAAATCCGATATCAATTTGAATTCCAGACTAACCCATTTTACCTCTTCTTTATTTATAATAAGTCCCATGTCGTTAATACATCCGGGTGATATCCGTGAGTTGGAACCGTGAATTTCTGTTGCATCAACAAGTATGTTTTTGCCATCCACATTGGCAAAAATGATCACATAATTAAAGAAATCAAGATAAGGATAATCATATTTTATTTTGCCATGATCGCGCGTGCTAATGAGTACAGGATAGGCTTCAATCCCTGCTTCATTCAGCAATCCAATGGCAAATAAATTGATATCGGCGCAATTGCCGGTTTTGGTATCAACCAAATTGCCCGCTGATTTTGATGTATAAATACCTTTGTGATCATTCCAGCTGATGGAGCTTTTTACCTTGTTCATAATCAGGTTATATTTCTCTACTTGAGACATTTTTGATAAGCTGTCCATATTGAACAGCTTTGAAGCAAAGTGCCCGCTTTTGTTGACATATCTTCCAAAGTTTTCATTTCTTTTCAGGTCTCTGATTAAATCAGGCCAGGTGGTAACAACATAGGAAGTGCCACCATGAAGCGAGTTGATTTGTGCCAACTGAAAATTCATCTTAATGATATAGTCGTTTATTGAGGAAATAAATTCCTCATCCTTAAAAGCAGGAACATTTTCCATAACAAACTCATGGATCATTTCTCCATAATTAATCCCTGCAATCTGTTGAGGATTCTTGGGGGAAACAAAGGATTTTTGAGCATCGAAATGATCGGCCCCCTGAAGGAGATAGGAATACTCATAGAATGGGATCATGGCGACATTGTATTCGCTATAAACAACCGGAATCCGCCACTGAAATTTCCAGTTTTCCAGATTAAATACAAATGGAGTAATTACTTTGTATTTATACTCTATGACTGTGCCATCTTTTACGTTCGGGATGGCAAATTTTTTCACATCCCAATGCTCGTTTTTCTTTTCATCATGGGTATCAATGTTGTCAAATTTTGTTTTCTTTAAAACACCCCCCTCCATATTGTAAGTATATGCCTCAACATCATAAATCTTCTCCCATTCTTCACCTTTATGATAAAACGGGATTTCTACATCGGCCCATTTTCGACCCGGCTCTGAAAATATTTTAATTCTGGTCCTTCGTTCAAACACCAAATCAAAACCATTGTCGTCCCGAATAAAATATGATTTGCCAATATCATACAAAACAACGGCCTCGGCTGCTTTATCTTCTCCGGTACAAGTATAGTCAACGTCATACTGGCCAATACGACCGTACTCTTTTGAAAGGGTTTGGGCTTGTGTAAGTAGTATATGATTAAAAAAGAGGCCTAAAAAAAGGAAGAGGTATTTTGTCATATTATCGTTGTTGCGTTGTTACTATGTAAGTGCTTTTTTCAAGTTTTATTACTTCTGTAATAAAATTGTAAAAGTCTTCGTATTCTTCAATCCCATACTCACCCGAATGAAGCAAAAAGCTTTTTATTACAACTATTTTGTTATCATATTCCTGAAATTCAATAGCGTAATCTCCGTATTTACTTTCGATATGTTGAGGTTGCAATGTGTTTGAAACCTTGTTTCCAATTGGAATTGAATACTCCAGGGTATCCGTTTTACTGATTGGAAAATCCAATTGTACCGGCAACTTTCTGGTGCCTGGTTTTTCAAATTCAGGGATGGAGAAAGGGAGTGTCTTTATAAGTGTCTCATTGCCATAATCTTTGTAAATATTGTCTGAACCGGCTGAATAGGACAAATGAATTACTGCGGAATCCCTGGGAGCTTCCTTCAGATTAAAATCGAGGAGTTCAAAGCCTTTCTCAACAAAATGATCTCTGATAAAGGATAACTTTCTCGATTCGCTCATGGCATGGGATGCGGAAAAGAGTGATTCGTATTGTCCACCCTTGTAGGTATTTTCGAATTGGGCCTTCAATCCGTTGATATTATCGGGGAAGAATTTTATCCTTCTGGTTTCAAGCACTTCATTGGGTGAAAATGCCGGCGTCCATGCCAGATGGCTGTTGTTTTTTTCGATGATGAATACCTCCCTGTTTTGAGAAAACGTCCCTAAATAATTAAAAGGGCCATCGCTTGTGCAATCTAACCAAAGGGTGTCAGTCTCAATAGGGACGTATAAAATAACATGATTAGATTGTTGTGAAGGCATGCTTTTGTCAATAGATCTAATAGGATCCCCGGCCCAAACTTTGGTATAATACGAGGGTATGCCGATAGTATTCAACACCGATTTGAAGTAATTGGTGAGGGCTTTGCAATCGCCATATTTATTTTTGGCCACATAAGCCGCCGAGTGTGGTTTGAGCCCTCCTGTTTCGATTGAAATATTAATATACCTCGTTTCGTCCTGTAAGTAATGATAAAGTGTTTTTATTTTATCGACAGGATGATCCATGCCCCTGATAAGGGTATAAATTTTTGTTTTTTCGCTTTCAGGTAACTCTTCAATGTCCTCAAGCAATTGGTACTGCCAGTCACCATAGGATTTCCAGGTACTAAATGATCCATCTGTTTCGTAATTAAATTCCTGGGGAACAATGACAACGGAAGGCAAATAATTGAGCATAGGAGGCGAAAATGTCTCTGGTTCAATTACCTCATTAAAGGAAGCATTCCAGGTGTATTTTATTTTCGATTCATAAGAACTGGTTTTATAATGGCCGACAAACTGCTCCCTGATGGCCATTTTATAATCATTAGGAACTTCAACGGTTAAACTTGCCTGGAGAGTAGGCACTTTGATGTCGATTACCGGCAACCAATAATCCACGTAAATAAACTCATCTTCCTGCACTTGATACGAATATACCACGGTATAAGGATAGTTGTTATGCTTCAGGGTGAATTCCTTTATGAAATGATCTTCATAGAAAGAAAAATCCGAAATGAAGCTTCTTTCAGTAATGTCGTTTTTCTTTAATTTTCTGACAATTTCGCCTTGATTGTCTTTTATATAACCTTCAATCCCAGAAACTTTTTCCATGCTGGAAAATGGAATGCTTACCCTGGTGTATTTTTCACCCGCCCGGTTATTAATTTTGATTTCAACGGTCACCGTTTTAACAAGTTTGCCATTCTTTATAGAGATATGGGTAACCGTATTTACCAGTTCTGCCTCATATTTTTGTGCAAACAGGGTGGTAAGCGGAAGAATTGAAAATAGAATTATTAGTAGTCGAATCATTTGTTGAAATTAAAATCTATAACCAAGTAAAAAGTAATATCTTTTTGTAGTTGATTTCAGATCAGTATATTCTGACATACCATTTTTCGCGTCGTACCTGGTTTCAAATGAAAACCTTTTGTATTTAATTCCTATTCCCAGGATATATCCTATTTCCAATTTTCTGGTGCCATCGATTGCATTCCCTTCTTCAACTGTTTGAATGTCAAAGAATGTTGATTCAACTTTTTTGTAATTTGTTTCGTTAATGGTAAATCCGTTTGAAATCCCGCCGTTTAGAAAAACGAAAACCCCTCCGATCGGATATTTGTAACGAACCATATTATTGACGTTCAAATAGGTATAGGCAAATTTGGTATGGGTAATTATATATCTGTTTTCATGCCAGTATTCTTCCACACGACCAGCAACTTTATACGATGTAAGAGTCAACTCATTGAATATAGACCATTTGGCCTGATTTCTTGATAATATCACATCAAAAAATATCCCGGTAGAGAAATTTACAGACTGGTTGTAATTTGCATTGACAAGGTAGTCAAAATTAGTGCCTTTGAATTTTAATGAAGTTAATGTTAATCCTCCCAATACACCAATTTCAACGGAGATTTTTTCTGTTTTTTTCTGAAAATTAACTTCGGAATAGGTACAATTGTAAAAGTATAGAAACAAGTTCTCCATGCTCTTTTTGCGGTATTCTGTATTATTTAATTTTGATTGAATCTTTGGACAGTCCGCAAGATAAATGGTGAGCTGACCAATAAATCTTTTATTCTCACCAATTCCGTCCACTCCGTCCACTTCTCTTAAATACCTTTTATAAACCAGCAATTCGTAAGAAGAATCTTGTTTGATGTAGAATTGTTCTTTCCCGAAATTGTTCATGTAGAAATACAAGCTTTTTTTTCCTGTTATCATTGTTTGCAGGAAAGTGGTGTCGATGGTGAACTCTAAATCAGCATCATGTTCTAAGGCTCCGGTACTCATTGGACTTGATTCTGATTGTACAATTGCACTTTCATATCTTTCATCAAGAACACTAAATCCTTCAATATCCATTGGGGAATAAATATGCTTTTCTCCGCTTAACTTGTTTCTAAAGGATATTTTATCAGGATTTCTATCCCAATTGCGATAATCAATATATCCATGTAAGGTATCACCTGTTTGAGGAAGGATGTATCCCGGCAAATAATTCTCCTGGCAATAAGTGTTTTGCAAAATGATAATGGCAAATAGCGTTAACGCAATTTTTTCAATGATTTTTTTTGTTTCCATAATAGGATGTTTATTTCATAAGTTTATTTGTGTCATTCAGAAATTACAGAGAGCCGATTTTTCTTGAGTTTGCTTTTCTTTATATCAAGAATCAGGGTAGTGTTGTTAGCTAATTAGGGCCGCTAAATTAGGAATTAATTTGTTTGCTTGTAAGGGTGTACTGTTTTTTAAGCCCGGCTTTCTTTTTAAGCGTGCTCTTCGATCTGAAGTTTCTGCCGGCTTTGCTTCTCTGAGATTATTATAATACACGTTCGCCAATGGGTTATACACCCATCAGCGAACTTGTTAGTGAAGGTGGCTATTGTGCCCATATCCTGTCCTGCGAAGCCCCGTGACAGCTATTGCATTGTCCGGTAGTAATGGCTGACGACATATAGTTTGTAGATGATTTGCCCTGGACAGCAGGGAACAGGCCACTGCCAAATGTCACGTTTCCTGTGGTGTAAAAGTTTCCACGGGTATCTGCCTGAAACGTGTACTTTAAGGTGCCCGTTCCATTGGTACCGGTAAATAGTTTTACTGTTGCATTTGAAAACGTATTCGTTTTTTGTGCATCATACACCGTACCTGCAACGGTAAAAATTCCTTCTCCCTGTCCACCCGATTTATGACAATTCATGCAATTTTTCCCCATGTTGTGACTGGTGCCTCCATTGAAAGACCCTTCGTTCGTGTTGTCTCCTTCTCCTCCTGAGAGCTCGGTGTTTTTTTGACAGGACTGTGTTGCCAAAGCGAATACAAATAGCAGTAATACTGCAATCAAATTTAATTTCATAATAGTCTAGTTTTTGGTTTTTCTACTCATCTGGCTTTTCGGTTCCGCCCCATTTTTTAAGGTGGTTTCTGGTCTCCACAGAATAGTGTTTATACAAAGTATCTGAATTCAAATAAATTGTGACGCAGATTTGGTTAGGGGTTGTGATTTTGAATGGATAGAAAACAGGTAGGATTTCTATAAGGTTTTAAGATGTTGTCTGCGGTCTAATGGTTCAAAATCAACATTTAGAGATTTGCATGAGCAATTTGGTTAAGAAATTGAATATGTGTTAGCCGGCCAGACTGATTTATTAGCGCATGCTGGGTGTAGTTTATTTTATTTGCTTGTTAATTTATAACAAAGGAATAGTTAATGGTTGTATAAAATCGTTTCTTGGTTGGGGTTTAACCAAAAAAAAACGCCCATCATTTTTGAAGGGCGTTTTTGTTGATGAGTGTGTTACTGATTTATCTCAGCTTGATTTGGCAGCTACCCAGTTTAACATCATTGTTGTAGATTTCGATTTTGTAGATGCCACCTGAAAGTTTTTTTTTTGTATATTTTTTTTCGCAGGATGTTCACATATACATCCACCACATTTGTTCCTGTGTCAAAAGTAATATCCCAAACTTTTTCTGCTATATCCACCCTGGAAACCACCCTTCCTTTGTTACGGAAAAAGTATTCCAATAGTTCAAATTCTTTTGCGGTCAGCTCTATTTTTTTGCCTGACCTGATGGCCATTTTTTTGTCCATGTCCAATTCAAGATCGGCAACTTTCAGCTTATTGCTGGCTTCGTGGATATTCGATGTTCTTTTGGTGAGCGCTTTTATATGCGATATTAACTCCCTGAATTCAAATGGTTTAACCAGATAGTCGTCGGCACCAGCATCAAATCCGGCTACTTTGTCCTCGGTGGTTCCAAGCGCGGTTAACATCAAAATGGGGAGGGTAGGCTTTACTTCTTTGATTTGCTTGCAAAGTTCAATGCCATTGATATATGGAATTACGATATCCAGCAGCAACAGGTCATAATGGTTAGCTATGGCAAACGTTTTACCCATCTGTCCATTGAAAACCACCTCTGTTTCGTAACCAAATTCCTCCAATCCTTGTTTAATAAAGGAGGCTACCCGGGGCTCGTCTTCGATGATCAGGATTTTCATTATTTTGGATATTTCAAAGGCCAAATCTACTTCTTTTTAGCTCTTTATTAAGCATGACAGAATATTTTGAATTCTTGTACTTCAAATTAAACAGAAGACTAATTGAATGCTGATTGTAGTAAAATATACGGTATTCACCGTTTTAAACTACTTTTCAGGATCAGTACTATTTTCTTCATAAAAAAAAGTCTGTATGCATGCAAACAGACTTTTTTATTTAACAAATAATCTTGACAGAACTAATCCTTTGTAAATCAGTCAAAGCCAGGTGTAGGTTGTATATTATCTGGCTACTTCAACAATCAAATAACCCTCAATAATATCACCTATTTTGATGTCGTTGAAGTTGTCGATATTCAAACCGCACTCGTAATTGGAAGTAACTTCTTTTACATCGTCCTTAAAGCGTTTTAGCGAACCCAGGGTTCCGGTATGAATTACAATGCCATCGCGGATAACGCGTATCTTGGTGTGACGGGTGATTTTTCCATCCAATACAAAACATCCGGCAATGTTGCCTACCTTGGTGATATTAAATACCTCGCGTACTTCAACATTACAGGTAATTTTTTCTTCCATCTTGGGGCTCAACATGCCTTCGATAGCTGTTTTAAGCTCTTCGGTGGCCTGATAAATGATGGAGTAAAGCCGGATATCGATTTCTTCTTTCTCGGCCAGTTTTCGTGCCTGACTGGAAGGCCTGACCTGGAACCCGATGATGATGGCGTCGGATGCCGAAGCAAGCATCACATCCGATTCGGTAATGGCACCTACTGCTTTGTGTATCACGTTTACCTGTACCTCGCGGGTGGAAAGTTTTAACAAGGCATCCGACAAGGCTTCAACTGATCCGTCCACATCACCTTTAACAATCACGTTGAGTTCTTTAAAGTCGCCAATGGCAATCCGTCGGCCAATTTCGTCCAGGGTAATGTGTTTTTGAGTACGTAAGCTTTGTTCGCGCATCAGCTGATGACGTTTTGAAGCTACATTTTTGGCTTCTTTTTCATCTGACATGATGTTGAAAAGGTCGCCAGCCTGAGGGGCCGAATTTAACCCAAGCATAAGCACGGGAACTGATGGTCCGGCAGAATCTACGGCTTTGTTGCGTTCGTTAAACATGGCCTTTACTTTTCCATAAACAGAACCTGCCAGAATAATGTCTCCTTTTTTCATGGTGCCATCCTGCACCAGCACCGTAGCTACAAAACCACGGCCTTTATCAAGAGAAGCCTCAATAACGGTACCGCGACCCAGCTTTGTTGGATTGGCCTGTAATTGTAACATTTCGGATTCGAGCAGCACTTTTTCAAGAAGTTCGGCAACGCCTGTACCTTTGATGGCTGATATTTCCTGCGATTGATATTTCCCTCCCCAGTCTTCCACCAGGATGTTCATGTTGGCTAATTGTTCTTTTATTTTTTCGGAGTTGGCTCCCGGTTTATCCATTTTGTTAAAAGCGAACACGAGCGGTACACCGGCTGCCTGCGCATGGTTAATGGCTTCACGCGTTTGAGGCATCACGCTGTCGTCGGCAGCAATAACAATAATTGCGATGTCGGTTACTTTGGCACCCCTGGCACGCATGGCCGTAAAGGCTTCATGACCCGGTGTATCGAGGAAAGTCACTTTTTTACCGCTATCGGTGGTTACTTCGTAGGCACCAATATGTTGTGTGATACCTCCTGCCTCACCGGCCACTACATTGGCTTTTCGGATGTAGTCGAGCAACTTGGTTTTACCATGGTCTACGTGTCCCATGACGGTTACTATCGGAGCTCTTTCTACCATCTGGGCAGGATCGTCGGGTAATTCCTGAAGATCTACATGGTCAGTATCGTCGAGGCTGATAAACGCTACTTTAAAGCCAAATTCTTCAGCAACCAACGCGATGGTCTCTGCATCCAATCGTTGATTGATGGAAACAAACATACCAAGCTGCATGCAGGTGGTAATAATCTGGGTAACACCTGTATTCATTAAATTGGCAAGCTCGTTGGCTGTCAGGAATTCGGTTACCTTCAAAATGGATTTTTCATCCTCCTGTCGCTGCATTTCCTCAGCCAGGTTGTGTGATACATGTTCTCTTTTCTCTTTCCTGTGTTTGGCAGCCTTGGATTTTCCTGTTGGAGCTAGACGGGCCAGTGTATCTTTAATCTTCTTTTGAATTTCTTCATCGGTGGGCTCCGTTTTAACCAATGGTTTTTTAACCGGTGGAACAAATTTTTTCTTGCCCGGCTGTTCTCTGGGCCTTTCCTGTTTGGCCTGAGTTTCATCAGGTTTAACCTTAATGCGTTTTCTCTTCTTTTTCTTTGCAGCACTGTCATCGCTGGATGAAGCTACCGGAGCTCCTTTTTTCCGTCGGATCTCAATTGGCAGGTCGATTTTGCCAAAAATAACCGGTCCGGCCAATTTTTCGAACTTTGTTTTAAGGAAATTGTCAGGTTGTCTTTCCCCGGTAGACTTTGATTCTAAAATCTGCACCGGTTTTGAAGTTTCAATACCGGATGCCTCTTTTTCAACAGGTTTTTTTGATGCTTCTTCGGTTTTCTTAGTGTCATCAGCAGGTGCTGCTTTTTCAACCGGCTTATCTTTCTTTCTGAAAGTATCAATTGACTTCTGTTTATCAGAAGCTTCTTTCTTCTTTTCGGCTTTTGTTTTTTTCTTTGGCCTGGTTCTTTGGTTTAAACTATCCAGATCAATCGTGCCGTAAACTTTCAAACTTCCCTTTAGGTTCTCAACTGTTTCTTCTTCAATATTTTCTTTCTCTGGCTCCATCGCTGCTCCCTGAGTTTCTTCGGGTTGTGGTCTGGTTGATTCAAGAGTTGGGGCTATTGGTTCAGGTATAGCCGGAAGAGCTGATTCAATGGGTCGTTCGGCAACTTTTTCTTCCGGTTCGGGTTTTTGTACGGTTATTTTTTCTGCTTCCACTACCTTTTCAGGTTCGGGTACTCTCTCTGGGATTATTTGGGTTTTAACTTCTTTTACCTCGGTGGTTTTTACTAATTCGGGTTCAGCCTGAGAAAGAGCTGGTTTTTTTTCAATGATTTCCGCCTTAGGTGATTCTGAGGGTTCTTCTGATTTTTTAACGGGTTCACGTTCCGGAATGGCATTGGGAGCGTTTTCTCTTGATGCGTTTCTTTCGGCAGCCGTGGAAGGTATGTTTTTTAAAGATTTTTTAAAGTATTCAACACCCGTGTTTTTAATGATGACCTCATCGTCGATGGGATACTCTTCCTGTTTTTTCTCCTCCCTGACAGTAGGATTTTCGATCGTAATACTTTGTTTCCCAATGAACTCAAGTCCTTTTTGTTTCGATATTTCTTTAACGTGCTTCTCCTCCTGAAACTCATTAAAAAGAAGATCATACATTTGAGGATCAAGCTTGGTATTGGGATTGCGATCGATAACAAAGCCTTTTTTGCCCAGGAATTCAATCACCGAGTCGATGCTGATGTTAAATTCGCGGGCGGCCTTACTTAATCTTACTACCTTGTTGGCTTCTGACATATTATTGTTGTTTATAAACGCTCAAATTATTTCACAAATTACCACTTTGCAAATACATTATTCAAATTCTGTTCTAAGAATGCGCAACACTTCCTGAATGGTTTCTTCTTCCAGATCGGTCCTGTTAACAAGTTCTTCAATATCCAGTTCAAGCACGCTTTTAGCAGTATCGCATCCAATGGTTTTCAGTTCGTCGATAATCCACTGGTCGATTTCATCTGTAAATTCCTGTAGGTCGACATCTTCGCTGTCAGTATCGCTATCACGATACACATCAATTTCGTAACCGGTAAGTTTACCGGCAAGCTTGATATTGTATCCGCCTTTTCCGATGGCCAGCGATACCTGATCGGGTTTCATGTACACTTCGGCGCGCTTATTTTCTTCATCAAGTTTGATGGAAGTAATTTTTGCAGGTGAAAGTGCACGTTGGATAAACAGCGATTTGTTTGATGTGTAATTAATCACATCGATATTTTCATTTTTAAGTTCACGAACGATGCCGTGAATCCTTGATCCTTTCATCCCCACACAAGCCCCAACCGGGTCAATGCGGTCGTCGTACGATTCCACAGCAATCTTAGCCCTTTCTCCAGGTACCCGGTCAATTTTTTTGATGGTGATCAGACCGTCAAAAACTTCAGGTACTTCTGCCTCGAACAACCGTTCGAGAAAAATGGGAGAAGTACGCGAAAGGATGATAACAGGCGTATTGTTGCGCATGTCAACTTTCGACACAATGGCCCTGATGGAGTCCCCTTTGCGGTAATAATCCTGTGGGATTTGCTCCGACTTTGGCAGCAGGAGTTCTATTCCTTCATCATCCAACACCAGAATTTCCTTTTTCCACACCTGGTAAACTTCACCTGTGATGATGTCACCGACTTTTTCTTTATATTTACGGAAGACGTTGTCTTTTTCATAGTCTAATATTCTGGAAACCAGATTTTGACGGATAGCCAACACTTCTCTTCTGCCAAAATCTTTTAGCCAGATTTGTTGTGAAAATTCTTCCCCTACCTCAAAATCGGGTTCTACTTTTATGGCATCCGAAATAGCAATCTGAAGACTTTCGTCTTCTACTTTGCCATCTTCAACAATTTCTCTGTAGTGCCATATTTCAAGGTCACCCTTGTCGATGTTCACGATGATATCGAAATTGCTTTCGGGGCCATATTTTTTTGTGAGCATGCTGTGAAAAACATCCTCGAGAATACGCATCATGGTTTCTCTGTCGATGTTTTTAAATTCTTTAAACTCCGAAAAGGTCTCAACAAGGTTCATGTTATCCATTGCGAAAATAATTTACTGTCTGTTAAAAAGTTACAATTCCTTTAGCTTCAATTATTGATGTCATTGGGAAAGTGATCAGCTCTCCCGGCTCAATTTTTTTACTTTTTTTATTTTTGTTCTTTGCCTGATCGAAAAATTCGATTTGGGTTTCTGTGGCCGACTTCAATAACCCTTTCAGCTGCGTTCCATCGCTTAGCTTAATCTGTATGGCTTTGCCTACATACTTTTGATATTGTCGCAGGAGTGTGAATGGCTGGCCTACACCTGATGAACTCACGTTCAGTTCATAGTCTTCGATTTCGCGGTCAAGCTTACTTTCAATATACTTGCTCAAAGCGATACAATGCTCGATTAAAACGCCCGAATCGCTGTCGATAAATACCAATATGCGGTTTTCTGCATTGGTATTTACCTCCACTACAAAACGGTCGGTTCCTGCTAAAAACCCACTGGCTAATTCTACTATGGTTTCTTTTTTTATCATACTATAAAAAGAGGGGACCCGTGTCCCCTCACCTCAAAATCTCTCTCTCGTTGTCCGACAAGGATTCGAACCTTGACAGGCAGAATCAAAATCTGCAGTGCTGCCGTTACACCATCGGACATTCGGGGCGCAAAGATACTCCATTTTTTCTTATTCCAAACTATTCAAATAAAAAATTGGCAGTGTATGTGCAGCAATGGCGCTTCAGTTATTTGATATGCTATCTTTGTCAGGAATTGTTAGCAATTTTTATAGATGAAATACTACCTTATTTCGGGGGAGGCTTCGGGTGACCTGCATGGGGCAAACCTGATGAAATCATTAAAAGACCTGGATGCCGCGGCTGAATTCAGGGTCTGGGGTGGTGATAAAATGAAAAATGAAGGGGGAGTGCTCGTAAAACATTATCGCGATTTGGCTTTTATGGGATTTATTGAAGTGCTTTTTAACCTCCGCACCGTGTTAAAAAATATCTCCTTTTGCAAAAAAGACCTGCTTTGTCATAAGCCCGATGTATTGATCCTGATCGATTATCCGGGATTTAACCTTCGCATTGCTGAATTTGCTCATCAACAGGGAATAAAGGTGGCTTATTATATCTCACCTCAAATTTGGGCCTGGAAAAAAAGCAGGGTACACCTCATTAAACGGGTGGTTGATCTGATGATGGTTATATTGCCATTTGAGTCCGACTTCTATAAAAAATACAATTTCAAAGTTGATTTTGTCGGGCATCCCTTGCTCGATGCCATCCACAATGAGCCTGTTATTGATAAAAATACTTTTTTAAGCAGGTATGGACTAACCGATAAACCCGTTATCGCCTTGCTGCCCGGAAGTCGTAAGCAGGAGGTAGGCAAAATGTTGAGTGAGATGCTCAAGGTGATTCCTTTCTATCCCGATTACCAGTTTGTTATTGCAGGCGTGGACAATCTTCCTGATGATGCCTATGCTTCCTTCACCGGCGACAAAAAAGTAACAGTGGTTTTTAATGAAACGCATCATCTGTTGCGAACGGCACAGGCTGCCCTGGTAACCTCTGGTACTGCTACCCTTGAAACCGCTCTGCTGGGTGTGCCTGAAGTAGTATGCTACAAGGGAAATTCTTTAAGTTACCAAATTGCCCGGCGGGTAGTTAATGTAAAATACATCTCATTGGTCAACCTGATTATGGACAGGGAGGTGGTAAAAGAGTTGATCCAGGGCGAACTTAATACACAAAACCTGAGAAAGCAATTGGATTTATTGTTGTTTGATCATGCCTATCGTTCAAAATTGAAGGCCGATTACATCGAACTGGTGAGTAAATTAGGTAGTTTGGGAGCTTCCAATCGTGCAGCGAATTTAATCGTCAGCATGATAAAGCCTGGATAAACTGGCTAAACTTCTCAACTACCTTTTTATCGATTTGCGATAAATCGATTTGTTTCCCACGTTGTCAGTCACTACCAGCTCGAAGTCATTTTCTCCAGTTTTCATTCTCTTGTCGATTTCGTAAAAGAGCAGGTTGTTTTTGGCGTCGTATTCCATCAAAATCCATTGACCATTCAGCGTAGCACGGTACGAACGAATACCAGTTTGATTGTCAACAATACTTAGCTTGATTTTTGAAAGCGGCTTCCCGGCTTCGCTGGTAGCCACATTGATGGGCTTTATAACAGGAGGTTTGGTGTCGACCAGAATGGTGTAAAAGCCAAGTTTCCTGATGGACGCTTCCATGCGGTCATGGTTCATTTTTCCTCCGGCAGAAGAGTAATTTTTGTTGTTGGCAGAATAACCCAGATAGAGCTTTTCACGGTCGTAACGTGCCAGTAAATCAGCATCGGGCAAGATACTGAGTGTAAGGTTTTTTTGAATGGGAACTTTGCTGTTGTGTAATTGAAATACATGGTATAGTTTGGTTGAGTCTGGTTCAAGTTGTTTAAAATCGAAATAAAACGACTGATAAAACGCGTTGGCCGGAATAGACAATACCATCAGTTCATTTTTGATGGTATCCGGAACATTGGCTTGGATGTGATAGGGTGTTTTTTTAATCTCCCTCTTAACAAATCGTGAGATAGCTGTATCTTCCTGTACCGAAAAGGGAAGTTGCGACAGGTTTCCGTATGCATCGCTGACCTGCCATGTGAGTTTGTGAACCAAGGTGTCGCTAAAACAAAAGATGCCATTGGATAAAACCTGATCGTAATTGAAAAGCAGGTTGTTGGTGTCGATCTGGGTACGAATATACCGTTTGTTGGTTTCAACAGAGGTGCCATAATCAATTAAACTGTTTATGTACCGTGCGGTAGCGAATGATAGTTTGTCCAACATCAGACCGAAGATTTGAGTCGTGTCGTCCAATAGTTTGACTTCAAAAACCCCGTTTTTATTGGGTATTTCGTTCATCACATCATGGGCTACTATTCCAAACGATACCCGACCGGAAACTTTTATCGTCCGCTGACTTTTTAATTTATGCTGGTCGCCCCAACCCGTCACCTCTAAGAAAGTCGTTTCCTGTTTCCCGTTTACAAATGAGTTGGTATCCACAGGATAAACCGCAATATTGAGGATTTGGGGCCGGTAAAAATCTTTTACCTTAATCGATGTAAACAACAGCGGGTTGAGCGAATATTGGGTGGCTTCATCCCGGATTTCAAAATGCAGGTGTGGCCCCATAGAACCTCCTGTGTTTCCTGAGTAGGCAACCAGATCACCTTTTTTAACAGGCAACTCATGCTCGTTTGGAAAAATTTCAACTTCAAAGCTTTCGCGGCTATATTGAATTTTTTTTACATAGCTTTGGATGGAATCGCCGTATCGCTGCAAGTGCCCATATACCGAAACAAAGCCATTGGGATGTGTAATATAAAGGGCTTTCCCATAACCTCCGGGTGATATTTTTATCCGTGATACCCAGCCATCTTCAATCGCTCTTACTTTCTGTCCTTCTCTTCCCTGTGTTTTGATATCAATTCCGGCATGAAAATGATTGGGGCGCAATTCGCCAAAGGTGCCTGAGAGATACAAGGGTATGTCAAGCGGAGGTGCAAATGGCTCTGAATAAGTTTGTTGAGCCACAGGAATGAAAGGTGACATGAAAAATAATAGGACAAAAAAATGGGTGGCAATAGGCTTTTTACTCATCGAAAAGTTGGGTTAGTTCGCTCATGTGTTGTATTGTATAATCAGCATTTGGGAAAGAGCCTTTGAGACAAAGCTCATTAAAAAAAACGGTAACCATTCCGGCTTCTTTTGCACCCACAATGTCTTTATCATACAAGTTGCCAACCATCAGGCAGGTTTTCTGATCATATCCGGAAAGGCGGGCAGTGCGAATAAAAAATTCCGGATCGGGTTTTTTAACACCCAATTCTATTTGCGAAAAAAAATGATCAAAATAAACATCGGCACCAATTCGCTTTAGCGCTGCAATCATGTCGGAGGTTTTGCTGTGGTCGGCGCTGGTGGCAATAATACATGGATATTTTGAACTCAGGTATTTCAATGCAGTTTCGGCTCCCGGGACCCAGGCGACTGACTCCCAAATATACATGGGGCCAGGCAGGTTATAATCACGCATCACCGTATCGCCCCAATCGAAAATGATCGCTTTTACCGAATTTTTCATGAAGCAAAAGTAGTTGGATTATTCATATGGAATGAACCCGGGAGTTTAGTTTTATATGACAATCTATCCGCTTTTCAAATCGTGCCCTTAGGAAAAATCACTAAATTTGCCCAAAATCGATCTGCATGAAATATACCGTATCTCTTCTTTTCTTTGTGCTTGTTTTTAGCTTCCTGAACCTTGGTTGCAAAAAAACAGACGATGGTGATGGAACAAAGCCTGAAATCGTTGTCCTGGGTGCCAATCCTATGTTTTGGGCACTTAATTATCCCTATACGGATTTGGGTGCAAAAGCCTACGATGTGAGCTCAACAGGTGATACAACTGATTTAACCTTGTCGATTGTTGTAGACAGCAAGGTTGATGTATCTCAGGTGGGAGAGTATCAGGTGACTTACAATGTAAAGGATGCAAGTGGCCTCGCCGCTGATGAAAAAAGAAGACTTGTAAAAGTGGTGATTGGAAAATAAAAACCTGACAGACACCGAACTTTCATGACATCACAAACCCTGCAAAAGAAAAAAATCCTCTTTATTGTAAATCCCAATTCTGGAAAAAAGAAGAGCGATTTGCTTACGCAATCAATTCAAAAAGAAATAGATGTAAAAAAATTTGATGTCGAAATCGTCTATACTGCTTATGCAGGACATGCGGTAGTGGTAAGTCGTCAAGCGGTTGAGGATGGCATCGATATTATTGTTGCCGCTGGCGGCGATGGCACCATCAACGAAGTAGCAGGTGAGATAATTGATAGAGAAACTGTTTTGGGTATTATCCCAATGGGCTCGGGCAATGGTCTCGCCCGCCACCTGGGTATTCCGCGCCAGATTGAGAAAGCGGTCGGGCTTATCAATCAATTTGATTTTACCAAAATAGACACCTGTTCTGTTAATCAGGTGCATTTTGTCAGCATTGCCGGAATTGGATTCGATGCCCTGGTGGCCAAACACTTCGCCCGGAATGAAAGGAGAGGGTTCATGGGTTATTTTAATGTGGTTGCAAACAAATACCTGAAATACAAACCCAAGAAATATCAAATTGTGTTTGCCAACGGAAATAAACTCACCACAAGGGCTTTGTTTATCGCGTTTGCCAACTCCAATCAATTTGGCTATAACACCACCATCGCCCCAAATGCCCGGCTTACCGATGGGCTGATTGACGTTTGTATTGTTAAGAAACCGATGCTGGTTTCGATTCCAATCATAGCCAATTTGCTGTTGTTGAACAAAATAAATCTTGCCAACGATGTGAGTATCGTGCAAACACCCTATCTTAGCGTTACACAATCGCGCAACCGGGTGGTTAATATTGATGGTGAACCCATCAGGATTGCAAAAAAATTAAATATTAAAATCAACCCCCTGTCGCTCAGGGTAATAATAAATAAGGAAGATGCCAAAATATAACGACTTTAACCTGGTTTTTTCAACCAATCCTGATTTGGTGCCGTTGAGTGGTGACAAAGAAATGGTAGAAACAAAGGAAGCTAAACATCAGAGCCTGATCGTTTCACTGGATAAAAAACAACGAAGAGGAAAAAAAGTAACCTTGATCGAAGGATTTGTGGGCAATGAAAACGACCTGAAAGAACTTGGGAAAATATTGAAATCGAAATGTGGCGTCGGTGGTTCGGTCAAGGACAACCAAATTATTATCCAGGGCGACTTTAAGGAGAAAATTGCTGAAATACTCAGACAATCAGGATATAAAACAAAATTGAAATAAAAACGGAAGTCATGCAGAAATACTTAAAACTTACAATCCTGTTGTGGATGTTGGCAAGTTCCACATCGGTTTTTTCTCAGACAAAAAATGGAGCGCTGACCATGAACATGGTGAAACAAATCAGGGCTACCTTTGAGAATACAGCTGGTAATACCGCTTTAAAAAATGCCATTTCGAACAACGACATAAAAAAGCTGGCGGTCAACCGGGAAAACGATGGCAAAGTCAACAATTTGTTTTCGAACAAGGTAACTACCAAAGGCATCTCCAACCAAAAATCATCCGGGCGTTGTTGGCTGTTCACAGGGCTAAATACCTTGAAACCAATGGTTCAGGAAAAATATAAACTAAATGATTTTGATTTCAGTCATACCTATAATTTTTTCTGGGATCAATTTGAGAAGGCCAACCTGTTTCTCGAAATAGCCATTGCCACGGCACAGAAACCGCTTGAAGACCGGGAGGTGGAATGGCTTTTTAAAAACCCCATTGGTGATGGAGGGCAGTGGACGACCTTTGCCGACAATGTACAAAAATATGGTGTAGTACCCCAATCGGCGATGCCTGATACCTATCAAAGCGAGAACACTGCAACGATATCAAAATTACTTGCAAGGAAATTGCGCGAAGATGGCTTGGAAATCAGGATGATCACCTTATCCCGAATGGCAGAGGAGAAAAAAACCGAAGCCAAATTCAACATGTTGGCTGATATCTACCGGATGCTCGCGTTGAGTTTGGGTGAGCCCCCGATGGACTTTTTATGGCAATATATCGATGCCGATGGAAAAATCAGTGAGCCAAATACCTATACCCCGCAAGCATTTTATGATGAGATTATTGGTGTTAATTTGAGCGATTACGTCATGTTTATGAACGACCCTACGCGTGATTACCATCAGTTATACGAAATTCAATACGACCGGAACCTGGTTGAAGGTGGCAACTGGAAGTATATCAACCTGCCTAATGACGAGATCAAGGAGTTTGCTAAAGCATCTATCCTGGCCAGGGAAGCCATGTATTTTTCGTGCGATGTTGGCAAACAACTCAATATTGAAGATGGAACATTGGATGTGAACAACTATCAGTACAACAATCTGTTTGGAGTGGACTTTGGGATGGATAAAAAACAACGTATTCAAACTTTTGAAAGTGGCTCAACACATGGTATGTCGTTGGTGGGGGCCAATATCCTTCAGGATGGCAAGGTGGATAAATGGCAGTTGGAAAACAGTTGGGGAGCCGACAAAGGCGACAAAGGTTATCTCACTATGACGGATGCCTGGTTTAATGAGTTTATGTTTCGCATCATCATCAATAAAAAATATGTTACTGACAATGTGTTGAAAATTTTGGACCAAAAACCCATATTGCTTCCGCCATGGGATCCCATGTTTATGCCTGAACAATAAATAATTTTTAACAGCCAGTCGGGTTTAGAAACTTTATGAGTAAAAATTTATCTTGTGTCAAAAAACTTTTTACTTTAGCTTTTATTCAATCATCGTTAACTAATCACATTTATCTATGAACAACCGCACTATTCAAACCATTGGAACGATCATAAAAAAAGAACAGCTGGCATCGGTAGTGCACGACACCCGTAGTTCTGCTTTGATACTTGAATCGTTGGAACCCTTTCCCGGTTATCATGGAACCACCATTCCCGACCGGCTTGAACCTGACTCATTATTCGTGGCAACTAAAATTATGTACAATGATGAACGCATTATTCGCGCCATTCAGGCCGTGAAAATGGTTTATCCATTGCGTTTTGATGCAGCACCAGGCACCATTAACTTTCAGAATAATCCGGTAAACGTGATTCGGTTTAAGTTTATTTCCTATCATGCCATTTCAGAATTAATTGAGTGTTTTAGGGAAACAGGAATCGAGTTTATGAAATCAAAAAAGGTGGCCCCTTACACTTCCATCATCAAAATTCGCAGGCACTTCAAGATGAATGAAATCCAGGAAGGCATCTTCCGCGACGGCGATAACAATCAAACTTATTATATTCAGGTACCCGTTCAATTGCGGTGGGTTACATTCGAGAAAATCACCATGCAATTGAAATACAACCTGGAGAATAATAATTTTGATGCTGCACAAACCAGTGTTTTTACCGAGTTTGGGTTATTGGATTTGGTGCGCATCTACGATCTGGATGCGTCTCCCGGGAAATTGCAGTTTATCAGAAACAATTATCTGGAAGCCATAAGCAAATTATAAATAAGAGTTGATGTTTTTTAGGGAAGAATTAAAGTGCATTCAAAGTCAGTCGGATCAGTTTTTACATGACATGGGATTTTCGGCCGACTCGACCGAAATCATCGTGCAAACCGGTGGTTATATTGTACTCGGGCTGTTGGCTTATTTATTTTATCGGTTGACGGTAATCGCGGTTAAAGCCATCGTAGTTCCTATAATTAACCGATCAAAAAACCGGCTCGATGATTTGCTGATTAAAAATAAATTTTTTAAGAAATTATCGTTCCTGGTTCCCGCACTGTGGATTTACTATATGGTTAGAAATCCATTCTTTACCTTCACGGAGACTTCGGATTTTTTTAGGGGACTGATCACGGTATTTTTCTATTTTATTGCCGCCCTGGTCATCGATAGTGTGTTAAGTACCATCAATGACTATTATAACAGATATTCTTTTGCCAAGGAGCATCCCATTGCCGGCCCCATTCAGGTTATTAAAATTATCACCTACTTATTGGCCCTTCTTGGTGTTATCGGCTATTTGCTCGAAAAAGACCTGAGCACTTTGTTATTTGGTTTGGGCACCATTTCAGCAGTACTCATGTTAATTTTCAAAGACCCGATTCTGGGCTTCGCCGGTGGATTGCAGCTTACTTTTAATAAAATGGTGCGTATTGGTGACTGGATTACCATGAATAAATATGGTGCAGATGGTACAGTCATCGAAATAAATCTCACCACAGTTAAGGTGCAAAACTTTGATAAAACCATTATTACCATTCCTACCTATGGCATGGTGACCGACAGCTTTCAAAACTGGCGTGGTATGGAAGAATCGGGCGGTAGGCGCATCAAACGTTCCATCCTGATTGATATGGATACAGTGAAGTTTTGCACTCCGGAGATGCTGGAGCGATTTAAAAAGATTCAGATAATTGCCGATTATGTGAATAAGCGGGAGGTTGAAATTGCCGCCTATAACGAAAAGTTGGGTATTGATCATTCCATTAAGGTAAATGGACGCCGTCAAACCAACCTGGGAGTTTTTCAGGCATACCTGAAAGCCTATCTGAATAACCGTCCTGATATAAACACCGACATGACTTTTATCGTGAGGCAGTTGCAACCTACTGAAAAAGGAATACCTGTCGAGATTTATGTATTTACGAACGTAACTGAATGGGTAGCATATGAGGAAATTCAGGTATCCATTTTTGACCACATACTGGCCGCAATACCTGAATTTGAGTTGCGGGTTTTTCAATATCCAAGCAGCTTTAGCGGAATTCGGATACCCCCGGTCGAAGGGTAAGCGTGTGAATCGTTTCAGCAGCGATTTCTAAATGATAAAAATATGAAAAAGGAGAAAAATCATTTCGATGAAGATGGGCTGTTAAAAGAGAGTTATTATGAAAAGGAATACGCCAAACTTTGCATCAAACTGGTTGCAATGCAGGATTGGATTAAAGCCAAAGGACTGAAAGTAGTTGTGATATTTGAAGGTCGGGATGCAGCAGGAAAAGGAGGGGTGATTAATCGGATCACCGAGCCGATGAACCCCAGGATATGCAGAGTGGTTGCTTTAGGCACACCTACCGAGAAAGAAAAAACCCAATGGTATTTTCAACGATATGTCGCCCATTTGCCCGCCGCAGGAGAAATGGTATTGTTCGACCGTTCATGGTACAACAGGGGAGGGGTAGAACATGTGATGGGCTTTTGTACCCAGAGCGAATATTGGGAATTTCTACGTTCGTGCCCTAATTTTGAACAAATGCTCATCCGTTCCGGAATCATCCTGATCAAATTATGGTTTTCAGTAAGTAGTGAAGAACAGGAAAAACGCTTTCAATCACGACTGAATGATCCGACAAAAAGATGGAAATTAAGCCCCATGGACTTGAAATCGCGTGAACTTTGGGTGGAATATTCAAAAGCAAAAGATACCATGTTCGATTATACCGACACGAAAATATCTCCCTGGTATGATGTGCCAGCTGATGATAAAAGGAAGGCCCGACTGAATACCATCAGGCATCTGTTAAATAAAATCCCCCATCACGACCTGCCCCAGGAGGAAATCGAACTTAAACCGAGACGGCCTGAAGAAGAGTATACACGTCCTCCAATGGATGAACAAAACTTTGTGAAGGATTACTATAAAAGTTAGCAGTTTTCTTGATCGTGTTCAAAGGCAACAAGTGAATTTTCAGATATTTCTTAACAAATAGACTTCTTTCAGGTGTTTTTGAGCCACTTCAAATGCATCCAGACCCTTGTCCGTATGTAAGATAATAGTGTTTTCGAAGGGATGTTGCCGGCAGTATTTCTGGTGGCTGTCCCAGATATGTTCCACATACCAATCGGGTTCTTTTCCCCATCTGATGTCCTTGTTTTTCCTTGCTAAAAATGTTTTTTTATCCAACGTCAGAAACAATTTTAGATCCATCAGGTTGTTGAGTCTTTCATCCTGAAAGGCAAAGATACCCTCCAGTATCACCAGCTCATGAAGGTTGATTTGTTTCAGTGCTTCTTTGTAAAATCGATCAAAATCAATGGAATCGGTGCATTCCCAGTCGGTGTGTCCGTTAATTTTTGGAATTTCACTGGTTGGGAAAGCGAAATCGTCCTGACAAAGACTGACCACATCTACTTCGTGGAACACTTTTTTTAGATTTCTTGCTAATGTAGATTTTCCGGCATTGCTAACGCCTCCTATTCCGATAACCATGAGGTTGTTTTAATTTGGCGCAAAAATAGGGATTAATCTTGTTTTTTTTCCTGTCCGGGCATAAACTGATAAGCACCGGCATCGGGATGGTTGAGCCTCAGGTTGTTGAGCAAGTCGTAGAGAACCTCTACCGCAATGGCAGGATCGCCGTAGTCGATGGCCGGTGACAGGGTGTCGAGGCGGTAATCGTTGACTGTGACATCTTTAAAAAGAGGATCTTCATTGCGCAGGATGGTATTGAAGTTGACACCATCCTCCATTTTACGGGTGCTTCGTACCAGGCTGTGGCTAATAAAATAAAGCGAATCTGCTCCACCAACCATATCGGTTTCAAACTCATCTTTATTGGAGCCATAAACAATGCTGTTGGCCAGGGTGAAATTGAGGGCATATGGAATCGGATTATCCAGTGTGTCTAAAAGATAATTGTTGATATATACGGCCGGATTGTTGCGCGCCGAATACGGCCAGAAATTACCAATGGTGGATTGTTTAAAATTGAAATATCCTCCACCATAAACCTCCAGACAAAACCCTCCACAGTTAGCCAATATTGTATTACTTGCTTCAATATTGTAAATATGTGATAAAATTCCAGATCTACTCATGTTTTCAATGATGACATTGTGCAATATGACCCGGTTATTGGCATAGTGAATGAACGACTCGGTTTGTAAGCCTATAAATCCGTTTTTAATCACCGCATTTTCAATAAGGTGGTCAGTTCCCGGAGTGCTTTCCATCAACCAGATGCGGTCCCACTGTCCGGGGAGTTCATCGTAACTTGATTCCAGGCGGTCGCCCTGAAAAGTAACCGGATTTTCGAGAGTTCCCTTCACTTGTAACAATCCATCCGAATAGGCCCAAAGTCCGCCGCCATCATGAAAATAAATCCTTGCTCCTTCATCGATAATCAGAGTACCGTAGGAATTGATCACGGCATATCCATAAATTACATAAGGCCGGTCGTTGGTCCAGTGAACAGTTTCAAGGCTGTCGGCCACAATTTTGTATTTTGGAAAGACGGATGAATAGGTGTCGGCCACGATATAATGCGCGTCCTGCCCCCAGGCAATTAATTTAACGTGCTGCTCGTTGCCATTGGTGAAAAAAGTGAGTTCGTCTTCCACCACATAGGGATTGTTGTTGTCCTGCGGATTGATGGTCACCCGAACAAACAAGTACAGGCTGTCGTTGCCGTTGATTTCAACATCCGAAAACGAAGAACCGGGTTCTCCATCCAGGTTGATGCGGTATGGTGACGAGGTGCCTCCGGTGAGGTTGATATTGCTGATGTTTAGTTTGTTATCCGATTTGTTGTATATCATCAGCCGCTTTGTAACGCTGCCAACCGTGGTGAAAACCGTGTCGAAGATAACCGAATCTGCCGAAAAACCGAGTTTAAGCGAACTATCGTGGTTGACGACATCCTCTTTCTTACAGGAGGCAAAAATCAACACAAGAAATGTGGTGGCGATCAGAAAGGACAGGCCGAAAGAGGGAAACAACTTCATAAACGCATCATTAATCAGGTGTGCAAAGATAAGTGAATACAGTTAAACCAAGACCAATCAATTATCCTGGTTTTAAGAAACGGAGTGTGATACAACCATTTCTTGTTGGTAATACATACGTTTTTTCGGCATTATTATTGTATTTTTACGGCATTCATCCTGAAAACTGATAAGCATATGAATCAACTATTAAAGGCTGCAATTGTTTTGATCCTGATGGTGATATCATCGGTAGAATTGCAGGCACAATACATGAACCTGGGGACGGCCACCCAGGAGGAATTCAAACCACAGCGTTGGTTTGTTGGGGGCATGCTGGGGGGAAGTTTCTCCGGTTATGGGGGCAGTTTTGAAATTGCACCCATTGTTGGATATAAGGTAACTCCTGAATTTCATGTAGGAACCAGGATTACCTATATATACAGCAGCTTTAAATACAATAGCAATTCAACACGGTATCATTTAAACGATTATGGAGCCAGCTTGTTTGCGCGATATCAGTTTTATAAGCCTTTGTTTGGTCATGTTGAATATGAAGCTTTAAGTCTGGAACTTCCTCCATATGCGGTGGCTCCAGGTGAAAGTGTCAGGATGTTATTAAACAGCCTTTTTGTGGGTGGCGGCATCATTCAGCCATTGGGTGGCAGGGGATTTGCTACGATCGCCATTCTGTTTAATTTACTCGAAAACGAGTATTCAAGCTATGTATACTCCAATCCCATTATCAGGGTAGGATTTGGGGTTGGGTTGTAGAAATATCCGCAGGTCACTCTCGCAGTTCAAAAGTGATTCTCTGATTTGAACTATTTTCCGTTTAGAATCACTCTGTATGGTCGAAAAATAGTTCTACGGAAGTTTACCTATTTTTACATCGGTTTTTAAAAGTGTAACAATTTCTGTTCGCGATGGATGAAATATTAAATTACATCAGTATCATTGGTGCTTTTGCTTTTGCCATTTCAGGGGCACTCACCGCCATGAACAACAAATTCGACCCGTTTGGTGTATTGATCATCGCTTTTGCAACGGCCGTGGGTGGTGGAACCATGCGCGACATGCTCATCGAAGGAAAACCGGTTTTCTGGTTGTACGAACCTGGCTACCTGTACTTTATTATTGCCGGAACCATCTTTGCCATTGTCTTTAGAGCCAAACTTAATTATATGCTTAAGCCCCTTTTCTTTTTCGATACCATCGGACTGGCTTTGTATACGGTAATTGGTGTTCAGGTTGGACTTGAATACAACCTGAATTATATAAATTGCATCATTTTGGGCACCCTCACCGGTGCTTTTGGTGGGGTGATCCGCGATATCCTGGTGAATGAGGTGCCTGTCATCTTTAAGAAAGAAATTTATGCCACCGTGAGCATTGTGGGAGGAGCACTGTATCTGGTGCTTGACAAGTTGATTTTACACCATCCGGTGATGCAATTTATACCGATGGTGTTTATTATTGTGTTCAGGTTGTTGATTGTGCGTTATAAAATTTCGTTGCCTTCTTTGTATAAATAAGGAGTAGGTTCCAACCTAATTTGTCTCAATGAAAAAGCGGACGAGGGAGGTTTTTCACAACAACCTTGTCGAAGAAAACATGATTCAAAATCCGGAATATCAGTCATTTCTGTCATTCCGATTGAGCATACTGAGGCACGAAGGATGCGAACAGAGGAATCCCCAAAAGAATAAGGCTGCCGTTGTGGCGAGTCATTATTTTGGCTTTCTTACACAGGGTTTTCTTTTAGTGTCGCATAACTTATCGATATATCAACCTGCTCAAATACTTTTATTGAAGTGCTTTCTCAAGCAACTTTGATAAAATCAGGTATAATAGACAAAATTCAGGCTAGAAACCGCTGTATCCCTTATAAATATTAGCTTTGATTCAAATCAAAGGTCCTGATGTAAAAACCATTGGTTTCAGTATTTCTAGCTCCAGAGGCTTTCTGGATATTGTCCTTTTTCAACCAACTCGGCCACACGTTGAATAGTCACCGGTTTATCTTCCTGATAAGTCACCCCAAACCACTGGTCGTTGCTGGTGAGCGTCCTGAAGCTGGCTTCATCGATTTTAATCAGGTTGTTGGCTACCAAGGGAATGTAAAACTCTGCTTTTAGCTGGTTTGCATTTTCATGGATAAATTTAGAAAAATCACGTTTCAACTGACTGAAAAACAAGGGAGTAAATCCCCAGAAATTCATGGAGACAATGTCATCATCTTTCAATGGATATTCCGCCCCTGCTTCTTCAAAGAAAATACCTGCTTCCTTCCGGAGGATGCTGGTACGTTCAACCACATCAGTAAGGCATCCGTTTTTACTCTGACAAATTCCCCGGCTTACGCTTCCGTTTTCCGACAACGTATTGGCCAGTTTATAACCCACCAGCGCATATTCGTTTTGTTGACGTTTGGGCTCGGTCAGGAAATCTGCCAGCACCTGAAAAGCTTCACGACCGTAAAAATCATCGGCATTGATCACGGCAAATGGCTCATTTACATATTTTTCAGCAACCAACACAGCATGCCCTGTTCCCCATGGTTTTGTCCTTTCCTGGTTGAATTCAATACCTTGCGGGATGTTGTGAAGTTCCTGGAGGATGTATTCTGTTTTTATCTTTCCGGCCAACCGGGGTTCAAAGATGGCTTTAAAATCATCAATGATTTTGGGATTCAGTACAAATACCACTTTTCCAAATCCGGCCCTGATGGCATCGAATACGGAATAATCAATAATACTCTCGCCCGAAGGGCCAATTTTATCCATTTGTTTCACTCCGCCGTAGCGGCTTCCCACACCGGCTGCAAGTATAACGAGGGTTGGTTTCATGAGGTAGGTTTTAAAGGATCATTTATTTTAAACGCGGGCAAAAATAAGGATTTTATAAAAGAGGAAATGACCAATTTAAGAAAGCTGGGTTTTTACCACCCCTCACACAGATAAAACGAAGAAATACACCTCTGTGGTTTATCACGATTTATTCATCATACCAGCTGGCATACATATTATAATTGTTTGAAATGCGGTGGATTTCTCCTTCCAGCAGCGCGGTATCAACAGTCTTGATCAGGGTTGCCGGTACTCCTGCATAAACAGAACCCGACTTTACCACAGTGTTTTTTGCGATCAGGGCCCCGGCTGCGATCACCGAATTGCTCTCCACCACTACACCATCCATTAAAATGGCTCCCATGCCAATCAACACATTGTCGTGGATAGTGCATCCGTGAACAATGGCACCATGGGCAATGCTTACATTGTTTCCAATTCTGACCGGTGCTTTCTGATAGGTGCAATGAATAATGGCTCCATCCTGAATATTGACGTTGTTGCCAATGCGGATACTATGCACATCGCCACGGACAACGGCATTAAACCACACGCTGCAATCGACGCCCATCACCACATCTCCTGTGAGGGTTGCGTTATCGGCAATAAAACAGTTGTTGCCCCATTTGGGTGAGATTCCTTTTACTGATCTGATCGTTGGCATAACAATGCAATTTAGTTTGTTTAGAGTTTAATGTTATCGGATGGAGGATAATCCACGTTGTAATGAAGACCGATGCTTTCCTTACGGCGCATGGCCAGTTTGATGACCACATAGGCCACATTGATCATATTTCTAAGTTCACAAATGGGTTCTGAGAGCAAGGAGTTGTTATACAAATCTTCTGTTTCCTTAAAGATGATCTCCAGCCGGTCGAAAGCCCTTTTCAAACGCAGGTTTGAGCGAACGATCCCTACGTAATTCGACATGATCGACTGTAACTCCTTTATCGATTGTGTGATCAGAATCATTTCTTCATTTAATATCATGCCTTCGTCGTTCCAGTCGGGCACCCGATCTTCAAACTGAATATGATGAATGTCTTTGGCAGCTTTTTCACCAGCCCTGTGCGAAAACACAGCCGCTTCGAGCAGCGAGTTGGATGCCAGTCTGTTGGCTCCGTGTAAACCGGTATTGGCCACTTCACCCGCAGCATAGAGGTGGTGAATGTTGGTTTGTCCAAATTCATCGGTATTGACTCCTCCACAACTATAATGAGCTGCGGGAACCACCGGAATCAGTTCGCGGGTGATATCAATGCCAATGCTCAGGCATTTGGCATAAATAGTTGGGAAGTGATTCAGGATTTCTCTTTTATCGATTTGACGGGCGTCGAGGTATACATACTCATCTCCCGAAAGTTTCATCTCAGTATCGATGGCACGGGCCACGATATCGCGCGGCGCCAGAGAACCTCTTGAATCATATTTGTCCATAAAGGGAGTGCCGTTTTTTGTTACCAGAAATGCTCCTGCACCCCGCATGGCTTCGGTGATTAAAAATGAAGGCTTCTCATTGGGATTAAACAGCGAGGTTGGATGAAACTGCACAAATTCCAGGTTGCTGACGCGTGCTTTGGCGCGATAGGCCATGGCGATGCCATCACCGGTGGAAAAGGTTGGGTTGGTGGTAGTTTGGTATATATTGCCCATGCCACCGGTGGCAATCATAGTGGTTTTTGCCAGAATGGTTTCAATTTGATTCGACTGCGTATTCAGAGCATAAACACCGAAACACTGAATGTTGTCGTGGCTTTGTTTGACAAGTTCTCCCAGGTGATGCTGGGTAATCAGGTCGATTGAGAAATAGTCTTCCAGAATGGTGATGTTGGGATGGTTTTTTACTTTCACATCCAAAGCACGCTGGATTTCATAGCCCGTATTGTCTTTGTGATGCAATATCCGAAACTCCGAGTGACCACCTTCTTTGGCGAGTGAAAACCGACCGGAATCTTCTTTATCGAACTCAGTACCCCACTCAATTAATTCTTTTACCCGTTCGGTACCTTCGTTGATGGTGATGCGGACAATTTCTTCGTTGTTGTGACCCACACCCGCTTTCATGGTGTCTTCGAAATGCTTTTCATAATTGTCGGGTGAGTACATCACGGCAGCGATGCCGCCCTGAGCATAACTGGTGGCCGTGTCATCCATGGATGATTTCGACAACACACAAACGCTTCCGTGATCGGCTACCTTAAGGGCATAGATGAGCCCGGCCATGCCGGTACCAATCACTAAAAAATCAACTTTACGACGCATGAGAAATATTTTTGCAAAGGTAGTGCATCCTTGAAAACCCGCAGAAAAAAACCTGTTTTATCTTGCAGGAAATGGCTATCGTTTTACCAGGCTGTTTCTTCTGAGCAGCAGGGCGGCAGGCAATGCCCCAAATGCCAGAAAGGCAGAAAAGTGAAAGGTAGTGCTTAAACCAATTCTGTCGCCCAGGAAACCAGTGCTGATCACGGCGATGGCATTGGTGATGAAGTTGATGGTGGTAAAACCAGCATTCATCATGGCCGGTTGGTCACTGCCTTGTTCCAATACCAACGCCAGCAGAATGGGGCTGGTGGCATACAGCAGAACCCCTAAAAAAACCAACAGCACCATCTGAACCATAAATCCCGAATACACAAAAAGCAACATAAAAAAAGGGGCACTGATGGCAAGAAAGATCAATGATTTTAATCTGCCAACCCTATCGGATATGCCCCCTGCAATAAAGCTACCGAAGGCAGCCGATCCTTGTAAAACAGAAAGCGCAATGGCACCTGTAATTAAGGTGTTTCCTTTTAGTCCCAGATAGGTTGGTAAAAAAGTGGCCATTGAGGCTTTCATCACCGAACGGAAAAGCATGTAGGTGGCCAGGCTTAATAGAAAAGGTGCGTATTGTTTCAGCGTTTTTCGCCAGTTGCCTATTGGAACTCCTTGCTGAGTGTTAGACTGATAGTCCCTTTTTTCGAGCATGAGGTGCAGTATCAGACTGAAAACAACTGCAGGGAAGATCAACCTCCAGGTCCCTTCCAGAGTCCACCACGAAACCGCAGCCACAATCAGAATAGGGCCAACCATGCGGGCTCCTTCGCCACCCAGCATATACCAGCTCATTCCTTTTCCTGATTTGTTGCCGCTGTAATTTCTGATAACAATCGGTGATGGAACGTGAAACAATGCCGAACTAATGCCCATGGTAACTAGCAAGGCGCCCAAAACAACCAGGTTTGGGGCCAAACCCAGTAGACTTCCGCAAAGAGCTGTTAACAATGGTGTAAGGATAATGAGCAGCCTCCATGGAAGTTTATGCGCAACGGCTCCTACAAACAGACTTAATATTGAAGGCAGATTTTGCAACATCAGCAACAGGCTGGCCGAAGTAAGGGAGAGATTGAATTTACTGATAATCAGTGGAAGTAATGGTGGCAGAAAGGAAGAATATACATCGTGCAAAAAGTGAGCCGCCGAAATAATCAGTACCTTAGGCCAGTGAAAAATTTTAGATGTCATGAAATTTTCTGGTTATGGAGCTTCTGACTGCAAATTATTTCCTGATTTAAAAGAAATCCAGTGGTTACCCCAATGCGGAAGTACATGACTTATAAGCCCAATAAAATTTCTTCCGGTGGACGACTTCCAAACAACATGCGTTCCGGATGCTCCAGCAACTCTTTCACTTTCACCAAAAACCCTACCGAATCCCGGCCGTCGATCACCCGGTGATCGTACGAAAGGGCAATGTACATCATTGGATGAATTTCTACTTTGCCGCTTACGGCAATAGGCCTCTCCACAATGTTGTGCATGCCCAGAATGGCGCTTTGTGGCGGATTGATGATGGGAGTGGACATCATACTGCCAAAAACGCCCCCGTTGGTAATGGTAAAAGTACCACCCTGCATTTCTTCGAGGCTGAGTTTGTTGTCGCGGGCTTTGGTTGCCAATTCTTTGATGGCCATTTCCAGCTCGGCCAGGTTGAGCATTTCTGCATTTCTGATAACGGGGACGACCAGGCCCTTTGGCGCACTCACAGCGATGCTCACATCCACATAATCGAAGTGAATAATCTGATCCGCAGAAATCTGTGCATTTACCTGAGGGAAAAAGGCCATGGCTTCAGTAACGGCCTTGGTGAAAAACGACATAAATCCAAGACCAATGTCATGTTTTTTAATAAAGGCCTCTTTGTATTTCTTTCTAAGTTCCATGATGGGCGTCATGTTCACCTCGTTGAAGGTAGTGAGCATGGCTGTTTCATTTTTTACAGAAACAAGCCTGGCAGCCAGTTTCTTGCGCAACGGACTCATGTTGGTACTTTTGCCCTCACGACTTCCGGTCCAGGAGTTTGAAAACTGCTGAGCCACAGGTTTCCCTGATGGAGCCTGATTTTTGTTTTCCAAATAGAATTCAACATCTTTTTTACCAACCCGGTAGTTTTTGTAGAAGTTGATGAGCTCAGTTTCGGTCACTTGATTGACATCCATCAGTTTTTTGGCAAGAGGCGAAATGTGCAAATTGATTGGAGTAGTTTCGTTAGTCTTCAGTGGTTCAATTGCTTTTTCTTTCGCTGGGGAAGTCTTTTTGGCAGGTTCATCTGCTTTTTCAGCACGCTGTGTTTTTAGAGGTGGAATTTTTTCAGAGTCAGTTCCTTTGGCTTCTGTATCGATGGTGGCAATTACCGAATTAACTGCGACAGTAGTCCCTTCTTCAACAAGAATGGTGATTTTACCTTCGGCACCCGCAGCCACACTCAGGGTAGCTTTGTCTGAGTCAATTTCAACAACATCCTCATCGGTGTTTACCTGTTGTCCATTGGCTACCAGCCAACCGGCAATTTGTACTTCGGTAATCGATTCTCCCGGACTGGGTACTTTTATTTCAACAATCATAGTCGTATTATATCAAAAGTTGGGTCATCATGAGCATGCCTATTGTAATTGTACCAACGGCTTTACAGCAGAGTGGAATTTCGAGTCGACATGATCGACATGCATGTCTTTCAATTCTTTTTCAAATTGTTTCCATTTATTGCCGATGCAGACCATCTCGCATGAAGTTTCCAGGTATGGGCAATTACATTCACCCATCACCTTATCCAATATTTTCTGATGGCGTATGACATGGAATTTTCCGGAACCTGTTGCAGGACTTCCGCTGGCGGGCCGGGCAACGAGTTTTACCGGAAAATGCGTGCCAAGCAGATCATGAACAAAGTTCCAGGCACCCATATTGGCAGGTTCTTCCTGCGCCCAAATAAAGGTTTTTGCCAGGCGGTAACGGGCATTCACCTTTTTAACCTGTTCAACCGGGAAAGGATAAAGTTGCTCAATGCGCACCAAAGCAATGCGGTCGTTGTTTAGTTTCTCCTTCTCAGCCAGCAGGTCGTAAAACAGTTTTCCGTTACAATACACCACCTTACTTACTTTTTTGGGGTCTGCCGTTTCGTCATCAATTACTTCCTTAAATCCACCTGAAGTAAGTTCGCTTACCGATGAAATACATTGTGGGTGGCGCAGCAAACTTTTTGGGGTAAATACAATGAGTGGTTTTCTGAACGGACGGTGAAGCTGTCGCCGAAGCAGGTGGAAAAAGTTGGCTGGTGTGGTACAGTTGGCAATTTGCATGTTGTTTTCGGCTGCCAATGTCAGGAAACGTTCCATCCGTGCACTGGAATGCTCGGGTCCCTGACCTTCGTAACCATGTGGCAGCAATACCACCAGGTTGTTCATCACATTCCATTTTCCCTCGGCACTGCTGATAAACTGGTCGAAGATCACTTGCGCGGTGTTGGCAAAATCACCAAACTGTGCTTCCCAAATAGTAAGTTTGTTGGGAGATGCCAGTGAATATCCATATTCAAAACCAAGGACTCCATATTCCGACAGGCTGGAATTGTACACCTCAAATTTCGCCTGACCGGAACCGATGTGGTTTAAAGGAACATATTTTTCATCCGAGTCTTCGATGTTCAACACGGCATGTCGATGCGAAAAAGTTCCCCTCTCAACATCCTGACCACTTAATCGAACGTCATATCCTTGGTTTACAAGGCTTCCGTAGGCCAGTAATTCGCCCATCGCCCAGTCCAGTGTTTTATCGTCAAGTACTAATTTGCGGCGTTGTTCCTGTAACCGAACTGTTTTTCTGAAAAATTTTTTGCCTTCGGGTAAGGCGGTGATACGCTCGGTAATCAACTCAACTTCCTTATTAGAGATTGAGGTATCGGGGGATGTCAAAAAATCTTCATCTACAGCCCGGCGAATATCCTTCCAGGTGTCTGCCAGAAAACTGTGGATTGTAGTGGTTTGATGTGAACCGGCTTTGGCCAGATTTTCTTCCAACTTCGTATTTAAATGGGATTCTGCCAGCCGACAATTTTCTTCTGTAGTAACCTGTTGGGAAATTAATTCATTTTTATAAATCTCGTATGCATCGGGATGTGTTTCGATGGCTTTGTACAAAACCGGTTGGGTAAACCGTGGCTCATCGCCTTCGTTGTGGCCATACCTTCGGTAACACAGAATATCGATAAAAACATCTTTGTGAAATTTATTTCTGAATTCCATGGCTGTTTGGATACTAAATACCAATGCTTCCGGATCATCCCCATTGACATGAAAAACAGGCGAAAGTGTAGTTTTGGCCACATCAGTACAATAAGTACTTGAACGGGCATCCAGGTAATCTGTTGTAAAACCTATCTGGTTGTTAACCACCAAATGGATGGTACCACCCGTTGAATAACCTCTGAGATCCTGCATTTGGATTACCTCATAAACGACCCCTTGACCGGCAATGGATGCATCGCCATGTATTAAGATAGGTACTATCTGGTTGTTGTCGCCATGATAAATTTCATCGATTTTTGCCCTTGTTATCCCCTCAACAATTGGGTCAACAGCTTCCAGATGCGATGGATTTGGAGTGAGTGTAAGCTTTACTACTTTGCCACTACTCGATTTTCGCTGGATAGTATAGCCCAGATGGTATTTTACATCACCCAACAGGGCCTCATCATCATATTCTACCCCTTCAAATTCAGAAAAAATAGCCTGATAAGGTTTTCGCAGGATATTGGCCAGCACGTTTAAGCGGCCCCGGTGTGGCATTCCAATAATAAATTCTTTAATGCCCAGTTCAGATCCTTTTTCCATAACCGCGTCCAAAGCCGGGATCAGCGATTCGGCTCCCTCCAGCGAAAAGCGTTTTTGTCCGGGGAATTTTTTCTGTAAGAATTTTTCAAAGTATACTGCTCTCAATAATTTTGTCAGGATATACTTTTTTTCTTCTACCGAATAATTCGGATGATTTCGGGAGGATTCAAATCGGGTTTGAAGCCAGGTTACAATATCCAAATCCCTGATAAACAAATATTCCACTCCTATGGAACGACAATAAGTTTCCTCCAGATAACCGATAATATCTTTTAATTTGGCCTTACCTATATTGATTTTTTCACCGGCATAAAAGGTGCGATCCAGGTCCTTTTCTGTGAGACCAAAGTTCTCAATATCGAGGGTGGGAAGATAAGTTCGCCTTTTCCTTACCGGGTTTGTTTTGGTAAACAAGTGTCCGCGTCGACGATAATCGTTAATCAGATTAACGACTTTGAATTCGTCAGATGTAGCCTGGCTTTTGCCTAAAACAATATAGTTTTTTTGGGCCAGATCGAACCCCATGAAAAAGGCCTGCCAGCCCTTGTCAACTGAATTGCGATCGATAAGAAACTGCTGGTACAGTGATTCGATAACATCCGGATCGGTACTATTTAAAAAACTGTAGTCATCCATGCTGGATTAGTTAGTTTACAAAGTTATTAAACTATTGGTTGCCGTTGCAATTTAGATTAATTATAAACAGAAAAAAAGTCTAAAAAAAACCCGACCGCAATAAACTATTCACGGCCGGGAGGTTGTTTTTGATGGATGTTTCTTATTCCTGATGAATAGCTTCAACAGGGCAAACATCGGCGCAAGCGCCACAATCTGTACACAAATCCGGATCAATTACATAGATATCCCCTTCTGAAATAGCTTCAACCGGGCATTCATCAATGCAAGTTCCGCAAGCTGTACAGTCATCATTAATTTTATGAGCCATAATACTAATCTTTAATTGAAAAAAACTGGTTGCAAATATACAGAGTTTGCATTAAAACAAGTTGAAAAAGATTTCAATTTTTGGCGTTTTCGACAATTAACAGGCTAAAAATGCTTGATTTTAAAGGAAACAGCCAGGGTAAGATTCCTGAGTTTGTTTATTCTGAGTTATAAGTAAGGTGAATAACAGTATATTATATCGATAAGTGAAGAAACGAACATTGTAATTTAGTCTAATTCTATTTTACAATTAAAATGTTAAATTGAAACGACAGGATGTTTTTATATATACTTGAAAATCAGATTTTATATAAACTTACTGTTTTTGGTATGTTAAGATAATATCCCGAAAAAGAAAAAAGGCAAATTCCGCGGTTTTGGCGAATAATATTAAGCTTAATTTTGCACCTGTTTTAAAAAATATTTCTAATGACATCCAAAAAAGACAGAGTAGTTGAATTGAAGAAAGCAGTAATTCGTTTCGCCGGTGATTCAGGGGATGGAATGCAGCTTACAGGAAGCCTTTTTTCTGACTCGACAGCTTTTGCAGGGAATGATTTTGCTACATTTCCTGATTATCCATCCGAAATCAGGGCACCTCAGGGTACCGTTTCAGGGGTTTCAGGCTTTCAGATTCATTTCGGCAAGGTTGATATTCATACTTCCGGTGATTTGGCTGATGTATTGGTAGCCATGAACCCGGCCTCGTTGAAGGCCAACATGAACTGGATAACCAGGGAGGCAATTATTATTGTTGACAGCGATACCTTTACTGAGAAGAACTTCGAAAAAGCTGGTTATAAAAGCGATCCGCTCGAAGACGGTACATTAACCGGCCATGTGGTTGTAAAGGCACCCATCGGTACCATGACCAAAGAAGCGGTTAGTTCGCTTAACCTGGATAATAAAACTGCCCAGAAATCGAAAAACATGTTTGCTTTGGGCATTGTTTTTTATATGTTCAACCGTGATTATAAACCCACTTTTAAATTTTTCGAACAGAAGTTTAAAGCCAATCCACTGATTGTGGAAGCCAACAAAGCGGTGTTGACTGCCGGCTACTATTTTGGGGATACCATCGAAGCTTTTGCCAACACCTATAAAGTAGAACCTGCTGATTTGGCAAAGGGCCTCTATAGGAATGTAACAGGAAACCTGGCAACCGCCTGGGGATTGTTGGCCGCTGCCGAGCGTTCCGGACGAAAAATTTTCCTGGGTTCGTATCCCATCACTCCGGCTACTGAAATTCTTCAGGAATTAACCAAACATAAAGAGCTTTCTGTTGTCGCACTACAGGCCGAAGACGAAATTGCAGGTATTGTTTCAAGTATTGGTGCCTCTTTTACAGGATCCTTGGCAGTAACCACCACCTCAGGGCCCGGTCTGTCACTAAAAAGCGAAGCCATTGGATTGGCTGTTATTACTGAGCTTCCTATCGTCATCGTCGATGTGCAACGGGGAGGCCCTTCAACGGGATTGCCAACTAAATCAGAACAATCGGATTTATATCAGGCTTTGTTCGGCCGCAATGGAGAAGCGCCTGTTATCGTCATGGCAGCTTTGAGCCCTGTAGATTGTTTTTATGCTGCTTATGAAGCCAGCAAACTGGCACTTGAACACATGACCCCGGTCATTTTGTTGACCGATGGATCCATTGCCAATGGATCTGAAGTGTTCCGAATCCCCAAGGTGGCCAATTTGCAACCCATTATACCACCTATCGTTCCAGCCAACGATCCGGATTATAAACCTTATAAACGCGATATTGAAAAGTTAAACCGTCGTTGGGCACTTCCCGGAACACCTGGCCTGCGGCACCGACTGGGTGGCCTTGAAAAGGACAATGTTTTTGGAAATGTATCTTCCGATCCAAAGAATCACCAGTTGATGTGCGAACTCAGACAAGAAAAAGTGAACAGAGTAGCCAATTATATTCCTGAACAGGAAGTCATAGGTGACGATCATTCCGATGTGCTGATGGTGAGCTGGGGTGGCACCTATGGTGTGATGCTCACGGCCCTCGAAGAGCTGAGAAACGAAGGTAAATCGGTTAGCCTGGCCCATTTTAAATACATCATGCCTCTTCCGCGAAACACCCGGGAAATCCTTTCCGGGTACAAGAAAATTGTGGTATGCGAAATTAACCTCGGGCAGTTTGTAAACTATCTGCGCATGCAATTTCCTGAATTTAGCTATCTTCAATATAATAAAATACAGGGATTGCCTTTTATGGTGGCTGAATTGAAGGATAAGGTTAATGAACTCTTAAACGATTTATAAAATGGAAAATACGATAGATACTAAGAAATTAATCTTGTCGAAAGAAGATTTTGGAAGCGATCAAATGGTAAAATGGTGCCCTGGTTGTGGTGACCATGCGATTTTGAAATCAATTGAAAATGTATTTCCCGAAATGGGTATTCCCAAGGAAGATTTTGTGGTGGTATCGGGTATCGGTTGCTCTTCAAGGTTTCCCTATTATATGAACACCTATGGTTTTCACGGGATCCACGGACGTGCCGCCGCACTGGCAACAGGTGTAAAACTGTCAAACCCAAAACTAAGCGTTTGGATGATCTCCGGAGATGGAGACTCAATGGCTATTGGAGGAAACCATTTCATTCACATTGCCCGCCGTAACCTGGATATCAATTACCTGATGTTTAATAATAAAATCTATGGGCTAACGAAAGGTCAATATTCACCTACAACACCCAAGGGTTCTAAAACCAAGACCTCGCCCCAGGGAACTTTTGAAACTCCCTTTAATCCGGGTGAACTGGTGATTGGTGCCCGTGGTAAATTTTTTGCCAGGGTGGTGGATACCAATCTTAAACTAATGACTCAGGTTTTTCGCCAGGCCGCGGAGCATAAAGGCACCTCCATTATTGAAATACTAGCCAACTGCGTCATTTTTAATAACCAGGTACATGCCCTTATTACCGGGCGTGAAACCAAGGACGACAGCCAAATTGTGCTAGAAGCAGGAAAACCGATGATTTTTGGTGCTGACCGCGACAAGGGTATCGTGTTGAGAGGCACGAAACTAGTTGCAGTGGAAATTGGCAAAGATGGCATTACCGAAGCAGATTTGTTGGTACATGATCCTTCTGATCCTGATCCGGGTATTCACCTGATGCTTGCTAACATGACTCCGCCTGAATTACCTGCCGCTCTTGGTGTTATTCGGTCAGTAGCCGCCGAAACCCTTGAAGAAGCTATGTATGCCTCCATCGAACGTGAGAAAAAAGCCTCGAAAATAAAGTGCGTCGACGATCTGTTAACCAGCGGAGGAACCTGGACAATAGATTAGTGTGATACAAGGTTTTAATTACATTCCCGGTTTGATCGTTCAAGCCGGGATTTTTTTTGGCAGACACCCAAGCAAATTGGCTTTATACTTTTTCGTGCCAACAGAATAAAACGTACTTTTGTTCGTTTAAATGTCATTGAAAAATAACGCGGAAATGAATAAATTTAGCTTTAGTCTCTTTGTATTGATAGTGATTGTTTTTTTTAGCAGTTGTTCCACTGATGTAGACATGTATGCCGATTATAAAGACATCACCATTGTTTATGGAATAGCCGATATAGCTGACGATACCACCTGGATTAAAATAACAAAGGCCTTTGCCGGTCCGGGCAATGCCCTTATAATCGCAGCGAATCCTGATTCAAGCAATTATCCCTACAAACTGTCTGTCCAGCTAATTGGTAAAAAAGCCGGTAGTGATGAACTACCTCCTGTTGTACTTGATACAATGACCATTCACAACAAGCAAACCACAGAATATATTGTTGACGATGCCGGAGATACCGTTGTTTTGCATCCTTTTTACGGACCAAATCAGTTGATGTATTACACCGCCGAAAAATTGCTTGCCGATTATACCTATCAGCTAAAGATTGATAACAAAGGAAAATTGATACAAGGAGAAACGCCTTTAATCAGTAATTTTTCGGTGAGCTATCCGGTTAACCGCATTTCATTTCCCACCAATCCCGCGTTAGCCGATCCCGAAGTAAAATGGAAATCGGTTGAAAATGGTAAACGTTACGAAGTGTCCCTCACCTTCAATTACAAAGAGCTTTTGCCTGGTACAACAGATACCTTATTAAAAACCGTTGATTGGTTCTTAGGCACAAGGGCATCCAATACGTTAGCAGGCAATGAAGATATGGTGATATCTTACTCAGGCCTCAACTTTTTTACCATGCTCGAAAACCAGCTCGAATCAATTCCTAATGTGCAACGCTGGGCCGGACTGGTAGATATTCACGTCGCAGCCGGTTCGCAGGTATTGCAAACATTTCTCGATATAAACGGCTCTTCGGGCAGTTTGCTTGAAGAAGTCCCCTTGTATACCAATATGGATGGAGCCATTGGTATTTTTGCCTCACGGCATAATTCCATCAAATCTATCCGGCTTGCCGTGCTTACCGAGAGTGATTTGGTAAACAAATATGACCTCGGTTTTAAGCTGCCACAATAATGATGTAGTCACCTTCCCCAATTGATACTTCCTCAAAAGTTTACTTACGTCATGCTGCCTTTTTGTCACGGCAGAGATGATATATTGCAATTTAAGTCATTGTTTTTATCATATTTAACATTCATGTAACCAATAACATACCTACTATTTCAGAACGATAAAAAGGGACACAGTCAGAATGGTTCATTTGTGTTTACCTTGTTTTGGCACAATGATTGAGTCTGGCAAGAAAACGTGGATAGAACCAAAAATAAAATAACATGGGAAAAATAATTGGAATTGACCTAGGAACAACCAACTCTTGCGTAGCCGTAATGGAAGGCAATGAGCCAGTTGTCATTCCTAATAGCGAAGGCCGCCGTACAACGCCTTCGATAGTAGCTTTTACAGATAATGGAGAACGCAAAGTAGGAGATCCTGCCAAACGACAAGCCATTACCAATCCAACGAGGACCGTTTCTTCGATCAAACGATTTATGGGAAACAAGTATAACGAGATGAGCAGTGAAATCAAACGGGCTTCATATAAAGTAATTAAAGGGGATAACGATACCCCTCGGGTTAAAATTGAAGACAGAGAATATTCCCCTCAGGAAATATCAGCCATGGTACTTCAGAAAATGAAAAAAACGGCTGAGGATTATTTAGGTCATGCCGTTACCGAAGCGGTGATTACAGTACCTGCCTATTTTGACGATTCAGAACGTCAGGCTACTAAAGAAGCCGGTGAAATTGCAGGATTGATTGTTAGAAGAATCATCAATGAGCCTACAGCCGCCGCCCTGGCTTATGGACTGGACAAAAAGAAAGAAGACTCGAAAATAGCTGTTTATGACTTGGGCGGAGGTACATTTGATATTTCAATCCTGGAATTGGGTGACGGGGTTTTTGAGGTAAAATCGACCAACGGAAATACCCACCTTGGTGGTGATGATTTCGACCAGACCATCATCGATTGGTTGGCCGATGAATTTAAAAAAGACGAAGGTCTCGATTTAAAAAGAGATCCCATGGCATTGCAACGTTTGAAAGAAGCTGCTGAAAAGGCAAAAATCGAGCTTTCGAGTGCTACTGAAACCGAAATCAACCTACCCTATATTATGCCAGTGGACGGTGTGCCAAAACACCTTGTTAAAAAACTCACCCGTTCAAAATTTGAGCAGTTGGCCGACAAATTGATTCACGCCACTATCAAACCATGCGAAGACGCTATCCGCGATGCCGGCTTAAATGTAGCCGATATAGATGAAGTAATTCTGGTGGGAGGATCAACCCGTATTCCAGCAATTCAGGATCTTGTTAAGAAAATATTTGGAAAAGAACCTTCAAAGGGAGTAAATCCTGACGAAGTGGTTGCCTTGGGTGCCGCCATTCAGGGTGGTGTATTAACGGGAGAAGTAAAAGATGTGCTTTTGCTTGATGTTACCCCACTTACTTTGGGTATCGAAACCATGGGAGGCGTCATGACCAAGCTGATCGAATCGAACACGACGATTCCTACCAAGAAATCGGAAGTGTTCTCTACAGCTTCAGATAATCAGCCTTCTGTTGAAATCCATATCTTACAGGGCGAACGTCCCATGGCCAACCAAAATAAGAGCATAGGCCGTTTCCACCTCGATGGTATACCACCTGCACCCCGGGGAATTCCGCAAATTGAGGTTACCTTTGATATCGACTCCAATGGAATATTGAATGTTTCGGCCAAAGATAAGGCGTCCGGCAAAACCCAGAGTATTCGAATTGAAGCCTCATCAGGCTTGTCGGATGAAGAAATTAAAAGAATGAAAGCCGAAGCCGAGGCAAACGCCGATTCAGATAGAAAAGAGCGTGAACGGGTTGACAAACTCAACTCAGCTGATGCACTAATTTTTCAAACCGAAAAGCAATTGAAAGAGTTTGGTGACAAGGTTCCTGCCGATAAAAAATCAGAAATTGAAACCGCACTCGAACAACTCCGCAACGCTCACAAAACTCAGGATTTAAACTCGGTGGACGCTGCCATGGAACGGCTCAATGCTGTTTGGCAAAAGGCCAGTGAAGAAATGTACAAGGGAACCCAGGGCAATTCTCAACAGGAACAGCCCGGTGCCGCACCCGGTGGTAAGGAAGGGTCTTCTAAAAAATCGGGTGACGATGAGGTTACTGACGTTGATTTTGAGGAAGTTGACGAAAAATAAAACAATTGAAATCATTGTACTAAAAGTTGCCGATGAAAATCGGCAACTTTTTTTTTATGCTTAGTTTTTTTTTCTATCTTCGTAGATTCCCTTTAAACCTTTTAGGGTGATTTTATTTAATGTTTTGATAATAGGTAAAAGGATTTTTTAGAATTAAAATGACAATTTTTGCGAGGAATATTTTCTAATTTAAATAAAGTGTTTATGAAAAAATTTACCCTTAGTGCGATGGTGATTTTGACATTTCTGTTGATGTCAACCATCAGTGTGTATGCTCAGATATTGCCTGTCAACTGGACTGGTGATATTGACATTGATACATATCAGGAAACGTCCGTCATTCATGGCGGTTCATCAAGTTGTAAGATCGTTGTAAATACCGGTACACAAGCAAATTGTGATCTCACCAGTGCAGTACCCATCAACGTTACGGCAGGCAACACCTATACTTTTTCGTTTTGGGCCTATACCAGTGAATTTGTAAGAATCAGGGCGGTGTTCATTTGGGTTGGTGCTTCTACCACGTATAGTGCTAATTATGCCGGTCCTGCAACCGGAGGATGGGTGCAGTTTACTTTTAGTGATGTAGTACCTGCGGGAGCTACTGCCGTAAGCCTCGGGTTGAGGAGTTATGACGTAACCGGCTTTTCTGCCCCTGAAACCCAATATGTTGATGATGTTACTTTTGAATCTCCAACTGGTACCTCATTGACAGTTGCCAATGGAGGCTTTGAAAGTTGGCCGGCAGCTAATTCTATTGCCAGTGCACATGCCATTAGCTCCACAGCAATGGATGTTGTCTATGGAACAAACATGTCGTCGGTTAGTGCAGCCAGCTATTCCTTATCAGGGTCTGCAGCCGTTACCTTTTCAGGCGCAACAATTGATGGCAGTGATGCCACAATCGTCCATCTTACCGGAGCTTCGCCCAGTATGGCAGGAGACAATATCCTCGACAATATTGTGGACAATGCCAATGCGACTAATTTCAGTTTTTATGCCGGAATTACTCCTCTCTCCTATACCAATACTACCAATCCCTCAGGAATAATTGATAATGCTCATCTTGCTACCTTTACCGGGATTGTATCTGCAAATGATGCCTTTAATAATGTTTGGGTTAGTGATGCCTCTACGGCATACCATGGGGTTATGGTTTATAATGCTGGATTTCAGGCACTCGTCGCTGTTGGGGATGAAATCATATTTTATGCCAGTCGAGATGTGTACAACAATCTAACGGAATTAATTAATCCGGTGGTTGTTTCAATTCTTTCAACCGGCAATACTCCTAATGGACCTGCTGACATCGGTGGTTCTGATATTGCAGAAACTGTTCCGGTTAATACCGATCCCGGTGAGAAATGGGAAGGTCAACTGGTGAAAATTGAAGATTTTACGGTTGAGTCCTACGTAGCATCAGATTATCGTTGTAGCTGGTCGGATGGAACCAACACCCACTACTTTCATATTGGGGATAATGTGGTTTATCAATTAACAGGAATCACATTGAACATTGGTGAAACCTACAATGCCATTACAGGTGTTGCCGACTGGTACAACAGTGGACCTTATTATCGCATCAACCCCCGTGAACAGGCGGATATTTTAGCCTCTACAGCTACCGCACGTATTGTTGGATCCATGCAGGGCTGGAACACTACTGACCCGGCATATGTCATGAACATGAATGCGAACGGGCTTTATGAGCTGACAAAATCGCTGGATGCCGGCGACCACTTATACAAAGTGCTTGAAGGTGATGCATGGACCGATCCAAATTATCCTGGAAACGATCAACATGTGATTCTGGCCTCAACAACAAGTGTAACCTGGAAAACCAATATCAACGCCGACCTCGTTACACACATGCTGCCAGTTATGGCAGGAGACTTTTTAACGGCAATTGGTGGTTCAAACTGGGATCCTTCTGAATTGATGGGTGAAATGACTGATCCAGAAGGTGATGACATCTTCACGTTGGTGTTAACAATTCCAGCAGGGAATTATCAAGGCAAGGTTACATTAAATCACAACTGGGATCAAAGCACCGGAGGAAATGTATCTTTTATTACAGATGGCGTTAATCCTACCACATTTACTTATGACTATCCTAACAACAGTACCACCATCAGCGGCCCACCGCCACCAACAGCATTAATCACCTTTATTGTTAATGATGCTACTGGTAAAAACTACGATGGTTTTGCCTTAAAGGGAAGCTGGGATGCAAATGGACAGTACGACCCATCGTGGGGTGGCGGAATAGAGCATTCTGATTTTTATGATGATGGATCAAATGGTGATGCCGTAGCCGGTGACAATATATGGACCTGTCAGCAGGACTTGGTTGTTGATGGTGGTTCCAATACCTGGGAGTGGGGTGTGAACGATACGGAAGGCAACTGGATTGCAGGTAACTGGACATTTACTGTAGCTACTGTTTCAGCTCAAACATTAACCTGGACAGTTCCAACTACACCTGCGTTGGTAATTAATGAGATTATGTACAACTCGCCAGGTTCAGATGAAGAATGGGTTGAATTATACAATAATACCAATCAACCAATTAGCCTTGAAAACTGGAAATTGCTTGATAATGATGCCTCTCATACACCTATTTTATTTCCTGCAGGTTATACTGTTGCGGCCTTTGGGTATTTTACCATTGAAGTGGCAACCAGTGGTGCCTTCCCTTTTACTCCTGATTATGATGGTTCAGGAAATTTTAATTTTACCAATACTACTGACGTAGTTCGGTTATACAATGCCAATGGTATACTTATTGACATTGTAAATTTTGAAGATTCAAGCCCATGGCCATCTGATCCTGATGGTGGCGGCCCTTCACTGTCATTGTTTAGCCCCGGTCTTGACAATTCTCTTGGAGAAAACTGGAGAAGCAGCCATGAAGATGGTGGAACACCTGGTGCAATCAACTTCCCTATCAATATAGTTGCACCCAATGGAGGGGAAACTATTGAGCAGGGAACTACCTTTGATATTACCTGGACTGTTGAAGGTTGGGATGGTGATATTAATATAGACCTGATCAGGGATGGACAAGACCCGGTTCTTTTGGTTTCGAATTTGCCCGTTTCGGCACAATCGTTTACATGGTCTGTATTTTCTACAGTTGATCCAGCAACTGATTATAAAATCTTAATCTCAGAAACCGCTGGTGGCAATCCATACGATGAAAGCGATGATTACTTCTCAATTACTGCACAAGTGATTGTTCCTGAGATTGTGATTACCGAAATCATGTACAATCCACCGGAATCTGGTAACGATTCGTTAGAGTTTATAGAGTTATATAACAATGGTGATGATGCGATCGATTTAACAGGTTACATTTTTTCAAAAGGAGTCGATTTTATTTTTCCGGCCATGACCATTTTACCTGAATCGTATTTATTGGTTTCAATTAACTCAGCTGCCATGCTCTCGACCTTTGGTGTAACTGCAGAGCAATGGACCGGTGGGGCATTGAGCAATAGTGGTGAAGAACTCGAACTTCAAGATGCCTTAGGCAATGTAGTTGATTATGTATCATTTAGCGATGCATTGCCATGGGATACCCTGGCTGATGGATACGGTCCATCATTAACGCTTTGTAATCCAAACACCGATAACAGTGTTGCCGAAAACTGGACACATTCTATTCATTACGTTGGAGTGAATGCCGCTGGCGACAGCATTTGGGCCACCCCCGGAATGGGATGCGATAACAGCATTATCGTTGATTTCGAAGGAACTCCAACTACTGTTGGTATCGGTGGAAGCGTGATGTTTACAGACCTTTCATTTGGTAATGTAACACAATGGATCTGGACATTCGATGGCGGAACACCCGCCACCTGGGATGGAAAAACACCTCCTGAAATTATGTATGATGCCGAAGGAAGTTATGATGTTACCCTTTCGATAACCGATGGAGTTAATGTCGCAGAATTAACCAAAATGGATTACATTAACGTCATCGATTTGCCTGCACCAACCAACCTTCAGGCAGAAGTGGGTTCGTTTGACGATGTTACCCTTACCTGGAATGGAACCGTTTCTCAAGGATTCTCAGATGATTTTGAGACCTATGAAAATTTCGTTATCGACTTTGCTCCATGGGTAAACCTGGATGTGGACGGTAGCCCCACCTATGGAATGACAGGTATTGACTGGCCAAATGTTTATTCTGAACAGTCATTCATCATCTTCAACCCATCACAGACAACACCTGCCGTTACAGACATTATTCCTCATTCAGGTGATAAACTGGCAGCCTGCTTTGCCGCCACAGCACCACCAAACAACGACTGGCTCATTACTCCCGAAGTAAATATTGCTGATGGCTTCATGCTGAAATTCTGGGCAAAATCGTACACCGATGAGTATGGTCTTGAAAGATTCAAAGTGGGTGTTTCAACCACAGGGCTCAACCCTTCTGATTTCACCATCATTTCAGCCGGTTCGTATGTAGAAGCTCCTGTTGCCGATTGGGCCGAATTTTCATATGATCTGAGTGCTTATGCCGGACAGAATGTATATGTTGGAATTCAGTGTGTTTCAAATGACGCATTTATTCTGCTGGTTGACGATGTAACCATTGGAGCTACCAAATCTACCATCGCTTATAACCCAACCCAACCTGTGATTGGCAAAGCAATTAAAAATATCAGTTTCACTACACAACCAAATTCACATCCGGCTGTATCTGTGAACTCTTCACGTGGCGTAGCAGCCGAATTGCTTGGATTCAATGTTTATCGCGATGATGTTCAAATCAATGCTGCTCTCGTAACAGAAACTACTTATAATGATCCAATACCTGCTATTGGCACACACGATTATTATGTTACCTCTGTTTACACAGAAGGTGAGTCTGGTCCATCTAATGTGGTTACTATCCTGATTACCGGTATCAGCGACAATCAGTCTGAAGCAGTTACGGTATATCCTAACCCAACCGACGGACGCTTTACCATCAATATGCCAGGCATCGTCGATGCTACAATCATGGTAACTGATATAACCGGTAAAGTGGTTTACAACGAATCTGCAGTTTCAGGGTCAGAGATCAATTTGACCGGATTGGATAAGGGACTGTATTTTGTCCGGATTCAGGATCAGATATCAAAACAATCGTTTGTTAAGAAATTGTTAGTATACTAACAATTTATTTATGAATAAATAAATCAATAACCAGGCATTTATACTTTAGTAGAATGCCTGGTTATTAATAAAATAAACTTTAATACGAAAATATCTATTATCATGAAAAAAAATTATTTTTCTTTCGCCCTGGTTGCTCTTCTCTTTGGATTTGGAGTTGCCCAGGCACAAAATGCCTGGATTAACGAACTGCATTACGACAATATTGGAACCGACGCTGATGAGTTTGTTGAAATTGTGATTGAAAATCCGGGAAGTTATACCTTGTCTGATTTTGCAATTACCTTATACAATGGAAACAGTGGTGGTTTATATGACACCCAAACGGTAGATAATTTTACAGTAGGTACTGTATCTGGCAATTTTACCATTTATACCTGGATGCCTGCCAGTATCCAGAATGGGGCACCCGATGGACTTTCGTTAAGCTATCAGGGAACAGTGATTTCAGGTCAGTTCCTGAGTTATGAAGGTACCCTAACTGCAACAGACGGACCGGCCTCAGGTCTTACTTCTACCGATATGGGAGTTACTGAAGACAGCTCTCCGGTTGGCGAATCATTGCAATTGCTGGGCGTTGGAACGTCCTATGAAGATTTTGCCTGGCAGATGCCGGCCGCTTCCACACAGGGAAATGTAAATAACAGTCAGAGTTTTGGCGGTTCTCTCGATCCGGAACCAACCAATTACCCAACCGCTTTTAGTGCCATTGCCAATGAGTTAAGCATTAACTTAAGCTGGACTGATGCCATTGGAGCTCAGCTGCCCAGAGCCTATCTGATTCAGGGAGTAAAGCCGGGTGTAACCGCAACGGCTCCTGTGGATGGTGTTCCGGTAGCTGAAGACCTCGATTGGTCGGATGGAATCGCGACCATTAACGTAGATTATGATGTGGAAGCGGCTACTTTCTCAACCTTACTGGGTTCAACGGAGTATTCATTCTATATCTACCCCTATACCAATGCTGGTGCCAATATTGATTATAAAACCGATGGAACCGTTCCTGTGGCAACTGCTACTACCGTAAATGCAGCGGTAATCAGTTTTGAGGATTTTGCAACCGGACTTGGCGTTTGGACCCCATATAATGTACTGGGCGAACAGGTTTGGATAGGATCAAGCTATGGTGGTATTACCTTCGCCAAAATGAGCGGATACGCAGGTGCTGCCTTCGCCAATGAGGATTGGTTGATTTCGCCTCAGATGGATTTGGATCTTTATGAAGATATCAACTTTAGTTTTAGCACTGCGGCCAATTATTCCGGGCCTGCATTGCAGTTATACTATTCACAGGATTATGATGGCGCTGGCGATCCAAATGATTTTACATGGGTTGAAATTACCGATCAGGCTGACTGGTCAGGACTTTCCTTCTTGTGGGTTGAATCAGGTGATGTATCCCTGGATGCTTATGCTTCTTCTTCCTTCTATCTGGCTTATAAGTTTACCTCGACAGATGTTGAATCAGCTACCTGGGAAGTGACAAATTGTTTGGTTATGGGTGTTCTGAAAACAGGTATTGAGCAAAATGATGTTGTTGACCTTGTGGTATATCCAAACCCTGCAACCAATCAGGTTACTGTGGTAGCAGATGAAGATGCTCAGGTCATGGTCATTAACCTGATGGGACAAACTGTAAAGACTGTTCCGGTGGTGAAAGGTGCCAATTCAATTGCACTCACCGACCTGAACAATGGAATGTATTTGATTAAAATTGCTTATCAAAATGGAACTACTGCTGTCAACCGTTTGATGGTGAAGTAGTTTGAATGTGTAATGTACCAAAAGCCCGCCCTTGCACAAGAGCGGGCTTTTTGTTGGTATGAATTTTGGATAATCTTCCTGTTTTTTTTATACTTTTAATCATCTAATTTCGTTACCACAAACAAATGCGATCATCATGAGAATGGTTCTGTCAATATTACTCTTGTGTATTTCACTGCATGTTTCATCTCAGGAAGTTAAGTCGGTACGCCTTGAAATACCTGCTGATGCAGATGCGGATAGTTATCATTTGGAACCTATCGGCCAAAATGGTGCACTCATTTTTTATGCCAGCAATGAAGTTAGCAAAGAGGGTGAACGGAATTGGTATTTTGGTCTTTTTGATGATTTGCTCAACCAACAATGGCTCAAATTTGTTGCCATAAACGATCATGTGGAATTTGTTCAGTCCAGGGTGAATGGCAAAAGAATTCATTTGTTGTTCAGGAATACAGGAAAGTCGAAGAAAGAATTTGACTTCTACGAGATTGTAACCTATGACTCAAAAACACAGGCATTCTCATTGATTTCGGGAACCCTTCCCGAAAAGGCCAAAATTGTTGGTTTTGATGTGATTGACAACACCGCCTGCATCGCCTTAAACCTACACAAGAATGCCTCCGATTTGGTACTGGTCAGTTTGATAGATGGGGAAGTAGTGCCCGTGCACCTGTTCGAAGATGACCTGAGTTCTATTATCCAGTTGGCGATTGACAAGGAAGAGAGCAAGTTTATTGTAGCAGCAAAGGTGATTAGCAATGGCCGTTACATGAATGATGTGTTGAGGTTCTACACACCAAAAGGAATCCTGTTAAGAGAACTTACCGTTGAGAATTCGGAAAGCACGAAGATGTTACGCGACTTCATCTTTTTTCCAAAAATAGGGGGTGAGTTGGTCGTGCTGGGTACCTATGATTTAATTACCGGAAGAATGGCTTCGCTAAAGGATATGGAAACCACAGAGGAAGCAAAAAGTGCAGGTTACTTTTTTCTGAAATTTGAGGACGATAAACAAACTTCCCTTAACTTTTATGACTTCATAACGTTTACAAATATCCAGGGCACCATGCAAGCACGTGAAATTGTAAATGCGCGCGTGGTAAACGATTCAACCGGTGAAAAAGAGAAACACAAAGTGCTGACGGCTTATTTTCATCTTACTCAGCCGGTTGCCATGATGTCAGGTGGAAATTACATCCTCTCAACTGAAGTGTATAAGCCTCAATATCAAATAGAAACCAGAATGGAATATGATTACTATGGAAGGCCTTATCCCCGCACTTATTCTGTTTTTACTGGTTATCAATATTATGATGTACTGGTGGCTTCTTTTTCTGAGGATGGCAAATTGATTTGGGACAATGAGTTTGTAATCAATAATGTGCTGACCTATAGATTGAGAAGGCATTCAATTTTAGTACCCGATGGCCCTTTGCTTACCATTGGTTATGTAAATGAAGGGAAACTTTTTTCAAAAACCATACAAGGCTCCACCAATGTGAGTACCGATAGCAGCCCGGTAGCCGCCTCATTTGTACGTGACAGGATAACTAAAGACGAAGACAATTTCATCATCCCCTGGTTTGGGCAGTACTATTTGATCTATGGTGAGCAAACCATTCGAAATCGGTCACTGGCCAATCAGGATATGAGGACAGTATTTTATGTTAATAAAGTGGCTTTCCATTAAAAAGAAATTTGTTCCATGATAAAAATGATATTTCTGGCACGGCGCTACTTAAGTTACCTCTTCACTTCAAAAACCCGGTATACCATCCATTCGCCTTTTGTATATCAATTGGTTCAAGAGGTGCTTCGCGATTCCACTCAATATCAGGATTACCAGGTTCTTGATTCGGTTCGAAAAAGCCTTTTAGAGAATACCAATTTGATTGAGACGGTAGATTTCGGGACAGGAGCCGGCGAGAAGAAATACTCAACTTCGGTCCACCCGGTTGGGAAACTGGTAAAACTCCGTAGTCACCGAAAAGCGCAACTCGAAATGTTATATCGCCTCGTAAGACATTTTAAACCGCGTACATTGCTTGAGTTTGGTACCGCTGCAGGGGTAAGCGGATCCTATTTAAAAATGGCTCATCCGGGTTCCAGAATGATCACCATGGAGGGATGTTCAGGATTGGCTGCCGTGGCAGAAACCGTTTTTGGTGATTTAAAGCTGTCGGGCATACAGGTTTTAGTTGGCGATTTTGATGCGTTGCTTCCATCGGTTTTGCAGCAACTCGATCAGCTTGATTTTGTTTTTTTTGATGGAAATCACCGTAAAGAACCAACTTTAAATTATTTTTACCGTTGTTTGCCTCTTTCCAATGAATCATCGGTATTTATTTTTGATGATATCCACTGGTCGCCCGGAATGGAAGCCGCCTGGGAGGAGATTAAAAAAGAGGATGCGGTTTCGCTTACCATCGATTTGTTTTGGTTTGGCATGGTGTTTTTTAGAAAAGGGATTCAAAAACAGGACTTCATAATTCGGTATTAAATGTTGGGTACAATCAGGTAAATGAGTAGTTTTGGCACTCTGGTATTAGATGAATGTATATGAAAAAAGAAATCATCAATTTAAAACAGGTTTGTAGGTACTATCAGGTAGGAACAGAAACCGTTAAAGCTTTGCGCAATATCGACTTATCAATTTATCAAAATGAGTTTGTCGCTTTAATGGGTCCGTCGGGATCGGGCAAATCAACCATGATGAATTTATTGGGGTGTTTGGATACCTCCACTTCGGGAAGCTATTTTCTGAATGGAGTGGATGTAAGTAAGATGACGGACAACGAATTGGCTGATGTAAGGAACAAGGAAATCGGGTTTATTTTTCAGACCTTTAATTTGCTTCCGCGATCTACGGCCCTCGAAAATGTGATGCTGCCGTTAATTTATGCGGGTAAAAACAAACATCAGCGCCTGCAAATGGCGGAACTGGCATTAAATCAGGTGCAGCTTTCAGATAGGATGACCCACCGTCCCAACGAATTGTCGGGTGGACAAAGGCAGCGGGTAGCCATCGCACGTGCGCTGGTCAACAACCCGTCCATCGTGTTAGCTGACGAACCTACCGGTAACCTGGATTCCAGAACCTCCATCGAAATTATGGGGTTGCTGGAAGAAATCCACAGGTTGGGAAACACCATTATCGTGGTTACCCATGAGGAAGACATCGCTTTACATGCACATCGGATAATTCGCATGATTGATGGGGAAATTGCTTCGGATGTGCAGAATAAGCGCATTAAAACGATTAAAGATTACCAGTTGGTGGATGAGGTTGGATGAGATTAATTTTTTTGTTAATTGAAAAGAGATGAGCAACAATTGGAAAATATACACAAAAACAGGGGATGCCGGAGAAACCTCGCTGATAGGGGGAAGTCGTGTAGCGAAAGACAATTTGAGGATTGAATGTTATGGAACCGTTGATGAAGTGGTCTCGTGGATTGGTTTGATCCGCGATCAGGAGGCATCTTCACACTGGATGTCGGTTTTGATTGAGGTCCAGGATCGACTTTTCACTATCGAATCGCTTCTGGCACACGACGGAACCGATTTGTTGAACCCACTGCCTGTTTTACACGAACAGGATGTGGTATTTCTTGAAAATCAAATTGATATAATGAATGAGGGATTAGCGGATTTAAGTTCGTTTATCCTTTCAGGCGGTCATACCGTGGTTTCCTATTGTCATATTGCCCGTACAGTTTGCCGACGTGCCGAACGGCTGGTGATCAAGCTGGCTCGCACCGATACGGTTGATTTGTTAAACATTAAATATCTGAATCGGTTGTCTGATTATCTGTTTGTATTGTCGCGCCGGATTTCGCATGACCAGGGAGCCGTGGAAACCCTTTGGAAACCGAGATTTTAGCAATAAGCAGCTGCCAAAAGAAAAAGGTTGGAATAGATAAAAAAAAAATTATTTTTGCAAAAATATTAACTAAACTGGGAAGAAGATGTATTGGACTTTAGAATTGGCCTCAAAACTTGAGGATGCCCCCTGGCCAGCAACCAAAGAGGAGCTTGTAGAATGGGCCGTTCGCACAGGTGCGCCTAGTGAAGTGGTCGAAAATCTGATAGAAATTGAGGATGAAGGTGAAGTGTATGACCGAATTGAGGATCTATGGCCTGACTATCCCACAAAAGAAGATTTCTTTTTTAATGAAGAAGAGTATTAAACCGCAAGCACTTAAAAAAAATAGAAAGCTGCCTCAAGGTAGCTTTTTTTATTTTCTTGAACACTGGAACAAGGTATGACTCACCCCGATATCATCAATAATTCTGTCAACTTTCAACCCTGATTTTTCAACCAAAGCCATCATATCCCTTGAATGGTACATCTGGCTATTACCATTTGCCAGGGCGGTAAAATAAAGCGAAGTCGCATGCAAACTGTAGGTTGATGCTTCAAATGCTTGCCGATCCCAATAAGTTTCAAGTATAAACAACGATCCGTTTTCGTCCAGGGCATTGTATGAGCGTTTGAGCAGGCTCAGAATTTCTTCCTGCGAAAAGCAATCCAGGAACTGGCTCATCCAAATGGCATCATATCCTGTTGGAAATGCAATACTTCCATCAAGTAAATTGAGCGCATGGGTCGAAATACGGGACGAAAAACCGGCTTCTTCAATGTTTTTGGCGGCTTCAGCAACCTGACCGGGAAGATCAAGGATGGTGAGAAAAATATCGGGGATGTTTTGGGCACAGTAAATTGAAAACTTGCCGGTATTTCCACCCACATCCAGCATTCTTTTTGGATTTGCAGCAAAAACAGGCGGCAGCACTTCAGGAAAGGCATAATCAGAATAAAAGTGGTCGAAAGCAAACCAGCTTTTCCGCACCTTTCTTGGCAATTCAGCCAGGGCTTCATATACGGTATTCCACTCGCCAAATACGGATAGTCCTATTGGTTTCCCCTGCAAAATGGATTCCTGAAGCTGAAACATTCCCAAATAGTTTACATCATTGACAAAATCCATATTTACCCTCGAGAGCTCGTCCCTAAGTAAAAAATAACCGGTTTTGGTGATAGCGTATTGATCTTCCACTACCTGTACCATTTCAAGGCTTAACCCGGCTTCGAGCAGCACTTTTACCCCGTAAACCGACAACCCGAGTTCCTTCGCTATTTCCTCTGTTGTTGCTCCGGAGCGACGGTTTTTAAGCAGGTATTCTAATATTCCTAAATCGCGTAATGCTTTCGCCGCCTGAAACATAATGGGACCAAATGCAATCTTCTGCGCATCGAACTTGGCTTGTAAAGCGGTTTTATTATCGTTACCGTGGGTTATTTTCATGATGCAAAGTTTATTTCCAAAAGTAATAGTAATTAAACCATTGTTCGGGGTGTTGACGGATGGTTTGTGTTAAAAATAATGAGTAATCGGTAAGTGCGGAATTTAAGGAAAGTTCAAATGATGCCCTTTGGGATGGATAGGTTTTGGGGGATGAGGCAAAGAAATGATAATGGGTTTTTGGCTTTCTGATGGCAGAGATAAACGTTATGGGTTTGTTGTATTTTATGGCCAGGCTAAACGGACCGGCGGGAAAATCAGCTTCATGGCCCATCAGGTTCATGGTGACGGTTTTGGATCCCGGGAGGAAACGGTCGCCATGGATGGCAATGAGTTCGTTTTTTTCCATCGCTTCTCTGATGGCAAACAGATGAGAAAGATCTTCTTTGATGGGAATAATATGCATCGACTTTTGTGTCATTACCTCATCCAGCATGGCTTTGATTTTTTCATGCTCCGATTCAAGCATCACAATATGCACCTTGGTTTTGATTCGTTTGAGCAGTTGGCCGGCTATTTCCCAGTTGCCCATGTGCGATCCGATAATAAACCCTCCTTTTTCGGCGGCCATCTGATGCAGGAATTCCTCTCCTTCAAATTCAAATGAAAACCTTGAGTTAAGTCCCGCCATCAACGCTACTTTGTCGATCAGCACCTGACCAAAAACATAGTTGTTTTTAAATAGATAGAAAAAGCTTTTTAATGGATTAAATCCCAAAATACGATGAAAATAAAAGTACATCGGCTTTCGGGCTTTAGGTGAAAACAGTACAAAATACGGAGCCACGAAAAGAAGTAAACCATAAGCTGCTTTTAGACCAAAATGTTTCAGTAAAAAAACAAAGGCGCCATTACCTGCCGCCCCACCACGGGTTTTGCCTTCCCATTGAACGGTCATTATTTCTCTTTGTAATCGATAACAAATTGATAAAGATCACGCAGGGTAATGATTTTCCCCAAATGTTCACTGGATACTTTAACGCCAAAGTTGTTTTCCAAAATAACGGCAATATCAACAAAATCAAGACTTTCGATGTCCAAATCGTCTTTAAGAGATGCATTCTGAACAAGCTGATGTTGCTCAAGCTCAAACTCTTCGATTAAAAAATTATTTATTTTAAGTATGGTTTCTTCTCTGTCTACCATCATACGGATTTCAAGTTTTAGATGGCAAAAATAACATAATCTGGTTTCATTCCCATCAATCTCTGCTTATTATTCCACAATAAAACTGATATTTTTTAACTATAGCTTCCTAACAATCAAGGTGGAGTTGGTCCCGCCAAATCCGAATGAGTTCGACAGAATGGTATTTATCTTTTGTTCTTTGGTTTGGCTGATGATATTCAGTTTGGCAGAATATTCATCCGGGTTTTCAAAATTCAGGTTGGGTGCAATAAACGAATTGTGGGCCATAATCAGCGAATAAATGACTTCGCTGGCTCCTCCCATCCACATTTCGTGGCCGGTCATTCCTTTGGTAGAGCTTACAGGAACCCTTCCCTGGTCGAAAATTTTAAAAATGGCACAAGCTTCATTTTGGTCGCCAACCGGAGTTGAAGTGGCATGGGCATTCAGATAATCAATGTCGATGGGTTTAAGCCGTGCATCGTCCAGGGCACGCTGGAGCGACTTGACCGGTCCTTCTACATTGGGTACTGAAATATGGTCGCCATTGGACGAGAATCCGTAACCCAGAACTTCACCGAATATGGTTGCCCCGCGTTTGATGGCATTGTCGTATGATTCGAGTATGAGGGTGGCACCTCCACCACTTGGTACAAGCCCGTCCCGGTCGCGGTCGAAAGGTCGGGAAGCCCTGGTAGGATCGCCCTGCCTGGCAGAAAATGCGTTCAACGCGTCAAAACTCCCCATGGAGATTGGGTTTATTTCCTGAGCCCCACCGCAAATGATGGTGTCTTGTAATCCATTTTTGATCATGAAGTAAGCCATCCCAATAGCGTGCGAACCACTGGCACAGGCTCCACTGATGGTAAAATTGATGCCTTTAAGTTTGAGGATGACCGATAAATTCATGCTAATGGTCGAATTCATCGACTGGAAGATTGACCCCGAACCAATCAACATGGTATTTTTCTTTTCCCGCAATAAGTCGGCAGCTTCTACTACGGCCGTCGAACTGCTGTCGTTGCCATAGAGTATTCCGATTTCATGGCTGTTCAGGTAGTCTTCGTCAATTTTAGCATTCTCAAGGGCTTCCATGGTAGCGATATAGGCATATTCACCTTGTTCCGGAAGGCCAACCCGCATCCTGCGTGGCAATATGCCTTTGAGTAAAGGGCGTTCGATAAACCCGGTAAGAGCCGATCTGAACCCCAGTTTAATTCGTTCAGGATCGATCACGATGCCTGATTTCCCGGCATAAAGCGAAAGTTTAACTTCCTCAAGGTTTTTACCAATGGTTGAATAAATACCCATTCCTGTGATGACAACTCTTTTCATGGCATTAGTTGGTATAATTTGCGCTTTTCAATTGATTTAGTTACTTTTTTAAAATTATGTATAAAGACCTCCATTGATATGAATAACTTCCCCTGTGATGTATGAAGCACCTTCGCTGGCCAGAAAAGCAATTACAGAGGCTACTTCTTCCGGTTTGCCAAACCGGTTGGCCGGAATCAGGTTTTTTAGTTGCGACTCATCGAGATTTTTAATCATCTCTGTTTTGATGTACCCGGGTGCAACCGCGTTTACGGTCACATTCTTTTTCGCCACTTCCTGTGCAAGGGCTTTCGTAGCACCGATTACACCAGCCTTTGCCGCGCTATAGTTGGTTTGTCCGGGTAATCCCTTGATTCCGGAAAGGGATACCACATTGATAATCCTGCCCCATTTTTTTAATATCATTTCCTTTAGCAAGCTGCTGGTGACATAGAAGAAGCTATTCAGGTTGGTATCGATAACCGAATGCCAATCGGCAGGTTCCATCCAAACCATCAGGGCATCCTTCCTGATTCCTGCATTGTTCACCAATACGGCAATATAGCTATTTTCATCGTGATTGTCCCTCCATGTTTTTATCGCCAACGATACTTCTTCCGGTTTACATACGTCAAATTGTATGGTTTCGGCCATGCCTCCCGTGTCAGTAATGTGGTTTACCACTTTCAACGCTTCCTCCCTATTGTGGTGATAATGAACAAGCACGTGGTATCCATCCATGGCAAGTTGTTTGCAAATGGCGCTTCCGATTCCTCCTGATCCTCCGGTCACTAAGGCAAATCTTATTTGGTTACTCATGGCTCCTGGGTTGTTTGAGGTTCGTTGTTAATAAGGAATTGGCGCAACGCCGACAATTCCTGATATTTTGGTGTGTCGTCTTTGAAAACCGGAACCAGGTCACGAAGGTGGCGATACAGATCCCGGGTTAATGAACTCATTTTTTCTTCCTGGCCCAGGTAATCGATGGCCTGAATGATGGCAAGAAATTCGATGGCAAGTACTTCAAATGTATTGTCGATGGTTCTCTTAGCCATCAGAGCCGAATTGGTTCCCATACTTACAATGTCCTGGTTGTCGTTGTTGTTGGGAATGCTGTGGATATACATGGGATTCGACAGTGTTTGGTTTTCGGCAACAGTGGAAGTAGCGGTAAATTGAGTTCCTTGTAAACCAAGATTTAGTCCAAGGGTGCCCAGGTTGACAAACGGCGGGAGGATATTGTTCAGTTTATCATTCATCAAAAAGTTGATTTGCCGCTCAGCCAGCATCGATAGTTTGGTGATGGCAATTTTAAGCTTGTCCATTTCGAACGAAACATAGTCTCCATGAAAGTTTCCTCCATGGAAAACAGTCTTTCCCTGAACATCCACAATGGGATTGTCGTTGGCTGAGTTTACTTCGTTAACCAATACTTTTTTCGTGTTTTCGAGTGTATCGATGATGGGGCCCAATATTTGAGGAACACATCGCAAAGAATAATACTCCTGAATTTTTTGTTTGAAAATTTTCTCTTCAATTTTACCATTGAACAAATGATCGTCTCTTTTTTTAATGAGATGGCTGTCGTGCAGTAAGTAACGCATTTTTTCCGCGATCAGGTGCTGGCCCTCGTGTTTTTTAGCATCATTCAGTACCTGCGAAAAATGGTCATCGAATGATTCAACCAGTTCGTTGATCATGGCAGAGGCATATACCGACCATCCAATGGCCCTTTGTGCAAAAATGGCGTTGGTAATTCCAATACCTGACATCACGGAAGTGCCGTTGATCAGTCCCAGCCCTTCGCGAAGCCTGATCTGAAGTGGAGAGATGTTTAATTTGCTAAACACATCGGCTGTGGACTGCCATTTGCCATGATAAAAAACTTCACCTTCTCCAATAAGAACGAGTGCCAGATGAGAAAGTTGAACCAGGTCGCCGCTGGCACCAACTCCTCCATGTTCGGGGATAAACGGAATAATTTGCTGATTCAGCAAAGTCGTCAGCAGCTGGATGGCATCGGGATGAATTCCTGAATATCCCAACGACAGGCTCTTGAGCCGGGATATCATGGCTGCCCTCACGCAAATAGGTTCCAGAGGATTCCCGGAGCCGGCAGCATGACTTCTGATCAGGTTATATTGAAGTTGAATTTGGTCCTTTGTGTCTATCCTGTACTGCGCCATCGGACCTAAACCTGTATTTACCCCATAAATGATTTTGTTAACGGAAAAATCCTTCAGGAAATGAAAGCAATGATCAACCTGGGTCAATGTTTTCTCGTCAATCGTGATGTTGTCATCGAATATCAGGACCTGAATATAGTCTTCTATCCGAAGGGTGTTATTGGAAATCGTAACCATTTATAAGTGAATTTTATTCAAATGCTAATTTTTGGCGAATATACATGAATGAATTGAAAGTGGTTTAATGATAAACCACTTTCGATATGTCTGTTGTTAAAAAGTCGGCGGTAATGAATTAACATCATGCTTCATGACCTTATGATGATGTTGCAATAAGCAATTTATTGATTACCGGATTTGCATATAATTTTAAAAAGAAAGTCCTTATTTTTTCATTGTTATGCCCAACTATTTCGGTGGTGTGCACATATCTTTTTTCCAATAGTTTGATGGTTTCATCGGAGTATTGGTCGGTATAGTTGGTTGAATTATTCAGTAGATCGTAGGCCAGATAATTGGATGGCCACAGGTGATAGTTTTGATGAATTTGGTTGTCAATAATTTTTGCCATCTCACCCAGTACTTCGTTGTGGGTCAATTGGTTTTGGTTAAGTAATTCGATGTCAGGGTTGATGTTGGTTCCAATGGACAGGTGAATTCTTCCCTTTTGTGAAAGTGCTCCACCTAATATGGATTGAAAATCTTCATCAATATTTTTCACGTAGGTCACATTTTGGGATAAATATATTTCGCGCACTTTCATGGCATCACAAGGTTCCCATTCATACGAAATAGTAACTGGGGTAATATTGAGTTCCTCCATACTCTTAATGAAATCGCCTTCGCATGACAATGACAACATTTTCAATATGGTAACATCTGTTTTGTCGCATCCGTCTTTGGTTCTTCCTTTGCGTTGTGCAATCCAAATGGAATTGTTCAGTTGTGTAAGTGAATACCGCATATAGGCCGATAGACGCTGCGAATTGAGCAAAAGTTCTTTTGGGCTGCCTTCGCGGAAAACAGTAATCATTTGATTTGATTTTCCAAGATCGATAATTAATTGATTGATCATCAGGTTATTTCCCCAGATGGACTGGTTTACCTTAAACCCATTCTTAAGTTGGGCGAGCCCGAGAATGGATGAATCGAGCATGATGTCACGGTGATTGGCAATAAAGACATAGTTCCCGCTTTTAGAGATGTTTTCAAATCCGGAAGTATAAAATCCATCGCTGGTCCTGTCCATGAGAGTTTCCACGGCCGGAACAGTAAGTACCCTTTGAAAATCATTTAAATTTTCAACCTCTTTCAACTCCCGGAGAATAGAATGCTTGCGTTCCTGATCAAAAAGATAATCCAGCATGGCATTAAATTTCGGATCGGCCACAATCCGCGGAATAGAGGCACGAATCTCTTCATCGGAGTATGGTCTCACAGCATCAAAGTCGGCTACGTTCATATGCACAATAAATGAATCGGTAAAAATAACACTATTCTTTCATTTGTAAAAGGGTTAGTGCCAATCATTCACCTTATGTTTTGAAATTGCAAATTATTAAGGAGGAAAATGTTCTCATTCGGCAAGCAAATACAAGGTATTTCAAATTAACTGCCAATATTAAAGTATTACCAACTTATAATTTATAAATTATATGAGGTAAAAAAGCGCCTTGTCAAGACGCTTTTGTCATGTTTCTTAAAGCCCGAGTTCCTTTTTAATCTTGTTAGGAATGGCATCCTTATGCACAGCAATACCAAGGGTTTGGAGTTTTATGTAGGCTGCCGAGGCATAAAAATATCCCCCATATTTAGCGTCATCGGTTCCCCAAGAGTTTTTGATTTTATAAAAAACATTTCCTTCCTGATCTTTGGCCCTTCCAACGATTAACATGCCATGGTCATCAGTAACGGTGTAGTTGTCGTAATTAAGTTGGCGCATTTCGGGAGTGATATTCTTTTCCTTGACCGGTTCTTCAAAACTGTAAATGGATTTATCTTTTTCCTTTTTGGTGAGGGCCTCCCATTTTTCTTTTTCAGTGCCTGACAAGTCAGCCTTTTCCTCATCGGGAATAACGGCAACACCGTTTTTCCATGAAAAACCTTTATCGCTCACATCTGCTCCCCACGCGATGGTGTAACCGTTTTCGAGCGAGTTGTCGATTACCTGCATCATTTCATCCAGCTTAACGTTGTAAATCTCGGCCCACAACCAGTTGTCTGGAATTTCCATGATAAATGGTTTGTGATACGGGCGATGAGTGTAAGAAGTAATTTCAATATAATCATCCACGTTAAAGCCGGTTGATTGGGCAAAACTTTTGGGCGTGTATTCAACACCCTCGTAGACAAAGGTGGCCGGAATTTCTCCAAGGTAGGTATCCAATACCCTGTCGAATGCTTCATGCCAGACGGGAGTCAGTTTTTTGTTTTTGTTTTTGATGATGGCGTCTACATAGCTTTTTAGCAATTCATCAAGTTCGCCGTGTGTGTGGAGTTCTTCTCCATAATTTAAACCGGAATAGGCACTTTCGGGCATCATACCATAAAGGTTGATCACGCGAAATACATCTGTAACCTCAGCTCCTGATCCAAAATTAAGGTTGCCGTTTAATCGAACATACTTTGATGCTTTGTCGGAATAGGTATGGTATACCATGAACATCTCCGAAAGATCGTACAATTTACCTGTTTTACGCAGGATTTCGGCTTCTGCAAAAGCCAGGCCCGAAAAGCTCCAGCAGGTTCCTGAACGGTATTGGTTTTTAACCGGTGTGTTGTTGATGTTAATTTCATCGGTAAACCGGTAGCCTTTAGCTTCTTCATTGTCGTCTTGTGCCACGACCATCACGTTTGTCAGCAGCAATGCAAACATCAACAATGACATGTTTTTTAAATTCATTCGTTTCCTGTTTTAAGTTAAAGACGCAAATATAATCATTCTGGCATTATGAACTTTTGTGGCATGGTCTCTAAATGGTATTTTTGTGTTTTAGGGTTTTCGGAGCGGACTCATTGTTTTGATATCCAAAAACACGGGCAGGTGATCGCTGTATCCGCCATGGTAGGTAAAGCCAATGTTGGTACGGTTGGGCCTCAGTCCACCAAACTTCTCATCTGTTTCCAGTACCAACGAAGCCGTGAAGATGTTTCCATGGCCATCTACTACCTGCAAATTGTTGGAACTGTCGATCATATTTTTGCTCACCAGGAACTGATCGAGTACCGCCCAGTTTCCCTGAAACTTGTGAGTGCCTTTCACTGATTTATTTTGCGATTGTAAGGGTAGATTAATCAATGGGCATCCATGCCCGACTTTTGTCAGTTCCTGCATGCTGGCATTTTCAGGGCCATCGTTAAAGTCACCCATAACGATTATATTGGCGGCAGGATTGACTCCGCAGATGGAATCTGTGAGTTGTAAAAGGCGATGGGCCTGCAGCATCCGTTTGGGTTCCGATTCCATCAGTCCACGGTATCTGGAAGTCCAGTGGTTTACCACAACATGAACCGTATCGTCGCCGAGCAACCCCACCACATAGAGCATATCGCGTGTGGTAAAGGAGGGCTCTTTGGGATCGGTAATCCGGATGGGTTTGGCTGACAAAGGCATGAATGGTGGCCTGTAAAGCAAAGCGGCATCTATACCCCGAAAGTCAGGCGAATCGAAATGAATGGATTGGTATCCTTTTTTATTGAGGGGTGTGTTTTCGATCAGGCTGGCCAGTACCGCATCGTTTTCAACCTCCACCATGCCGATGATGGTGGGCGATGCCCAACCACCTAAGGCGGTAATCACGCGATAGAGCGCGTTGCGTTTCGCTTCAAATTTGCGTGAGGTCCAGTGCAAATCCCCTCCTGGCGTAAACTCGTTGTACGACAAACTGGTATCCACTTCGGCATCAAAATAATTTTCAACGTTGTAAAACATGATACGAAAGCCTGTATTGACTGTTTTTTCTGTTGATTCTTCTTGTGAAAACACCTGAAGCATCAGCAACTGAGCAAACAGCAGGGAAATGACGTAGTTGTTCACCTTTTTTTTCAACAAGTTTACAAAAAATCTTCCACTTGCGGAGGTATTCCTTATTTTCACCTGATTTTATTTAAAAAATAACCAAAAAAATAATTTATTCTAAATCGCAGTATAGTAATATCTTAGATGAATTGTTGAAAATATTTTTAAAAAAGTTTGAATTTTTTTCAAAAAAAGCATAGAATTTTTTTCTGTTTTTACACTATATTAATGAAGGGACACGAGAATGTTAACTGATCAAATTGTAAAAGGGTTACTCGAAAACGATTATCATGTAATCAAATTTATTTATAAAAGTTATTTCAAAGCGGTGAAAAATTTTGTAACAAATCATGGGGGAAGCAATCGGGATGCAAGTGACATCTTCCAGGAAAGCATCCTGGTGGTGTTTGAAAAGTTGCGGCAGGATCCTGCATACATTCAAAAGAATTTTCCATCCTACCTTTTTGGGGTAAGTAAGTATCTGTGGAAGCAGCAACGAAGAGACCTGGAGAAGGCCGTTCATACCATTAATCTCAACGAGGAGGTGCAGCCCGGCCTGGATTTTGCGCAGATTCCCAGAGATGTTGAAATAGAAACCCTGGCACTGAAAGAAAAGCAAGACCGTGTATTTCAGGAGGCGTACATCAGTTTAAAACCTGATTGTAGAAAGATAATCGACCTGGTGATAAATGGCTGTACAGTTGAAGAAATAGCCGACTTCATGGATTATAGCACCGTGTCGAACGCTTATCGGAAAAGACAGTATTGTAAGGAAAAACTAATGGCATATATACATCATAATAATTAATCATTTTTTAAAAAAAATATCATGGAAAAACTCAACAAGGACATACAAATCGACAGGTATGTAACAGGGAAACTCGACGACGCCGAACTGTGGGAATTTAAACAGGAAATGGAAAAAAACCCCCGGCTGGCAAAAGAAGTTGAGCTGCGATCGTCAATTTACAAATCCATCGCGGACAAGCAAAAATTGAACCTCAGGATCAGTCTGAAGGCCATCAGTGCTAAGTACCAGGTCACCCGACTAACTATACACTCGTGGAAAGTACAGGCAATAGCTGCCGGCATCGCGGTTTTTCTGCTGGTAGGCGCCGGATTGTTAACATCTGTTTTTAACCGGAGCAATCCTGACCAGTTGTTCGAAAGTTATTATCACCCCGAATCTTCACTTTTATCGGTACGTTCAGGAAGTTTTTCCGACAACACCTCCCTCAACCTGGGGATGTTATCCTACGACCAGGGCCAGTATGAAGAATCCATTGAAATTTTTAAGACAATTCCCGATAACGTGGTAGCCAGGTTATATTGTGGATTTGCTTACATGAATGTGAAAAACTATGAAGCGGCAATCAACGAGTTTGACTATGTTGTAGCTCATGGGGATAACTTGTTCATCGACCAGGCATCCTGGTTTCGTGGGCTCAGTTTTTTGGCAGACAATAAAATCAGCACCGCTAAAAGCATCTTTACCAATATCGCAAGCCAGGACGGTGCATACCATATCAAGGCAACCGAATTGTTAGAAGAATTGAAAAACAAATAGCAACCTCCTTACAAGTATTTATGGGCTGTGGGGCAGAAAACAACCGTTTTCTGCCCCTTTTTAGTCTGAATATAATAAAAAAATGCAGGATTATCAAACTAAAAAAATCAAACCTATGAAAATGAAATTATTGATTTTAATCGTACTGCTTCTCTCTGGTTCATATATCTCAAACGCACAAGCCCAATGGAAATTCCATGTAGCTTTTGAAGATGCCACCAGTGCCAAAGACACTATTTGGTTTATTTGGGATACTACAGCTGTGTTTTATGGAATTGACACAGCTTTAGGGGAAGGTAATCCAAACATGAATTATAACGATTTTAATGTATATACTTTGACTTGGGACAGCTATCCAGATTATGATACTACTAAAGTTGTGGCACACCCTTATGATTATAGTTTTGGAAGCACTATAGAAGCCATAAATTATGAGTTACCCATAACAATCACATGGGATTCAGCTTTATTACATGCCGATTGGTTACCCCCAACACCTGTTGGGTGGGTAAACTATGCTCGTATTGATAACGATTATTTCTTCCTTTACAACAACAACGGACTGGCTCATCAATACGATATGACGCTTTCTGATTCGGTTACAGCGCCTTACGAAGGAAATACGGATCCGTGGGCATGGCAGGATTGGGTTCATTTTCCATTGGATGTTTTTCTAATTCAAGATCCAACTTTGGGTGTTCCTAATAATCCTTACAATCTTAACAATGTATTAAAATCCTACCCCAATCCTTTTGAGAAGTGCACAAACCTTGAATTATATCTTGAAAAAAAATCTTTTGTCGAATTATCTGTTTTCGACTTTCAAGGAAAGAAAATCAGAAGTTTCATAAATCAAACATTGAATAGCGGAAATCATACATTAAAATGGAACGGACTTGACCAAGCCGGCAAGCCATGCAAGCCCGGACCGTATTTCATTTACCTCAATATTAATGGAACATCAATGCAATCAATTAATTTAATAAAGTATTAACTTAAAATTTAAACTCATGAAACAAAAGAAAATTCTATTACTAACCATTGGGCTGTTATTGCTACAATTGCAAACAAGTCTGGTGGCGCAGGAATATTTGCCATTTCCACAGGATAGTGCTGTGTGGTATTGCGTAGATTCAAGACCAGAATACGATCCCCCACCCCCTGTCTGGTATGAAACTGATAAGTTTGAAGCAAAAGGGGACACTATGATAAACACAATTGTTTACACAAAACTTTATAGTAGTTCTGCTTTAAAAGGAAGATCATATTCCTATGAAGGTGCCTATCGGGTGGATATTGAGACGGAAAGAGTGTACTTTATTGATAGTTATTATAATACCGAGTCGTTACTTTACGATTTTAGTTTAGTGCCAGGTGATACGATAATCATTTCAGGATCTGAATACGAACCCTACAATTTGATTTGCCTTGATACTTCAACAAAGATTATTAACAATGTCCCTCACCATTCCTATTTCATCTATTCTTATTTATCTAATGGAACTTATTGTTATACAACCTGGGTGAAAGGAATCGGAAGTTTGCGAATGCCTATTGAAACAGATATATTCTGTGCAGCCTCATTTGAGTGGGCCTGGGATCTATCATGTTTTTATTACAAAGACGAACATATCTACGAGTGGGCTGAAAATCCCTACTTTGAAGGGTGTATAGGCACTAATGTTGGCACTGCGGAATATATTGAAGAAACTACCTTTATTATCGTGCCTAACCCTGTTACCGGAACATCTCATTTGGTATGTGCCATACAGGGTACTACTTTGTATGATTATAAAATAATCAGTATAGATGGGGAAATATTGCAAAGTGAAGAAGCCATAGAGCCCGGAAATATTATAATCAAAAAGCAAAATTTTCCACCAGGGGTTTATGTGCTACGTTTACACGATCATGAAAATAACCATTATTACTCAAGAAAATTTATTATTAAATAACCAGAATTATTATGAAACAAATTATTTATTTTATAACATTTATATGCGGTTTTACTTTGGTATCGCTGCATGCACAGCAGGTTGACAACTTTTATACAACCAAAGCAGTACTTGAACCCTATTATAACAACCTTATCCAACAAAACGGTATCGACAATATGGAGGGAACTGGCTATAAACATTATAAACGATGGGTTGATTACTGGGAACCAAAATTATACCCTGACGGTGATTTTGTTGCCTATCGTCAAAAACACGAACAATATATTTCTGATTTCATCATTGGAAATGCCTCACAATCAAATGCCCCATTTACATTAGACTGGAAATTGATTGGCCCGGATAAAATGCCGGATGGTTCAGCAAAATGGGGTACAGGACTAGGTCAAATACATTATATCGCCTTCGACCCGAACGACCCTACAAATCAGAAAATATTTGCCTGCTCACCTGTGGGAGGTTTGTGGAAGTCTATTGATGGAGGTGGGTCCTGGATTAATGCGGGAACAGACAAAGGATTACCGCTTTGCGGAGTGTCAAGCATAGCTATCGACCCACAAAATAGCAATTCTAACTGGTTTATTACAACCGGTGATGCAGAAGGATTAAATCAAAACACATGGCAGGAAGCAATTGGCTTGTGGAGAACAACAGATGCGGGCAGCACCTGGCAGTTAATCGGACTTGACCAGGTTTGGAATATGCGCAAAGTAATATTAAAATGGCATCAGAATAAAATACATCTTTTCGTGGCTACAACTTCAGGTTTATATGAATGTGAAGATGCCCTGGCAACCACCCCACAATTTAATGAGTTGATTGATGGTGACTTTTATGATGTAGAATTCGATCCACAAAATACTGGCATTGTTTACGCTTCAGGTACTGGTGCCACTACTTCCGTTTATAAAATAGATTGGATCAATAATAATTATAACGAATTACCCAATCTTTCATCAATTCCTGTTGAAGAAGGGAGGCGTATAACAATTGAAATATCTGAAGCGGTACCGGATTATCTTTTTATTGTTGCAACTTACAAAAAGACGGTAAATTTAGAAGATGCGTTTTTATACAAATATACCTTATCGACGAACGCTATTACCTCAAAAGGAATGCTGCCTGATCAAGGACATAGTGAACAAGGTGTTGGCCCAGAGCGGGCAATGGGATGGACAATTTCGCCAATATTAAATAGCAATGGGGAACTTGTAATGGTTCATGGTAATACTGCTCCAATAAGACAATCAAATAATTTATTAGATGATAATAATTGTACTTGGACAGCGGTAACATCAACATATTGGTCCTGTGAAATCCATGTTGATATGCATTATATGGTTTTTGAACCCGATGGTCAAACCCTTTGGGTTGGCAATGATGGGGGTGTTTATAAATCTACAATGCCGGATTTGATTAATCACTGGGAAGAAAAAAACAATGGTTTAGCTGTTGCAACCGTTCATCATCTTGCAGTGAGCGAACTTGATAAAGATTTGGCATTAAGCGGAGCCTATGATAATGGTTCAAACTTATATAAACGAAACAACAATCTCTGGAATGCAAAACACGTAGTTGACGGCGATGGTTTCCAATGTCAATTTGATTGGAGCAATTCTCAAATAATGTGGGCTAGCCCACAATATAGTGTTTATCATAGTGATAATGGCGGGCAAAATTTTATATACAAAGGTGGCAATTTATATTGGCATACATTTTTTATCCAAAACAATGTTTACCCTGAAATATTGTATGGCACTAATCAAAATGGTGTCAGACGCTCCATAAATAGAGGTAACTCCTGGGAAAATTATGCCAATTTCCCTGGTGTAACCTCTAATGATACATGGAGGGTAGCAAACTCTATTACCCATGGCAACTATGTTTATTCTTCATGGATAGGTAATACAGCAGGGAATCCGCAAAAGGTTTTTAAATCAGTTACTGGTGGCGGCACAAGTACCAGCAATTGGGAAGATATTGGTTCACCAACTGAGGACAGGTGGATCAGTTCAATCGCCGTAGATTATTTTAATCCCGATCATATCTGGGTTTCCGCAGGCAGCAAGGTCTATGACGTTAACACAATTACGCATCAATGGGATGACATGTCGACTGGGTTGCCAACTTATATTTCAATATCTCATTTGGAAATATTGCCGGGAGCCATCGGAACGCTCTATGCAGCTACTGGTTATGGGCTTTATTATTTTACTCCTGAAATGAATAGTTGGCAATATGTTGAAGGTAATATACCTAACGCTGAAATAACAGACATTCAGATTGACATGACCAATAAAAGAATTGCGGTAGGTACTTTTGGAAGGGGTGTTTGGGAGGCTGATTTACCTTGTGTTTTTGATGGTGAAACGACCTCGATTACAAATAATCAAACTTGGGAGTTGGATCATTATATCGCGGGTGATTTAATAATCGAACCCAACAGTAGACTAACCATTTCCAATTCCATTGTTCGAATGATGGAGAATGCCAAAATCATCATCAAACCAGGAGCCAAGCTAATTATAGACGGAGGAAAATTATCCAATGCTTGCAACGAACCCTGGCAAGGCATCCAGGTCTGGGGTAACAAAACCGCACACCAATTCCCTGATGCCAATGGAAATTACCAACAGGGTTATCTAAAATTAATGAATGGAGCCATTATCGAAAATGCTATTGTAGCTGTGGATTTATGGAATCCCAATCAATGGAATACCACCGGCGGTATGATTTATGCCGATGGGGCCATTTTCCGCAACAATGCCAAGTCTGTTCATGCACTTCACTACCGCAATTTTAACCCGTATAATGCTTCACAGGAAATGGAATATGGCAGCAATTTTAAAAACTGTACCTTTGAAATTACGGCTGATTATCCCGGCGATGTTACCTTTTTCAAACATGTTGATTTAGCTTATGTAAATGGGATTGATTTCCAGGCATGTGATTTTAGCCTTGCTGAGAATGTAACAGGCGTAGCCCCCTGGAACCATGCCATTGCGGGTTATGATGCTAAGTTTGGGGTTAAAGCGATCTGTAACTCAACTCAATACCCTTGCCCTGAAGAAAGTTACGACAGGTGTACTTTTACAGGGTTTTGGAGTGCCATTAGTGCTGTAAATGATGGAGGTAGTGCGGTGTCTTTTAGCGTTAACAGGGGCGATTTTATTAACAACGCATACGGTGTCAGAACAACCAAAATGGACAATGCAAGTGTACTGTTCTCAGACTTCGAGGTAGGCAATTACAATGGTTGTGGAACAGGAATTTACACGGATCTGGTCACGGGTTTTGCTTTTGAAGAAAATGAGTTCAACAAATATGCCGGGGGGCCGGTTTCAAACTATTTTGGTATTGCAATCAATAATTCTGCGGCTGTAAACGAGGTGTATAAAAATAGCTTTAATGGGTTAAGCTATGCAAACTTTTCAGATGGGATTAACTGGAATTCAAATCATATTTATGAAGGATTAGCATATTATTGTAATGGCAACAGTAGTAACTATGCGGACTTTTTCGTGGCGGATTATGATATTCACCATCATTCCGGTATTCAATCTAATCAGGGTGCTGAAAACTACATGGCAGCAAACTCTTTTACCACAACTGGTGCCACATGGCACTTTTATAACGGGGGCGAATACCAGGTTAATTATTACACCGACCCGAACAATACCATTGCAACACCGGAGTATATTTGGAACGTTAAACTTATGTTTACTGAGGCAGAAAACACATGCCCATCCCATTATGGAGGTGGTTCTACACTTAATCTGGTACTTTCCACACAGCAAAAAACAAGCGCAGAACAGGTGTATCTCGATAATCTCACCGACTACAATAGCACGAAAGCACTATACGACAGTTATATTGACGGTGGTAACACCGATGAGGTAAAGTTGGACATTCAGACTTCACAACCTGGCGACATGTGGGCATTGCGTGCCCAATTGCTTGGAGATTCCCCACATCTATCGTTAGAAGTCCTGAAGGCAGCAGCTGATAAAACAGATGTGCTTACTGAGTCTGCCTTGTTCGATATATTGGCGGCTAACCCGGATGAGCTGAAGCGAGACACTTTAATAAGCTATCTTGAAAACAAGGAAGAACCACTTCCAGACTATATGATAGACTTGTTAGAACAACTTGCCGGGGGAACTACCTATAAAACTGCCTTGCAACAGCAAATGGCAGAATATAAACATACCTATTCCCGTGCGGCAAACGATATCGTTCGCAGTATTTTAAACGATACGGTTACGGATAACAACGAGTTAAGAAACTGGTTGGACAACCTGGGCGGGATTACTTCCGACAGGCAAATCATTTCATCTTATGTTAGTGAAGCAAATTTTAATGATGCATTTACATTAGCAAACATGCTACCCTCATTGTACAATCTAAAAGGAAATGATTCAATCGAACACCTGTATTACATTGATATGTTATCAATGCAACAAACATTGTATCAACAGGGAAGGAACACTTTTCAACTCGACAGTACCGAAAAAGCCAGCATATCTTATATTGCCAATAACAGCAAAGGAATTGCAGGTGCTCAGGCAAAAAGTATCCTTGAAGCCGTTTATAATGAATATTGTGCAGTTTGTCCCGATGTTGAAGGTTCGGCAGGTTATAAAAGTGCAACAACGATAAACCCTGATGTTTTGGGAAAAATCTATGGTTTGGATGTTCAGGTCAAGCCAAACCCGGCTAACCAATGGGCCGAATTTTATTACACTTTACCGGATAAGGAAACATCGGGGAAAATCACTATATGGAATACCTCGGGCAGTATTGTTGAAACGATTGAAGTGAGTGGAAAACAAGGCCAAAAGCTTTGGGATACGCGTAATATACCTTCCGGGGTTTATCTTTACACAATTAATTCAGCTAGTTATAGTAAAACAGGTAAATTAGTTGTAAGCAAGTAGGTTTTTATCTTAAATTCGCTTTCTACCTGACTGTTTTCAGGTAGAAAGCGAATTAAAATAGCTGGTTATGGCACTTCGATTCTCGGAATTCTTGTTTTTGTTGATGTTTTCCCAATCTTTGTTTGGACAGTTGCAAGTTAACTGGCAGCAATGTTTTTGCAGCATGGATTATGACATTGCATATGATATCGCTCAAACTGAAGGAGGATATTTGGTTGTTGGGATGCAGGAAGGTGGTGATGGACAAGTGACTTGTACCGAGGATCCAGGAATATGGCTGTTGAAAATTAACAATACAGGTAATCTTATTTGGGAAAAATGTTATGACCATGCTGCTGCTTATCGAATGACCCAGGCTTTTGGTAATTCAAATTATTATCTCATGGGAGCCACAATTTCTGAACCTTACCCTGATGTGCCAAATCTATGGATATCTAAAATGGATAGTACAGGCAGTTTTATTTGGGAAAGAACACTTGGAAATAACACAGGTATAAGTGATTACAATTTTTATAGCACTTCAACCAATGATGGTGGAGTTGCAGCTTCCGTTGATATTTTCTCTCAAGATGGTGATATTACAAATTGGTATGGAAGTTATGATGGTTGGATTATTAAACTCGACAGTCTCGGAAATACAGAATGGGATTTTACAATAGGTACATCAAGCTCTGAGTTTATAATTGGTATTACACAAACAATTGACAATGGGTATCTTGCCGGGTTGACCGCTATCCCTGATAGTGCAACGGGTAATATTAATTGTACACCATTTACGCCGGGTTTTGCTGATGCTATTATATACAAATTAGATTCTTTGGGCAATCCTGAATGGCACAGGTGTTATGGAGGAAGTCTTCATGATGGTGCAATAAGATTATTAAGTCTTGATGATGGTTATTTAATAGCAGGATATGGCGAATCAGCCGATGGAGATTTAACAGGTTCAGGTTGGCATGGGGGCTCTGACGTATGGCTTATTCACACTAATTTGTCCGGAGATATTATCTGGCAAAAATGTTACGGTGGCTCGAATGATGATGACCCTGAAAGAATATTCCAAACCTCCGATGGTGGTTTTATGGTTTTTGGCATTACTAAATCTTTCGATGGTGATGTAGTTGGGAACCCTTCAAACAGTCCGGAGAATCCTTCAATCTGGATATTTAAGGTAGATAGCACTGGCGTCCTTTTATGGCAACAATGTATAGGTGGTCATGCCCGTGAACGTGTCCATGGGGTTATTCAAATCAGTGATTATAATTATGCTGTTGCCGGTGAAATGACTTTTAGCCCTTCGGGTGACGTAAACTGCTCAAATTTTATTTATGGTTCAAGTAATAACTATTGGGTATTTGGCATTTCGGATACCATTGTGAGTACTCCTGAAACTTCAGAGGTGAAATTGGATTTACAGGTATATCCCAATCCTGCTAAGGATCAGGTGACCTTTGAAACCACCGGTAACAAACCCGCAAGCATTTTCGTCTATAACCACACCGGGCAGTTGGTGGAGAAAATGGAGATAACTAGTCCTACTACAAACTGGAATGTTAGTAGTTTGCCTCGTGGGTTGTACTTTTATCGTGCAGAACAGGATGGAAAAACGGTGGCTGGTAAATTTGTGTTGAGTGGCGAGTAAAATTATATACAACTTTTCCAAAGTCCCAAACTTTAGAAAAGTTATGATATCCAAGTGCCAGCGGCACGACCGACCTTGTAACCCCGGAATTCATTCCGGGGGTTTTGAGAACTAAACTTAAGAATTGATCCAAACAAATGATGTATTCACAAAAACAGGAGCAAAGTAAGGTACGCGAAGCATTCGTGCGCCAGAGGAGGGGAAGCATTCGTGCCCCACAGAAGTCTTCAACATGTACACTCATCTATTCGAATGATATGCATGTAACCTGGATATAATTTGGACTGTTTTCCTAATCGCTACCAAACAAAAAAGCCTCGCAATCTTCTGATTGCGGGGCTTTTAATTTTGTCGGGGTAGAGTGATTCGAACACTCGACCTCCTGCTCCCAAAGCAGGCGCGCTAACCGGACTACGCTATACCCCGAACGTTGATGAACGTGCTGTTAAAGCAGCGGCAAAAGTACGATAATAAATGCCACTACCAAGTAAAAATGAATTTTTCAGTGTTTATTTTTTTCTAAAGCTTAAACAAAAGCTACTTCCCTTTTCATCAATGCTGGTGGCGGTGAGGCGGGCACCCATTATTTCGGCAAACTCCTTTGATAAAATGAGCCCCATCCCTGTGCTTTTTTCATTGTCGGTGCCGGGCCGATTAAAATCGCAATCCAGGTTAAATATATGAGAAATCTTGTCCTCAGGTATACCTATCCCCGTATCCGACACACAAACGCTGATTTCCTCAGAAGTCGATTTACTGTCGATGATGATAGTTCCGCCATGAGGAGTGTATTTAATACTGTTATTCATCAGGTTTTGAATCACTTGCGAAAATAGCCTGGAATCCGTATGGAGTTGCATTTCGGGTGATAGCTCAATACGAAGCTGCTGGTTTTTTTCCTTTAGCTGTGATTTAAAAAGATCAGTCACTAAACGAACTTTTTGAACTACATTGAAATTTGCCGGCTGACATTTAATAAGGCCTTGTTGCGCTTTTCCCCAACTAAGAATTTCTTCAAGAAGTTGGTAGGTGATTTCCGATGAAGTATAAAGTGATTGGATCATTTCTCTTTTTTCCTTGTCTTCGATGATATCCCATTGTTGGACCAGCAAATCGAGTAAGCCAAGCAAGCTGTTAAACGGACTTTTTAAATCGTGGCCAAGGATGGAAAAGAACTTGTCTTTTGAATTATTTAAAGCTTTTAATTGATCCTGTTGAGTATTTAAGGTTTCGTTGGTTACCTGAAGTTCCTCATTGATTAAGGTTAAATCGTGGTGTTTTACAGACAATTGCATATTGAGCTTTTTTATCCTTCCCCGATTATAGTACAATAAATATATGAATACAACCAGCAGAATTGAGGCCAACAGTGAAAGGTAGATCATGTTTCGTTGATTCAAAATCTGTTTTGATTTCAGGCTGTTTTGCTCCAACAGCAGGTGGTTGTCGTATTTTTGTTGCGCCAAATCTTTTTCAAATTCCAGTACCGCCATTTGGTTGCGTGCCTCGGCTAGTACCAGGCTGTCGGAGATAATTTTATATTGTTTATAATAGGCAAGTGAACCTTTAAAATTACCCAATAAACTATCCAATTCTGAAAGCGCCATTAATGCATTTTTTTTGAAAACCATTATACCCAGGCTGTCGGAGAGTTTGTAACCGGAATCCAAGAAATAGCGGGCATTTTTAACATCTTTTATATAAAGGTAATACCCACCCATATTGACCCTCAAACCGGCCTCCCTGTCCGGGTATTTTTCAAGTAATGGATCAGAGAGTACTTTTTGATAATACAGGATAGTCGAGTCAAGTTCTTTTTTCTCTGCAAAAATATTGCCTTTGGTAAAGGATAACACCATTTGGATTTGATCTTTCTCGTGGGGTATGGCTGTTTCAACGGCTCTTTCGTAATAATACAAAGCAGAATCGTAGTCTTTTTTTGTGTGAAAGTATAGCTCACCCAGATTGATATAAGTGTTGGCAAGGATATTTACCTTCTGCACAAGTTGGTCGATTTCAATGGCTTTTTTTAAGTTATATAAAGCTTCATCAAACTTATTCAATTTCATATACAAATAGCCGAATGAGTTGTAAACATAGACAAGTTGCATTGAATCATTTACCGATGTCATTATCTCTCTTGATTTCATTAAGTTTTGGGCGGCTTCCACATAGTTGCCCCGGTTCGAATAGTGTGTTCCCAAGTCAAGATATGCCTTTGACAGAATATCCGGTATATCGTGTATTTCGCAGTATTGAATTGTTTTGTTCAGATAGGTTACCACACTGTCGTGTTGATAAGTAGTCTTGAAGACAAGTCCCATATTTCCTAAAACCAGGGCCTTTAGTCTTGGAGGTTCTGTTGTTTCTGCATATTTAAGGGCGATTCGGTAATTCTTAAGTGCTTCATCCGGTTCTTTATTCACATAAGATAATATACCTTTTAAATTGTAAGCTTTAACTAAACCATACTGGTAATTTGTCTTTTTCGAAAGCTGTAGGATGGTATCCACGTATTTGAGGCTGCTGTCCGGATAGAAAAAAAGTATTTTCCCGCAATGTTCAATGTACCGGTTCACACGCATGGTATCCGATTGATATGATGCATTGGTATCGGGTTGTCCAAACGAGCCCACTTGAATGGTCATTAAAAAGATCCAAAAAAGAATTGGTTTTTTCAACATTTGGGTTCGGATATAAGTAAATACCTATTAAGGCAGCAAAATAGTAAAAATCATTTAATAAAATCAACGGGAAAAAAATTGTTCTATTTCCAGGTAAAGGGAAGTCAGGCTAACCGGTTTTGATAAAAATACATTGGCACCTGCCTGAAGGGCTTCTTTTTCGTTGTGATAACCGGTATAAGCTGTTTGAACGATGATGGGTATTTTGGGATCAGTTTTTCTAATATGCTTAAGCACTTCTATCCCGCTAACAAGAGGAAGGTAAATATCCAACAATATCAGGTCGATTCCTTGTTTACGTTCTAACACGTCAATCGCTTCCTGACCATTACGTGCGTATATCAGATTGGCTTTTGTGAGCTTTAAGGCAGCTTCAAAATATCGTCGGCTTGAATCAACATCCTCTACAATCAGGATGGTTTTATCAGTCCAGTTGGGTGTTGTCGTATTCATGTTGGATTTTTGTAGATAGGCGTCTGATTCAAATGGGATTAGTTGACAAATTTAATCATTATTTTTTTAAATGGGTTTACAAAATTAAACAAATTATCCTTTAGTAAAAAAAATGCACTTACCTCTACGACAATTATCTGTTTGTTCGTTTCGTTTTTGCGTAGTTGGGAATAATGGTATTCATTCATTCGTTGCATATAAATCCTTATGTTTGCATCGAATCAAAAGCATGAATGGATTGTTCTCGAACCGCGATATAGCTGATTATTACAATCAAACCCAGCAACATTATCAACTTTGGTGGAAACTCGGAAAAGCACTTGCCGTACATTATGGAATATGGTATCAGAACACACGTACTTTCGTCGAGGCATTACAAAATACCAACGTGGCATTATTAAATCTGGCTGGAAATGTGGTGAACCCACGTGTATTGGATGCCGGATGTGGGGTAGGGGGATCCTCTTTTTACCTGGCACGTACTTGTGGAGCCAAAGTTACGGGCATTACACTAAGTGAGAAGCAACTGGCTTATGCTAATCAGCAATTGGCCAGACAAAGACTGGCTCATCTGGTCGATTTCAAACTGGAGGATTATACACAAACGTCTTTCCCTGATCATACTTTTGATTTGATTTGGGCTATTGAATCAGTTACTTCCACCCGGGATAAAATTAAATTTGGCCGCGAAGTATACCGGATTTTAAAACCCGGAGGCATCCTGGTACTGGCCGATTATTTTAAAGTCCCTAACCTGTTTGACAAGAACAATTGGCTCGAAAAGTGGCGCTTCACCTGGAGTCTGGCACCCATCATTACACATGATGAATTTGTATCCGCCATTGAAAGTGAAAGGATGAAATTCAGTAAAATGCTGGATGTAACCAGGGAGATTACGCCAACCTCCCGCCGCATGTACTATGCATCGCTGGCAGCAGCAATACCTTCATTGGTATATAATATGCTACACGACACCAGCCATTTTGGAGGGAATCATTATAAATCAGGTATATACCAGTACAAGGCTCTAAGGCAAGGTTTATGGGAATATAGGTTACTGCGTTTTGTAAAGCCTGACGAACCTGAAATTCAATCCCAAAAAAAAGCCGGATAAAGCATTGCTCCATCCGGTTTTCACCAAGGGGTTGTTTAAAGACTATTTTAATACTTCATTTACCAGTTTGGCCGCTTCGTATAATTGAATGGCGGAATGCACCTGAAGACCGGAGGCATCTATCAAAGCCTTGCCTTCCACGGCATTTGTTCCCTGAAGCCGTACAATAATAGGTACGTTAATATTACCAATATTTTGATAGGCATCCACGATTCCTTGAGCCACACGGTCGCAACGCACGATTCCACCAAAAATGTTGACCAGGATCGCTTTCACGTTGGGATCTTTTAAGATGATGCGGAATGCCTCTTCCACACGTTTGGCATCGGCTGTTCCTCCTACATCCAGGAAGTTGGCAGGGTCCCCACCCGACATTTTTATCATGTCCATGGTAGCCATGGCCAGTCCGGCACCGTTGACCATACACCCCACATTGCCGTCCAGTTTTACAAAATTAAGGTCAAACCGACTGGCCTCCACTTCAATAGGGTCTTCTTCATGCAGGTCTCGCATCACGGCGATGTCATTGTGACGATATAAAGCGTTGTTGTCGATGCTTACTTTTGCATCGGCTGCATACACTTTGCCATCGGCAGCTTTTATCACCGGATTAATTTCAAAAAGGCTGGCATCAGAACCTACATAAGCACTGTAAAGAGCCGAAACAAATTTCACCATCTCTTTAAAAGCAACACCGCTTAATCCCAGGTTAAAAGCAATGCGGCGTGCCTGGAAACCTGTTAAACCCACTTTTGGATCGACAAGTTCATGAAATATTTCTTCAGGGGTTTCCTCTGCAACCTGTTCAATATTCATGCCCCCGCGCGGGGAATACATCACCATATTCTGACCTTTGTCGCGGTTGAGCAGGATACTCATATAATATTCTTCCACGTTTTCGGGTCCGGGGTAATAAATGTTTTGTTCAACCAGGACTTTGCGAACCAGTTTCCCTTCACTCTTTGTTTGAGGGGTTACGAGCATCATACCCAAAATTTGATCGGCATAGGCACCTGCTTCTTCCAGTGTTTTGGCAATTTTTACGCCACCACCTTTACCGCGGCCACCGGCATGAATCTGGGCCTTCACTGCCCAGATATCCAATCCGACTTTTTTCTGTATGTCTTTCGCCGCCTGAATGGCTTCGTCTGGTGAGTTGGCAACAATTCCGTAAGGAACAGCAACACCATATTGCTGAAGGATTGATTTGCCCTGATATTCGTGTAAGTTCATAGGGTGAATTCTTTTTTAACTTTTCATTTTTTTTGTGTGCCAAAAATAGCAAATTTATCAAGGTCTCCTTCACAATCTTGTACATTCTTTGCCGACTTATGTAATTTATAATTGGTTATAAATAGCTTAGGTAAGTTCATTTGAAATATTTAGTTTCAAGATCACCACTCGATCTATGTGGCAATAACAGGCAAAACGCTATCTTTGCACGATAATCGTGAATTGGATGTTAACGGCTGAAAACCTACATAAATCTTTTGGAAACCTGCATGTACTCTCAGGCATCAATTTGCATGTGGAGGAAAGTGAAATTGTAAGTATCGTAGGGAAATCAGGTGCAGGCAAGTCAACCTTGCTTCAAATCCTCGGAACTATAGAAAATGCCGACCAGGGAAAAGTACTGATTCAAGGGGAGGATGTGCTCAGGTTAAACAATAAAGCCATATCTGTTTTTAGAAATAAGCACATCGGTTTCGTGTTTCAATTTCACCACCTGCTTCCCGAGTTTACGGCCCTCGAAAATGTTTCAATACCTGCGTTGATTGCCGGCGAGTCAAGAAGAACTGCTGAAAAAAAGGCCCTGGAACTGCTGGGATTTTTAAATCTTACCGCTCGAAAAGACCACAAACCATCAGCACTATCCGGAGGTGAGCAACAACGGGTGGCCATTGCCAGAGCGCTCATCAATAAACCTTCAGTGGTACTGGCAGATGAACCCTCCGGGAATCTGGATAGCCATGCTTCCAATGAGTTACATCAGCTTATCCTGCGTTTACGAGAAGCTTTTAATCAAACATTTATCATCGTTACGCACAACCGCGAATTGGCTGATATGGCCGATCGCAAACTTATTATCAACGATGGAATGATACAACAACAAAATAATACGACCGAAAAATCGTTGTGAAAACAACCTGCAATTAACTAAACCAGGTGAGCAATCTTATGCTAGACTTTTTGAAATCATACGTAAAACTGTTAGGAGTCAAATCAATATTCTTGATGTTTACCTTGTTGTCGTCTCAATTATTGGTGGCACAACAGGCCATTACCTATGATGAAGCCATCATATATGGTGACCGTAAATTTAATGAATCGTCGTTTAAGGATGCCAAAGCCTATTATCAAATGGCTCTTCGGTTTAAACCAAATGATGTATACGCGAAAGATAAAGTCGACCTGATTATCAAAAAGCTACAGGAGCGAATGGCTGGTGAGGAGGCTTATTATGAGTTGGTTGACAAAGCAGATGAACTATATAACACAGGGAAGTTAAACCAGGCAATCGTCCAATATCAACAGTCGCTTGAAGTAATCCCCGGTGACGAATATGCAACAGGCCAGATAAAGAAAATCATCGAATTCCAAACGAAAGAGAAAGAAAAACTTGGGCATTATGAAACACTCATGGCCAGTGGAAAGGCATTCGTTGCATCCAAAAAATATGATGAGGCCATCCAACAATATGACGAAGCCGGCAAGCTTTTCCCTGAAAACAGTGAACCTGTTGAGTTAACAACAGTTGCTAAATCACTGCAAGTGGAGTGGCAGGAACAACAAATGCGATGTGCCGCTAAAATTGAAGAGGCTTCGCGTTATATACTGATACAAAACTATGCTACTGCCCTGGATTTGTACCAGGAAGCACTCTCCATCATCCCAGACAACCAGGAAGCGCTGAATAAAATAAAAGAGATAAAGCCACTGGCTGAGAGACAAAAAAAATACAACACTCTGGTTGGGAAGGCAGATGAATCGTATATCAACAAAGACTTTATTGCTGCCCGTACTCAGTACCAATCGGCACTAGCCATGTGGCCCGAAAAAACATATGCAGGTGATATGCTTAAACAGATTGACGATCAATTGGCCGACCAGAGAAAAGACCTCGACAAAAATTACACAAACTTTATTGTGAGAGGCGATAGTTTGTTTAACGCGGCAGCCTATACAGAAGCCAAAGGTGAGTTTAATCTGGCTTTGAACTTAAAACCGGAGGAAGCATATCCAAAACAAAAATTAGCGGCCATTGAACAGCATTTCGCCACCTTGCAACAATCTTTCGAGGCCAATTACGGTAAGGTAATCGCCGGGGCCGACAGCGCTTTTGAGGCGGGTAAATATGTCATCGCCAAAACACAATATGAAACAGCCTTAACGGTTAAACCTGATGAAGTTTATCCTCAGCAGCGAATTGGTCAGATTAATCAGAAACTGGATGAGTTGGAACAGTTAACGCGTGTCAACAATGCCTATCTGACGTTGGTTGCCGATGCAGATCAGCTTGCCTCTGCCGGACAATTAGAACTGGCTTTATCCAAATACGCGGAGGCCGGAGCTCTAAAACCCACAGAAAGTTATCCGTCCAAGCGCATTGAAGAAATCAATTTGCTTTTGGTCGATGCCAGGAAGCAAAAAGAAACAGATGATAAATACCAGGAACAGGTGATTCTGGCGGAGCAGTTATTTAAGGAAGATAAGCTCGCAGAATCGAAAAATAACTGGCAACAGGCATTGGTGATAAAACCTTATGAGGTACTGCCCAAATTAAGGATTGCAGACATTGATAGTTTGGTGGTGGTTCGTGAGAATCAGGCTGAAATCGACAGGCAATATAGATCATTGCTGGCTTCTGGTGATTCATTACAAACACAAAAGTTATATGCAGAAGCACTGGTGGTGTTTGAGCAGGCTGCAAATGTAAAACCCGGCGACCCGCAGGCCAGTCAAAGAATTCAGGCCGTTAAAGACATCCGGGATAAACTGGAAAAGGAAGCCGTTCGCAAACTTGCTTATGAGGAAAGCATCGCAAAAGCAAATGCCTTATTTGGAAAGGAAAATTACGAACTGGCCAAAACCGAATTCCAGCACGCCCTCACCTTTGGTCCAAACGAGGCTTATCCCAAAGAAAAGATTGCTGAAATCGACCTACTCCTGGTGAAATTGGCCGCTGAGCGTGAACAACGGTATAATCAGGCAGTTGCAACAGGAAATGCTTTCTTCGACCAGGAACAATACAAGCAAGCATTGGAAGAGTATCAGATTGCTGTTAGCATCCGATCCGAAGACGCCTTTGTTACCGCCAAAATAACCGAGTGCAACAATAAGCTGGCCGAGGTGCTGCTACTGCTTACAAAGGAGTACAAACAGGCTGTTTCCGAAGCAGATAACCTGTATAATGCAAAAATCTACGACAAGGCAATTACCGGATATCGGCATGCTCAGAGTATCAAATCAGACGAAACTTATCCTACGGAGATGATCGCAAAGATTTCAAAATATATCATGGATAATGCCATCACGGATGTGATCATGGGTTCGTTGACTGTCAATACCAAGGTAACAGAAAAACTTACCTTTGAACCGGTACCCATCAATGTGCGAAAGAGCAATTATGTTTTTGTAAAAGCCCGCAACCTGTCGGGACATCCGGTTTCTGTGATTTTTAGTTATGGGAGCAATGCGGGTAAAAATGGTGGATTTGTGGTACAGATGCCTGAAGATGATCAGGTCAACGATTTCATCATTCGGGTAGGAAACCAATACAAATGGTTTTCGGAGGATAACAACTGGTTGGAGATCTATCCCGAAAATGGGGACATAGAGATTACATTGGTACGCATCTCAACAACAAATTAAGGATGGGTTTGTTTCAGGAAATAGAACTACAGGCGCAACAGGACACAGATCCACAATCACTTCTCTCCCTCATTGACCAGCTTTCTACTTTAATAGCCCAATCTGATGAGCCTGTTAACATGTTGCGGCTTAGGGCCGCTATTTGGGTTAAACTCGATGAAAAAGGAAAGGCCATCAACGATTACAGGGAGATGCTTATCTTGAACCCGGAAGATGAAGAAGCAGCCACACAGATTCAATATCTCCAAACCATACTCCGATATAACAACACGGATATTTATGCTAATCCTAACACCAATATGGATCCTTGGCTGGAGTAAATAAATCAAAAATAAGTAACTCCGAATTCCTTTTATGGAATTTCATTTTCAAAATAGCATGTTGGTCAATTGCTTAATAACCCATGGTTAATATATTCTGCAAAAGGCCTACCTTTGCCCGGCAAAAAATAAAGAAGTATGGCATTTATCAATTCATTTGAAAAAGAAGGCAATACCCTGTTTAAACACCGGGGACAAATTCCTGTAATTTTATTTTTGATGGCAATCCCGGTGGTATATGTTACACATCCACAGATGAGGATGCAAACCCTAACCATCGTTTCGTGGGTGGCTATTGCACTGAGTGTACTAGGATTTGTCATCCGTGCCATTTCCATCGCAACCACTCCAAAGGGGACATCAGGCCGCAATACAAAAGAAGGCCAGGTGGCCGAATCGCTTAACACCACAGGCATTTATTCGGTTGTGCGACATCCGTTGTACCTGGGCAATTATTTTATGTGGATTGGTATTGTACTGTTTACATTTAATTGGTGGTTTGTGATCACCGTGAGTCTGGCTTTCTGGTTGTACTACGAACGGATTATGTTTGCCGAAGAGCGTTTCCTTGAACGTAAATTTGGTAACTCCTATATGAATTGGGCCAACAAAACCCCGGCCTTTATTCCTTGTTTGAGAAAGTACAAAAAGAACACCGTGCCATTTTCATTTAAAAGTGTGCTACGCCGTGAGTATTCAGGAATTTTGGCTACGGTATTAGGCTTTGTGTTTATTGCTGACTTAAGATCGTTTTTTAAGGCAGGAACTGTTGAACTGGAAACTACAGGCCATATAGTTTTACTTGCAGCCATGTTTCTTGCACTGATTCTGCGCTCTATCAAGCACTATACAAAATTGCTCAGCGAAGAAGGAAGATCTTAGTTCAGTGTTTTAAAGAGTTTTATTGCAGCTGGCTAAAACCAAGCTGCAAGGAATGGATTCAATAGGAACTTATTGTCGCAGCTGGCTAAAGCCGAGCTGCAAGGGATGGAATCTATTGAGTTTTCTTCATATAAAATGAACGTGTTAAATTGACATCCATTGCAGTCTGGTTTTAGCCGACTGCCCTTCAAGTAGAATTCTTACTTAACCTCCATATTATTATTACCATATAGATATTAGTCCCAATTTTTGCCTTATTTCAATATTGAAGTGTTGCTATAGCAGAAGGAACTTTTTGTAGCAGCTGGCTAAAATCAGGCTGCAAGGGATTGATTCTAAGGAGTTTTATTCATCTACAATGAATGTCTTAATGGACATCCATTGCAGTCTGGCTTTAGCCGACTGCCCTACATTTGGAATCTGTTCTCTATTTTTCTATCTTTGCATTCTTATGTAACTAACTGATGTTAAGGTAGAAAGAATTTTTTATTGCAGCTGGCTAAAGCCAAGCTGCAAGGGATTGATTCTAAGGAGTTTTATTCATCTACAATGAATGTCTTAATGGACATCCATTGCAGTCTGGCTTTAGCCGACTGCCCTACATTTGGAATCTGTTCTCTAGTTTTCTATCTTTGCATTCTTATGTAACTAACTGATGTTAAGGTAGAAAGAATTTTTTATTGCAGCTGGCTAAAGCCAAGCTGCAAGGAATGGATTCTAAGGAGTTTTATTCATTTACTCTGAATGTGTTTAAAGTACATCCATTGCAGTCAAAATTTATCCGGCTGACTGCCAGGTTAAATTTATCTTGTGGCATTAGCCGCATAAATAATTGGTGTTATGAGTTGGGTAAGGGTTTATATTCACATGGTGTTTTCAACAGAAAATGGAATTCCATATTTGAATTCCCATGAATTGAGAAAAACTGTATTTCAGCATATTAAAATGAATGCTGTTGAAAAAGGCATTTGGCTCGATTGCGTGAATGGCTGGCAGGACCATGCACATTGTTTAATTTCATTGGGCAAGGAACAGACCATTAGTAAAGTAGCCCAACTCATTAAAGGCGAATCGTCATATTGGATAAATCAGCAATGATTAACTGAAAATAAGTTTGTTTGGCAAGACGACTATTGGGTTGTCGGGGTAGGCGAGAGTCAAATTAAGTCAGTTCGTAACTATATTTTAACCAAGAAATTCATCATAGCAGAAACAGTTTTACAGATGAGATGAATGATTTTATGGATAAACATGGTTGGAGTTTTATAAAGGGATATCTGAATTAGTAAATAAAAGCAGCTGGCTAAAGCCAAGCTGAAAGGGATTGATTCTATTCAGTTTTATTCATTTGCAATGAAGGTGTTTAATGGACATCCATTGCAGTTCGGCTTTAGCCGACTGTCAGTCAATCAGATTTTATGATTATCCTCCATAATATCTAATGCCATTTAGATATTAGTCTTAATATTTGCCTTATTTCAATATTGAAGTGTTGCTATAGCAGAAGGAACTTTTTGTCGCAGCTGGCTAAAGCCAAGCTGCAATGAATTGATTCTAAGGAGTTATATTCAATTACAATGAAGGTGTTTAATGGACATCCATTGCAGTCTGGCTTTAGCCGACTGCCCCCTCCCAATAAAAACCTTTCCAGAGTTTAAAACTTTGAAATACTTAATACTCATCCCAGCTTTTTATACTCAGATCGCTCATCTTATATTTGGTAATGGCATAGATAAATGCGCTGGCCAACCTTGCATTGGTGATGAGTGGAACATTGAAGTCTACGGCAGCTCTGCGGATGGTATAATCGTTGTTTAGCTCCTCGGAACTCAGGTTTTTGGGGATATTAATCACCAAATCAATTTTTCTTTCTTTAATCATCTGATATGCATTGGGTGCCTGATCAATATCCGGCCAGTTGACCATCGTGGATTTGATTCCGTTTTTCTTAAAGAAATCATGTGTCCCTTTGGTGGTGAATAACTTATAACCATTTTCGATGAGCAGAAAGGCACTTTGCAGGAGCTCGGTCTTCGATCGCATTGGCCCGGATGAAATGAGGATGTTCTTTTCCGGAACGCGGTACCCCACTGCCAACATACTTTTCAATATTGCTTCATAATAGTCATCGCCGATACAACCCACTTCTCCTGTTGACGCCATATCGACACCCAAAACAGGATCGGCTTTGCTCAGTCGCGAAAAGGAAAATTGCGAGGCTTTTACGCCAATGTAGTCAATGTCGAACAGGGTTTTGTTGGGTTTTTCTACCTTTTCGCCCAGCATGATACGTACGGCGATATCAATAAAGTTAGTTTTGAGCACTTTGCTCACAAAGGGTAAACTTCTGGAAGCGCGCAGATTACATTCAATCACCTTGATGTCGTTGTCTTTGGCCAGGAATTGAATATTAAACGGCCCGCTGATGTGAAGTTCTTCGGCAATCAGGCGACTTATTTTCTTGATTCTACGCAAGGTTTCCACATACACTTTCTGTGGTGGAAACATGATGGTTGCATCACCTGAGTGTACCCCGGCAAATTCGATATGTTCAGAAATGGCATAAGCGATAATCTTCCCATCATCAGCTACGGCGTCCATTTCTATTTCTTTGGCATCTGTGATAAACCTCGACACCACCACCGGATATTGTTTTGAAACCTGGGTGGCCAGATTGAGAAAATGCTCCAACTCATCGCGGTTAGAGACAATGTTCATGGCAGCTCCCGAAAGCACATAAGAAGGTCTCACTAATACAGGAAAACCCACTTCATTGGTGAATTCTATGATTTCTTCCAAAGAGCTAAGTTCCTTCCATTCAGGCTGATCGACTCCCATTTTGTCGAGCATTTCCGAAAACTTAAAGCGATTCTCAGCCCGGTCGATGTGCAGCGGACTGGTGCCTAAAATAGGAACCTTTTGCCGGTACAGCCGCATGGCCAGGTTATTTGGAATCTGACCTCCGGTGCTCACAATCAAACCTTTGGGAAGTTCCAGTTCCGAAATATCCAGGATGCGTTCCAGGGTAAGTTCTTCAAAATAAAGCCTGTCCGAAACATCGTAATCCGTGCTTACCGTTTCGGGATTGTAATTCACCATGATGGATCGGTATCCGGATTTTTGAACTGTTTGAAGGGCATTTACACCCGACCAGTCGAATTCAACGCTGCTGCCAATGCGGTAGGCTCCTGAGCCCAGTACCATCACCGATTTTCCGTCCTGTTCAAAATTGATGTCGTGCTCCGACCCATGATAGGTCAGGTACAGGTAATTGGTGGTTGCAGGATGCTCTGCGGCAAGGGTGTCGATTTGCTTTACATAAGGTACAATTCCCAATTTTTTTCTAAATTGTCTGATCTCCAGTATTTCATCGTCCTTTTGTCCGATGGACCGGTTGCTGAAAAGCAGCCTAGCTATCTGAAAATCAGAAAATCCGGCTTGTTTTACCTCAAGCAGCAAACCTCTGGGAAGTTGCCCGGGTTCTGGATAAGTCAATAATTCCTGCTCTAACTGACTAATATTATGTAGTTTATGCAAGAACCAACGATCAATCTTTGTTAATTCGTAAACTTCGTCTACCGTCATGTCCTGATTAAAAGCCTGTGCCACTGCAAAAATTCTGGAGTCGGTTGGGTGGTTGAGGGCGGCTTTCACATCGGGGATATCCAGTTCCTTGTTGGCGGCAAAGCCATGCATGCCCATGCCGATCATACGCAGCCCTTTTTGGATGGCTTCTTCAAAGCTGCGCCCGATGGCCATCACCTCACCAACACTCTTCATGGAACTGCCCAGTTCTCTGGAAACTCCCACAAACTTACTCAGATCCCATCTTGGAATTTTCACCACTAAATAGTCCAATGCCGGTTCAAAAAAGGCGGAGGTGGTTTTGGTGATGTTGTTTTTAAGCTCGTGCAAGCCGTATCCCAGGCCAAGCTTGGCAGCCACAAAAGCCAAAGGATATCCGGTGGCCTTGGAGGCAAGGGCGCTCGAGCGCGAAAGTCGGGCATTGACTTCAATCACCCGATAATCTTCCGATTCGGGATCGAGGGCGTATTGCACATTACATTCTCCCACAATACCCACAGCCTTTACAATTTTTATGCTCAGTTGTCGTAGTTTATGATATTCCCTATTGGTCAGTGTTTGCGATGGAGCCACCACGATACTTTCACCCGTGTGGATACCCAATGGGTCGAAATTCTCCATGTTACAAATTGTAAGACAATTGTCGTATCGGTCGCGGACTACCTCATATTCCACCTCTTTCCAGCCTTTCAACGATTCTTCCACCAAAATCTGAGAGGAATAACTAAATGCTTTGTTGGCCAATTGAATTAATTCTTCATTGGTATTGCAAAATCCACTTCCCTGACCTCCTAAAGTAAATGCTGCCCTGATAATAAGTGGAAACCCAATAATTTCTGCTGCTTCAAGTGCTTTTTCAACGCCTGTTACCGCAATGGATTTGGGTGTTTTAACATGAATCTCGGACAATTTTTTCGAAAACATCTCCCTGTCTTCAGTCTCGATTATCGACTCTACAGGAGTTCCAAGTACCTGAATTCCAAATTTCTCGATAATGCCCGATTTGTGCAGCGCGATACCACAGTTCAAGGCAGTTTGCCCGCCAAATGCCAGCAGTAGCCCGTCAGGTTTTTCTTTTTCGATAATGCGTTCCACAAAATAAGGCGTTACCGGCAGGAAATAAATCTTGTCGGCCATTCCTTCGGATGTCTGTACTGTGGCAATGTTCGGATTGATCAGGATGGTAAAAATCCCCTCTTCCTTCAGGGCCTTCAATGCCTGAGTTCCGCTGTAATCAAACTCGCCTGCTTCACCAATTTTAAGTGCACCTGAACCCAACAGCAGGACTTTTTTTATCTTGTTTTCCATGATTCCGTGTTTTTGATAAATTCACCAAATAGAAAGGCTGTGTCGGTTGGACCGCTGGAGGCTTCGGGATGAAACTGGGTGGTTAATATCTGTTTGCTCTTGTGTTTGATGCCTTCGTTGCTGCCATCGTTCAGGTTGGTGAACCAAACTTCCCAGTCGTTTGGTAAATTGTTGGCATCCACAGCATAACCATGGTTTTGTGAAGTAAGATATGCCTGATTGGTTCCAGTCATCAAAACAGGTTGGTTATGACTGCGGTGTCCGTATTTGAGCTTATAGGTTTGCGCTCCGGCAGCCAGAGAAACCAATTGGTGTCCTAAGCAAATTCCAAAAATGGGTCTATCCTCATTGATGGATTTCTTCAAATTCAAAATGGTGGCCTGGCACATTTCCGGATTACCGGGGCCGTTTGAAATAAACAAACCATCGTATTCTTCCCGGCTGTAATCATAATCCCAGGGTACACGGATGACGGTGGTATCATATTTTAATAGATACCTGATGATGTTGTTTTTTACTCCGCAGTCAATCAGTAAGATCCGGTTTTTTCCATGACCGTAAACCTGCTTCTCTTTGATGCTCACCCGGCTTACCAGGTTGTCGTGGTTGGGATCGTAAAACGGAATGTCCTGATCGAAAACAATTTTAGCCAGCATGGCACCTTTTTCCCTGATATGTCTCGTGAGCGCACGTGTGTCAATGCCAAATAATGCCGGAATTTTTTCCTCTTTTAACCATTGTGCCAGACTTTTTGATGCATTCCAATGGTGATATTTTTCGGAGTAATCGGAAATAATCAGTGCGTTAACATGGATATGCTCCGACTCGAAATGGGCCAACAGGTTATCTTCGACAGTCTTTCCAGGAACGCCATAATTACCAATAGAAGGGTAGGTGAGGACTAATATCTGTCCTTTGTATGAAGGATCGGTAAGGCTTTCGGGATAACCGGTCATGGCCGTGTTGAACACGATTTCACCGGCTGCCGGGATTTCTGCGCCGAAGGAGAACCCGGAGAGATGCATTCCATCTTCAAGGATCAGGGTGGCTTTTCGGTAGTTTTTTTCTTTCATGTGGTAGCAAAAAAAAGACGGCTAATGCCGTCTTAATGTATATGATAAGTAATTTGGTTCGCGTCGTTGGTGTCCTGAGGATGTCCTGGAAAGATTTCCGTTTTTTTCATTGATGAATGAATAAGTTCGGGGTGCAAATATAAACGAATGTTTTAAGCGGACTTTTCCAATGTTTAAAACTTTGGAAAAGTTATTAAAACTCCAACGTGATTCCCACCGGACAATGATCGGATCCAATCATCCCGGGCAGGATAAAAGCCTCTTTTACATTATCTTTGATGGAATCGCTCACCAGAAAATAATCAATTCTCCAGCCCACATTTTTTGCACGGGCGTTAAACCGGTAACTCCACCAGCTATATGCCACTTCATCGGGGTGTAATAGGCGAAAAGTATCCACAAACCCATTGCTGATCAGGTTGCTGATGCCATCTATTTCCACCTGAGTGTAACCTGCAGTCTTGTTGTAATTTGATTTGGGATGGGCCAGATCGATGGGCTGATGAGCTACATTTAAATCGCCACACAGGACAACGGGTTTGGTTTTTTCCAGATTTTTAAGGAAAGCCATAAAATCGGCATCCCAGGTGGAACGATAGTGTAACCGAGCCAGTTCGCTGCCCGAATTGGGGACATAGACGTTCACCAAAAAGAAATGCTCGTATTCAGCAGTTAAAATACGCCCTTCCAGGTCGTGGTGCGCAATGCCCATATCGCGTAGCATTCGTAAAGGTGCCTGTTTCGTGATAATGGCAGTTCCGGAATAACCTTTCCTTTCGGCTGAATTACAATAAAATGAAAGCTCGCTGTGTTTTAAAACTTCTGCCACCTGATCGTCCTGGGCTTTGGTTTCCTGCAGGCAAAGTGCATCTGCATTGAGTTCGTTTATCTTATCGAGAAATCCTTTCTTTTCGATGGCCCGGATGCCGTTTACATTCCAGGATATGAGTTTTAGTATCATGAGTTTTAGTTTTTTTAGCGAAAATAATAGAAATTGTGGAGGAGGAGGGGAGAAGTAAGAATTTTTACCGCGGAGGCACAAAGGACGCAAAGGGAATTATTAGTTACACAAAAGCCATTGTGTTTTCTCTGTGTTCCTGGTGTCTCCCGAATCCCGATAATCCCAATCGGGATCGGGACAGGTCTGTGGTTTTTATATCCTTATTTGGTTGTTTTCTTATCATACAACTTCGTAAACACCGTGTCTACAGGCTCCCAAAGCTCAATTTTATTGCCTTCCGGATCCATAATGTGTACAAACTTTCCATACTCATAGGTCTCTATTTCATCCAGAACGGTAACGCCGTTTTCTTTCAGTTCCTTCACCAGTTCCTCCAGATTCTCAACCCGGTAGTTTATCATAAACTCCTTCTCCGAAGGCTTAAAATACGTGGTTTTTTCTGCAAACGGACTCCATTGTAAATACGCTTTTTGGTCAGGATTGTCGCTGCTTCTGAATTCAAACAGCGATCCGTATTCGTTGGTCACCAGACCTAAATTATTATTATACCAATCGTTGAGCATTTTAGGATCTATGCTTTTGAAAAACACGCCTCCTATACCCGTAACTTTTTTTCTTTTTTCCATTTCATTTTTAGTTGTATGGTTTTCCTGCAAAAGCCAAGCGTGAATACTGTCAAGCACTTGTTTTTGTTGGCCTTCCGGCATGTTGTTGATTCTGGTTCTGTGACTTCCTCCTTTTTTCACCACCTTAATGCTGTTGGTTTGTCCATCTAAATCAACCGCAGTTGCCGACCAGGGATCATTTTCTCCATAAATAAAGATCATGTTTTTCGCCAGGTGGCGAAGATAGAAATCCACTCTATAAATCAGTTCAGGTTCAAAAACCACCTGCTCACCTTTTGGGAAGGTAAAATCAAAGGTTGGGTTTGACTGATAGGAAGTATATTCTTTAAAGGGTTCAATATCATATCCATAAAGGCCAATCTCGTGCATGGCCTGGTAAAAATACGGCTGAAGCTTTTCGATGCCTTCGTTGGAAATCCAATCGATACCTGTCACCTTATCGAGGTGGTTCAACATGCGATTGGCGCCTTGCTTTGAAGTGGGGATTTTATCGCAGTCGGCCAAACCCCATTGCCAGAAAGCAAAAGAATATTCAAATACCAACAAATCATAGGCTTTTTCGTAACCCATGGAGTAGGTAAGGTGTTTTTTATCAGCCAGTTTAACAAACTCATCCAGGTATTTCTTCTTGTTTTTAAGCATGGAGAGCTGGTAGTTGAAAATGGCGTTTCTACAGGTCGAATCGCCTACCTCCGCTAAAAATGGGTAGACCCGCTTGTCTTCCGACGAAAAAGCCACCGGAGCCACATAAGGCACACAAATGTCAGCATCTTCGGGATAAAAGTACTTGAAGAAATTAACGGTCTGACCGCCTTTGCTGATGCCGGTTGCAATCAGCTTTCCCGAATAGATTTCCTTTACGAACCCGGCAATGCGGTGGTGGTCGGTAGCTGCATTTTCCACACCCAGAAACCTCCAAATCAGGCTATCGGGTCTGGATTCGCTAAAATACCGGTGTTCAATGCATACCTGATTGGCATCGAGATATTTAGTCAGCTCATATTCAAAGTTTGTATTGGTGGCCGTATTGGCATCATAGCCTTCGGTGATAAAGACTACCGGATTGTCGAAATTCCGGTGCGAAATAAAAACTCTCTGATTAAACGAATCAAGACTTCCTCCCTGATAATCAACAGGCTGTCGAAAATAAACCAGGTATTTTTCACTGAAGCTGGTGTCGGTATCCAGCTTTTTGAAAGTAAAATGATAGGAGGATTTCAATTGATCAAGCCGCATTTTAAGAGGCTGTGCAAAAGCTGTTTGAAAACCAATACTCAATAAAAAGAGCATTGAAAAGGCGTAGATTTTTTTCATGAAGCGAAAATAGAAAAATTGTGGCAATACATACTGATCCTGGCCCGGTCAGAATGATTCTCCTAATCGAGTGATAACTCGTTAAAGATCCTTAATCATGTTGATGATAAGTATTATCAAGTGAGAACACGCCTGGCCTGACCGGTAGGCAGGGATTAAATCGGTCACCACAAACAAATCTGTGGTCATCCGTCAAATTCGTGTCACCCGTGTTCTACCCCGACGCTAGTAATTATCTTCCTTGATTTCAAAGTAAGACTGCGGGTGCAGACAGGCCGGGCATTTCTGTGGCGCTTTTTTGCCTTCGTGCAAATAGCCACAGTTGCGGCATTTCCAAACAATCTTGCCATCGCGCTCAAAAACATGACCTTCTTCCAGGTTTTTGTACAAAGTGCGGTACCTTTTTTCGTGGGCTTCTTCAACCCTGGCAATCATTTTAAAAGTAACAGCCACGTCCTTAAAGCCTTCCTCCTCGGCTATGCGGGCAAACTCGGGATACAATTCTGTCCATTCTTCATTTTCGCCATCGGCTGCAGCTTTCAAATTTTCCAGCGTGGTGCCAATTTTTCCGGCAGGGTAGGTGGCGGTTATCTCAACCGGTCGCCCTTCCAGATAGCTGAAAAAGCGTTTGGCGTGTTCCTTTTCATTCAGTGCAGTTTCGGCGAAAAGTCCGGCTATCTGTTCCAGCCCTTCTTTTTTTGCCTGACTGGCAAAATAATCATAACGCATCCGGGCCTGCGATTCGCCGGCAAATGCTTTTAACAGGTTTTGTTCTGTACGGGTTCCTTGTAGACTTTTCATGGTGTTCTTGATTTAAGTTTCAAATATAAACCAATCGAGGCGTTTTTCCTATCTTAAAAATCGTGTGTATTTGATATTCAGTGATTTTACATTGGTAAAAATGCAGATTTTCAGCTTTGTATATTCGTATTTGAATTGGTTTTAAACTGTGATTTACTACATTTTGGCTTCCTTGTACAGAAATTGTCTTCTTGCTTTTTCTTATTTTTACATCCGGAAAAAATAACCAATGAACCACGTAAACCAATCGCTTGTTGACCTTCTGATGGAAGAACATTCGGGGCAGCGCTCAGAATTGATCGCCATGCTGGCTTTTGAAAATCCTGAAATCTGCGAAGAATTGGTTCGCCTGACTTTCTCGGATGAGGATCCGCTTTCGCGAAGGGCAGCATGGCCCCTTCGAAAACTCTATGACCATCATCCTGAAAAAATAATACCCTATATCGATTATTTCATGTTCCAATTGAGGGATATAAAAAGTGAGTCCGTATTGCGGACGATCTTGTCCATCCTTTCCAGATGTACCATTCCGGAAGAACACCAGGGTACGATGCTCGAATTTTGTGAAGCTAAAATACTCAATGCCAACACTTCTATTGCCTCTGTTGCGAATTGCATCGATATTTATTATGCCATTGCTTCCGGTGAACCCGACTTATTGCGTGAACTGGTTTTGATGTTCGAAATTCTTCGGCCCACTGCATCAGCTGGCATCAAGTCGAAGATGGGAATTATTCATCGAAAGATAAACAAACTGTCGATCAGGAAACAATACTGATCTCATTCAGTACCTGCTAGGTAACGTTGCTTTGATTACCTTTGCAGCGAATCTCAGAATGGCATCCTATGGAAATTGGAAAGTACAATACACTCACAGCATTACGCTCAACGGATAACGGTTTTTACCTTATTGATGCAGATAAAAATGAAGTCCTTCTTCCGAATAAATATGTGCCTGAAGGTTTTGCGGATGGTGATGAAATTGAGGTGTTTTTATACCGCGATTCGGAAGACCGGATGGTGGCCACAACCGAGATGCCTGACATTCAGTTACATGAATTTGGTATGCTGGAAGTGAGAGATGTGAACAAGGTTGGTGCCTTCATCGACTGGGGGTTGGAAAAGGATCTGTTGGTTCCCTTTTCGGAGCAAAAATTCAGGCTGTTTCCGGGAAAAAAGTGCGTAGTTTTTTTAAAACTGGATGAAAAGACCCAGCGTTTGGTGGCCACTACCCGCATTGAACATTATCTGGAGCGCAATGATGTGGAACTTGAACCGGGTGAGGAGGTGGATTTGCTGATTTGTGAACCCACCGAAATAGGCATGCAGGTGATTATCAACAACAAATACCTGGGTTTACTTTATGATAATGAACTTTTTCAGGCTGTAATGCCGGGTGAACATGTAACAGGCTATGTAAAAAGAGTGCGTCCCGATAAAAAAGTGGATGTCATGTTGCAGAAACCCGGTTACGAACATGTGGAGCCTGCGGCCCAAAAAATTCTGGATATACTCAAGGCCAACAATAATTTCCTGGGCATCACCGACAAAACTGAACCGGTAATCATCCTGGCCAAACTCGAAATGAGTAAAAAAACATTTAAAAAGGCTGTTGGTGCTCTATACAAGCAGCGCAGGATCCGCCTGGAAGAGGATGGAATTTATCTGATGGCGGAGGAGTAAGGGAGTGTTGGATATGATGACACTATTCCTTTCTCATTTTTTCTACTTTTGCACCAAGTATCTCTTAACAAAAATTAACGCGTTGATAATAAGATAGCTGCTATCTTGCAGACAATTATTTAATCCATTGAATATGCTCGCATTATTTGTATTAATCCCATTATCGTTCACTATTCCAACGCTTTTCGCGTGGTCCATGTTTGTAAAATCCGGACGAAATGGCTGGGAGTCGGCGGTGCCGTTTTACAACTTATATGTGTTTTTACGCATCATTAAAAAGCCCATGTGGTGGTATGCATTACTGCTTTTCCCGTTTTTAAATGTGTTTATGTACATGTTGATGTTGGTGGAACTGGTGAAATGTTTTGGGAAGTATCATTTGTTAGATCAGTTTCTTGCCGTTGTAATTCCTTTTATTTATCTGCCTTACGTAGCAGTAAGGGAAAACGCGCAATTTGTTGATCCTGACGACCAGCCTGTCCGCAAGAAAACGGTAGTTCGTGAGTGGACCGATGCCATTATTTTCGCTGTGGTGGCCGCCACCATCATACGTACTTTTTTGCTCGAAGCATATACCATTCCTACCTCATCCATGGAGAAATCGCTGTTGGTAGGCGATTATTTGTTTGTAAGCAAAATTACTTTCGGTCCGAAAATACCCAACACGCCTATTGCTTTCCCATTCGTGCACCATACACTTCCGTTCACCGAATCGGTAAAATCGTATGTGGAATGGGTCAAGTTTCCTTTTTACCGTTTTCCGGGATTCCGGTCGGTTCGTCACAATGACGCCGTGGTGTTTAACTACCCCGCGGGCGATACCGTTTCCACACGCTTTCAGAGCAATGCGAGCTACTATAGCCTGATTAATGAATATGGAAGAAACCGGGTTTGGAGCGATCATCGCAACTTTGGTGATATTGTTGCACGTCCGGTGGACAAGCGGGAAAACTATGTAAAAAGATGTATCGGCCTTCCGGGCGACACCCTAAAAATAATTAATCGTCAAGTATACTTGAATGGGGTAAAAGCAGAGAATCCTGAGAAACTCCAATATCAGTATCATGTGATTACTGATGGAAGCGGAATAAACCCCATAGTACTCAGTAAATTAGATATCACCGAAGGCTTCAGAACCAATGTGCCCGGAGACTTTGTCTATAACCTGACCAATGAAAGCCGCGATGAGTTAGCCAAATTGCCGATCGTCAAATCGATTGAGCCTTTTAACGAGCCCGCAGGAAAATGGTTCCCGGAGATATTCCCCTATGATTCGGCCTTTAGATGGAACCGTGATAATTTTGGCCCTTTGTACATTCCTCAGCAAGGTGTTCCCATTCATCTTACCCTGACAAACTTGCCCCAATATACACGGGTGATTGAAACCTATGAAGGAAACAGCCTGGAGGTGACTAACGGTCAGATTTTAATTAATGGCCAGGCAACAACCACCTTCACGCCTAAAATGAATTACTATTGGATGATGGGAGATAACCGCCACAACTCTGCCGATTCTCGTTACTGGGGATTTGTCCCCGAGGACCATGTCGTAGGAAAACCTGAGTTTGTTTGGCTTTCGCTCGACAAGGACAAATCATTGTTTGGTGGTAAAATCCGTTGGCAACGCCTTTTTACGGTCATCAATTAATTAACCAATAGTTTGCCGGTGTTCGTGTCGAAATCGATTGTTATTAACAAATAACAGTTTTTTTCTGTTGGAAATTATTTGTATCCGGCCTCTTTTTTACAACAATCCTATATATATTAGCTTTGTAAAGAGGGGTTTGTTACTTTTGCAGCAAATTATTGAAAAGAGAGATCGCCAAATATGGACAGAGATTTTAGCTGGATTGATGATGAGGAATTGAAGGAGCTGATCGATCGCTTCGATGCCATGTTACAGCAAGAGAGTTGGAGCTTTTTTGATGTGGATGATTTTGAAATATTGATTGATTTTTTTCTTGAATTTCAGGATGTTGAATATGCTACCATGGCCATTGCCGAAGCACAGAGACAACATCCTAACAGCAATGCTTTTCAGGTAAGAAGCGCCCGGTTGCTTGCTGCCAACAGTAAATACTATGAGGCTTTGGAACAACTCAACGAGCTGGAACTAACCGAGACCCCCGGGGAAGAAATTTTTCTTGCCAAGGGTGAAATTTACAGCCTGATGAACAAACATGAGTTGGCCATCGAAGAATTTCGTAAGTCGATCCCATTCTCAGAAACACCTGAAGAAGTTTATGCTGCCATTGCTTTCGAGTTTGAAAACATGGACGATTATACCAACGCCATCCTCAACTTGAAGGAAGCACTCAGAGTGAATCCAGCATCTGAAAACCTCATTCATGAAATCGCCTTTTTCTTTGAAACGACTGCTCGTTTCGAAGAAGCGATCGAGTTTTTTAAGGAGTTTCTCGATTTAAACCCCTATTCAATCATGGCGTGGTTTAACCTCGGAATTTTTTATAACTCCATGTTTTTCTACGAAAAAGCCATCGAAGCTTATGAATATGCCCTGGCCATCGACGAAGAGTTTGCATCAGCCTATTTTAATATTGCGAATTCCTATTCAAATGTGGATGAATATCAGAAGGCCATTGAATTTTATACGGAAAGTCTACGTTTTGAAGAGGTGGATCCGATTACCTATTTTTATATTGGTGAATGCTACGAGAGCTTGTACGACACAAAGAACGCCATGCTCTTTTTCAATAAGGCAATCGAAGCGGATGAACTGATAGCAGAAGCCTGGGCAGGAATAGGAAGGCTTATGGTGAAACAGGATCAGGTGAAGACCGCCATCAATTACTATGAAAAAGCACTCGACCTACAGCCAGATGGTATTGATTTTTTATTCGAATTGGCTGAGATCTATTTGAAAATGAGTTATTGGGAAAAAGCAGAAGCATTGTATTCGAAAATTGTTGAGCTCGACAGCAGTGTAGTTGATGCATGGATCAACCTTTCAGAAAGTGTATTGCCAAATGAAGGAACCCAGGGAGCCATCGATGTGATCGAAAGAGCACTCGAGAACAACAAGGACCAGGCTGCTTTATGGTACCGTTTAGCCGGATATCTTTATCGATCAGGTAAAGTTCAACAGGCCTATTTTTTTATTGAAACAGCCATGAAACTGGATGTTGAAAAAATCGAATTCCTGTTAGAGTATCTACCCGAACTAAACAACGAACCTCGCTTTAATGAATTGTTGTCTTTATATAAAAGCACGCGTGATTAGAAATATAAATTCTTATGACTAAGTGCTTACTTAACTCACGGCTATGACATCCAATAGTGAATTCATTTCCGTCTTTAACCGTCAGGGTGTTTTTTTTGCACAACAAAAAACGAAGCCTTTGTTCTTCCGGCTTGAGGCACTGCGGAAATTGAAGGCCGCAATTCTTCAGTATGAACAGGAGATCATGCAAGCACTACACGCTGATTTGCACAAATCAAATTTTGAGTCCTATGCTACCGAAATTGGCTTTGTTCTCGAAGAAATTGGCTTTCATCTGCATCACCTTAAACATTGGATTAAACCTGAGCGGGTATCCTCCTCTTTAACCTCTTTTCCTTCCAAATCTATGATACTCAGCGAACCCATGGGTCGGGTGCTGATTATTGCTCCATGGAACTATCCTTTTCAATTGGTAATGGCCCCCTTGATAGGTGCCATCAGTGCAGGGAATACGGCTATTATAAAGCCCTCCGAGATTTCGCAGCATACGGCTGCCATCATACAAAAGATTTTAAATGCAATTTTCAGCGATGAATTCATTGCTATTTTCCAGGGTGATGCTTCTGTGTCACAAGCACTTCTGAAACTTAAGTTTGATCATGTCTTTTTTACCGGAAGTCCCCGGGTGGGGCAATATGTTATGCAGGAAGCTGCCAAACAACTCATCCCTGTAACACTGGAGTTAGGCGGCAAAAGTCCTTGTATTGTGGACCGTGATGTAGACTTTGAATTGGCTGCCCGCCGAATTGCCTGGGGGAAATTTCTGAATGCCGGACAAACCTGCATCGCACCCGATTACCTGATGGTGCACAAAGATATTGCTGAGAAGTTTTTAGCAGCGTTGGTTCATTCAATTAAAACTTTCTATGGGGACGATCCTTTAACCTCCGAAGCATTTCCCCGAATCATTACAAAGGAAAATACACTCCGTCTTGGTTCGCTCATAGAAGGGTGCACTGTCTTTTATGGAGGGAAATTCATGGTGGATGAACACTATATGGAGCCGACCATCCTTACCGATGTAAATCCGGACATGCCGGTGATGCAACAGGAAATATTTGGACCTATATTGCCGGTGTTGTTGTTTTCCAGCCTGGAGGAAGTAGTGGGTTTTGTTAACCACAGGCCAAAACCTTTGGCATTGTATTGTTTTTCTAACAACAGAAAATTTATTCGCCGCATTTTACATGAGATACCTGCAGGAGGTGTTACAGTTAACGATACACTCATGCACATAAGCAATAACAGATTGCCGTTCGGCGGAGTAGGAAATAGCGGCATGGGGCATTATCATGGCAAATATTCTTTCGATCTCTTTTCCCATCGAAAATCTGTAATGGTCAGGGCAACCTGGCTTGATATTCCTTTGAGGTACGCACCTTTTGGTAAAAAATTGAACTATTTAAAAATGTTGATGAAATAAGCTGGTAAAATTAACTGTTTGAAAATAAAAGGAATGAAAGAATATTTAATCTATACGTTAAAAGGGGTAGCGGTAGGCGTGGCCAATATAATTCCAGGTGTTTCAGGTGGAACCATCGCGCTTATCACCGGTATATTTGAGCGGTTGATCGACTCGTTGAAATCGCTGGGGTGGGGAGCTTTGAAGCTGCTTCTAAGCGGCAAATGGAAGGCATTTGTAGAAAAGACTGATCTGTATTTTTTAATATCATTACTCGTGGGGATTGTGTTAGCCATCGTGTTATTGGCGAGGGTGTTCGATTTTCTTTTTAGCCACTATCCCGTGTATATCTGGTCGTTTTTCTTTGGACTTATCCTGGCTTCTATCTTTTATGTTGGAAAGACGGTGGTAAAATGGTCGGTGTCGGCGATTATCAGTTTTATAGTTGGCACAATCATCGCACTGGTACTTACTTTTCTAACCCCAGCAACACAAAACAGTAACTTTTTCTATTTAATTGTCTGTGGGGTTGTAGCGGTTTGTTCTATGATTCTACCCGGATTGTCAGGATCATTCGTGTTGTTGTTAATGGGTAATTATCAACTCGTTGCCATCGAAGCCATCAACAACCGCGACATAGGCATACTCCTTCCGGTGGCACTGGGTGCTGTGGGGGGATTAATTGCTTTCTCGCATCTGCTATCCTGGGTATTAAAACACTTTAAAGATCAAACCATTGCCATTCTAACAGGTTTTATCCTAGGTTCACTTGGTGTAATTTGGCCTTGGAAAGATCCCGTCATTCAGCTGTTTGGTGAAAAGGAGAAGGTAGTAGGTTATATTTATAATTTGCCTTCCATGAAGATGGAATTTTTTTGGGCATTGGTGTTGATGATCGTTGGAATTTTAGTGATTGCGCTCATGGAAAACAGCGCAAAAAATGTAGAAAAGGCGAAAGTATAGCTGGTAATGGAATTATACGGACTCATCGGCAAAGAAATTAACCATTCTTCTTCTCCTGAATTTTTTAAAAAGAAATTTGCCAGACTTGGTTTGCGTGCCGATTATCGTTTATTTCCCCTTGAAAATATTGATCAACTACCCGGTTTGATTGTTACCCAACCTGATCTGAAGGGCTTGAATGTTACCATACCATACAAGCGACTCGTTTCGCGTTTTTTACAGGAGATTACTTCTACCGCCTTATATTCCGGTTCTGTCAATACCATTCAGATAAGGCGCGACCGAAAAATATCCCGTCTGATCGGTTATAACACAGATATATTTGGTTTTGAAAAATCCTTGCTGCCTTTTATCAAGGGGCGAAAGAATCTGAAGGCATTGATACTTGGCGATGGGGGCAGTTCCCGATCCGTTTCATATGTGTTACGCAAACTGGGTATTATCTTTATACATGTTTCGCGAACCCCGCAAAAAGTGAGTCAAATTAGTTATCAATGGATTACTCCTGACATCATGGCTGGCTACCATCTAATTATTAATACAACGCCTTTGGGAATGTCTCCCCATGTAGAAACCCTTCCGGATATACCTTATTCGTTATTAACCCCCGATCACCTGATTTTTGACGTAGTTTATAATCCGATGGAAACCGCTTTTTTGAGACGTGCCAGGGAACAGGGGGCTCAAATCAAGGGGGGACTTGAAATGCTTGAATTTCAGGCAGAAGCCTCGTGGAAAATCTGGAAGAAGTAACCCGTGCCACTCCTTCCAGATTTACTGTAAAATAATCCGGATATTTCCCTAAACTTCTTCTGTATAATTACTTACAGGTAAACAGGTGCATAAATTGCGATCGCCATAAGCGTCATCAATTTTGGCTACCGGAGTAAAATATTTATTGTCGCGTACCCATTCAAGCGGGAAGGCGGCACTTTCTCGCGAATAGGGCATCTCCCAGCTGTCGCTGATGAGTACTGAAGCAGTATGCGGTGCATTGACCACCACATTGTTCTTTTTATCGGCCCGGCCTTCTTCGATTTCCCTAATCTCATTGCGGATACTTTTCATGGCTTCGATAAAGTAATTCATTTCCGACAAGGGTTCACTCTCGGTAGGTTCAACCATCAGGGTACCATGAACCGGGAATGCCACGGTTGGCGCATGAAATCCATAGTCCATCAGCCTTTTGGCGATATCGATTACCTGAACATCAGCTGTTTTACTAAACTGGTTGCAGTCGAGAATCATCTCGTGACCCACGAATCCATTTACACCACGATAGAGAATCGGGAAATCATCCTTTAGCTCATTCATCATGTAATTGGCATTCAGAATGGCCATTTTGGTGGCTTCCTTTAATCCGTCACTACCCAGCATTTTAAGATAGCCATAAGAAATCAACAACGCCAACGCACTACCATAAGGAGCTGAAGCTACGGCGTTGATTCCATTTTCGCCACCTGTTTCTTGATAAATGTGGCCGGGAAGGAATGGTTTCAGATGAGATGCCACGCCAATGGGACCTACTCCGGGACCACCGCCACCATGAGGAATGGCAAATGTTTTGTGAAGGTTTAAATGGCAAACATCGGCACCAATAAATCCGGGGCTGGTTAATCCAACCTGTGCATTCATGTTGGCGCCATCCATGTACACCTGTCCGCCATTTTGATGGATAATGTTGACCACCTCGCGGATACTTTCTTCAAAAACACCGTGTGTGGAAGGGTAGGTAACCATAATGGCTGCGAGGTTTTCTGCATGTTGTTCTGCCTTTGCCTTTAGATCGTCGAGGTCGATATTTCCGTTTCCGGCAGTTTTAACCACCACGACTTCCATTCCGGCCATCACTGCACTGGCGGGGTTGGTTCCATGCGCTGAGGCTGGTATTAAACAGATGTTGCGGTGCTGCTCTCCCTTGCTTTCCAGATAAGCTTTAATCACCAGTAATCCGGCATATTCGCCTGCGGCACCTGAGTTGGGTTGAAATGAAATCCCCGAAAATCCCGTGACTTTGCAAAGGATCTTGTTCATCTCGTCGATGATATTCAGATATCCTTCAGCCTGGTACTCCGGAACAAACGGGTGGATATCTGTAAACTCAGGCCAACTGATGGGCATGAGTTCTGAAACGGCATTTAACTTCATGGTACACGAACCCAATGGAATCATCGACCGGTTTAAGGCGATGTCTTTGTTCTCCAACTTCTTCATATACCGCATCATATCGGTTTCTGAATGGTAGCTGTTGAATACGGGGTGCTCCATAAAACCGGATTTCCTTACCATGGAGGCAGGCAAGTTGCTGGTTTCATGGGTCTGGGCCGCATGCACCTGAAATACAAATGTTTCCTGTTGAGCGGCCTTTGCGAGAATGGCGCTGATAAGGGCTATGTCTTCGGCAGAAGTCGTTTCATCCACGCTGATGCCAATGTGTTGGTTATCGTCAAAATACCTGAAATTGACACCGTGCGACCGCGATATTTCTTTGATGGCATGTACATTGGTGGTATCGGGAATAGCAATATATAAGGTGTCGAAGAAATGGGCATTCAACTGCTTAAACCCAATGGTGTTGATGGCAGTAGCCAGATCCACTGCCAGACCGTGAATGCCGAGTGCAATGTTTTTAATGCCGTCTTTACCATGGTAAGCGCCATACATTCCGGCCATGATGGCCAGTAAAGCCTGAGCGGTACAGATGTTTGAGGTAGCTTTTTCGCGTTTTATGTGCTGCTCACGTGTTTGAAGCGCCATCCTCAGGGCATCGTTGCCGTATTTATCCTTTGAAATTCCGATAATCCTGCCCGGAATGCTGCGTTTATAGTCTTCTGTAGTGGCAAAGTAAGCTGCATGCGGACCACCAAATCCCATTGGAATGCCCAAGCGTTGGGTGGACCCAAAAACAGCATCGGCACCCCATTCACCGGGAGGTGTTAGTAATGCCAAGCTGAGAATATCGGCGCCCACGGCAACCGGAATTTGTTTTGATTTGGCTTGTCTGATGATGCCGCTGAAGTCAAAGATTTCCCCTTTTTGGTCAGGGTATTGTACCATGCATCCAAAAACAGCTTCACCAAATTCAAATTCACTTCGATCGACAATCACCAACTCAATATCCTTTTGTTTTGCCCTGGACTTGAGTACTTCGATGGTGTGAGGGAAAAGTGCATTGCTTACCAGAAATTTATTGGCATTGCTTTTTACTTGAGATCTTGACCGTGAATGATAAAACATAAGCATCGCTTCGGCGGCAGCGGTACCTTCGTCTAAAAGTGACGAGTTGGCAATGGGCATCCCGGTTAAATCAGAAACCAGGGTTTGGAAGTTGAGGAGTGCTTCCAGGCGGCCTTGCGAAATTTCAGCCTGGTATGGAGTGTAAGAAGTGTACCAGCCCGGATTTTCGAAAACGTTTCGTAAAATTACAGGTGGAACGATGGTGTTGTAATAACCCAATCCTATATAGGATTTAAACACTTTATTTTTTCTCGACAGATTCCTGATATGATTCAGGTAGTCGTATTCACTCATCCCGGCATCGTTTCCAATACCATCGGGTAGTTGAATACTGGTTGGAACTGTTTTTTCAATAAGCTCTTCCATCGACTTTAAACCAAGTCGTTCGAGCATAAATTTCACCTCTTCCTGACGGGGACCATTGTGTCGATTGATAAATTGATTGGCGATCATCATATTGTGTTAACTAATTAATTGAATGATAACGGTTTAAATTAAGCAACCCGTGGAAGGTTGTGAATGCAAAAGTAGGAATCTTATTTCAGTTATTGTATCATCCTGAGCATAGAAGTGTTATAAATTTCACAGTATTTTTTGATTTTACACTCGTGAACTTGTTGTCATCCTATGTGTCAGGATTTACAAAAAAAGGGAAGCCATTAGCACAGCTTCCCTTCGATAAGCAATAATGTGTCTTAGTTTTTAATTCTCATTTTGTAGAATGAACGGTAAACAAAGTAAAGAGCAACCGCCAAAAATGCGACTCCAAAATAAGGTGCAACTACCCTAAATGCCGGTGAAATGGCAATCTCCATCGCTAACAAGCCAAATAATGTGGTGAACTTGATAATTGGGTTAAGCGCAACGGAAGAAGTGTCTTTAAAAGGGTCTCCCACCGTATCGCCAACGACAGAAGCAGCATGTAAGTCAGTTCCCTTTTCCTGCATATCCACTTCAATCACTTTTTTAGCATTGTCCCAGGCACCACCTGCGTTGGCCATAAATATGGCCTGGTACAATCCGAAGAAGGCGATCGAAATCAGGTAACTAACAAACAATGAAACAGGAGCCGCTGCAAGTAGTTTTTCGGCGTCGCTCATTCCATCTGTCAAACCTATGGGCGCAGAAAGGAAAGCAAATGCCAGTGCAAATGAGAAAATAGCAATAAAGATGTTTAACATTCCTTTTTGAGCATACTGGGTACATATTTTTACTACCGCTCTTGATTTTTCAACATCGGCTTTTTTTGGCGCGTTGGGATCCAGATTAATATTGTCTTTAATATAGGCCACTGCACGGCTTGCACCAGTGGTTACAGCCTGGATACTCGCTCCTGAGAACCAGTAAATTACTGCACCACCCAATAAAAACCCAAAAATAGTATACGGATTGAGCAAATTCAATATCTCTTCAGGTTTAATCCCTAATGAATGTTCAATAACCAGAATTAAAGCGAAAATCATTGTGGTTGCACCAACAACAGCTGTTCCAATCAATACTGGCTTGGCGGTTGCTTTAAAGGTATTCCCGGCGCCATCATTTGCTTCGAGGTAATATTTGGATCTTTCAAAATCGGGCGTAAAGCCAAAATCCCTTTCAATTTCAGGGGTCACGGTTTCAATATTTTCTTCTATCAACGACAATTCATAGATTGACTGGGCATTATCGGTAACTGGACCATAACTGTCTACTGCAATGGTAACCGGGCCCATTCCCAACATCCCAAAGGCAACCAAACCAAAGGCAAAAATGGAGGGGTAGATCATAATGTCGCCAAGTCCATAATTAGATGCTTTGTAGGCAACAAACATCAAAAAGAAGAAAACCATGCCTTGCCAGAAAGCACTAAAGTTACCTGCAACCAATCCGGAAAGGATATTTAAGGAAGCACCGCCTTCTTTTGAAGCCTCAACCACTTCTCTAACATGTGTCGATTTTGGGCTGGTAAATAATTTTGTGAATTCAGGAATAAGAGCTGCGCCAAGTGTACCCGCACTAATAATGATGGATAAAGGTATCCACAAACCATTATTCAGATCGCCAATTAAAAAATAACTTGCGATAAAAGTAACAACCATTGATAGTAAAGAGGTAATCCAAACCAGGGAGGTCAATGGTTTCTCGAAATCCAGTTCGTCTGCATGGCTGTATTTGGCTTTGGTAATGGCACCATTAATCCAGAACGAAACAATGGATGTAATAATCATTAAAATACGCATCACGAAAATCCAGGTCAACAATTGAATTTGTAAAGAAGCGTCGGTTATGGCTAAAAGGATAAAAGAAATTAAAGCAACACCGGTAACTCCATAGGTTTCAAAACCATCTGCGGTAGGCCCGACGGAATCGCCGGCATTGTCACCAACACAGTCGGCAATAGTACCCGGGTTACGTGGATCATCTTCTCCAATCTTAAAAATCACTTTCATCAAATCGGAGCCGATATCCGCGATCTTGGTGAAAATACCACCGGCAATACGCAAAGCAGAAGCACCCAGTGATTCACCAATAGCAAACCCAATAAAGCTGGCACCGGCATATTCTCCGGGAACGAACATCAGGATGATCAGCATCATGATCAGTTCCAAAGAAATCAATACAACACCAATACTCATCCCGGCATTCAATGGGATATTTAATAGTTTAATCGGCTTTCTTTCCAACGAGGCAAACGCCATACGAGAGTTCGCCAAAGTATTCATTCGGATACCAAACCAGGCTACTCCATAAGAACCTAAAATTCCAAGCACAGTCCAACCCAGAATCATTAACACGCCGGCAACACCGAATATATTCTCCCCATTTGCGTCTTTGGATAAAAAGCCAAAGTAAAACGCAACAGCAGTGCCAATAAATGCAAATAAAATGAGTATGAATTTGCCTTGTTGTATCAAATAGGTTTTTGAGGTCTCAAAAATAACCTGAGCCACGTCCAGCATCGACTGGTGTGCCCTGATCTTTTTAACCTGAACAAATTGATAAAAACCAAAAAGAAGGCCTGCAATGGTAATAAGGAACCCATAATAGAGGATAGACTGGTTTTTTATTCCTTCTGGAATAACAAGGTCAGCCTCACTTGCTGTGGCCAATAAAGGTGCTGCAAATAAGGCCATTAGGGAAAGAATTTTCTTCATAGTAACAATAATTATTTTAGATTAAACATATATTTCAATCGTTTGCGAAAGGATCGGCTAAAATAGAAATAATCAGTTAATTTGGATAAAAAACTTTAACTTTGTAAAAAATTGAATCAGAAACCTGATGGATGCGACATTGAAGGTTTTTTAAACCTTTAGTACATGTAGGTTGCGGAATTGGTGGTGTGATTTAATTGAAATTGGTAATTGCCTGGAGTTTATGTTGTGTATTTTTGAGATTTATTTATCGTTATGAAGAAAAAACGACTCGAAATAGTGGGGATGTCATATAGTCAGTCGCAAACCGGGGCTTATGCCCTCATTTTAGGATCACCTGGTGAAAAACGCCGACTGCCCATTATTATTGGTGGTGCCGAAGCACAGTCCATAGCCATGGAGTTGGAAAAAATGAAACCTGCCCGCCCACTTACGCACGACTTGTTCAAGAGCTTGGCCGATCATTTTATGATTTCTGTGAAGGAAGTGCTGATTAATAAGTTTGAAGAAGGGATATTTTTCTCCGTGTTGCTGTGTGAGCACCTGGGCGAAATCACCGAAATCGATAGCCGTACTTCTGACGCGGTAGCCATTGCCCTGCGCTTTAATTGCCCCATATTTGTAGACGAAGCCATCCTGGAGGAAGCCGGTATCGTAATGGAAGATGAGCCCATCGGTGAAGATCCGGAGGCCGATATCGAACTACCCAAAACCAGAAAGTCAAAAAGCCAGTATGCAGACTTTACCGAAGCTCAATTAAATGAAATGCTTAAGGTAGCTATCGAAAAGGAAAACTACGAAGAGGCTTCGCACCTTCGTGATGAACTGAGCAAGCGGAACCTGGAATAGGAAACCAGTTGGTCCGGGATTAATCCATTAATTACTCATCCCAATTTTTTTTAACACTTTTCCTTCTTAGTGATTTAGCACTGCAACTTCATTTGGATGATGCTTATGCCTGAATAAAAAAGCAAACAAAATAGCCACTACCAATGAATAAGCAGCAAACGTGAGCCATATTCCCTGCCATTCAAAATTGCCGGCAGCGTCCTTAAAATAATGATCAATCATTAACCCGCTGCTCCAGCTTCCCAAAATTGCACCAAAACCATTGGTCATCATCATAAATACTCCCTGAGCACTTGCACGGATGCTTGAATCAGTTTGGGTTTCAACAAAAAGTGAACCCGAAATATTGAAGAAATCAAAAGCCATCCCGTAAATAATGTTCGAGAGAATAATCATCCAAAGTGCTTCGGCTGGATTTCCAAAACCAAACAGTGCAAAACGCAATACCCATGCTACCATACTGATCAGCATCACTTTTTTAATTCCAAAACGCAATAAGAAAAAGGGGATGGCCAGTATGAATAAGGTCTCCGACATCTGCGAAATCGACATGATGATAGCAGGATATTTTAACACTAACATCGGAATTAGATTTTCTACACCCATTAAGTAAGAAATTTTATTGAAAAAGCCTATGATTTCATGTAAATTCGGAATTGTTATTTTTTCATATATGGAAATCAAATCAGCATATTTGGGTACTTTGGAAAAATCATGCAAAAATGTATCTCCATAGGCATTGGTCAGTTGCAGCGATGCTCCCAACATCATGGAGAAAATGAAGAACATGGCCATCTTGGGATTTTTGAACAGGGTAAATGCTTTTAATCCCAGCATATCAACCAGATTTTTGCTTCTGACGTTTTTGTTTACAGTACATTTTGGTAATGAAAACGAGAACACTCCGAGTGTGAGTGAAGCTCCTGATGCAACATAAAACTGCATGGCTGAGGTCTCAAACTTAAGTAAACTCACTGTCCACATAGCCACAATAAACCCAATGGTCCCAAAAACCCGGATGGGTGGATAACTTTTAATAACGTCTAAACCTGCTCCTTTTAGCGCTGAATAGGCCACTGTTATCGCCAGTGAAATGGTTGGCATATAAAAAACCATGTTCAACAACATGACCCAAAAAAACGTTGTTGGATCGTTTACCTTGGGTAATATAAACAACACAGCGGCACCCATAATGTGAAAAATTCCCAGTAGTTTTTCTGCATTGATCCACCTGTCGGCAATAATTCCTGCTATCGCCGGCATAAAGAGCGATGCAATGCCCATGGTGGAGAAAATAACACCAAAATCTGTTCCGGTCCAATGACGGTTCTGAAACCAGTATCCACCAATTGTTATTAGCCATGCGCCCCAAATGAAAAATTGCAGGAAGTTCATGATGGTAATTCTAATCTTTATACCCATTGTGTATCGTTTTTGGAGAAATACGTTAATTTTGGCAAATATAATCGAAATCAAACGTTGACCATGTATTGTGCGTGACTCGTTTGAAAATAAGCCCGCAGGTAGACCTGAAGCTTAATAGAAAACTTGAATAGTATTTTTATGCACCAGTATTTAGACCTTTTGTCGCATGTGGTTGAACACGGAAACAGGAAAACCGATCGCACCGGAACGGGAACTCTATCTGTTTTTGGACATCAGATGCGCTTCAATCTGGAAGATGGGTTTCCCATGCTTACAACCAAAAAACTTCACCTGAAATCCATTATTTATGAATTATTGTGGTTTTTGGCTGGCGACACCAATACAAAATACCTGAATGATCATGGTGTGAAAATATGGAATAGCTGGGCCGATGAAAACGGAGATCTCGGGCCTGTTTATGGCGCTCAGTGGAGAAATTGGAATGGCGAAGGAATCGACCAGATAAAGGAAGCTGTACATCAGATAAAAACCAATCCCGATAACCGCCGTATCATCGTTGCTGCCTGGAATCCGGGTGTGCTGCCCCTTTCGGGGAAAACCTTTTCAGAAAACGTAGCTCTGGGCAGGGCCGCCTTACCACCCTGTCATGCCTGGTTTCAGTTTTATGTTTCGAATGGAAAACTCTCTTGCCAGTTGTATCAGCGAAGTGCCGACATCTTTTTGGGCGTGCCATTCAACATTGCTTCCTATGCGCTCCTGACCATGATGATGGCTCAGGTAACGGGTTTAAAACCAGGTGATTTTGTTCATACTTTTGGTGATGCACACATCTATTTGAATCATATGGATCAGGTGAAACTCCAGTTGAGTCGTGAACCGCGCAAGCTTCCCAGGATGAACATCAACCAGTCAGTAAACGACCTGTTTTCCTTTCAGTTTGAGGATTTTGAACTGACCGGTTATCAACCGCATCCCCACATAAAAGGGGAAGTTTCTGTTTAGTTAATTATAATTTTGATGAAAGAACAAAAAGATATTTCCATTATTGTGGCCATTGCTGCCAACCAGGCCATCGGAAAAGACAATGATCTGCTGTGGCATATTTCGTCCGATTTAAAATACTTTAAGCGTATCACCCTGGGAAATCCTGTGGTGATGGGGAAAAGGACTTATTTTTCACTGCCCACACGGCCACTACCCAATCGTATGAATATGGTTTTGACTGATATTCCTGGTGAAACCATCGATGGGTGCGTAATGGCCTATTCCATTGAGGATGCCATCGCAAAAATGCCGGTCGATAAAGAGAATTTCATCATAGGTGGTGGTTCTATCTACGCGCAATTCTTACCAAAAGCAAACCGATTGTATATCACACGTGTGTTTAAAGAATTCGAAGCCGATACCTTTTTTCCGGAAATTCCGGAGAATGAATGGGAATTGATTTCTGAGGAGAAAATTACTGATGATGTTCAAAATGATTTTAATTACTCTTTTGAGATCTATAAGAGAAAAACTTAATTCGGAAATCCGGGGATATATAAGGTGTTGCTAATTAAGCATTTCGTTTATTGTCTTTTTCATTTCGTTGAATTCGGTGGGATCGTATAAGCGGGTGAGGAAAACAATTTTTCCTTCTTTATCGATGACCACATTGCGGGTAACCCCGCTTTTAGGATAGGCAAACTGGCTAAAATGATCACCTCCAGGATCAAGTGCCATTGGATAGGTGATTTTCATTTGCGTTACAAAGTCTTCCACCTTATCCAATGGTTCGGCATAATCCACACCTATCAGAATGAAATCCTTGTTTTTATTGGGTTGCCAGATTTCATTTTCCAGGTGAGGCATTTCTTTTCTGCAAACAGAACACCAACTGGCGGTAAACTGCAGTACAACTACCTTTCCGTACAGGTTGGCGAGGGTGATGGTGTCGCCGGTGGTTAGGATCAGGGTGAGGGGAGGGGCTACATCACCAACCTGCACATGGTATCCGCGATCTGGGTCTTGTTTTTCCTGCTGAGCTACGATGAAACCGGAGTGGAGCAAAAAGCTGAGAAGTATTATGAAACACTTAATCATTTTATCAATTTTTGTCAAAGATACTAAATGAGGAATTCCATCACTATTTAGCATCAGAAGAAGAAATTATGGCGAAAATGAGTATAATGCAATTAAAAAATGGGGATGGCGTTGGTTTAGTTGTCCTTTTTTTTATTTTTGCACCCTCAAATCGGCGGGGTAGCTCAGTTGGTTAGAGCGTCGGATTCATAACCCGGAGGTCTCGAGTTCAATTCTCGATCCCGCTACAAAAAGTCCTTTAAACCATTGGTTTAAAGGACTTTTGTCATTATATGTTTCTTGCAAAATATTTATTTAAAACACAAGTTGTTAAAAATCAAGCCCATCAGCCCAATTAAGCAGGGTGTTTTTATCATTGGCAGGAAGAGCCATGAGTATGATATACATATCATGGTTGTTATATTTGATAAGCAATGCATTGCTGGTTGTTCCGTCTTCTTCTAATAATCCATAGCGCATGGTGCGCCCATGATGAGTAAATTCTTCAAAACCAGAAAATTCACTTTCCTGACTATCCACATTTTCCATGGAAGTGGCAATCACGGTTACCATTTGGTTCATCCCCTTCATGTATAGTGCAAAATGTTGTCCTTCCTGATTCAGGATCATTCCACGGGTATATCCCGCCGGGTTAAAACCGAGCACCACTTTCTTAAAGTCATCAAATGGATAGGAAATAGCCGCCACATCCATTTCTTCATCGTTGCCATTTTTCAGTTCATTTCCTATATATTCGCCGTTTTCGTCATAGGCTCCCGTCATTAAATCATGCGTTATCTGTGTGAGGTCCTCTATCTCAATTCCTTTTGGTGGTTCGAACTTACCGGATGGAATGTGAATGTTCTCTTCAAATTTTACAGCAATTTCATTTGCTTCGATGCCCAAAACCTTACCTTGTGATTTTAGCGTTATACCTTCATAAATCCATGATTTGGTGCCCATAACTTCCACAATATCGCATGTTTTGCCAAGTATCATTTCCGTGCCCGCCAGGTTGCCTCCCATGCTGTTCAGGAGATCCTCTCCCATTTGTTTTCGCTCGTCTTCAGTCATTTGGCTTATGAGCTGCTGGCTCAGGTCGTAAAACTCATTTTTCATTTTCGTGCCTGTTTTATCCAACAGGTCAATGTGATAAACTTCCGTGCCAGTTATAATAACGAGTTTGTGTTCCAAGGATTCACTCTTTACACCAAGCATGATGGTCACCCTCTTCACCTTAGTTTCCTCATACGAATTGTAGCCGTAATCGTTGAACCATACACTTTTAATGCCGGTTGTATTTCCTGTGAGTTTATACTCTATGTGCCCTGATTTCACTGCAAAGCGGTTTGCTGTCTGAGCGAAGATTCCATGCGTCAGCAGGCTAAATACGCTTAAAAGCACCATCATTTTATTCATCCTGAATTTTTAAAATAGACCTTACTACACTTTAGTTACATGCCAAAGGATTATTTCTGTCAAATCACTATGTGCCGTAATCAATTGTTTACTGGTTAATTGCGCGCAAAAATAATAAATTTGAGTATTGGATTTTAATTAAATTGTACTTGCTTTAAATTTATTTTACTGAGTTAGAATTTATTATCCGGATGAAGGGTCTGTTACTTTTAAACGGCTGTTAAAAAAATGTTATTTCTTCTTTACTTGTTTTGATATGTGGTTGAATTGCTGTTATTTTGTCGCCTATTTATAATAATTCTAAATTATAGCAAAAATGAAAAAGTTTTACCAATTTCTAATTGTCCTCTCATTGCCGGTATCGTTGATGCTTTATAGCTATTCAACCGGAAGTCCGGGAGGTAAAACCGGTTCTCCCGGCGATGGGGGTTCAACCTGTACAGATTGCCACGCCGGAACGGCTCAATCTCAATCCTCCTGGATTACATCCACCATTCCTTTTTCAGGGTATACTCCGGGCGAAACTTATCAGGTAACCGCTACCGGTGTGCATCCGGGTGTGGTAAAATTTGGTTTTGAGCTCACTTCTGAAAATGTGTCTGGCGCTAAAATCGGAACCTTCGTCATTACAGACGCCACTCGTACGCAATTAGCCAATGGAGGTAAGTCAGTAACCCATAAGTTAGCAGGTACCGTTCCCACGGGGAACTCCAATACCTGGACGGTGGATTGGACTGCCCCTGCCTCGGGTACCGTGCGGTTTTATGCCGCGTTTAATGCAGCCAATGGCAATGGTAACAACAATGGCGATATCATCTATACCTCTTCACTTACAGTGAATGAATTAATATTGAACCCTGCAATTACCGGTGTTGACCCCGATCATGCTCCACTCGATTTCAGTGGTGATCTCAGCATTTCAGGGCAAGATACCGATTGGCAAAATGGTGTGTCTAACGTTCGGTTTGTTTATCACAATGATCCAGGAGTGTTTTTCGAGGCGACTGGAATTACTGTCCAGAGCAACACGGAGCTCACCGTTTCTGTTACTATTGCTAATAATTTAACCATTGGGTCGTACGATGTTTGGGTAGATGACCTGGTGCTCGAAAACGGGTTTATGGTCGATCAACTTGATGGTGTTGAGACTATCGACCTTGTAAATAGTCTGGAGCTTTATCCCAATCCAACGACTGATTTTCTCACTGCTAAAGTTCCACAAGGTGCTAACATCAGTATGGTGGATATACAAGGACGTTTGATGATGAACTTCTTAGCTCATCAACAGTCGATTCAATTGGATGTGACGGGTTTTAGTCCGGGGTTCTATTTATTAACTGTTCAGATGGACGGAAAAACGACCACCCGAAAATGGCTTAAAAAGTAAGTCCATCGAGAACGCTTCAAGGTTATTCAACAGCCATCCCGACTATGTATGAATATAACATAAAGTTGGGATGGTTTGTTTTGTTCAGCTTTTTTTTAACTTTGGTGCAAAAACAAGGTTATGGAACATGCATGTTTGGAGTGTGGAACAAGACTTTTAGGCCGGATCGATAAAAAATTCTGTAACGATCAGTGTCGGAATGCCTATCACAACAGGGAAAACCGCGATGACGATACATTTATCAGGAACATTAACAGCATCTTGCGTAAAAACAGAAATATTCTGAAAGAGCTGACTCCTGATGGAAAATCAAAAATTAAAAAACATCAGTTGGAACAACACGGGTATAATTTCAAGTATTTCACCCATGTATATAAAACCAAGGAAAAGCGGGTTTATTACTTTTGTTACGAGCATGGGTATCTTCCGCTAGAAGATGATTATTTTGCCTTGGTGGTTAATAAAGAGATATAAAAAAAGCCCGGGACGAATTCCAGGCTTTTAATTGAAAATGAATTAACCTAAACAATTAACCTTTCCTTAAAAGGCAGAAAAGTCATAAAATCCGCATGGTGCACCAGGTAGGCTTCGGTGGTTCTTTTGACCATGTTGCCTTCACCGGCATGTGTTGCGATGATGTGACAGACTTCTGCCGGAACACCGGCTTCCTCGGCAAGACTAACACCTGAGAACGGGTGACGCAGGTATTTTCCATAAGTCCCCTGGACAGCTTTGCCCTGGTCGTCGAGTTCGTATTCGAGTAATTTACCCACATCTGCCAATATAGCGCCTGCCACCAATACATCAATATCCACAGGCAATTCGCCATGATACATGGCATTGATTTTATCACCCGCATCTTTGGCGATATGCACCACCGAACGCTTATGGTCCATAAAGGTAACTTTCAGGTCGGGACCGCACAGAAGTGTAAATGGTATCCTGTTCAGGTCATCAGAAGTTAAAACGCTTTTTTTGAGCGCCAACTCCCAGGTTTTGGCCGTTTGCTCCCTTAATTCCTTATTTTGAATCCAATCCAACTCAGGCCACAGTTGATGCACTTTTTTATCCATACCTTTATTTGCTATTGATCTGGTTTATCTAAATTATAGTTTCGCGATAATGGCATCTGACATTTGTTTGGTGGAAGCAGCTCCGTGTTCGATCACATTGGCTTTCCCACGCATTTTCATCATGTCATAGGTGCGCACCTTACCTTCAGCAATTACTTCAGCAATCGCCTTGCGTATTTTGGCTGCCCGGGCATTTTCATCGATGAAATCGAGCATCATACAGGCCGATTCAATCATCGCGATGGGATTAACAATGGAAACGGGAAAATCAGCATATTTTGGTGCTGATCCATGTGTGGGTTCGAAAACGCCAATTCCACTTTCGTTGAATTGTGCCGAACAGGCAAATCCAAGTCCTCCAATGAGGCCTGCAAAACCATCCGAAGCGATGTCGCCAAACATATTACCCGCCACAATTACGCCATAATCTTCAGGGTTTTTGGTCAACCACATCATCTGTGCGTCAATGTTGGTATTCCATAACTCAATATTGGGATAGTCGGCTTTTTGCATCTGCTGGGCCATTTTGTACATCATACCGGAAGTTTCCCTGATGACGTTTGGTTTTTCGCAAACAGTAACCGATTTATAGTTGTATTTTTTTGCGTGCTCAAACGCGGCACGCAGGATGCGCTCTGTGGCTTTTTTGGTGAAAATACGTGTAGATATTGAAATTTCTTCCTTGGGGGTAGCTCCAAAGTTTTTCACAAACTTAGGATGTGTTAAAAGTGCCTCATATACTTGTGCCGGAGGATTCGACCATTCTACCCCACCGTAAAGGCCTTCTGTATTCTGACGGAAGATCACCACATCCACAACGGGTTCTTCTATCGTGTTGCCAACCCCGCGGCGGACAAAGTTCAGTGGGTTGCCTGTATAAGAATGGCAGGGCCTGATGCAAATATCCAGGTTGAAGTGTTGCCTTAATCCGACAATTGGTGAGGAATATACCAGTTTTTTTTCCTTTAGTTCAGGAGCCAGTTCCTCAAATGCCGCATCTTTTGGTTTTGAAGTAATTGCGCCAAAGAGGGCTATTTTGTGTTTTTCAAGTAATTTTATGGTGCGTTCAGGAAGTGGATTTCCTTCGGTTTTCCAAAATTCCCATCCAATATCACCGTTAACATATTCTGCTTCAAATCCGGCGGCATCGAGCACCCTGATGGCTTCATCTAAAACCGCTTTACCAATGCCGTCGCCCGGAAGGGCTACAATTGTTCTTTTTGCCATAGTCATTCAATTTATCAGGTTAGTATCTGAAGCTGCAAATATACGAAGGCAAAGGATTCTTCAGTTGACCTTGAGTACAAAAATGGTGGGTTTTGGTATTTTTGAGTGATTATAAATAAGGTGGTGGGCAGGAAAGTTAAAAGTTTAAAGTTAAGAGTTGGGATTATTGGTTATTCCGATGGACTGAGATTGAAATCTCAGGTTACAATGTCGGTCATGCCTACGGCATTGTAAAAGTGCAAAAGGCCTACCCGTGCAGTTTACGATAGAATTTATACCATCCAAACAGATGGCACTTGGTAAATAGAACTCACAGAAAATATCCTGACCAACTTATAACTAAATTTCACTTTCCTGCCGGCAGGTAGGCAACTTTAGTCACTTTTAACTCCCTTTCAACCCTGGTTCACTATAGGCACTTTTTATTATTTTTGCATCTATGATAAACTATGCTGATCGGTTAAATCATGGTTTTTTCAAAACCATTTCACAGGTATGTGTACAGATGAATGTGAAGGCCTTTGTGATTGGTGGTTTTGTGCGCGATATTATGCTCGAACGACCATCTAAAGATGTGGATGTGGTGGTGTTGGGGAGTGGAATTGCTGTGGCATCAAAAGTAGCCGAGGCACTGGGGGCAGGAGCGCATGCTAAGTATTTTAAGAGTTTTGGAACTGCCATGGTCAGGGATGGAGATTGGGTGATCGAGTTCGTAGGTGCCCGTCGTGAATCGTACCGGACCAATTCCCGCAAACCCATCGTTGAAAATGGCAGTTTGTCCGATGATCAAAACCGACGCGATTTCACTATTAATGCGCTGTCGTTGAGCTTGCAAGCAAAAGATTTCGGGAATTTGCTGGACCCTTTTAATGGTATCAGCGACATTGAAAATAAAGTGATTCGTACGCCTCTCGATCCTGACATCACTTTCTCAGATGATCCACTGAGAATGATGCGTGCCGTCAGGTTTGCCACACAATTGAATTTTACCATCGATAAAAACACCTTTGAAGCTATAGGTCGCAATAAAAATCGAATCCGCATTATTTCCCAGGAACGGGTGATTGACGAAATGAACCTGATCGTGATGGCAAATATTCCGTCAGTAGGTTTTAAATTGCTTGAAGAAACCGGATTGTTGAGTCTTATTTTTCCTCAGTTTGTTGCCCTCAAAGGAGTGGAGATGATGAATGGCATGGCTCATAAGGATAATTTCTATCATACATTGGAAGTGCTCGATAACCTGTGTAAAAAATCGGATAACCTGTGGTTGCGTTGGAGTGCCATTTTGCACGACATTGCTAAACCTGTTACCAAACGTTTTGAGCCTAAAATAGGCTGGACCTTTCACGGACATGAATTTATTGGTGCCAAAATGGTTCCGGGCATTTTTAAGCAACTTAAGTTGCCCCAAAACGAAAAATTAAAATATGTGCAAAAGTTGGTGCAGTTGCACTTACGTCCTATTGTGCTTGCACAGGAGATTGTGACCGATTCAGCCATCAGGAGGCTGCTCTTTGATGCCGGCGATGACATCGACGATTTGATGATGTTGTGCGATGCCGATATTACTTCGAAAAATGAACTCAAGGTGAAAAGGTATCTTAAAAATTTTCAGCTGGTTCGTCAAAAGCTGAAAGAGGTAGAAGCCAAGGATAAAATTAGAAACTGGCAGCCTCCCGTTACCGGTGAAGCCATCATGGAGACTTTTGGGCTCAGCCCTTCCAAAACCGTTGGCGATTTAAAATCAATTATCCGTGAAGCCATTTTGGACGGCGAAATTGGTAACAATTTTGATGAAGCTTATGCTTTTTTGCTTGAGGAAGGTAAGAAGAAAAAACTTCTCCTAAAGAAACTGGTCAATCCACCGGTAAAAATTATCCCCATTCCTGATTCCATTGATGGCACTCCAAACCAATAAACAAGGCTTGCTTGTGGTGATAGCCGGACCTACCGCTTCGGGAAAAACTTCGATGGCGGTGAAACTGGCAAAGCATTTCCATACGGAAGTGATTTCAGCCGATTCGCGCCAGTTTTATCGTGAAATACCTATAGGGACTGCTGCCCCAACTCTGGAGGAAATGCAGGGTGTACCTCACCATTTTGTTGGGCATCTTTCTGTTGCCGGGGAGTACAATGTGTCGAAATTTGAGGAGGAGGTGCTCGATTTATTAAAATTTAAATTTCAACAACACGATGTCATGATTATGGTGGGCGGTTCAGGTTTATACCTGGATGCTGTTTGCAAGGGCATCGATCAGTTGCCTGATCCTGACCCAAAATTGCGCGTTAGTCTGATTGAAAAATTTAACATTGAAGGAATCGAAGGTCTCCGTTTATGGCTAAAAGAACTTGATCCTGATTATTATAAGGTCGTCGATACCAACAACCGCATGCGTTTGATGCGGGGCATTGAAGTGTGTGTGCAGACCGGATTGCCTTATAGCCTTCAAAGGCTTCATACAGCTCAGATACGTCCATTTCATATTTTGAAATTTGGAATAAACTTGCCACGTGAGATGTTAATCGAACGAATTCAGCAACGTACTGATAAAATGTTACAGGCAGGTTGGATAGACGAGGCCAAAGCTGTATTTCCATATCGTCATCTCAACGCCCTCAATACGGTGGGCTACAAAGAGTTGTTTGCTTATTTGGCCGGAGAATGGTCGCTGGAGCAGGCTGTCGAAAAAATTAAAACGAATACCCGCCGCTATGCCAAAAGGCAAATGACCTGGCTCAGACGAGATACAAAGGTTCATTGGATAGATGGCAGAAATGTGGAAGAAGCCGCAATAAGCCTGATCCAACTGATTGAGGTGAAGCATCTGCTTTTAGCAAAGGATTAGTATTTCCCTCCCGATTGATTCATTCTGGAATTATTAGATTGAATGAAGATAATGTGTGAATGATGTAACTTATTTTAGAAATCATATAACGCATTCCGTAATTTCTATTCTCATTTTTGCACACTAATAAACGATTAATTCATTTGTCAAACTTAAGAAGGCAAAGTATATCATCAGCCTTAAACAATAGAATATTAATAAGTGGAAGCCTTAAAAAAATTAAAGAATAATAAATATGCCAACATTTGGATCACCCTTCTCGGGTTTAGCAAAAGACAGAAAGCTCACAGATGCAGAGCTTATCAGAGCAATTCGTTTTATGGTAGCTTCAGAGTATGAAGCCAGTCAGTTGTATATGCAACTTGCTGAGTCAATAGATAATAAACTAGCAATAGAGGTTCTTAAGGATATATCTGATGAAGAGCTTGTACATGCTGGTGAGTTTTTGCGGTTGCTCTACGAGCTTGCCCCTGATGAGAAAAAGTTTTATGCTGAAGGAGCCGAAGAAGTAGAAGAAGAAATCAAAAAGATAAAAAAAGAAACACTTTAACATACCATCTGGTTAAATATTATTTAGGCAATGGCACAATATATTGTAAAAATAAACTCCATTAAACACATCACACATAATGTGCTGCAAATTGTTACTGAAAAGCCTCTGAAGTACCATTTCACTCCGGGGCAGGCCACTGAAGTTGCAATAAATAAAAAAGGATGGGAGGTTGAAAAAAGACCTTTTACTTTCACTTCCCTGCCTGTCAGTGATTTCCTCGAATTTATCATCAAAACTTATCCATCGCACAAAGGTGTAACGAAGGAATTTTTGAAACTAAAAAAGGATGATGAACTGATTTTGCACGATGTTTTTGGTGCTATCGCTTATAAAGGAGAAGGTGTATTTATTGCAGGCGGTGCTGGTGTTACACCATTTATATGTATCTTCAGGAATCTACAGGTTAAGAATGAGATACGTGGAAATATGTTGATTTTCGCCAATAAAACCAAAGAAGATATCATACTTGAACCAGAATTTGAAAAGTTATTAGGCGAAAATTTCATCAATATTTTATCAGATGAAGTAACTGACGAACATCCCCACGGTCAAATCGACGAAAACTTTCTTAAAGCCAACATTGCCGGTTTCAATCAGCAATTTTATTTATGTGGCCCACCACCTATGATGGACGCAGTAAAAAAGCAGCTGGTAAATTTAGGAGTAAGTGAAAAAGCAATAAAAACAGAAAAAATGTAACATGGAAAAGAAAAATATCACAAAAAACAAAAAAGTTGAATATCAGGCACCTGATAAATTTTCTGCAGAAATTAAACCTGTAGGTGATGGACAAAACTTATATAAGCATAAGTCTGTAGAACTACTTGAACAGGATTTGAATGAAAAAATTCTGAAAATTACCATGAGGATTAATGATCATTATCCGGAGTTATCTAAGTATCTGGAAGAAATGCCTGTGACGGTTCCATCAGAAAAGGATCCGGAAATAACGCTTAATCAGTTAAAATCTTACTACGAATCACTGAATTCGCTTCTGCAGAAATACAAAGTTGATTTTCCAAAAATCGAAGAATAACTAAACTTATTCAATTGAAATAATTCTGTACTGTAGAAGCCTGTAAAATAACATATTATAAACATTTTAATCTTAAAATGGAGGACTAAAAAAAATGAAACTGTTCACAAGAAAACTAATTTATTTTAGCATTTCGTTGATTATGCTCATAAACTTCGATGTTGCTTTTGCTCAGAAAGCGAAAGTTGTTTCTTCTTACGGGCCTGTCAACCAGGATGTAGGCTTTAATCAAATTAAAGCTGAAAGAATGAAGGTAAAAGCTGATCGTGCAAAAGAGCACAATGATCTGCTTAATGCCCGGTACGATCTGGCAAAAAAAACATCTCCGGATGTTGTTATGTCGGGTGGCAAATCCATACCCATAGGCCCTACAGCTAAACTTCAGGGAATAAACTGGGCAGATCTGGATAAGTTAACTCCGGAGGAAATTAAATCGAAGGACATTTTTCCTTACAAACCTTTGCCCTTTGCCGACCATGCCGAGGGTGGTATGCTTTTCCCTCCAATGATTACCGATTCGCTTCCAAGGCTTGTTCGTTTCGATCTGGATTTTGATCTTCCGGAGCATATTCTACCCGATCGGGCACCTCCCATTTATCTGACCACTCGCCCCGATTTGGGTGATGTTTCGCAAGGCCGGTTAATTACCATCGATAATTACTACGAAATTTTTAATGGACTTTTAAATCCAAAACAGCTTGAAGGATTGCGATTGCTGGTCACCCAGTTTCCACAACAACAGTTTAATGCTACCGAAGACCGGCGAACCGACCGGCCCAGCCTTGGCGTAACTTGTTTTGATTGTCATGTCAACGGACACACCAACGGGGCAAACCACCTGGTTGGGGACATAAGACCACAGGAGTTCAGGCACCGGATAGAAACTCCGTCCTTGCGGGGAGTAAGTATTCAGCAACTCTTCGGTTCGCAACGGGGACTTAAATCAGTTGAAGATTTCACCGAATTCGAACAACGGGCAGCCTACTTTGATGGCGATCATGTAATGGCAGCAAAAAAGGGGGTCAACGTTCTTGATCGGGGTTCGCAAGTTCATTTTATGGCCGAATTCATGGCGATCCTGGATTTTCCACCAGCGCCAAAGCTCGATATTTATGGTGCGTTGGATGAAACCAAAGCAACTCCGGACGAATTGCAGGGAGAAGCAATTTTTAATGGAAAGGGGCGATGTGTTGAATGTCATCCGGCACCCTACTACACCGATAATAGCATGCATGATTTAAAGGCTGAACGTTTTTACAAACAGGAAATGGCCAACGGCATGATGATGGCACATGATGGTATGATTAAAACTTTTCCATTAAGAGGCATCAAAGACTCACCGCCCTATTTGCACGATGGCAGATGTTTTACGTTGGAAGATGTTGTTGAATACTTCAACCTCGTTCAGCGGTTGCACCTGACAACCCAGGAAAAGGCAAGTTTGGTTGCTTTTATGCGCACATTATAGAAAATATGTCGTTGCTTAAAATTAATCTCATAAAACAATTATCCGCAGGTTCTTCCTCCGGATAAACGTACGGAGTAAAAACCATGAGTAAACTAAATTTTCTTGCAGGAATATTCATATTAGGGCTTCTTGGTTTTCAGTGCACTTCAAATGCGCGATCACCCGAGACAACCAAAAATCAAATAGAAAATACATCCACAAAAATTCAATCTACTATGAATTCAAAAAACAAATTCGAATTTCAACCGCTGCCTTATGCATATGATGCACTTGAACCATCTATTGATAAGCTAACGCTGGAAATCCATTATGGCAAACACCACAAAGCCTATTATGACAATTTCATAACAGCCATTAAGGGCACAGAAATGGAAACAATGGATATAACCGATATTTTCAAAAATATAAGCAACTATCCGGCAGCAGTCAGAAATAATGGTGGCGGTTATTTCAACCACACCTTTTATTGGGAAGGGATGAAACCCAACGGTGGGATTCTGCCAGCTGGTAAATTATCTGAAGCTATTGGTAAGATTTTTGGCTCTCTGGATGAGTTTAAAAAGCAATTTTCAGATGCCGGAAAAACCAGGTTTGGCAGTGGCTGGACGTGGTTGAGTATGGACGATAAAGGCAAACTCTTTATTAATTCAACACCAAATCAGGATAATCCGTTAATGGACCTCGCTGAAAAAAAGGGAACACCGTTGCTTGTAATGGATGTTTGGGAACATGCTTACTATTTAAAATATCAAAACAAGAGACCAGATTATATAGATGCTTTCTGGAATGTTGTGAATTGGGAAGAAGTATCAACCAGATATGAAACAGCTTTGAAGTTATTGAACATGCCAGGCATTTAAGCAATTTGGAAAATCCGAACCATTTCAATAAACAACTAAAAAAGTTTTTAAAAATATAATATAATAAACAATGGAATTATTATCAAAAGAATTGATTCAGGAGCTCCTGTCGGCAGATCAGTCGCCCTGTCTTTCACTATATTTGCCTACGCATCAAAAACATCCAGAAAATCTTCAGGATATCATCCTTTTTAAAAATCTTATCCAGCAATTGGAAGAATCACTGATGCAAAAATATTCATCCGATGAAGTGCAAAAACATCTTGAGTCAGTAAAAGCGCTCATCGATAACGATGATGTTTGGAATCACACGTTAGACGGACTTGCCGTTTTTAGTGCAAGTGGAATGTTTAAAGTTGTAGTATTGCATAAATCAGTAGAAGAACTGGCCATGGTGGCCGACAGTTTCCATACCAAACCACTCTGGCAGTATTTGCAATCAGTTGATCATTTTCATTTATTGGGTTTAACTCTCCGCGATATCAGGCTTTTTGAAGGCAACCGTCACTCACTTACTGAAGTTAAGCTCACTGCTGATACTCCAAAAACCATAACAGAAGCGCTTGGTGATGAATTGACAGAGAAGCACTCGACTGTTGACTCTTATGGAGGAACAGGTGGAGAAAGCACGGCCATGCACCACGGGCACGGTGGTAAAAAAGAAGAAACTGAAAAAGATGCTGAACGGTTTTTCCGTGTAGTGGCGGGTGCAATTTACGAACACTATTCGAAACCTTCAGGCTGGCCGCTCATTCTTGCAGCTTTGCCCGAACACCACAACCTTTTTCAAAAGGTAAATAAAAATCCATTGTTGTTAGCGAAAGGAATTGCTATAAATCCTTCGTCTGTTTCACCGGATCAACTTGCAAAAATGGCCTGGGAAATAATGGAACCAGAGTATAACCTGAAACTTGACAGCCTGGTCGCCCGGTTTGAGCAGGCAAGGGCCAATGGCAAAGGAAGCGATGACTACAAGGAAGTGGCTGTGGCGGCAGTTGAAGGACGGGTTGATACACTTCTTGTTGAAGCCGACCGGATAATCCCGGTGAGGATTACAAATCTGGTGACGGGGAATACACAGAAAAAAGATTTGAGTAATCCGAAAGTAGATGACCTGCTCGACGATATGGGAGAATTGGTAATAAAAATGGGTGGACATTTGATGGTTCTCCCAACCGATAAAATGCCTTCTGAAACAGGGCTGGCAGCAATATTTCGTTATTAATGAAAAAGAGAGAAATGAAAATACAATTTAATACAGATAAAAATGTAATCGGGAGCAAAGAACTTATCGCTTCGGCAACTTCTTTAATATCGGAAGAACTAAGCAGGTTCAGTCAGCAGATAACCAGGGTGGAAGTGCATCTCTCTGATGAGGATGGTAATAAAGACGGGTTCATCGATAAACGCTGCATGTTGGAAGCCCGACTTGCAGGTATGAAACCAATCGCCGTTACCCATCATGCAAACACCCATGAACAGGCTATTGATGGCGCTATCGACAAATTAAAAGCTTCTTTGGAAAAAATAACCGGACGTTTAAAAGATTATTAAAATGGAAAAAAAAAATACAGATACCAGGGTAGAATATATTGAAGTAGAACCCAATGTTCGTCTTCATATTACCGATGCAGGCAAAGGCAGTCCAATTGTTTTGATACACGGTTGGCCTTTAAGCGACGAAATGTATGAATACCAATACAACGCTTTGATGAAAAATAACTTCAGAGCAATTGGTATAACCTTACGGGGTTTCGGAAAGTCAGATAAGCCTTATGGGGCATATGATTATGATACCCACGCATTGGATATTAAGAACGTTTTAAGCACCCTTGATATCAAAGATGCTGTTTTAGTTGGGTTTTCAATGGGTGGCTCTATTGCAATTCGTTATGTTTCAAAGTATAAAGGAGCTCATGTTTCTAAGCTTGTTTTGTGTGGGGCTGCTGCCCCAATTTGGACACAACGTGATGATTTTAAATTCAACCTCCCCAAAAGTGCAGTGGATGAGTTAATTGAACTGAATTATAAAGACAGACCACACTTACTCTCCAATTTTGGAAAGATTTTCTCTGCAACCGAAACCTCATTAAATAAAGGAATACGCGGTTGGTTAAATGGGATTAATCTCAGTGCATCTTCATATGCCACAGCACAATGTTTAATTGCTTTGCGTGATACAGACCTGAGACCTGATTTGGAGAAAATTACAATTCCCACCCTGATCATGCATGGCAAAAAAGATAAAATTTGTTCCTTCGATTTAGCCGAACAGATGAAAGCAGGGATCTCTGGTTCACACATCGTTGCTTTTGAGAATAGTGGTCACAGCATGTTTCTGGAGGAAACGGACAAGTTTAATTCAGAGGTGATAAAATTTGCAGGAAAATAAACCCTGGTTATTATTTGAAAAACGGTTTTGAATAAAACGTCACTATCTAAGGTGCCATTTTTCAACCGGACAAAGCCAACCACCTTTCAAGTGGGAGATCTGCCCCGTATCAGGTCACCTGCATGGTTTCTCCCCCTTCGGGGCCACCATAACATTACCTAAACCAATTCCCAAAACCTTGCTTTTTAAAGTTATCTGGGATGTTATGTCCGCTTGTGGGCAAAATAGCCAAAGAATTGATCGGCGATCCTTGACCTGCCTGGCAAAAGGGTTTCTTAAACACAAAAAACCTGCAATACGTCAAAGAACGTGAAATGATGAAACTGCTACAAAAAAACAAAAACCTTCGTTAAGTACATAGTCCAAAACCCGGCGGATGTAGTTCAACATGGACTCATCGCTGGGCGCTGCGCGCCGCTCAGAGTCCTATTTATTATAGGCCGTTATTTTTAATGAGAATTTTCTGATAGACTTGTTTGTTTTGACTAAAGATTTTAATCAAATAAATTCCATCATTATAACTTGACAGATCGATGCTGTTGCTATATTCTAATGCTTGATCTGATATCTTCTGACCAATATTGTTATATATTTCTACTTTTGCTTTTTTATCGTAAGAGTCAATTGTAAATTTATCTGAGAAGGGATTTGGATAGATACTAATTTCCTTTTCTAATGGATTTTTCGGAATATTTGTTATAAAATCATAACAATACCCATTGATATCTAGGATAAGATTATTGTTAATATCCTTGACACACATCAACCAGGTTCCTGACTCAAAATATTGAAATGGCCTCTCAAAAAGCCCAGCAACACCTCCAATTCCCTCTATATAGTAGCTATCTCCGATACTAGGTTTGACGACAAACTTTTTCCGAACAATTCCGTCGTTCGTTATAATGTCATAAACCGTATCAATAACTGTAGGCTCAATTATAATTTCATGATACAAAGTGTCTCCTTGTTCTAATGAAAAGTCATACAATAAAATCTCGTCATTATTAACCTCATCATATCTCCAAACTTTCTTTTGAAGAGTATCCTCTCTGAGAAAGTAATATCCATTAACTGTGGCAATTGTGTCGACATAAAATGGAGGACAGTTTGGGGGTGGAGTATAACCTATTGGGAGTAATTTCCGAGAATAAGTTTTTGCATAAAACTTACCATTGATAAGAGTGTCTCCAGAAAAAGAGTATCTCTTAGGTGGATTGTTACTAAACCCAGAGCAGATGTATCCCATTTCAGCTCCAGAGATGTCCCAATATGTCGATTCATTCAAAAGTCTATGGTATTCTTGTCCATAGGTTGTAAATGAACAAACAACTAACAATGATAATAATAAGTAAGTGTTTTTCATGATGTTCTGATTTTTAATTCAAACTTACGATAATTTTGTCTTTGAGGTTTTATGATTTTCTAGAATTTTAAATTCTATACCATTTTTCCGATTTTGATATTTAGCTAGCTTTAAAAATCAATCGGATTATTCTAATATGGGTAATGGCCTATAACGTTGACGGTATTAGGTCGTGGCGGATTTCGAAGCTCAAAACTTTCAAACCGACAGAAAGATATAAAAAAAATTCGAATTATCAAATCGCTGTGAACCCGCCATGCCTTATACCGTGGGTTATGCAACGTGTTTTTATTGATTATAGAAATCTTGAAAACCTTTTAATCTAAGTCCATCCTTCAATTTTTTATCTCCAGTCCAAATGGGAATCCCTAAATCAATGGCTAAGGCAATAAATGGAGTATCCTTAATATCAACATCTTTACATAAATCGTAAGCCTTTTGCCTACTATCATTACCAATATAATCAGTTGGAATAAATTTAATCCGTTCAATTATTCCATTAAAATACAAATAGAACTCTGATTCTGTGAGCTTTGAACTTTTCAGTAATTTATCTTTGTGTGTATATATCTCCGTAATAAGAAAATTAGGAGAATAAAAAGTCATGTTACTCTCAAATAATATCTCCCTTATCTTCGATGCCTTTGGAATTAAAGCTGAGAAAATCAAGTTGGTATCTATAACTACAGAATTTGAAATCATTTCTTAACACCTTTAAGAAATTTTTCTCCGTTAGTACTCCACCAATCTTGATTAATCTGCTCTGCTATACTCAAAATATCAGAAGTGAATCTTGACTTTTGAGCCAAATTCTCAATCTGTAAGCGGTTTACCAGCGAAATCAAATAATCATCATCAAATCCTTTTTTATTGAGCTTGAGAATCATTTGATTTCCTTTATTTTCAATAACTAAATCTTCCATAATAATTGTTTTTACAAATGTATAGAAAATCTAGCTAAAAATTCAAATTCAACAAACTATGTTTCGCAGTTTCTCAACATGTTGCATAACGGGCGTGCATATGCTTTGTGGCGGTCTTCAGAAGACAAAACTTTCTGCCCACGATGATTTATATTTGAAACTAAAATACTCATATTCATAACGTAACCCGCCATAAAGTATATGTTGTTGTGCCCCGTTTTTTTTAATTTTCTTTATGTCTCAATTAGGTCTAAAATCAATTTTGTCAGCGTTTTTATATCACTGTTAATTGTCCCTTGCATATATTGGTCGTAAACATTTTTATTGTCAGGTGGGTTTAGATTTAATGTTAATCCTTTTTCCGATGCTAATAATCTTAAAAATTCTCTTTGTGCCCGCCCGTTTCCTTCTCTGAATGGATGCAGGTAATTTACATTATCCAAAATTTCAGCTAATTTCGCTGCTATCTGAAGGTTTTCACCTTTTGATATGATTCTATAATCCGAAATCAATGTGTCAATGAAACGAAAGGCATTGTCAAAATGCGTTGTTGGAAAAAATTGTTTGCCTGCTTTACTTATCTCAACTTTTCGTCTTTTCCCAGCCCAAGAATAAACATCTTGAAACAAGTATCTATGAATACTCAAAAGACTATCTACTCCTTTTATCTTGATGGGTTTTTCGTAAAGTTCTTGAATGCGTTTTGCAACAGCTCCGCTTTCAAAAAAGAGTAAATCATCTGGGTCCGTTATGTCTGCTAAATTTCTTAGAATTCCAGTTTTGGGGTCAGTATAGATGTAATCGTGGTCAACGTATTTGTATGAATCAGGCATACGATTTGTCCTTAGCGATTTTTATCAACTCTGACAATGTGATTTTCCCAATCACATAATCTCTAATTATCTCGACACTTTTGGGAGTTGGTTTAAACCCTTCAAACATATTACTTCCGATTGCATTTGCGGTACTTTCCAAAGTTTTTAAATTGGAAAATCTCACACCCATAATAGTCAGATTGTTACGGTCTATATCTATCGTATTGAACATATTTTTTTCTAATTCAATTAGTTATTACAAAATTAATCATTTTCAGACAAAATTTACTTGTATGTTGCGCTTTTCTCAAATGGGGCACAACGGGCGTGCATATACTTTGTGGCGGACTTCAAAAGAAAAATCTTCCTGTCCACAACGATTTATATTTGGAACTAAAATGTTCATATTCATAACGTAACCCGCCATAAAGTATAATGTTTGTTGTGCTTTCGTGCTTTATATTGCAGTCAACTGAATTGATAGGTTCAATGCATTTGCAATAAGAGAAAAATTTGATAGACGAATATCTTCTCCATTTTCAATTCGTGAGATATAAGGTCGCTTTTTTCCAATAAGTTCGGCAAGATCATTTTGACTTAGCTTTAATTCTTTTCGACGGTTTTTGATAATCTCACCAAAATAAAATGAGAATGCTTCTTCTCTGAATTTTTCGCGAGATTCTGTTCCTGTTTTTCCGTATCGGTTGTCTATAAGTTCTTTAGCATTTATTAATTGTCCCATGATTCAGATATTTTATATTATAAATAATCGTTTAATATTTTTTCTGCCGTTTTAATTGCTCTGAGATAATCTTTTGTTGATTTTTTTTGAAATCCATTCAAACAGACAACTTTCGTGCATTCTGCAAAGTTCGAATGGTCAATTGTAAACATGATTACACGAATTTCGTTTCCAGCTTTAATCCTGAGTTCGTAGAAGTTTGTGTTTACTAATTTTTTCACAAAGTTTGAATGTACAATCTTTGCTTCTCCAATAACCTCAATCAGTTGATAGAATTTAGTCGAAATTCTGTCGCTTTGATTGTCAATAAACTCTAAGCATTCTGGTGTAATCAAAATTTCTCTCATGGGGCAAAAGTAACGAATAAGTTACATTATTACAAATATTTAAAGATTATTTTTCTTGTTGGGTGTTTTTCCTTAGCATGAAGCACAACGGCTGGCGGTATAAAATCGTTGGGGATTGCGAGCCACGAACCTATCAGCCGAAACGGAACTTTGCGCGGGGTACAAAGTTTGAATAACAAATTAACCCCCAATGTTTTATAACGCTTGTTATCATTTGTTTATTATGCGAAAATTTTACTTTACACAGAAAAGAGCAAGGCAATTCAGGATTACTTACGACCTGATAGATGGATTGAAAAGAGCAATTTGGAATATGCAGATTGAAAATGAAACTCATTTAAGATTCGGAAATATTGCCGAAATTGAAAGTAATAATCGCTTAATAAGCAGATTCGAGCAAGATTTGAAACAGTTAGAAAATGAAGGATGGATTGTTGATTATCCGTTTCCTTTAAATAAATGATAACGGGAAGCATATGCTTTGTGGCGGACTTCAGAAGACAAATCTTTCTGTCCAATACGATTTATATTTGGAACTAAAGTATTCATTTTCATAACGTAACCCGCCATAAAGTATATGCATCTTAAGTTTGCAAATTCAAGTAATCGAAACAAATATTTTAAAATTCGTATCATAATAAATTAATAACCAGAAAGAACAAAAGAGAGGATTAAGGTTAATATATGCATGGAGGCACAGACCTCGTCAACATTGATAATCCCCTCTCTTTTTCTGCTGTAGTTCGTTCAGTTCTATGAGGCTACGACCTCGTTTTTAAGTTGTTGAAGCACAGGCAGATTGTTCTTTCACAATAATAATTTCATGGATAAAAATAATACTTTTTTTGGTATCGACATCAGTAAGGATGTTTTTGATGTGATGGATCCTGAGGAAAATCATTATCAATTTGAAAACAATGTCAAAGGTTTCAGGAAATTTTCCAGACTTTTAAACCTACAAACTACCTGTGTCATGGAGGCTGCTGGCTATTATCATCTTCAATTGGCTTATTTTCTTGTTGAAAAACATTTTAAGGTTTCCATCGTGAACCCCTTGTCGGTAAAGCGTTTCATTCAAATGAAACTTTCAAAAATAAAGACCGATAAGTTTGATGCCCGAATGATCAGGTTGTACGCTCAAGGCAATGAAGTTAAATTATGGCAGGGTCAATCTAAAAATCAAATAGAAGCCCTACAAATAGCCCGACTTCAAGAGCAATACACCAAACAGTCAACCGCATTAAAAAACAAAATTCATGGCGAAAAAACACTAGGCAATCCATGTAATATTGTGTCTAATTCGTTGAAAAAAAGCTTGATGCAAATAAAAAAGGAACAGGCCAAACTTGATGAAAGATTGGTGGATTTAGTACGGGTTGAGAACCGGCAACTCCTGACTAACCTGGAATCTATCCCCGGTATGGGACGAAAAACAGCGACCATGCTTGTTATACAAACAGATGGTTTTAAACGCTTCGACTCTGCAGCAGCTTTATGCTCTTATTGTGGAACAACCCCAATAATCAGGAAATCCGGTTCGTCGGTTAATGGTCGAAGCAGGATTAGCAAAATGGGAAATCAAAAACTGCGCAATTTGCTGTTTCTTTGTAGCTTCACGGCCAGCATTCATAACAAGGCCTGCAGGGATATTTACAACAGGATTGTCAACAAAGGTAAAAGTAAAAAACTGGCGCTAATAGCGGTTTCTAACAAGCTTCTTAAACAATCCTTTGCCATTGCACAATCTGGCATCCCATATGACGAAAACTACAAATCCGTCTTAATCATGGCTTAGGTTTTTTAAAACTGTCTTCATTTACTCAGTGAGAAATAAAGTGAAAAAGTATTGAAAATTTTGTTGTTTTTTAGCTCAGTTCTTTGTTAGGCATTGTATTTATTTCAAATTCAAGATGAAATGAAATATCTTTTTCCTTTTAGATTTATAAAAATATTCTGCTGTATAATATCCATAACCATGTTGGGTAAATTCGTTTTTCATGGATTTTGATATATATTCTGAACATTTAATAATTGGTATGTAATCAGACTCGGAAATACTATTTGTCTTGGAGTCATTTCCCATTATAACAAATCCTGCATCATCTATCTCAGTCAGATACTTTAACAATTGAGAAGACGTTTTCAAATAATTATTTCTTTTCCAAATTTTGAACTCAAAAACTTTTCTATTCAATGAGGAAGATTTAATTATTAAATCAGTTCTTCCCGCCTTACTTTCTTCTTCAGAGCTTATTTGATACTTCATTCCAAGCATACGGAAAAATTCAGACCTATAATCATCTTCGAACAATGAATTTGTTTTTCCATTTTTAAAGTCAATCCAAAATTTTGGAGGTTTCCTTTCAAGTAAATTCAGTGCGACAGAAATATCATTTACTAATTCTTCATTTCTTATTATTTGAACAAAGTCAAGAGTTGATGATAGAGAAGTGTCAGCCTCATAAATCACTTCACTAATTTCTGGTGCGCTTTCTTTAACTGGAAAAATCAATAAAACTGCGTTAAAAATCTTTTCTTTCTCTTCTTCGTTTAATGCATTTAGTTTTGCGGTCTGGACTGGTGGAGATATTATTTCAAAAGTAGAAAGAGTTGAGTGCACACGAGTTCCAAATGTTGAGCTTTGATTAACTTTATATTTGGAGAATATCAATAATTCTGAGATTTTCTTGTCTGTGATACTAAGAATTTCAATTAATGTGTTTATTACTTCGTCCATGTCTTTAATATAATGCCTAACGTTTGCGTATATGAAACGTTTGGCATTTCGAAGCACTTTCCAATCAAGTTACAACTACTTTTGATACGGGCTGGAACGCTTAATAACGTACTGACTGCCAAATGTTTTATATACGATGTTAGCGGTTCGTGCTTCTTCCTTTGTTAGTTTGATAATTACTAAGTTTATTAACTAATTTTGTGCTATTAAAACAATGTATATCAATATGATATGTCATTAATATTGCTAAACTAACTAACTAATCGTTACACTAGTTATAATCGGTTAATTTACTGTTTTTAAAATATTATTCAGTTTCAAACTTAAAAAAAGGCGATTCATTGATTGGACTTTCAGATAGTCGTGTTCCATACATAATTGCCTCGCCACTAAAAAACTTATCCTTAATAGTTATTTTGAGATAATAAATTCCTTGTGTTGTAATAAATGCATAATTATTATTGTCTAAATGTATTATTGAATATTGTTTGCCGTCTTCCAAAATCAGTTGAGAATTTTCGGCATTTGAAAGAATCTTTCCTTTTAAAATCAAATCTGCCTCATTACTTTTTTTAATGGTTGCTTTAATATTAAACTCTCCTTTTGGTAGTCCATTTAGCGTCTTTTTTACCATAAGAGTGTGAGCCAACATGTGAGCCGTTTCTTCAATAGAACTAGTCCAACGTGCATTCGTCATTAGAGCAATAGCTATTTCTTCCTCTGGAAAATAACAAATTACTGTTCTCGCCCCTTCCATGCCGCCTGCATGTTCATAAACTTGTGTTCCATTAATGGTTTTACTTAATCTCCAACCAATACCAACTTGTGTTTTTTCGCCCGATTTTAACTCTTGGCTTGAAAACATTTTGTTGACCATTCCTGGTTTTATAAACCCATTTTTATAAGCGTAGGTTAAACTAACGAGGTCTTTTGGAGTGCTGATTAATCCTCCTCCCGCCCACTTATAACTGACATCTTCAGGATTGACAACTTCGCTAATGAGCCCATCTTTTAAATTATAAAGTTTAGCAAGATTTGGATTGGGTTTGTGTAATCTTAAATCGACATCGGTATTATTCATTTTTAACGGAATTAAAATCTCAATTTTAAGATAGTCCAAATAACTCATGTTGGTTGTTTTCTCAATTACCGCAGAAAGTAATGTAAAGCCCGGAGTTGAGTAATTGTATTCTAAACCTGGTTCTGAAATTAAAGGCTTGTTTATAAAAACATTTAATCCATCTCTCACTGTTGCGTAAAACATGTTGTCATTTTTATTGTCATCTTCTGTTATTCCACCAATATGACCTGCCAATTGCATGCTAGTAATTGGAAATTTTTTATAGGGCAAAAAGGGCAAGTATTCTTGAATTGACTTTTCTAAATCTAATTTATTTTCTTGAGCCAGTTTAGCAACTGCGGTGGAAGTAATAACTTTTGCTACAGATGCCGTTCGGAATTGAGTTTTTGTTGTAACAGGAATTTTATTTTCTACATCGGCATAGCCAAATCCTTCTGCGTAAACCAATTCGCCTTTTTTACTTATTGCAATTGAAAGTCCAGGCAAATTCGATTTTAACATTAATTCGTTTATCATGTTTTGAATTCGTTCTTTAGGATTGTTATATGTTGATTCAGGTTCTTTAAAATAATCTTCCATATCCATTGAAAAAACAACACTTACTATTTTCCAATTTTCATTCACTTTTATCATGTGCCAAAACTCTTTCCCCCAATTGTTTTTTTTACCATTTAACCAAAAACTGTAATCAAAAGTCACCGAAGCTACAGCACCGTCTTCAATTATTTCTACATTATAAAAAGATTCTTGCTTAAGATCACCTTTCATGATTTTCCTAAACCATGTTTTATAATCTGAATTTCTGAAACTGTTTATTTTTGTATTGTCTTTTTCAAGTATTTTATTTTGACTCATTTCCTTATATACACCAACCCATGCTACTGGTGCATCGTGAAATAAAGAATATATTTTAATGCTATCCTTTGTCTCTATAGCGTTCATGAAAATTTCTAACACCTCTTTGATTTGTTTTTTATTATCAATGCCTTTTTGTTGAGAAAAAACAATTTGTGTCAACAAGAGAGTCATGCAAATAAACAAGCCTTTTTTCATTTGATTTTTAGTTGTAAGTTTCATGTTTTTCTTTATTGTTTGTCGTTTTTAGCTTGACCGCTAACGGGCATGCATATGCTTTGTGGCGGACTTTAAAAGACAAATCTTTCTGTCCGCGGTGATTAATATTTGAAACTAATATATTCATAATCAGACTAACCCCGCCATAAAATATGATGCATTGTTACCGGTTCGTGCTTTTATAAATCAAGTATTCCAAACGTTTCGTTGTAGGGAGTATTCAAGTCTATAAAGTGAAATTTTGGATTTGTTTCTTGTTTAAGAAGCTTGTAAATCTTCAGGCTTTCAGAATCTGACGATAAGTAAAATTCAACTGTTTTTTCACAATCAGCTTGAGCAAAGAGTTTGGTATCATTAGGAATAATATTTCTTTCTCTAAGTTTTAATTTCCCTTTGTTTTGGAAAACGATTTTTGCAAATTCACCAGTCCTTTTTGAGTGGTCAAGATTGAAAGGAACAATCTGTAAATTTTTCAATGGTAACTCATGAACATCTCCGCCAACGCAATATTCAGCTATACTTATTGTAGATATCATCATTGTGATTTCTTTCTGAATAAAGTACCTAAAATAACAGTCTGCATTCTTGAATAATGGGTCACTGTCGTTTAAGAAACGAAGGAAAAAACTAGTGTCAAGTAATACAGCTTTATGCGTCATAACCTCCCCTTATTTCTTTTAACCATTTGTCTGGATTAATTGTTCCGAGCCATGATTTTTTCGCCCTGTCTCTAAGTGAGTTTAAATAATGTTCATCATATTTAGGCTGATAATCAACTAATTCTATGAATTGTAACGAAGAAGTATCAATCTCACCTGTTTCGGAATGTTGTTTGCCGGTAGCTCGAATTCCAAAATTCTTATACAATAAGTTCTCGTCATATCGCTCTAAAAAACTGATAGGAGTTTGAATTCTAATTGTACCTAGCTCCTCAGTAAATATATGCACATTTGCTTTTTCTTTTCCTCCAGCATTTGTCACTTTTCCGTAAAAATAAAATTCAGCATCTGCCCAAACTGCTTCTGTCCTGTAAAAGTGAGTAGTCTTATCAAGTTTTACCTCATTTGTATTATCAAGGGAGGTTCTAATACTAAAAGTATAGTTTTTTTTAGTCGCTATATCTTGAATGTTTTCAAATGCTTTTGCTGTTCCAATATCCAGAAAATCAATATTTTGAACTTGAACTACTTGTCCAATAATGGCATTAAAGCCTATAATGTATTGAATTGATGTTTTAAGGATATGTTTTACGGAACCATCTTCAATTTTGTAGCTAATTGTTGGTCTATCTCGCTTATCACCAGGATACAGAAGCTTCTCTGCATTTTCAAGAATGGTGATAATTTCCCGAATATCATAGTTGTCAGGGGATAGGTCAAGATTTCCCCTTGACCCAGTGATTTGTATTTCTATATAACCAATTTTTTCCACAAAACAAAAGTAATACTTTTTCGCTATTCAATCTTTTTTGAGTGTTGATTTACTTTGTGCATCTTCCTTAGCATGACCGGTAACGGGCAGCATATGCTTTGTGGCGGACTTCAAAAGAAAAATCTTTCTGTCCGCGATGATTTATATTTGGAACTAAATTATTCATTTTCATAACGTAACCCGCCATAAAGTATGATGCATTGTTGCGTACTGGCCCTTTCTTCTTCGTCAAATCAATGTCTGTCTTAGACGGACAGAAAAACAACAGGCGGTTTAATCGTTCTGATTAAATTCCGTCCGATTCTAAAAGAAAGACGCTGCAATTTAGCAATTATCACGTTTCTAAAAGCGCCAACCGCGAATATTTCAAAATTCATGGAGTAGGGGATGCGTTTTCTGAGTCAAAATGATTCTGAGGCGATTAGCACCATGTTCTGCGTCAATTCATTCTGCAAAATATTTTCAGAGAGAAACCCAC